>Ga0233383_1000072_pt1 | contig 42591 bp, 71 predicted proteins | sample ElkDunMinimDraft_14_FD_191542 | JGI IMG/M metagenome (GOLD analysis project Ga0233383, IMG submission 191542) | Fecal eukaryotic communites from dung pellets of Tule Elk in California, USA - Elk Dung G16 | ecosystem: Host-associated > Mammals > Digestive system > Large intestine > Fecal | place...
CTCATTCGCGGATTTTTTTCTTGAACCCGGAATTATGACCATGGCCGAAAAGAAGGCTCGCGGCCGCCCTGAGTATGTCGCGACCGACGAAGAGCGCGAAAAGGTGCGCGTTCTCAAGGCCGGAGGCATGTCTAACGAAGCGATCGCCGAGGCAATCGGGATCTCCGAGCCCACCCTGCGCAAGCACTTTTCTTTCGACATCGAAATAGGTGCAGCCAAGGTGACGGCCGATATTCTCATGGCTCGTTACCGGGCTGCGATAGGCGGCAACGTGTCAGCGCAGAACAAGTGGCTGGACGCCGCGGGCGCGGTTCCGCCGAAGGGCCGGAAGGCAAAGGATCCGAAGCCAGGCAAGAAGGAAGCGGCTCAGACGGAAGCCGATACAGCGCATCAGTCCAGCGATTGGGGCAACCTACTCCAGTGAATTGGAGCTTCGCGTGTCCCGGCTGGGCCGACCGGCTCCGGGCCGGCGAGTCGCTGGTTCCTGATCTGCCGTTGGACGAGATCGAGGCGGCGCGCGCGGTCGCCATATTCGACAAGCTTAGACTACCAGACGTTCCGGGTCAGCCGCCGATGAAGGAAGCGGCCGGGCCGTGGCAGCGTGACATCGTCCGAGCCATCTTCGGGTCGCTGGTCGATGGCGTTCGGATGGTCCCCGAGCTGCTGGCCATGGTGCCGAAGAAAAACTCGAAGACTACCGGCGGCGCCGCGATCACGCTCACCGGGTTGCTGATGAATATGCGGCCGCGCGCCGAGTTCATCTATGTGGGCCCCACGCAGGAGGTCGCTGACCTCGCCTTTCAGCAGACCGTCGGCATGATTGAGGCCGACGAATACCTGGTGAAGCGATTTCACGTCGCGCATCACACAAAGACGATCACCGACCGGAGGAACAAGGCCAGGCTGAAGGTGAAGACCTTCGACATGAAGGTGGTCACTGGATCGAAGCCGTCGTTCATTCTCTTGGACGAGCTCCATCTGATGGCGACGATCAACGGCGCGAGCCGGATCATCGGCCAGATCAGGGGCGGCATGCTCCCGAACCCGGAAGCTGTGCTGGTCATGATCACCACGCAGTCGGATCAGCCGCCCACGGGAGCCTTCAAGGCCGAGCTGCAATATGCGCGCGGCGTGCGCGACGGACGGATACCGGATGGCCGGCTGCTGCCGCTGCTGTACGAGTTCACGGAGGAAATGCAGCGCGAGGGATCCTGGCGCGATCCTTCACTGTGGCCGATGGTTCTGCCGAACCTTGGCCGATCAATCACTATTCCCCGTCTGCTGGCAGACTTCGAGGCCGCGAAGCAGAAGGGCGAGGAGGAGGAGCGCCGTTGGGCGTCCCAGCATCTCAACGTCGAGATCGGTCTGGCCCTGCATGCCGACCGGTGGCCGGGCGTCGATTATTGGGCCGACGCGGCCGACGACACGCTAACCCTCGAAAGCCTGCTCGATCGCAGCGAGGTCGCGACGATCGGCGGTGACGGCGGCGGCCTGGACGATCTGTTCGGCGGCTGCGTCATTGGCCGCGAGAAGGGCACCCGGCGGTGGCTGGTCTGGTCCAAGGCCTGGGCGCACCCGATCGTTCTCAAGCGCCGCAAGGAGATCGCGGAGACGCTGAAGGACTTCGCTGCCGACGGCGACCTGGTCATGTGTCAGCGCGCGACGCAGGACATCGAAGAGTTTGCCGATATCTGCTGCCAGGTGCGCGATTCCGGCCTTTTACCTGACCGCGCCGGGATCGGCGTCGACAAGCTGGGCCTCCCAGCTCTGGTCGATGAGCTGATCACGCGCGGGTTCGACACCGACGCCAACGGCGGCACCATCACAGCGGTGAGCCAGGGCGGCTTCCTGAACGATGCCATCATCGGCACCGAGCGGAAGCTGGCGGACGGCACGCTGAAGCATGCGGGGCAGGGCGTCATGCGCTGGGCAGTGGAGAACGCCAAGGTCGAACTGAAGGGTTCGGCCAGGGCCATCACGAAGCAGGCGGCCGGCAAAGCCAAGATCGACCCGTTCATCGCGATGCTGAACGCGGCCAAGCTGATGAGCCTCAATCCGGAAGGCAGGGGGATCGGAATGCAGAGCTATTTCGAGAGCCTGAAGGGTGCTGCGGCGTGAACATCCTCCGCAAGATGGCCGACTTCTTCGCGATGCGCTTGTCGCCGCGCGATCCGAACGGCTGGTATCCCGGAGGCGCGCTGACCGATGCCGGCGAGACGGTGTCGGCGGAAACCGTGCTCGGCATTTCGTCGGTATGGGCCTGCGTGAATCTGATCGCCGGCACGATCTCATCGCTGCCGTTGATGGTGTATCGCACGGCTGCCGACGGCTCGCGGGCGGTTGCGAGCGACCATCCGCTCTATCGGCTGCTGCACGACAGCCCGAACTTCGACCAGACGGCGGTTGATTTCTGGGACTTCGTCGCCGCGTCGATCGAGCTCTGGGGCAACGCCTATGCCAAAGTCGAGCGCAGCGGCGGGCGCGTCGTGGCGGTGGCGCCGATCAATCCTGCCCTGGTGACGGTGCGCCGCAAGGCGAACGGCGACCTGGAATACCGCTGGACAGATGATGGCCGGTCATTTGTCGAGACCGACAAGACGGTGCTGCATATCCGCGGCCCGGGCGGCAATCCTCTCGGGGGCATGTCGACGCTGCACAACGCGCGCAACACGTTCGCGCTCGCCAGGGCGCAGGACAAGGCCGCCGGGGCGATATTCAAGAATGGATTGCGCCCCTCCGGCGCGCTGAAGTTCAAGGCTTGGCTGACGCCGGAACAGCGCGCGATCGCCGACAAGGAACTGATTGACAAGATCGGGGCAGGCAATACGGGCAAGCCGATCCGGCTGGAGGGCGACACTGACTGGGTGCCGTTCACCATCAACCCCGACGACGCGCAGATGCTGGAGAGCCGCACGTTCTCAGTCGAGGAAATCTGCCGCTTCTTCGGGGTGCCCCCCTTTATGGTGGGACAGACGACCAAGTCGACCAGCTGGGGAACGGGGCTCGAGCAGCAGACGCTGGGCTTCCTGAAGTTCACGCTTCGCCGCCGGCTTAAGCGCATCGAACAGGCTCTGGAGAAGCAGCTTCTGACGCCGTTGGAGCGTGCGCAGGGCATCATCATCGAATTCAACCTGGAAGGACTGCTGCGCGCCGACAGCGCCGGCCGCGCGACGTTCTACCAGCAGATGACGACTATCGGCGCCATGACCATCAACGAGGTCCGCCGGCTGGAGAACCTGCCGCCGGTCGATGGCGGAGACGTGCCGCGCATGCAGATGCAGAACGTGCCGATCACCGAGGCCGGCAAGCAGCAGGAAGCGCTTCCGGCTCCGGCCGATGACGAGGACGAAGAGCAATGAAGACCAAGGATTTCGCGCTGCAGGTCAAAGAACTGACCGACGACGGCACATTCGAGGGCTACGGCTCGATCTTCGGCAATACGGACAGCTATGGCGAGATCGTCGTCGCAGGCGCTTTCGGCGAGAGCCTGGCGCGCCACCGTCGCGAAGGCTCCAAGCCGCTCATGCTGTGGCAGCACGACCCGTACACGCCGATCGGCGTCTGGGAGGACCTGGCCGAGGACGGCAAGGGCCTGCGCGGCAAGGGACGGCTGCTCAAGGGCGTGCAGAAGGCCGAAGAGGCTCATCTGATGCTGAAGGCTGGCGCCGTGCAGGGGCTTTCCATCGGCTATCGCGAGCAGGAGGTCGAGCCTGACGGCAACAACCGCAAGCTCAAGAAGCTCGATCTCCTCGAGATCAGCATCGTCTCCTTCCCGGCCAATCGCCGCGCGCGGGTCGAGAGTGTGAAATCCGAACGCATGAACGAGTTCGCCCGCCGGTTGCGCGATGGCGACCCCATGCCTGTCAAAGAATTCGAGGATCTCCTGCGTGAGGCAGGGGTCCCGAAAGCCATGGCCGTACAGATCGCCTCTGTCGGCTATGCGAAGGCCATTCGGAGTGAGTCCGAGGGCGAGACGGCGAACGACACCAAGCGCCTACTGGAAGCGATCCGCTCGGCGCTCTGACCCCAAACTCACAAGGAACACGACCATGAAGTTTTCAGCTGCCAGCTTGCTGGCGGTGGCGATGATCGCTGCCGTCGGCATCGTCACCGCCGGTGATGCGTTCGCCGCCATCGGCCCTATCGACCCGGCATTCCTGTCCGCCGCCGCGCCGTTCCTTTCGGTAGGCGCCGCGTCCGGCATCGCCCGCCTCGCGTCCGGCATCGGCCCGCGCATCATGTTCGAAGCGCCCAACGATCAGGGCGTCGAGAAAATGGCGAAGGAGATCACCGACAAGTTCCAGAAGTCCTTCGACGAGGTGAAGGCCATCGCTGAAAAGGCGGTCACCGACGCCAAGAAGGGCATCGACATGGCCGAGGGCGAGAAGGCCAAGGCCGACGAAGCCCTGATCAAGATGAATGGTCTGGCCGCCCAGGTTTCCGAAATCGAGCAGAAGCTCGCTCGCGCGAAGGGCGGCAAGGAAGAGGACGAGCACAAGACGCTCGGCCAGGTGTTCACCGAGGACGAGGGCGTAAAGTCCTGGCTCGCCGGTGACCCGTCCAAGGGTCGCGCCGACGTTCGCGTGAAGACCACGCTGACCTCGCTGACCACGGATGCTGCCGGCTCGGTGGGTGATGCCATCCAGACCACGCGCCTGCCCGGCATCATGCCTCTTCCGCAGCGTCGTCTGACCGTGCGCGATCTGATCTCGCCCGGCCGCATGGACGGCAACTCGCTGGAGTATGTCCAGGAGACCGGGTTCACCAACAGCGCCGCAACGGTTGCGGAAGGTGCATCGAAGCCGGAATCGGACATCAAGCTGGACCTGAAGACCACGTCGGCCAAGGTCATCGCCCACTGGATGAAGGCGTCCAAGCAGGTCCTGTCGGATATCAGCCAGCTCCGTTCCATCATCGACCAGCGCCTGCTCTACGGTCTGGCCTATGTGGAGGAGACGCAGCTGCTGAAGGGGGACGGCAGCGGCCAGAACCTGCTCGGCATTATCCCGCAGGCCACGGCCTATGCGGCGCCGATCGCGCTCGCCGACCTCAACATCATCGACGTCCTTCGTCTTTCGATGCTGCAGGCGGCGCTCGCCGAGTATCCCGCGACTGGTCATGTCATGAACCCGATCGACTGGGCCTCCATCGAGACGCTGAAGGACAGCGAGGGCCGTTACATCATCGGCAATCCGCAGGGCACCATCACGCCGACCCTCTGGGGCCTGCCGGTGGTCGCCACCCAGGCGATGACGGTGCGCAAGTTCCTGACTGGCGCCTTCAAGCTCGGTGCGCAGGTCTTCGATCGCTGGGATGCGCGCGTCGAGGCCGGCTTCGTCAACGACGACTTCATCAAGAACCTCGTGACGATCCTCGGCGAAGAGCGCCTGGCCCTGGCCGTGTACCGGCCCGAGGCCTTCATCTACGGCGACTTCGACACCGCCCTCGCGGCTTGATCGATTTCGGCTCAGTAAGGCGGGCCGCTTCGGTGGCCCGCTCTCTGAACCGAAGGAGAGCAGTCATGTCCAAGCTCATGAAATATCGCGTCGTGCGCGAGCATGGCGACTTCGCCGAGGGATCCATCCGCGAAGCCGAGGAACTCGCCGTGGCGCACCTCGTCCCTGTATCCCTTGAACTGATCGGCCCGGCCGACAGCGAGGAAGAAGAGCCGGCCGCCAAGTCCGAGCCTACTCCGCAGAACAAGGCTGAGAACGCCGCTCCGGCGAACAAGGCCGCCCCGAAGGGCAAGAGCAAGGCCAAGTAGGCCGAGCCTGCGTCCACAACCGGCGCTGCGCGCGCCAACTCTTGGAGAACAGATATGAAGCGCTACAAGGTAACGGTCACCACCAACGCCAGCGGTGTCGCGACGGCTTACACGCCTCGCGTGTCCGGCGAACTCGTCCAGATCGAATACGTGAAAACGGACTTCGAAAACGGCGTCGATTTCACGATCACCGACGAGGCCACGGGCAAGAACCTCTGGGTCGAGAACGACGTCAACGCTTCGGCGATGCGCTCGCCCCGCGCGCCTACCCATACCACGGCTGGCGTCGCCTCGCTTTATGCGGCCAGCGGCGTGGCGGTCAACGATCGCATCGGCCTTGCCAACACGCGCGTGAAGATCGCGATCGCGTCGGGCGGCAACGTGAAGTCCGGCACCTTCCACGTCCTGGTCGCCTGACACTGGCGGGGGCGGCTTCGGTCGCCCCAGTTCCTCAATCAATCCGAGGCACCAATGCACGCTCCAGTCCGCACCGTTGCCCCGGCCGAGAAGGTCGTCACGCTGGGTGCCGTCAAACAGCACCTGCGTGTCGACTTCGCCGACGATGATGCTCTGATCGAGGCCCTTATCCAGGCCGCGATCGACCATCTCGACGGCTGGGGCGGCATTCTCGGGCGGGCGCTCGTCAACCAGACCTGGCGGCAGGACTTCGGGGGCTTCTACGCTTGCGAGAAGCTTCGCCTGCCGCTGGTGCCGGTCACCGAAGCGCCGACCGTCACCTACTATGACAGCAACAACGCGCAGCAGACGCTTTCCGACACCCATTGGCAGGTACTGACCGATGCGCTCGGGCCGTATGTCGCCCTGAAGCCGGATCAGTCCTGGCCATCATCCTATTCGCGCGCCGATGCGGTCAGCGTGACCTTCGTTGCCGGCTACGGCGCGGCTGGCGCCGATGTCCCCGTCGCCCTCCAGGTCGCGATCATGACGCACGTCAAGATGAACTACGACCCGGAAAGCCGCGAGACGCTGCAACCAATGTTCGACGCGCTGGTCGGCCCCTATCGCCGCTTCAAACTCTAGGAGACCATCATGGCAGACATCACCATCACCGCGGCGAATGTCGTCGCCGGATCCAACGCGATCAAGGAACAAGGAACTGCCGGCACGGCTATCACCGCGGGCCAGTGGGTCTATCGCGATGCGAACGGCAAGTATCAGCTCGCCGACAGCAACTCCGGCACGGCGCTGGCCCGCACGCCCCGCGGAGTCGCGCTGAACAATGCCGCCGCGAACCAGCCGCTGATGATCGCCCGCGGTGGCGAGATCACCATCGGCGGCACGCTGACGGCCGGCGTCACCTACTACATGTCCGATACGCCCGGCGGCCTGTGCCCGGTCGCGGACGTCGGCTCGGGCGAATATTCGTGCATCCTCGGCATCGCCAAGTCGGCCTCTGTGCTCGACATCGGCATCAAGGCGTCGGGCGTCGCGCTCTAACCATGGCAAAGTCGCCGACGGCCGGCCGTCTCCGCGAGCGCGTAGCATTCGACCGACGCTTTGAGCTCGACGACGGATACGGCAACGTACAATCCGGGGATTTTGAGCAGCAATTCGAATGCGCTGCCGAGTTCCGGCCGAAAGGTGGCTCCGAGGCTGTGATTGCCGCGCGGCGCGAGGGCAAGAACGTCTTTGGCGTCTACATTCGCTCTTCCATCCAGTCGCGGCAGTTGACCAGCGACTGGAGAATGCGGCGCCTGCGCCAATCCCCGGAGGAAGTTTTCGCTATCGACGTTGTCGACGCCTTCAGCGACCGAGCATGGGTCTATCTGGAAGTCACCTCTGGCGTTGCGCCGTAATCTGATGGCGTGGGTCCGATTCACCGAGCGCTTCAAATGGTCGCCGCCGGAACTCAACAATACCTGGACCCAGGTCTTCCAACCCGGCATCTACAACGTCACCACTCCCTGTGCAGCATCTGCCATTGAGGCCGGGAAAGCGGGTTCGCGTGCCCCCAACGCGCAAGAAGTCGGTTCCGGCAGATGGCGTATAAGGCGAAATTCCTCGGCCGCGAGGCCGTGATGCGAAAGCTCAACAGGCTTCTCCCGGATACCGAGAAGGAAGTCGCACAGGCCCAGATGGACGTCGCGAAGGAAGCGGCGAGCAGGATCGCAAATCGCGCTCAGGGCGTGATCCGAGGGTCCGGCGACTACGTGGCCAGCATTCAGGGCGATAGACTGTCCAACCGTCCGACTGACCGGTTCGCCGTTGGGCTGAAGGGTCAGACGAAGGACAAGAATGCGACCGGCATTTTTGCCAAATTCACATGGCGGTGGCTTGAATTTGGCACCGTCAAGATGGCGGCCCGACCGCACATCTTCCCAACGTGGCGTGCTTTCAAGAAAACGGCGCGGCGCAAGGTTGCCACTGCGGTCAATAAGGCGGTTCGGAAGGCAAAACGCTGATGGCATCGCCGGATCTGGAACTGCAGGGCGCGATTGTTGCGCGCTTGAAGGCATTCGTTGGCGTCAGCGGCATCGTTGGCCAGCGCATCTACGACGTGCCGCCTGAGAACGCGGCGTTTCCCTATGTGTCCTTGGGGCCGTCGGACGTGCTCGGCGACGACGCGCAATGCGTCACCGGCTACGACATCGCCTTCCAAATCGACTGCTGGTCGCGTGCGGTGGGTTTTCCGGAGGTGAAGCGCTTGGCGCACGAGGTCAAGGTAGCGTTGCACCAGTTTGCCTTGACGCTCCCCTCAAACACGCTGGTGACCCTCGACTTTCGCCAGACCCGAACCTTCCGAGACTCGGATGGTCAGACATCGCACGCGGCGATGGAATTCCGCGCTCTAGTCACCGCGTAAACGGCTGCCCATAGGAGATTTAGCCATGCCCCAGCACAAAGGACGCCTGCTGCTCATCAAGATCGGTGACGGCAGCTCCCCAGAAGTTTTTGCCATCCTCTGCGGCCTGAAAACCCAGAGCTTCAATCTCGGTGCCAACGAGGTCGACACCACAATCCCGAACTGCGAAGATCCCGGAGCGGCCGTGCAGCGGACAATCGAGCCCGGCGTCGTGAACCGGACGTTTTCCGGCTCCGGCGCATTCGTCAGTGGCGGAACGGCAGATATCTTGCTGGGGCACGTCAATGCAGCCACCGTGTTCAACGCACAGGTCATCGTTCCCGGCCTTGGCGAATACGAGGGCTCCTGGATGGTTTCCGATTTCGAGTTCACCGGCGAGATGGAAGGAAACATGGAATTTTCCGCCACCTTCTCGGCTGCCGGGCCGCTCGACTTCACTGCTGAGACCTGAGCATGACGCTCCCTGTCAACGGCGCGCGCGGCGAGGTTGCCCTGCGCGTCGGATCGGTCGATCTGGTGATTGCCGCCGAGATCGGCCGGCTGGCTTCGCTGTCGACGGCACTCGACTGCAAGTCGCTGCATGACCTCTATACGCGGCTGCTTAACGTCGAGGTGGCGGCGACGCTGGCCGGAATCCAGTACCTGACGGTGAAGGGTGATGCCACAAAGGCACTGGCTTCGTTGCGCCTGCAGGACTTTCCAGCCTGCAAGGATGCCTTTGCCGCGGCGCTCAACCACCATGTCGACGCGGGAAAAGACGACGCCGATCAGGAGGCGACGGCGACGCAATCCAAGGCCTCCCTTGGCGAGACTGGCTGAAAGTCGGAACGAAACTCGGTTGGCGACCGCCCGAACTTTGGTTGGCGACGATCACCGAGTTGATGGCTGCGATCGAAGCCCACAACGAGATGATCCCTGGCAACGACAAGGTCGACGCGCCAGACGATGACGAGATGGCGGCTCTTCTGGCGAAATACGGCAGCTAGTTGAACAAACTCTCGGGCAGGCAGGTAATCGACCCTACGCCCAACTTCTCGCTATGGATGCCAAGAGCCTCGGCGATGGCTGTCCGGTCCTTTTTCATCGCCTCGCAGTCCTTCTTTGACAGGTCTTTCGCGACGATCTTCTCGTCATTTCCGACCGCGTGAACAAGCCGGTACGTCTCCGCAGCGCCTGCAAGGGTAGCTGTCGCCGACAGCGCGAACACCGCAACGATCCGAAGCATTGTGATCCTCCATGGCCCAAGATCTTGAACAGCTCGTTCTAAGTATCAGCGCCGACACGCGTCAAATTCAGCGCGCGCTGAAGAAGCTGGAGGGGGACACCAACGCCTCCACGCGCAAGGTCGAGCAGCGGTTCGATGCCTTGGGCAAGCGCGTAAACACCGTTTTCGCCGGGATTGGACGCGCCGCGAAGGGTTTCCTCGCAGGCATCGCTGCCGCCTTCACCGTGCGCGAAGCGCAGCAACTGATCGATGCGTCGACACGAATCAACAACGCGCTGAAAGTCGCGGGGCTGGAGGGCGAAGCTCTCACGAATGTGTATGACCGGCTGTTCGAAAGCGCGCAGAAGAACGCGGCGCCGCTGGAAAGCCTCGTCACGCTCTACGGGCGCGCGGCAATCGTCCAGAAGGAACTCGGCGTCACCTCGGAAGAACTCCTTCGGTTCACCGATAACGTCGCCTTGGCCCTGCGCGTCGCGGGGACGGACGCGCAGTCGGCGTCCGGCGCGCTCCTGCAGCTCAGCCAAGCGCTGGGTTCCGGAACGGTCAGGGCCGAGGAGTTCAATTCCATCCTCGAAGGTGCGCTGCCGATCGCGCAGGCGGCCGCTGCGGGTCTTGAGGAGGCCGGCGGGTCCGTTGCGAAGCTGCGTGCGCTGGTCGTCGACGGCAAAGTATCGAGCGAGGCGTTTTTCCGGGCGTTCGAAGCCGGTTCATCCATGCTCGAAGACAAGGTAGCCGGGTCGCTCCTGACGACTGGGCAGGCCACTACAAAGCTGGAGAACGCGCTGACGAAGGCCGCCGGGGAATTCAACTCCGCGACGGGCGCCAGTGAGCGTTTTGCCGAAGGCCTTGGCTATGTCGCGGACGCAATCGCAAACTTCGACATGACGGGCTTCATCGAGGAGATCAAGCGGGGCGGAAACGCCTTGGACCAATTCTTCGAAAACCTCGGCAACGCCGACATTTTCAAGCGGTTTAACGACTTCACGGGCATCTCTGATCCGGCCAATCTGGCGAAGTACGGCATGACGCCCGGTGCTGCGCCGGTGATCCAGTCGCGTATTGACGGTGCGTTCAGCCCGACCGCTGGAGGCAAGACTGGCCGGCTGGCCGCGAAGGCGCCGGTGTCGCTGAAGGACTTTGCAGTTCCGGACGACGGCGACGCCAAGAAGCGCGCCAGCGAGTACGAGAAGGCCAAGAAGGCGATCGACGACACGATTGCCAGCCTGGTCTTCGAGCAGCAGCAGCTTTCCCGTAACGCGGTCGAGCAGCGCACCTACAATGAGTTGAAGCGCGCCGGTGTCGACATAAGCAGCCGGGCCGGCCAGCAGATCGCGAACCTCGTCGCTCAAATCGAGGCCGAGACGCAGACGATCGAGGCGAACACGGCGGCGCAGGAAAAGCGCGCTGAATCACTCGACAATTTGTTCCAGATGGGAAGCGATGCGCTGACCAGCATCGCCGACGGTTCGGTAAAGGCAGAGGATGCGCTGAAGAAGCTGGTGCTGCAGCTGGCACTTGCCGCGGTGCAGGCCTCGCTGCTCGGCACCGGGCCGCTCGCGGGCTTGTTCGGCGGCTTCAACCCGTCGCCGACCGGCTTCATGGACATGCTTACGGGCCGAGCCAATGGCGGGCCGGTGAAGAAGGGGCAACCCTACATCGTCGGAGAGAAGCGGCCGGAGCTCTTCGTTCCCGACCAGTCTGGCACGATCGTTCCGCGGGTTCCCAAGTTGCCGGCCTCGTCGGGGCTTGGCGGCGGTGGCGTCGTGGTGAACTTCTCCCCCGTGATCGACAACCGCGGGGCGTCAGTCGAGGCCGTGGCGCGCAACGAACGGCAGCTGGCGAAGATGAAGGCCGAACTGCCGGCGTTGGTGGTGACGGCTGTGCGCAACGCCAACAAGCAAAACGTGAAGTTCGCATGAGCATCACCTATCCGCTCGACATCCTCGCCGACTTCCCCGGCTGGCTGACTGATTTCGACCTGCTTTGGCGGCAGGAACAGTCGCGGCAGGCGAACGGCCGCACACTGGTCAAGGACTTCGGCTCTCCGCTCTGGCAAATGGGCGGCGTTTCCAAGCCGCTGCGGCCGAATGTGCTCGACGAGTGGCGGGCACGCTTTGCGGCGCTGGAAAACGGGCTGCAGACGTTCAAGGGCTATCCGCTGTCCCGCTGTTTCCCGATTGCCTATCCGAATGGGTCATGGCCGACGGGCGGCGGCTTCGACGGCATCTCGGCGACGATCTACGCCATTGGCGCGGACAACAAGTCGCTGCAGGTCGATCTTCTGCCAGCCGGCTTCGCATTGCGCGTTGGCGACTTCATCCAGATTACCTACGGCTCGCCAGCCAAATATGGCCTTCACCAGGTGATGGAGGCGGCGGCGGCCGACGAAGACGGCATCACGCCGGAGTTTGAGGTGAGGCCGCATCTGTGGCCCGGCATTGCCATCAATGACTTGGTGTCGGTCAAGCGGCCCTTCACGCTCATGACGTTGGTGCCGGGTTCGGTCACGTCGAGCGCGGACCCGCAGACCGGGCGCGGCTCGATCAGCTTTCAGGCGGTGGAAGCGCGATGACACGCAACATCTCAGCCGAGAACTTGGCCGCGCTCGCCGCGCGCCGTCTGGTCGCCCGCGACTTCCTGACCATTGTCGCCCGCACGCGCGATACGGGCGCGCCGGTCGAAGACAACATGTGGTCGGACGTCGGGAACGTGACGGCTTCCGTCGTCGATCCGAACACCGGTCTGGAGGACAGCCGCGACTTCTACGGCTCCGGCACGCTTGTTGCGATTAGCGACATACCGCTGGTCGCCAACCTGTCGGTGCAGAACGTCACGATCCAGATGAGCCAGGTCAACGACAGGGTCGAGCAGCTGGTTCGGGACTATGACTGCCAGCAAGCCCGGGTGGAGATATTCCGCGGCCTGTTCGACCCGGAAACAAGGCAGATGGTGGCGCCGGCGGAGTGCCGCTTCGTCGGCTTCGTCGACAAGATCGAAATCACCACTCCCTCGGAAAACGAGGAAGGCGGCGTCACGCTGACCTGCGCCAGCCATACCCAGGAGATGACGCGGTCGAACCCCGACACACGGTCGCATGAAAGCCAGAAGCTGCGCTCCTCTACGGACAGCTTCTACGAGGACAGTTCGACGGCCGGCGAATGGGAAATTTTCTGGGGCAGCATCAAGGGCAAGGTGCCGTCGCAGCCCAAGCGCAAGAAGTTCCTCGGGATATTCTGATGGAGACCAAGATGACCGCAACCCCCGTGCTGGCCGATATCTACAGCCTCAGTCCGTCGGTTTCGAAGGAACTATCGAGCCTGAAACAAGCTTCTCAACGGTTGTCGAAATGCCTTCGACAGCTTGAGAAAAAGCCGGTGAACTCACGTCGGACTGGCTCTCGGCGAACCCCAAAAACTGAGCAGTGAACCTCGATGCATAGTCTTTTGCATCGGGCAATCGCAGCGTCTGTTCCGCAAACGCATAGACGGTGAATAGCTCCAGCGCTGCGACCTTGCTTTGCAGCGTAGCAATTTGATCGGCTTGAGCCCGCAATACCTCGAGCAGCTTCGGATCAGTCATATCGCCCCTCCCATGTGCGCGGCGATCCAATCACACAGCTTCTGGAGAGTCTATTGGAGGTTCGTCAGGCCGACGAAGGCGACCGCTTGCGTGTCGTTGCGCTCTTGCGCGACAGCCACAAGGCGGCGGGCTTCACCTTTCCGTTCGATGCCGCGCGCGCCGAGCACCTGTTCAAGACGCATCTGGCCGGCGGGCTGGTCCTGCTTCTCGGCCAGCCGGCGCAAGGCGTGCTGATGGCGACAACATTCGATCATCCGTTCGGCGCCGGACGCTGGGCGAAAGAGACCGTCTGGTACATCGATCCCGCCGCCAGGGGGCGCGGCGCAATCCGCATGCTCGACGCTTACGAGGCTTGGGCGCGCGAACAGGCCTGCACGACGATCGGCATGGCTTCCCTCGCGTCGAATGACGTGTCGGGCCTCTACCTGCGGCGCGGCTACCAGCCCGCCGAAACGCATTTCACCAAGGCTCTCTGATGGCGATTTTCACGGCGATTGGCGCTGCCATCGGTGCGATTGGCGGCGCGATAGGCGCTCTGTCGACATTCACGATCGGCAATTTCGCGGCGGGAGCGTTTCTGCTGCAAACGGCCGCTGGTATCGGCCTGAACCTGCTGGCGCAGGCCATCGCAGGCAAGCCGAAGACGCCGACCCCGTCGATCAATGGCACGCTCCAGGCGGGCGGCGACGTTCCGCGCTCCTTTATTGTCGGCCCTTACATGACCGCCGGCTCGCTGGTCTGGGCCAACACCTGGGGCAAGGTAGACGACACGCCGAACGCCTTTATGACGCAGGTGATCGCCATCGACGACTTGCCGGTCGGTGGGCTGGTCGAGGTGTGGTGCAACGGCGAGAAATGCACGCTGCTGACCGGCGAACCCCATGCGGAGATGGGCTATCCGGTCCAGCAATATCGCAAGGACGGCAACGACAGCCTGTGGATCAAGTTCTACGACGGCACGCAGACGGAGGTCGACGAGTTCCTGCGCGTCCGCGCCTCAAATGGACAGCGCACATGGGACGACGACCGCGTCGGCTATGGCGTCGCCTATGCGATCTGCAGCGCCAAAGTCACCAAGAATATGTTTTCCGGGATTCCGTCGTTCAAGTTCGTGGTCGACGGGATTCCGCTCTACGACATCAGCAAGGACTCGACGGCGGGAGGCGATGGTCCGCAGCGCTGGAGCGATCCCTCGACATGGGGCGGTGACGGCGATCACCTCCCGGCAGTGCAGGCCTACAACCTGCTGCGGGGCATCCAGTGGAACGGGGAATGGTTCTACGGCGTGCAGGGCCTGTCCGGCGCTCCTGCGCGGCTTCCTGCCGCCAACTGGATTGCGGCGATTGAGAAGTGCCGAGCCGCGGTCGAAGGCAATGATGGGCCGGAGCCCGCCTACCGCAGCGCCGGCGAGATCACGGTGGACGTGCCGCTGGCAACCGCTCTGGAGGCGATCAACACGACGTGTCAGGGCCGCATTTCGGAAGTCGGCGGCGTCTATTCGATGTATCTCGGCGCGCCGGACGAGCCGAGCTTCAGTTTTTCCGACGGCGACATCCTGTCGACCGAAGAGCAGAGCTTCACGCCCTTCTTCGGCCTGGCAGACACGATCAACGGCATCTTCGCCAACTACCCGTCGCCGAAGGATGGATGGGTCAGCAAGTCGGCGCCGCCGCTTCACCGCACAGACCTGGAGGCCAAGCACGGCAATCGCCGCCTGATGGCGGACGTGGAACTCGCCTTCGTTCCCTATCCGGAGCAGGTCCAGCGGCTGATGAAGCAGGCGCTGCAGGAGGGGCAGCGCGCGCGCCGGCACACCATCGTCCTGCCGCCTGAGTTCTGGGCCTATGCGGTCCCCGGAGCGGTATGCGCATGGACGTCGGAACGCAACGGCTACGGGGCGAAGCTTTTCCGCGTCGATGGCGTGGCCGACCGCGCCAACCTCGATGTGATGATCGACATTACCGAGGTTGACCCCGCCGACTACGATTGGGACAGCGAGACCGACTACCAGCCGCCGGTCGATGGTCCGACCGGGCCGATCCGTCCGCAGCCGGCTCCAATCATCGACTGGTTCGCGGAACCGGCGACGATCACCAACGGGGCCGATGTCCGGCCCGGCCTGAAGCTGACATGGGACGGCACAAAAACCGGTATCCTTGGGGTCGAGTTTCAGGTCAGGCTTGCCTCAACGGAGGTGGTCGTCCATCAGGGCCGCACCGACGACGCCGAAGCCGGTGCAATCCTCATCTCGCAGAACCTCTTCTCCAACACGCTCTATGGCGTGAGGGGCCGATACATCCTCGACGACCAGGACGCCGAGTGGTCGGACTGGCTGGCGGTGACGACGCCCGATGTACGCGACACCGATGTCCTGGCGAAGCTCGGCAACCTCGGCAATGACGTCAAGGCGCAGCTCACCCAACTGCGGATGGATGCCGCGAACGTCCGCTCGCTGCTGGAGACCCTGGCGGCAGCCGCAGTGGACATGGCGGCGCAGGCAAGCCAGGGCCAATCGGTCGCGGTGAGGCGCGGCGATGCGCTTGCCGCGGCGATGTCGGAACTGTCGGCCGAGGTGACGGAGGACCTGGAGGCTTTCGCGTCTGCCATTACCGCGGTGCTGGCGCAGGTTGGGCCGACCGGAGCGCAAGGCCTGTTCCGCATCAGCGCGGAGGCGACGCCTGGGGATGCGCAGGCCCGCATTGGGCTCAGCGTGTCGGCGACGGCAAACGGCATCACCAAACTGGCTTCGATCTTCCTCGACGCATTGGCGAGCGGCAAAAGCCGTGTCGTGCTGCTCGGCGACCAGGTGGCGATTGCGGACAGCCTCGGGAACGTCTCGGCGCTGTTCGAGGCGGGCGGCGTCTACATCAACACCGCCAAAATCCACAACCTCGACGCCACCAACATCACGGCAGCCAAGCTGGACGCCGCTGCGGTTTTGCAGAATGGCACGTTGATCACCGAGCTTCTGTCGATCGGCGCCGTCACCGAATATGAGCCGATTTACTACACCTTTACCCGAAGCGTCGGCGGGGGCGGCAGCTACGATGAGGGGGGCTGGACGCATCACGGGACGGTGATCGTCACAATCCCTACCGGGATGCCGGCGATCGAGTTCCTCAACCTCACGGCGTCGGGCAGCAGGAGCGGCGGCACGGCTGGCTTCGACGCATATATCGTCATCAGACGGAACGGCAACGCCACGAGCGTCTCCAGTGGAGAGGCAACGATTCAGGCGCGGCGCGACAATAGCAACGGCACGACAAATGCCAGTGCCACGACCTTCATTCAGGCCGGCACCGCCACAGTGCGCTACGACATCTGGACGTGGAACACCTTGCTTGCCTCACCTGGCGACAGTGCAAACCTGACGGTCACCTGCAGTTCGGGAGTGCTGGTGTGGAAAAGGTGATGCCCTCCCGGAACGTCCGCTACGTGCTCGTCGACATCGCCACTGGTTTTGTCGAGAGCCGCGCTTCAGTGCCTCGCGACATGTTCGATGGCATGCAGCCGCCGGAAGGCAAGCGCCTCGTGGTGCCGGCCGACGGGGTGGTGCCTGGCGAGCGCGTGAAGCTCGACCTGCGCAAGGTCAGGAAGCCGATCAACTTCGTCTCCTCGATCGCCGATGTGCAGACAGCCTGGCGCAGCGACGATGAGGTGCCGGCGGATTTGCAATTCGCGACCACCAAGGGCGAGACGATCGAGGCGCTGGACCGAAGCTATGCCGAGCGGATCGAGAAGGTTCGCGGCCCTTTGGCCGCGCTGCATGCGGAGAAGCGCCGCCAGGCCGAAACGGGCGGCGGACCTCTTGTGGCCGACGAGGCCGACCGGCTGGCGGTCCTCGCCAATGCAGCGGCCGAGGATGAACGGATCGCCGGCATCGAGCGGCAGCGGCGAGCCGTGAAGGCGGCGGTGAAAGCGGCCACGACAGACGACGAGATCAAGGCGGCGCTGGCGAGTGCGACCGGCGACGACCCGAAAGCGAACCTTCTAACCTACGGAGAACCGACATGAAGCGCAGGTCATTCCTTGCAATGATCGGGTTGTCACCACTTGCTGCTGCGGGCGCGAAGGCTGGCGCCGCGGCAGTTGCGCCGAAGGAGTACCCGTCCATCGCCGTCCGCGGCGGACAGGTTTCCTATGAGCCCTACATCGATGCTCAAGGGCTCGTGCCTCGCCAAGGCGCGCGCGACGAGCATGGCTTCGCCGCGGTGACGCACAGCTTTGTAGACGGCGAAGGCACACAGCGTATCGTCTGGATCAAATGAGGTCAGGAATATCGCGGGCCAAGTCGAGGTCTTTCTCAAACGCCTGCACCGCGAGATCGACGGTCTTGGCTAATTCTGGCGACAAGCGCGGAATTGTCGCGACCTGATGCTTGGCTAGACCCTCAAACCGGTCGAGCGCCTGCGGCCCGCCGAGTTCCATTATGAAGCGAAAAGCCTGCCGAGCGATGCCCCGGTAGTGCATCTCCAGCGCTGCGTACTGAATTTCACGGTCATCCATGTCCTTGCCCCTCACGCTTTGTCGAGGGCAGCAAAACACACCCGTCGACCATAGTCGAATCCCGGAACCCCCCATCATGACCCAGATCTACAAGGTCGGCACCGCCACGGTGTCGAACGGCTCGGCTACGGTTGAAGGCACGGATACGGGCTGGGCCACCGCGCTCGTCACGGGCGGCCTGTTCACCATGGACGGCCTGTCGGTGCCGATCGAGAGCGTGTCGGGCGAGGACGAGCTGACGCTCGCATTGCCATGGCCGGGAGAGGACGGTACCGGCGCATACGCGATCATGCGGGAGAACTCGGCGGCGTCGAGCGTCGTCGGCCTCTACGACCGGCTGCGGCAGGCGATGATCACGCTGTCGCTGCATTCGATCCATCCCGATTTCGTCGGCACGCTGGCCGAGATCGAGGCGCTCGACCTGACGCCGGAAGATACCGAGTTCGTCGCGGCCCGGCTTGAGGACGGCCAGCCCGACGAATACTACCGCTGGGGTGGCACGGATTGGGTTGGGCCGTTTCCGATCAGCAAGGAAGGGCCGGCGGGCTCCGGCGAGGACGGTGCCAACGCCTACGTCTATGTCGCCTATGCAAGCGCGAGTGACGGCACGGGCTTCACGACGACCTTCAATCCCGCGCTGGACTATATCGCGGTGCTTCCGACCGATACCGAGATCGAGACGCCATCGGCGGGGGACTTCGCCGGGCGCTGGAAGAACTACAAGGGCGCTCCAGGCAACGACGGCAACGATGGCGACGACGGCGAGGACGGCCAGGACTTCGCGCCCGACGAGGTTGTGGCACTGATCGCTGATCGCGATGCCTTCGACGACGAGCCGAAGATGTTCGCGGTGCTGGTCGAAAGCGATGCCGGCAATGACGATCTGCCGACGCTGTATTTCAAGCTGTCGGGCGCTTCCGCGGACTGGTCGGGAGGGTTCACCTTCGCCGGCGGGGGCGGTGCTGTCGATAGCGTCAACGGGCAGACCGGCGACGTGGTGCTGGATGCAACGGATATCCTGACCGACGACGCCGGTACGTTCGAGGGCGCCAGCGTCGAAGACGTGCTGGACGATCACGACGGGCGGATTGTCGATCTGGAGGCCGGGGCGGTCCTGACCACTGACACCGACGCTTCCGGCTTTGGCTTCGTCAACAGCGCGGGGGCGCTCGGCGATAGCGACGAGAAGTTGCCGTCGGAGAGTGTCGTTAAGGCGTATGTGGATGCGAATGCGGGGGCTGGTCCCCACATCCGGGTGGCTCAGTATGGGGGTGTCGCTGCTGCCCACGCAGCCGCAGGGACAAGGGCAGTTGATTACGGCGATGTCGTTTGGCCGGATGACAGTGCGTCGGGGTATTCCAACCTTTACGGGGCAACGAAATACCGAAGCGCAAGCTTTGGTCGCTACCAAGCCGGATTAACTGGCCAGCCGGTCAACGACCCGCGCCCCGTAGTTGCAATACAGAAGTATTCTTCCGCAGACCGCAGCACCGACGCGGGCGCTTGGGATCAAGGGTTCTACGCCGGTATCCAATCCGTTTCGGGGGATGCCTACAGGGCAGCCATTTCGGGGTTTGCACGAGCGATGCCCGGTGCAACAGGCGATCATGTCGGTACGCACATGCGGGCAGACATACGCGAACCCGACGCACGGGGCTATGCCGGATGGGCTTATTATCAAGAGCAGATCGTGGGCGCTAACGCAGCCGCAGGGCACGCTATTGAGGTCAACGGGACTGTTACGAACGATCCTGGTTATCTCTCAAGTCATCAACTAATCCGCCTCTGCATGGCAGACAGTGCAGCGGCAGCAAACCGCTTCGGCTCAGCCATCACCATTGGCAAATCTACTCTCGGCGGCAGTAACGGCTTCCATACCGGTATCCACATAGACCGGGACGCTATCGTTCCTACAGTCGGCCAGCTAGCTGACGGCGAGGCCATCAGAATTGACGCTCACGCAGCAGACGTTCATCTTGGCGGTATACGGTTCTCCAAGCGCAATGCTGGCGATCTCGGCGCCTTCAAGTATGCACTGAGGACCGACGAAGCCACGTTCATTTCAGACGCAGCAATATTGTTGGGTCCCGGCCAACGCATTCGGTGGGGTTCGGCTGGCCCTAGCGTCACGGCAGGCAGTAACCACGTCACTATCCTTGGTGCCTTTCTACACGTCTCCAATCCAGTGGGCACGACCGTCATGCAAGCAGCGGGTACGCGCATCCTGTCAACGCAGCAAGCTGCGATTGCGAACGCGACAGCCGGAACAGATGTCGCAACCATCAACTCAATTCTAGCAGCCATGCGAGCGCATGGTCTGATCGCAACGTGAGATGGAAAATGACCCCTGAAATCGCCCAAGCCACCATCCAGTTTATGCTGCGCGTCCAGTTGCACGGCCAGGAAGTCCCCGCCTTCAATGCAGTCATGCAGGCGTTGCAGGGCATGTTGAAAGAACCTGTCGCACAGGAGCCCACCAACAAGGGCGCAGAACAGACGGGCCACTAAGCCTCGCTGGCCTCGACGTTGCTGGAACCCCCCGTTGGAGAGCGGCTAGTCTTTCGTTGGCGGCTTCGTGTTGTCGATTAGCTCCTTGCTGATCCAGATCATCAGCAAGACGGCGCATACACCTCCGAGAATAAATCCAAGGGCAAACCACCACCCCATAGCAATCCCCATTGCTTATACGTCCCCGTAATCTTCTAGCACCTTCCTCTCAACTTCTCCAAGGCCCCGCAAGCTCAAGCGGCTTGCGGCTGCCTGTCTCATTCTCATCAGCGAGGTAGATCATGGAGCGCAACTTCCTGCGCGCGATGCCGCTTGTCCTGAAGCACGAGGGCGGCTTCGTAAACCACCCGAAGGACCCCGGCGGCGCGACCAACCTCGGCGTGACCATCGGCACGGCCAAGCGCCTCGGTCTGGACGTGGATGGCGACGGCGACACGGACATCATCGACATCAAGCTTCTGAAGCCTGCCGACGCGGCCAAGGTCTACCGGGCCGAATATTGGAACAAGGTCAGGGCCGACGATCTGCCTGCCGGCGTCGATTATACCGTGTTCGACTTCGCGGTTAACTCGGGGCCGGGCAGGGCGGTGAAGTACCTGCAGGCTGCGGTTGGCGTGGAACAGGACGGCTTGGTGGGGCCGGTGACGCTCGCTGCCGCCGCCAAGGCAAATCCCGCCGCACTGATCAATTCGCTCTGCGATGCCCGGCTCGCCTTCATGCGCGGGCTGAATACCTGGCCGACCTTCGGCAAGGGCTGGTCGTCTCGCGTGGCCGGCGTCCGCAAGGAAGCGCTGGCGATGGCTCGGGAATCCCCTGCGCCCAAGCCCGCCATCCCCTCTAAACCCGGCGTCGTCCACGTCGAAGACAATCCCCCCGCCGTAAAGCCCGGTTCCGCTCCTGCGCAGCGTGAGAACCTGTTCTGGCGCGCAATCTGGTTCGTGCTGGGCCTCATCTGGAAAAAGGAGAAGGCGAAATGAACACCGCCGTCCTGCTTCTCATTCTCGCGATCGGCTGCGGCTTGTGGTGCGCCCTGTCCGTCAGCTTCATCCCGCACGCATCCTATCGGCCCAGCGATGGGGCAGGGGTCGTCCTGAGCATCATCGTCTCAGGGCTGAGCTGCATCGGGCTCTTCCTCGCCTCGGCGATCATAGCTCTCGTTAACGTCATAGGAGGCTGACCATGGCCCCGCTGATCCGCATTCTGCTGAGGTATCTCACCTTCCCGCTGCTCTACTTCGGGTTGGTCAACGAAAACGAGGCCGCCGACCTGATTGCAGATCCCGAGATTGCCCAATGGGTGAGCCTCGGCGCCGGCATGGTTTCGCCGTTCCTGGCTGAAGGCTGGTACTGGACGGCGCGCAAGCTGGGGTGGGCGAAGTGATGTTCGGAGCAGACGGCATTCTCTACCTGCTCGGCGGCGCTGTCATTGCTGCCCTCATCGCCTTCTTCAAAGGCCGGCTCGACGGGGCCAAGGCCGAACGCAACCGCAACCGCGCCAAGGAGGCCGATGCATATGAAAAGCACCTCAAGGATATCGCTGATGCTGGCAATGCTCGCCCCGCTGGCGGCGTGTCAGACGATCCCTACAACCGCGACCCCAGGTAAGGCGGTCTGCGCAATCTGGCAGCCGGTGACCTATTCGGCATCCGGCGACACTGGCCAGACGGTTTCAGAAGTCCGGGCATCAAACGCAAAGCGTGACGCCTACTGCAAATGAAGCGGGCCGGGACGCCGCGTCAACTCAGCGCCCCAAGCCCTGACCAAAACGATGACATTGGGGGGTCACCGCATGGCTGGCAACACGATAGCCCGGCAACGGTTCCCTTTTCCTTACACTGCATAGATCGGGGCGGGGCTGATGCCGGACGAAACATCACAACTGCTCCGGCGCATGGACATGACCGAGCGCAATCAAACCGACCTAGCCAAGAGCATCACCGCGCTCGTCCAGGACGTTGCCGAACTAAAGCTGAAGGATGCCGTCAACGCGGCAAGAGAGGAAGCCCGCGATGAATGGCGATCCCGCACGGAAAAGCGCCTCAACAGCATATACGGCCTTGGCTGGTGGGTTCTCGCTACCTTCGGCTCTCTCACCATCGCCGCCATCGCCAATCTCCTTTACAGGGGAGGGGCCGGTGTCCCTTAGTACCTTTCCCCGGCTTGCCCTGTTTGCGTTCAAGGTGTTCTGCACGACCGTCATCGTGTTCGTGACGGTGTTTACCGTCTATACCGTCGGGCCAGCCTTGGAGAGGCGCTATTTCCCCGTCGTGTCGAAGCTCACCATCCTCGATATGAAAGCCAACGAGGATGGAAATGCCGTCATCATGGCCGAGTTCACCAAGACGCGGGCCTGCGAATGGGTGGGGCTGGCATGGTTCAAGGGAAAGCCCGAAGGCGGCTTTGAGCGGGTGTCGGTGATCCTGCATCGCCAGCGAGAGGACACGTCGAGCCCGAACCGGCCGCTCGGCACCCAGAAGGCGGGGCCGTGGATCATTGGCATACCGGCTGAGGAGATCGCCGGGAACTCATTCGCCAAGCTGAGCTATCGCTGCCATGGGCTTTGGACGACCGAAGCCGACTTCTGGCCCTGACAACGAAATGACCGGCGCTGGCGCGAGTTGTTCGGGCTCTTGCCGGCACCGGCCATTCAGCAGGGTTGGGCGGGGGGCTTTGGGGTTAACCCTGCATTTACATTAGAAGCACGGAATATGTCGACGGGATAGTAGGTGATCGCGTACTTTCCCGTTTCCAGTCGCCGCCGGGTCCGAAAGGGCTCGGCGGCGTTTTGCGTTTCAGGCAGCGCAGCCTTCTTGGCGCCAGCCCTTGTCGGTTTCAAAGAAACGGCCGCTGGTCGGCTCGATCTGGTCGAGCTCCGCCAGTCGCTGAATCATCTGGTAGACGTCGCTCTTCCGGTCGACATACTCGATGTATAGCGCGCGTAAGAGCCGATCAGCAGGACCGTTCGATACCGGCTTGCTGCGCGCCTTCTCCCATCGGCGCACGGCTTGTTCCTCGACGCCCAGAAAGGCGGCAAGGTTCTTTTGGGTAGTGTCCATTTCCAGGCGCAGAAAGCGAACCTCTGCGCCGTTGAGTGGCTTGGGCAGCGAGACGAGCCAGCGGCCGATGACACGGTGAAGGCCTTCCGTGTCCTGGATAGATACACCGGTTCCGTATGGCGTCTCGTGGATGGTATAGCCGTTCTCGAGCCAAACGTTGTCGAGACCGCTTTCGGTGTAATGGTAAGCCATCTCTGAGGGTTCCTTGGTCATTTCACAGTCAAAACACGGTCACGACGATGAGCGACTTCGCCCAATCGATCGCGACCACACACTCCATTTCTTCGCCGGCGGCATGCCGGTATAGGTTCACTTGCCAGTGTCCTTTCTGATTTAAGAAAGGGCCTTCGCAAATCGTGCCCCGCAAGCAGCAAAGCTCGACCTGTCGTCGATTGATCCTCCGCTGCTTCCCGCGCCTGCGCGCATGCGGAACGATCACAATGTTGTTGGTATCGGCGGCAAGTTGCCGTACCATTTTCAACGCAAGAGCAGGCGTAAGAGTTAGCGGTACGATCTCTGCCATGCGCCTATCAATATGATAGGTCGTTAGTGCTAGTCAATGCGCTCCAAATATTAAAGTTCCGTTATGGACGCCCGCCGCCCGCCCCCCTATCTTCCCGCCGAAATGAAAGACCTCAAGCTTCCCGAGATCACCTATCCCCTGTCGATCGACACGGTAGGCATGTGCATTGCCACGGGCCATGAAATATCCATGCATTGCATGACGTGTCGTCGGTACGTCACGCTCAATCTCGTGACCATCGCCAAGAGGCATGGAATGGACTATCCGTCCCTAGCCCCTTCGCTGGAGAAGGTCGTGGTGTGCGGTGCATGCCAGGAAGCGGGGAGGGATGGGCGCAGGGTAGAGTTCCGGCTGACCCCGCCGACTGTGGCTGACGGCATTGTGCCTTGGCCTAGACAGGAAGGCCGGGCGGGCTAGGCATCACCACCTCTCCACAAACGGCCTCACCAAAGCATACACCACCATGAAGACGAAGGCGGCTAGAAGGAACCATGTCCACCAAGGCTTGAAGGGATAGCGGTTCATGTGCGGATGGCTTCTCGAATCGCTGCCTCTGCCATTGCATCCCAACTGTCGGCGACCACACCGCTAGCAAGCGCCTCTTCAAACGTCCCGAGGTCTATGCCGGACTTGCGAACTGCCCAGCGGTGGGCGTCGTACATAGCCCGTTTTACTCGCTCGTGCCTGTCCTGCTCACCTGTCTCCATGTGTCGTGTCCTTGTTGGCTGCCATGTCTTGGCAGCGATAGCATGCATGGTTCCGCTCGACACAAGGCGGACCAATCTGCCGGCTGAGACAAACCGCGCGGCATTGTTCGACCACGCCGCTGCGCAACGGCTCAGGGATGAGGCGAAGGTCGTTGCCGTATGGTCCTCGCGATGACTTGTTAATGTGTCGGCTCGCTCGCTCGCTCACGTCTCGGCTCCTTCCTGCTTGAGTGGGGTGCCCGGCCCGCGAGTTTCCCAGAACGGCTTCCGAAGGTTCTTCGAGTTGAACCAGAAGGCGGATTGCGTCCCGTCCTCGTGATGGAATATCAGGAACCAACTATCCTTGCCCATGTGCTCCAGGTGAGCCCCGCGCGTCGAGCAAACCTCATCGAGTGTGCCATCGTCATCGAAGGTGACGCGGTTGGGGTCGTTTGAATGCTTCGGCCGAATTGGCATCCGTTCGTTCTCCTATACGGTGGGAAGGGCTAGGCGGGGACATCTGCCAGAGCAAAAACGATACCCTCGCAATAGTCCTCATCATCTTCCTTGACGATGAAGCGGGCGCAGGGGAGGGCGGTTTCGTAGCGCCACGAGAAGCCACCGTCGTCCCATATTGCTCGGATGGGGGTCGCGGCCTCTTGCAGCTTCGCGAAATGCGGGCAAGCGTCGTTGTCGCAATCGTTCTGGAGCAGCCCGGTGCGGGTGATATAGGCAGTCGTGCCGTCGTAGGCGCTAACCTCATCGTAGACCGCGCCGCGAAACTCCATGAGGTCATCCGACGCCCCGAACACAGCAACCAAGCCTTCCGCCTTCATTCTGGCGAAAAGCTCCGGTGAGCCCTCGTTGGTGTATTGGCTGCCGTTCAACTCGCTTGCCGCGTCTGCTGCGCTCATCTCTCAGATCCTTTCCCTAATGTCGTTGATGGTGGGGGCTACAGAACGTCCATCGCTTGAACGAATTGTAGCGGGCTGGTGAGCGCAGCCTTCGCGGCGGTCTCGGTGCGGTAAAGCGCGAGCACGCGCCCGCCCATGCTCATGAGCGCATAGACCTTCATCGGCTTCATCGTCAGAACCTTTCCGGTACGAAAATGGGGGGTGAATTTGCACAACGCCTTTCCAGACCTGCACAACGCCGGTTGACGAATTCGTCTAAGTAGTTGAAAGCAAAGGCACGCGGACGTGGCGGAACCGGTAGACGCAAGGGACTTAAAATCTCTTGATGCTCTTGTTTTTACTAGCATATCGCTCACAGCGGGGCCAGCAAAACCCATCGAAAACGATGCAAAATCAGCCATTTTGCACACCGTTTCTGGCCCGCCATGCGCGCAGTCTCCCGGCCTCTTTTTCGACGTGCCGGGTGTAGTGCTCCCCCATCTGCTTTGACCGGTCGCCAAGGGCGTCGGATACCGTGCTCGGGTCGATGCCGAGGCGGCGGATGCCGGCGGCAAACGTCACCCTGAGCCCGTGCAGCGTGCAGCCGGGGCGTATCAGTCCTTTGGCCTTTAGACCGGTCAGGAAGTCGCTGACCATGCCCTGCATCGACTTCTCGTCCTTCCACGGCAACCCCTCGCTGGTGGTGCAGACGAAGGTCGATGTCCGCTCCAGGCTGTCGAGATGTGCGATAGTCTCGGGCTCGCAGGGGAACCACGCCATTTCCTTGTTCTTCCGAACCGTCAGGGTGATCGCGCGTGTCGTCACCGGGTCGGCGACATAGGAGCGCCACGAAAGGGACTGCGCCGTCTGCCCTCGAAAGCCTTGATAGCGCGCAAGTATCATCGGCGTGAGAATATGCCGGGGAGCTGCGGCAAAGGCTGCCTCAACTTCCGCTGGCGACCATTCATGGTTGGCGTTGGGGTCTGCGCTGTGCAGCTTCTCAATGCCAATTGCCGGGTTGGGCAGCCGGCGCGTCCGGAACATGGTCGAGAGGTGAGACACGAGCTTGTCGGCGAACCGAGGCCACCGATCCTTGGCGGCCTTGTCGCGGACGTTGTAGACCTCCTCTTGGGTGATGCCGGTCAATTCCAAATCGAATTCCGGCTCCAGGTAGAGGAAGGTCTTTTCATAGTCCTGCCGGCTGGCCGCAGACAGTTTCCCCCATCGGGGCGATTCCTTGAACCAATCCACCAGATTGCCGAGCGTCCCTTCGCTGTAGACGGGTCGCCTGTCCCGTGTCTTGGCGGCCGTGTATTTGCGCAGGAACTCAGGCGCCGCCATTTCGGCGTTGAGGCCGTCGCGGGTGCCTTCCCAGCCCTTCAACAGGCTTTCGCCGGTCAACCGGTACGAGACGTACCACTTGCCGCGCGACCGGCGGATATTAAGCCCCGACAGCTTCACCTTTACCACCATTGAGCCGGTCCCCGAACTTGCGCGCCCCAGACTTAGGCGCGTTCGGGTCGCGTGAGAGAAGCCATTCGTCCAGGCGGTGACGAAGATACCTGTGACCGCGTGTGGATAGCGTGAATGGTATGGGCTTGACCGTGCAAACCTCCTTGAAAGTGTCAGGGGATAGGCCACAGTAGGCGGCTGCCATATGGAGAGGCATGGCTGCCGGCCAATGCGGGAGGTCTGAGCTCGTCACTTGTCAGACTCCGTAGTGGAGCGGAGCAGGGCGGCAGGGACGATGGTGAAGCCGGCCCTCCCCAGCTTGTCGATAACCTTCTGGCCAACGGCTTCCTGCGCAAGTACGAACGCCTCTCCAGCGGCCTTCCCTATGATGCGCTTGATATCCCGCTGCATCAGTTCGTCCCGCTCCCCAGTCATGGCCGATCACCGGAGAGAGCGGCGGCAGTGATGAACGCCGTCAGCGGAATGACGCCAACCGGAACTGGACCGAATGACAGCACGAACTCATTCTCGCCGTGGAGGTCGGCCACCTTGCGCGCGGTCTCACCAGCTTCCACGAACGGCTCCAGCGCCTTCCTGAGCGCTTCGATGTGGTCGAGAAGGGCGGCTATGTCGCTCTTCGCGTCCTCCACGAAATACATCATCTGTGCCTTGGAGCCGCTCGCGATGGCATTCGGAGAGGCGCCGGCATATTGCTCCGGCTTGCGCTTCAGCCGCAGCTTCACAATCGTATCAAGTGTCATGGCTGGGGCTCCTGGGGGTGGAGGGCGGCTTCGAGGGCGGCGTCGGAACGCATGCGCTCTACACGTCTGCGGATTGCATCAGCCCGCCTGGCGTGTTCCATCGCCGCCTCTTCCTCCTGACGAGCCTCGCGCTCCAATTTTGCCAATAGTCGCCGCTGCGCTTCGGTCAGCTTGCTCACGGCGTCTTCTCCCCTATTGAGGCTCTGAACGACCGGGCGCGGGCGCGGATGGCGAATGCAACGGCGCGAGGTTGCATCCAACCCGCAAGGCTCTCGGCCACCTTCGCGCATTCCTCGCGCTCTTTCTCCACCGCTTCAGCCTGCTTGGCCTCTGCGGCATCTCGCTGCTGGGTGAGGGCTCTGATTTGCTCGGCCAGATCCCCGTCAGCTTGGTCGATGACGTACGGAATTTCATCGTACTCATCGACGACCTTGCCGCCAAAAGCATTCCATGCGGCGACCACCACTCGCTCCGCGGCTTCGGCTCTGAACGACCGGGCGCGGCGGAAGTCGCCCATCGTGAGCGACAGAACGCCGTCGATCTCATCCCGTGAGCATGCCGCGAGTTCCACGTGGTCGCCGCGCCATGCGAATTTGATGGCCGCGAACGGCTCCAGCACCTCCACCGCTTCCGCCAGCTTGGCTTCTGCGGCTTCGCGGGCGGCTCGTTCATCGGCGATGGTTTTCATTGAGGTGACGCATTCAGCGTCAAGCTCCGCTATGCGCTGTTGAAGCTGGGCGATGGATGCGGCGGAATAGAGCGGCGTTAGCTCATGGCCAAGCTCGCGCCACTTCTTATGTCCAAACCTCGTGACCGCGTCGTTCTTGTTCGCCCAGCCCCAAGGCCCGATTGTCTCCGCCCCGGCTTGCGGAAGGGGCTGGCTGACGAGGGCGGCGAGCAGTGCGCGAAGATCGGCAGCGTCTTCTGTTGCTCCTATCCGTTCAAGGGACTCGGCGCGTGCAGTAACCCGGTCCACCCACTCCAGCGCCTTCACCGCCCCCTCTGCTACTGAGGGGCGGGAGAGGGTGGCGAGCACGGCGTAGGCGCAAGCCTGCTCCGAACTCATATCGAGCCTGTCGGCAGCCTCGTTGGTGCGGTCAACGATGTTGTGAAGCCAAACCGGCCATTTGTCGCATTCCCAAGCCTGCGTCTCGATGTCCAGCGCCTCCACCGATGAAGGCACGGCTGGAGAGGCGGCGGCGAACGCGGAACGGAATGCTTCGCTTGCCGCTGCAACCGCAGCCTTCGACGCTTTCAACAATTCGATGATCGTCTGGCGATCCGGGTGGCTGCCGGGGAATATCTCGCGGTACTTTTCGCGAAAGGCCTTGATCTCGGCGTCCGAGACGTGCGCGCCGCCCAGCTCCGGGCTATCCTGTAGGGTCATGGGATCACCTCGTCTTCGCGAACGAACGATTGGAAATGCGAGCTTTCGACTTCGGCCAGGTGCCGTTGTGTTTGCGCCGGATGCGATCAGCCTTGGATCGGATGTCGGCTTCCTCGGCCGACTTCTCCTTGTGGGCTTCGATGATCGCCGGAGCTATGTTGCGCTCCCGGTGTTCGCCGCCGAGCGACAGGGCCTTCTTGTGCTCCAGGTCCCATCGATCACCAGGCATGATCTTGCGGCCGGAGAGATGGCAGCGGCCTTTCGCGCGAGCGAACACGCGGTCGCGGACATACTGAGGCACCTTGGCGTCGGGAGAGGAGCCGATCCACTCCTCGACAGAGCGCCCGCCGAATGGATTGTCGATCAGCGGCATCAGCGCACCCACTCTCTGCCGGCAGAAGCCGCCAGCGATCGACACGTCGCGTCCTTCAGGTCACCGAACAGATATGCCCGTTCCCGGTGCTTGCTGGCCCTGTGGGCGATCTGAGAGGCTATGGCTGTCCTTCGGCGCTCGGCTGCCTGAAGGGCCTTCCTTGCCTTCCTGCGGGCGCGCCAGGCTATGAAGAGGGTGAGCGGGTTCATGCGGCTTCGCTCCTCGCTGTCGAACCGGGCTCGACGCCGAGTAGGGCATCAAGCCAGTCCAAAACCTTCTGCTTCGACTCCTGGAATTCCTTCGCGCCCATTGCCTTCACGGATTGGCTCTTGGCGGTCCACACGCGGACGACGTTCTCGCGGCACTCGACAATGGCGTAATCGTCCGCGGTATCCTTGACGAAGGCCCGCAGCTTCCGCGCTTCCTGCTTGCTGGCGCAAACGTGGTCGCGGTGGTCGGCATAGCCACAGGCGACCAGCGCCTTTTTCCGAAGGTGCTCCGGCGAAGGATATTCGTCCAGCAGCGCGTCGGGGAGGTTGTCCCAAGCGTTCTTGACCGAGGCGAAGAAGTGCCGGTGCGAGTTGTCCGACCGGTCGTGATGCTCGACCAGCTTGTAGGTTTCGCCGACGACATAAGAACGGTCGCAGCGCGAAGCCCAGAAGTCGGATGCGGGCCTCATCGACTCGCCGTCCCATTGGAACATGATCGGAGCCGCCGTCATCGCTCACCCCGCCAGTAACATCAGTTCGCCAGGAACGACCGACTCCGGCTCATACTTGGAACGCAGCCGGTGGACGGTCAGGCGAAGATCATTCAGGAAGTCGACGACGGCGGTTTCGAGTTGGGCAATCGCCGCGTCATCGCGCTCGACCCGCTTGATGAAAAGCTGCATCGAAGGCGGAAGGCGCGGATCGAACGAAACGAAGTCGCACCAGGCGCGACCGGTGCACGCCATCTGCCACTGCATCTGCGTCACGTATTTGCCCGGCACGGCCCCGGTGAGCAGCGTTTCGATGTGGGTAGCGGTGTTCGGGCACTTGATCTCGACAAGGCCCTCATCGCCAACGTAGCCGTCTGGAGACGCGCCCGTTTCGGCGATCGACGGATGCGGGACGAATGGAGCCGGCTCAACTCTCGTCTGATACTCGAACTGATAGGCGGCTCGCGCGTGGGGCTCGTTGTCCGTCCCCCACTGCATCTCTGCGGAGAGGAAACGCGGGGCTTGCAGGCCGCTCAGACGCTCCGTCACGAGTTCGGCCATGTAGTTGGCGCGGGAAGCTGCCCAGCCGGATTTCGTCTTCGCGATGACATCTGACACGCGCGATGCCGTTACCTTGCCGAGCCGAAGCGCTATCCATTCCGGCGACCCTTGGACGATCTGTTCCATCACGAGCCCGCCTTCTGCTGGCGCTGCTGCTCGCGCTCGAACCAACGCCTGACATCCTTGACCGCGGCGTCCAGCTTGTTGGCCGGGAACTCAGTAAGCGCGTCGATCTTCCACTTCTCGCAGAAGATGGCCTTGTCGGCGCCGCACTCCTCCAGCACCTTTTCAAGTTCGGCGCGCTGCTCATCGGAGATCGGCCCGCCGTCGCCGGCTGCCTTGCCGTCATCATCCTCGCCGGCGGCAAGACCAAGTGCCTGGATCAGCGTGTAGCGCTGCAGGTAGGTCAGCGTGGAGCCGATCGCCTGAATGGCGTTCTTGCTGCCGCTAGTGTCTGCCGGGCCGGAAAGCTTGTTCTCTTCCGAATGCCCGCCCTTGTGCGACAGCACGCATACGACGGTGATCAACCCCTGCGTCTGGTCCGTACGGAAGCGATAGCTCAGGCCGTGTTTGCCGAGTATCGGGTCAACGACCGCGGCGTAAGCTGCGAAGTTGGCATAGCGCTTTTCGTTGTGGCCCTTGGCATTCTTCGCAATGGTGGGGATCTCCGCCTTCGATGCTGCCACCGCCTCATCGAAGGCGCGTTTGGCAGTGTCAGCCGCAAGCTCCTTGCTGAGCGCCAGCATCTCCTTGACGGACGCGAAATCCGCGCCGCTCTGGATGAGCTGGTAGGCCATCTGTACGGGCGTCATTTCGGCGAGAGGCACGGCGGCCTGCTGCGGCGTCGGCATGCGGCGCTCCGGCTCGATCTCGACCAGTGCTGTTGCTACTGCGGTCATGCTTCGGTCCTTTCGTGAAATGGCATCAGGGAGCGGGACGGCGTGTGCATCTCGGCTGTGTCGGCGTCCATCACGGCGAAGCCTCCCGGAAGCCTGAGACGATTTCGCCTACCATCCGGCCAAGTATGGCGGGGTCGCTGCCGACCGTGACCACCACGTAAATCATGCCGGCCAGGATGCTCAGCGCGAGCAGGGCGACGAACCCGAACCACAGCTTGAAGAACAGCGGGATACGGGGACGGCCGAAGTCACTGAAGTCGTTGAAGTCGCGCATGGCTATGCAGCCTCCCTGCTTTCGGTTGCCTCGCGGCGGGCGAGTTCCTTGAGATATTCGGACGCCAGGTTGGCTGCCCCGATGCCGGCTGTGAGCAGGACGCGGGCATGCCGGTTCACCATCTCGGTTTGCTGGCGATAGAGCCAAGCGATCTGGATTTCGGCGGCGTGTTCGGTGCTGACGACGCGCATTCACGCACCCTCCGGCAGAAGGCTTTTCAGGAAGGCGACTTCTTCACGGGCGGCGGTGTGGAATGCGTCGAGGTCGCCCGCTTTACGCGCGGAGTAGGCTTGGATCCACGGCGTGCCGTTGCACCCTAACCGGTCGGTCGCCTTTGCAACCGGACATCCGCTGCAAAAGTCGTCCATGAAGAGCCGGCAGAGCGGACAGGAGTCGCTCATGACGCCCGCCACAGTGCCATCCAACATGGACGGCCAGTATCGCTCTACGCCGAGATCGGAGAGTAGGGCCGAGTTGCGGGTCTGGCAGGCTATGCGATCTGCAATATGGTTCTTGACCATGGACAGAACGGGCTCGCCCTCAATGAGAAAATAGTGGCTGTCCATCAAAACGCCCCCTTCCTGCGCATGTTGTTGAACTCTTCTTCAAAGTCGTCTTCGTCGCGCTCCGAAGCATCGAAAGGCTCAAGATCGAGCTGCTCCGGGGTCGTTCCGTCTTCGAGAAATTCGAGGGTTTTCGGCGAGACTTCGTAGTAGGTGCCGCGCTCCTCGCCCTCTGGCGTAACCATCACGACATGCCTGACAGGAGCCGGGCCACCGAAGATGGAATATCCGCCGCGACGGGAGGAGATGCGGTGCACGGACTGCTTGGCCCGAGGCTTCCCGAGCATTGCCAATCCGCGAAGAAACAAGGCAGGCGCGTTCATAGCTTGCTCCTCAGGTTTCAGTGGGGGGAGAGGGGATCAGGCGGCGGCTTTGGAGAGATCAGCTTCGCGTTTGTCGCTGTCCCAACTGTATTTTCGGTAGTCCTCGACCAGTTCGAGAATGGCGGTCTTGTTTTCCGCCTCTTCAATCTGGGAGAAGAGCGCGCCGATGTTGTAGATCATCGACCAGGCGCGGCTTTGCGCCTCCTTGCTGAGCTTCAGCGTTGCATTGTCGAGTTGGTAATCACTGATGGTCAGGCTCTTGTTGTAGAGCTCCGCAACCCACTTGATTGTGCTGTTGCTCAGGTCTGCCTTAGCCTGGGCGGCGGCCATAGCCGCTTCCTCGGTTTCGTACAGATCGCGCTCGTAGTAGACGCTGCCGCTGCCGACACCTGTTTCGACGCACATGTAACTGGCGCCATGATCGTACCCGGGTTCGGAATTGTATTTGACGCTGCCGATGGTCAGGCGGCGGACTGAGGGGGCATGCGCCGTGTAGTCGAGGGTTATGTCCCGGTCGCTATTGTACGACGCAGCGCAGCGTGGGCAGGGGAACTCGTACTCGGTGCCGGCAGGAGAAGTTGCCTTCCACTTCCGCTCGCCTTTGCAGTCAGGGCAGGGATGCCTGCGGCTCTCGGTCGTCGTGCCTGCAAAGTAGACGACATCGCCAACCGCATATTTGATCTCGAAAGTCGCCATCATTCTCTCCATGTTGTTCGAGGCAGGGGAACCGGATTGGGGATCAGGGCTCGCGGATCGCGACTTCCCCGTCGCCGAGTGCGAGCAGCAGAAGATCCAGTTTCCACTCGTCCAGCATCCAAACGAGCGTGGCCGTCTGGCCGCTCTCGGACATTTGGTTGAGCTTCGCTATGACGGCCTTGGCCTTGTCGCTCTGCCGGGCGTGATCCTGTTTCGTGGCCATCTTCGTTCTCCCTTGTTCGGTGAGGCAGCGAACCGCCTTCGATGGGGAGGGAGATCGGCTCTCGCTTCTTCGTCCCTCTTGATGAAGAACGATATCACGTCGCGTGAAGTTTGCAACAACGAAATTCACACTGCGTGAAGATTTTTCTGGACGCAATTCGAGGAATATGTAATTTGATGGATCAGAAACGAGCGGCGACCGGGTGCAACTCCCGGCCGGTTTAGCCGCAGGCGCGGGGGTCGAAAGTCCTACGGTGCCACCGGAAACAGAGGACGGGATTGCTGAAAGGCGCCCTGCCAGGCGAGCGACCGATGTGACGGGTCAGGCTGGCAAACGACTCCCCGCCTCCATGGGCTCCATGGGGGTAGGGGGGTCTTTGCCGCTTCGCTCCCTCAGTTCGAGGTCAGGGACAAAGAAGGAAGCTCTATCTCTAAATAAAAGAGAGCTTGTTAGGTATGTCGCGCGTGCACCGCGGACACGGCAAGTTCGTGATTTGACAGATGCCGGGGTGCGCACGGTTCACTGAGGCCGCGACCAAGAGCGGATTGGGCATCCTCCTGAAGGTACTTGTCAGGAGCCTCCGTGGGCGGAGAGTCGACACCTCGGTTGACTCTGCTCCCAGCGGAATTGTTTCCTACCTGCTCAGGCAAGCATTTGGGAGGAAGCAGATTGTGAGTGCAGCGCATGAAACGGACGGGCATCTGAAGCGAATAGCGTGCCAGGTATTTACGCAGCTTCCGGAGGACAAGCGCGAAGCGCTGTTGGTTCTCCGATATGTCCGCCAGATTGTTTTCTGCCTGGGGGAGGATTGGGAGACGGTTGCCCGGTCCGCTCCTATCCTGCCTTTCGGGACCGATCCGAAAGGTCGGGCAGAAGGCTCAGCATCCTTGCGGGTAGTCCGCTCCGATCGCCAAGATACAGCCAATCAAGAGTGACCCCGGTTTTCGAGGCGATACGGATGGCGACATCCAACTCGGGCCGGCGGATGGCTTTCAGATAATTGTTGAGCGCCGGCTGGGATATCTCGATCAGCGCCGCAAAGCCTGCCTGCTTCCGGTCGAGCGCGGCCATCAGCGCTTCGAGCCGCATAGCGATATCTGCGTTGGATCTGCCACCGTCTGCCATGCGCGGAAATCTGCATCTTCACGCGACGAAAAGAAATTAACACGTGGGGGCTTGAAAAAACTTCACGACACGTGATAATTGGCGCATGAACACGACATGCTCCTCAGTTGACCGGGTCATTGAAGCGCTGGGCGGCCTCACGAAAGCGGCATCCGCTCTCGGCATAGAAAACCCGAGCGTAGTTGCGAACTGGCGGACACGCGGACGCGTGCCGGCTGACCGGGCACTGGACATCGAAACCGTCAGTGGAATCTCACGCCACGATCTGCGACCCGACATCTTCGGCCCGGCACCCTCCGAGCATGGAGCCGCCGCGTGAGCCACATCCGCACGCAAGACGGCACGGTCATCCTTCGCAAGGACGGTCATGTCGCCTGGGGCGCTGAAGTTGAGATCACCAATCCGCAGCCGTCCTCCCAGACCGCGGATACGGCCGGAGAGCCCACCCAGCCCCACTCTCCGGCCGCCCCTTCACAGGAGATCGCCGCATGACGCGCCAGCAGGCCATATCGCGTCAGTGCGCGGCGGGCGTCCCGCACATCGACATCGCTGCCGAATTCGGCATCACGCCCGCTCAGGTTCTTCTCATCGACCGGATGCAGCAATCGCGCCGATCTGTCCGCAGGGTGGCCGAGCCGTACCAGGCACCCAAGCCCGTTGACTGGAAAACGGCTCGGCCTGCCGTAGAGCGCCTGCGGACTGGAGATACATGCAGGGCTCCCGACTGTTGCGGGCGGATAGAGCGGGGCAGCTATTGCGGGCATCACGCCAGCCTCTTCTATGTGCCGAGGGCTGCCTGATGGCTCAGGACGCCATGACCTGGACCGCGGTTCTATCGCTCGCCGCCGGCATAGTCGGCTTCGCTCTCGGGTACTGGTCCCGATCGCGCGATGGCGTCGCTCAGGTCGAGCCTGCGCGTCAGCCTGGCGGCGTCGGCGACGTCGGACCGACTGAGTTTTCTGCTTTCTGGGACGGGCGCTGATGGGCGCCCGGTTCTCGCATTCGAATTCGCAGCCGCCGGCCGGCGTCCCCGTGCCGGCCCGAACAGTTCAAGCTGGGTCGAACCCTGAGCCTGCAAGCGTGTGGTTCGATCCATTTCTAGACCTCTTTCCTGAAATCGCCGGCACTCAGAACAACGCCGGTGTCGTCCACGGACAAGACAGTAACCGTGGAGTTGTGTCGTGTATGGAAAAAGAGTTTCCGAGTTCGGAAAAAGAGTTTCCGAGGGTGTCATGAGTCACACAGTAGCACTGCGTAAAGCATTGGATTGGCACGACGAACTGATGGACCTCTTTCATCAGGGTCGTGGCGACAAGGAAAAGCGGGTCAGAGGCCAGCTTTCAGAAGAGAGCGGGATTCCGGAAAGCTACCTGTTCCGGCTCCAGCATAAGCGCCGCGACATGAGGGACGTGGCAGGCGAGGCGTATCGGCTGCTCTGCGAGACGGTCGAAAGGTACGGCGACGCGCTCGAGGCGCGCCGGCTGGGAAGGGATGGAAATGCGGTTGACGAGAGGGCTGGCGAAGCTGGCCAAGGAACTGAGCCTGGCCGCGATTGAGTGGCTGAAAAGGAAAACCTGACCATGGCGAAGAAAGCAGCAGTGCAGGCCGACAACGACGCCCCGGCGGCAGGGCACAACAGCGGCGGCGAATTGACCGAGGGCCAGCGCAAGGCGCTGTTCTTCGACCATCTGCGCAAGCGCATGGCGCACAACGCGCGGATCAAGGAACATCAGGACGCCAAGAAGGACGACGGCAAGCTGGCGCAGGCCGATCACATCGTTCTCGGCGATCTGGACTATGCCATCAAGGCGATCACCGCCGACGACAAGAAGACCGTCACCGATCGCTTCGTCGCCGAGGGTGAAATCCTTACCTGGCTCGGTCTGTCGTCTGGTTTCCAGACCGACATGTTCCGCGACCGGGCGCCGGCAATCGAGCGCATCGAGAAGGACGGCGAATTGGCAGGCTACGCGGCCAAGGAGCGGGTGTCTGGCTATCCAGAGGGCACCGACGAGGACAATCGCTGGCTCAATGCCTACGACGCCGCTCAGAAGCAAATGGCGGTCGATCTGCAGGCCGCGATGGAAGCGCGCAACGCGGCCGATGATCTGATCAAGGGCTCCGAGCCTCCCGACGACCCGTTCGAAGAAGCCGCCGAGTAGTCCCCACCGTGTAGCAGTGCGCCGGCCGTCGCTCACGGCCACCGCTTTACGAGGGCGGTATCGTGTCCAGATCATTCTTCATCAATGCGCTGCTGGTCGGGGGAAATCTCGGGCTGTTTGTGGTGAGCCTGGCTATCCTGCTCATGTTGGCGGCGGCCAAACCGGCGCAAAGCCACGACGCCCCGTCGGGCTGGTCCTATCCCTTCGCCTGCTGTTCGTCGATCGACTGCAGAGAGGTTCCCGACACCGACATAGTCGAAGGCGCCCGCGGCTACGAAATCCGCAAGACCGGCGAACTCATCATCATGACCGACGCGCGGATCAAGGAATCGCCGGATGGGCATTTCCACTGGTGCAGCGTGGCCGGCGCCGATGACAGCCGGACTATCTGCCTGTTCGTGCCGCCGAGGGCGTACTGATGGCAGACAACATCCTCACCATCGATCCGTCGACCAAGTGCGGCTGGTCCCTGCAATGCGGTGATGACAAGCGCATCGCCTACGGCACATGGAGGCTCGGCGAAGGAGAACGGCCCGGCGTCTATTTCCTGTTGCTCGGCAGGCAGATTACGGCGCTCCGTCGCGAGTACGGTATCGAGGACCAGCCGCTCCAGATCGTCATCGAGAACAAGGCGCTCAACGCCACCGGGACGCAAGAGACGAAGCACCTCGCCGAGTCATGGCTGGCGGTGGTCGAAATCTATGCGGAGGCGAAGAACCTACAGCAGCCGATCGCAGTCGGTGTGAACTCATGGCGCTCTGCTTTCATCGGTCGATCTATGGCGCCGAAGGAAGTCAGGGGCGAATCCGAACGGCGCAAGTGGATCAAGGCAGCAACCATAGCCGAGTGCCGCCGCCGCGGGCTTGAACCGAAAGACGACAACCAGGCGGACGCTCTCGGCATTCTGTTCTGGTACCTCGTCGGCGGCCCGGTGGTGCTCGAGCAGCGCCGCGCAGACAAGAAGGCCAAGGCCAAGGCCAAGCGGTCGCAACTCAAGCTGTTCAAGCAGGCCGCCTGATGACGGCCTTCTACAACGAGGTCGACCCCGCCGCAGGATGCATGCTGCGGCACATGATCGATGCAGGCGTGATCGCGCCCGGCGTCGTCGACACCCGCTCCATCAAGGAATTGACGCCAGATGACCTTGCAGGCTTCACCCAAGTCCATCTCTTCGCCGGAGGCGGTCTCTGGTCCGTCGCAGCTCGACTTGCTGGCTGGCCTGACGACGCCCCTCTCTGGACCGGCTCCTGCCCCTGCCAGCCGTTCTCGGCGGCAGGCAAAGGGCTCGGAACCGATGATCCAAGGCATCTGTGGCCGGACTTTCATCGGCCTCTGCTTCGAAATGGAACCTACTGGTCCGACGCCGAGTGGATCGAATGCCACGACGGCAAAGCGCGGCGCGCCCAATCCGGTATTCGCTTTCTGGTTGATGGGCTTCCCGGACGAGTGGATCTCTGGCGCGTTGGAGGCAATGCGATCGTACCGCAAGCCGCGGTCGAAGCGATCGGCGCTCTGATGGATGTCCTCGACGACCGGAGGGCAGCCGCGTGAAGGATATCTGCAACATAGAACTCGAGCAGGCCATTCTCGGCACCATCATGGTGACGAATGACGCCCTTGTGCACGTCCGAGGCCATCTGGAGGCGGACCACTTCTTTGAGCCTGCGCATCGCCGCCTCTTTGAGGTGATATGCGACATGACGCGGAAGGGTCAGGTGGCCAATCCGCTCACGGTGCAGACTTTCCTGCCCGACCTGCTCGACAAGTTGAGGCTGGACGACAAGAAGGCCACTGTGAGCGCCTATCTTGCCCGCTGCGCAGCCATGGCCGATCCCATGGGACTGGTGACAAGCGCGGTGCAGGTCAAGGACATGGCGAAGCGCCGCCGGGTGGTGTCCATCCTGGAGGATGCGCTCAAGGAATACCGGAACGTCGATGTCGACGTCGATCCGAACGAATTGGGCGAGCGTGTCATAGGCGTACTGTCCAGCACCATCGCGGACGGCGCTGGTGTGTATGGGTCCATATCGTTCGGTGAGGCGCTGGATGACGGTCTGCACGTAACGGACGCCGCTTATGCCGGCCGGCGCCCTGCGGGCCTCCCTCATGGCTTCTCGCCGGTCGACAAGCTCATCGGCTCATTCTCGCCGGGCCAGCTCATCATCTTGGGCGGCGCAACCAAGCAGGGCAAATCAGCGCTCGCCGGGCAATTGGCGAGAGGTGCCGCAAAGGCCGGAAGCCCGGTGTGGTTCTATTCGGGCGAAATGTCGGCGATGGAACTGGCCATGCGCGAGAACAGCCGGCAGACGCGCGTCTCTGTCAGCCGGCAGAAGCGCGGCAAGGTCGTCGAGGCGGATTTCGAGCGGTTGGTTCAATACCGAGACGAAAACCGCGACCTGCCGCTGTTCATCCAGGAAAAGCGCCTCACCCTCGAAGCCATCAAAGAGCGCGCGAAGATGTTCGTGCGGAAGATGGGGCAGGGGCTCGTCATCATCGATCACATCGGCCTGGTCGATCGCGACCGCGGCCAGAAATCCATGCAGGAGTGGGAGTTCGGGCAGGAGGTCACGCTGTTCCTCAAGCAGATGGCGCGCGAAATCGACTGTCCCGTCATCGGCTGCGCGCAGTTGAAGAAGAACACCTTCGTCGAGCGCGGACCGCTGACCGAGAAGTTCCTTCATCAGCTTGTCGCCCGCCGTCCGCGGTATTCGGACCTGATCGGCGCCGTCGAGCGCGACGCAGACCACGTCATCATGCCGTTCCGTCCGGTCGTCTTCCTCAAGGAGCATGAGCCGCCTCCGCATTCCGATTTGCACCTGAAATGGGAGGAAATGGTCAACGAGCACGAGCGCAAGGCGAAGATTGTGCTCGCGCTGTCCCGAGAGAGCCAATGGCCGCGAGACGCAGACTGCGGGTGGGACGGGGCAACCACCACGTTCTTTGAGACCGGTGGGATGCAGGAAGATGACTTCCAGGCCAGTCATACGTTCGCAGCAGACCCTATGAGGCTCATCTGATGGCCACAAGAGCAGACGGATACCCGTTCATCGACGTGATCAACTTCGGGAGCCACTACTGCGCGATGTGGCGGTGGGATGACGCCGACCAGTGGACGATCCTGCACGACAAGAACCGCTGCCGGCGCATCTTCGCCAGCATCTCCGAGGCTGTCGCCGCGACCAAGGCGGCCAAGGGCAGCCGGAAGGCGATACGCGCAGAGGTCATGGCCCCAGCCGAGCCCGACATGATCACCTCCTGGCGCAAGGAGAAGGCTCGGGACGTCGAGGACGAGCGAGCCCGGGTGTTCGGCGGCGGGAAGCAGACCATCGTCTGGGCGAACGGCAGGGCCGTGCAGATCGAGCGGAGGAAGCTGGCATGACCCGCGATTGGAACATGGACATGTCCACGGCGCCGACCGACGGCACGATCATCGAAGCTGTTGCGCGCTACCCCGAGGCGACGGCGGGCTTCCCCCGCTACATCGGCATGCATGATGGGCGATGGTGCGAATTCAGCCGCCGGCCGCCGGAACCGGTCATCCCGTGGGCATGGCGCCCGCGCACCGATTGGCCGAGGGAGCCGCGGGCATGATCGCGCTGGAATGCACATGCTGCGGCCGCCCGCTGTTTCGGAAGACCGATGCGACCATCGTCGGCCGGCTGCAGGCGTCAAGCGAGCCGCTACCCGTCGCAGACCTCCTCCAAGGGCTCAATGTCGCGCCCAAGAGCTGGCACATCATCCGGCATCGCCTGAATGAGAAGCTTCTCGCCCGAGGTTTGCGGGTGGTCAACGGCAACGGGCCGCGCACCGCGCCCGGCCGGTATCGCCTGGAGCGGATCGAGGCCGCTGGATGAGCAAGCACCCCTGCGACATCTGGAAGATCGCCCGCGAGTGCGGTGTGATCCTGCGGGAGGGCTTCGAACACAGCCCGACCAGCCGGAAGCCGCGGGAGTGCTTCTGCAAGCCGACGCTGCGCGATATCGGCCAGGACCATGGCGAGGCTCATCTGAAGCTCGTCTTGATGCTGATGACGGGGACGAAGATCAATTCCGCCCAGCTCTACGCCGACATGATCAAAGCTGTGTCGTCGGTGATCATCCGAAAGCCGGATCTCGTGCGCAGCGCCAGTCTGGTCGACGACTTCAACGCGATCGACCTCGGGGAACTCCGGCGCAGAGCCCAAGACATGAACTGCCCTGTAGCAACGACAGACGTGCTCCGCGTCCTGCTGATGCTGCACTTCCATCAACCATCCCAGACCGACTGGATAGACAACATGAGGGCAGCGGCTTGAGCACCACATACCAAGCATGGAGCGCGAAGGACGTCGAGCACCGCGTCCTAGAGGCGGCCGAGACACTGATGCTCATGCCCAACGTGCAGGGGCCGAAGATGTTCGGCAACGGCATGCCCGAGATGGTGCGCGAGAAGTGGAAGGACGCGACCCCGACCAACACGCATGTGCACAAGGCGCGCCCAAGCCGCGAAGCGATCGGTCGTATGCCTGAGACATGGTCATGGATCAACGCCATGCCCGAGCAGGCGGATCGGGTCTTGCTGTACGCTTGGGCGTGGGTGAAAACTCGCAAAGGCCGCTCGATCAACGCCTTTGCCAGCCAGGAAGGCCACAACAACCGAACTCTGCGGAGGCAAATCTCCCGTATCTGTCAAGCAATTGCGAACGAACTCAACCGAAAGCATGCGGTTCGGTTGACAATCGCCGTTGACCGCATGTCCGAAATCACGGCAGAAGTAGACCCAGAACAGATATCTTCGGTGAATTACGCCAGTCACTGGCGCGCCGAGGATGCCAAGCCCAGGCACCTTCCCGAGATGCTCGAAAGGACACCCGTCAAGCGGGCTGGGTAGTGGCAACCCACCATCATAGGATCAGCATGGCCAAGCTCGGTTCGCTCAAGCCCAGGCTGAGCGGGCTACCCTCGCGATTCGCCACCCCTGACAGGGAAGGCAAGGGCAGGGACCAGCACAGGGACGCCACCCAGGCATGGCGTGCATGGTACAAGACCGCACGGTGGCAGAAGCTCAGGGCCAAGGTGCTGGCTCGAGACTGCTTCACCTGCCAGCGCACAGGCGTGCTGCTCCTCGGCAAGCATCCAGCCCCGGATAGCCCGGTGGTCGATCACAAGCGACCGCACCGTGGCAGCGAGGCGATGTTCTGGGACGAGAGCAACCTGCACGCGGTCAGCAAGGCCTACCACGACAGCACGAAGCAGGCCGAGGAAGCCAAGGACATCAAGGGGACGTGGTACTGACGAGTGTCAAAGCCACGGACAATGACCCCCTGTCCTGCCGAAAATTAGAAAAGTTGTGGACCCAAACCTGCTGTCCTGCTCCAAAAAATGGGGAAAACCAAGTCTCCCATGATGGGCGGTGTGGCATCGAGGCAACAGGGTCAATGTCATCTCGCACCTGCGAACAGGCCCCTTTGGCCCTTCGCACCTGCGAAGTCGAGGGTGCACCGCAGCAGGGGGGGGTATCCGAAACCCTGGACCCCCAAAACCCCTAGAC
>Ga0233383_1000076_pt1 | contig 42004 bp, 41 predicted proteins | sample ElkDunMinimDraft_14_FD_191542 | JGI IMG/M metagenome (GOLD analysis project Ga0233383, IMG submission 191542) | Fecal eukaryotic communites from dung pellets of Tule Elk in California, USA - Elk Dung G16 | ecosystem: Host-associated > Mammals > Digestive system > Large intestine > Fecal | place...
GGCTCGGCGTGACCCACGAGCCGTGCCCCAACTGCCGGCAGTCCGCCGCGCAGGTCGTCACCCGGCACCGGACCCGGTTCACGCTCTTCTTCGTTCCGTTGATTCCGATCCGCACCCGCCACCAGCAGCAGTGCACCTGGTGCGGCGCGGCCTACGACCGCGCCGCACCGCAACCCGGCACCCTGGTCGCCGGCTGACCCCTCGGGCGACCTGGCGCACCCTCAAACCGTGTCGTGCGGCGCCACGGGCAGGGACGGCATATCGTGGGGCGATCATGACCACCACCGAGGAACGGCTCGCCCGCATCCGCGGCCCGGTGCCCGCGCAGCGGCACAACGCGCGCACGATCGCGGCGCTGACCGGAAATCCCGGCTGCACCCGCCGCGCGGTGCTCGACGGCGCCGGGATCGACAAGACCGCGATCGCGGAACGGATCGGCTTCCCCGCCCGTTTCGGCCAGTCCCGCTTCGCCATCACCCGCGGCAACGCCTTCGAGGCCCGGGTCAAGGCCGACGACGGCGCCGAACTGCTGCGGCTGCTCGCCGAACGGCTCGGCGTGCCGGCGCCGCAGGCCACCTACACCGACCTCGGGGCCGGCGACGGCGACCGGGTCGCCCGCTCGGCCGACGTGCTGCAGAACGCCGCCGCCGGTGACGACGCGGCGCTCTTCGATCACCCGCTGCTCACCCTCGACGTCGCCGGACAGCGGGTGCGCCTGGAGCCGGACCTGGTCGCCGCCCGCCTCGGCGGCCGGTTCCACGTGGTCGAGATCAAGTCCTTTCCGGTGATCGACGGCGGGGCGGACGCCGCGAAGGTCTCCGCCGCCGCGGTCCAGTCGGCCGTCTACGTGCTGGCGATGCGGCAACTGCTCGCCGCCGCCGGCCACGACCCGGAGACCGTCTCGCACGAGGTGGTCCTGATCTGCCCCCGCGACTTCTCCAACCAGCCGGTGGCGAGCCTCGTCGACGTCCGCCGGCAGATGCTGGCGCTGCGCCGCCAGCTCGACCGGATGGCCCGCCTCGACGACCTGCTCACCGGGCTGCCGGCGCAGCTGTGCCTCGACCCGTCCGACCCGCCGGAGACGCTGCGCGCCGCCCTGGCCCAGACCGAGGCCCGGTACGCCCCGGACTGCCTGGCCACCTGCGAGCTGGCATTCCACTGCCGCAACGAGGCGCACGGGCAGACATCCGCGCTCGGGCGCACCGTCCGGGAGGCCCTCGGCGGCATCGACTCCGCCGGCACGGTGCTCGCCCTCGCCGCCGGCGAGGCGACGCCGGAACCGGAGCAGACCGAGGTCGCCCGGCTGCTGCGCACCGCCGCCGAACTGCGCGCCGAGGCGCTGAGCTCATGAGCATGCTGCGGGCGCTCGCCCGTGTGCAGGCCCTGGCGGCCGGCCGTGCCCAGCCGATCGCCACCGTGCGCCACCTGCACCTGGCCGACCCTCCGCTGGTGCTGGTGCCGCTGACCCTCGCCGGCGAGGCGAACGCGCCGCTGGCGCTGCTCGCCGGCACCGACCCGGCCACCCCGCGGCTGCTGGTGGTGCCGCAGCCACGCAACCGCGACCTGCGTACCGCCTTCCACCTCGAACTCGCCGAGATCCTGCTGCCCTATCTGGAGGCCCACCGCTCGGTCAGCGAGGCCGTCGCGACCGACCGGGGCCGCGACGTGCGGCACCGCTACGCCGACGCCCCGCAGATCCTGCTCCCCAACAGTGCCGGCATCACCTTTCTGCGGCTGCTCGGCCGGGCCACCCGCTTCGCCGAGACCGAGGGCGAGTACGCCGTGCCGGCCGTGGTGCCGCTGCTCGGGCGCTGGCTGACCTTCCTCGCCGAGCGGGCCGAGCACCCGGGTTCGGCGCTGACCGTGGCGCTGACCGAGGCGCTCGGCCTGCACTGGGCGACCGGTCAGAGCAATGTGGAGGATCAGCACCTGCCCGCCCTGCTCGCCTGGATCGACCCGCCGGCCGGCACGCCCGGCGACGTCGCGGCCCGCGCCGCCGAGTTCGCCCCACCGGCCGGCCCGGCCACCGACCCGGAGTTCGACAACGAGGTGCTCGCCCCGCTGATCACCGCCTACGAGGAAGCCGGCGAGGACCCGCAGACCCGCCAGGAGGCGTACGACCGGCTCGCCGTCGCGCTGCGTGGCCAGCTGGCGGGGACCTGGGAGCTGATGTGGCGTGGCGTGGCGCTGCTGCGGGCGCTGCCCGAAGGCGCCCGGGCGCCGGGGCGCTGGGACGGCGACAAGGACGCCTTCACCGCGTACGCCGAGCACGTCGACGAGGGCGGGGCACCGCAGCCGCGCCGGGACGGGGCGGTCGCCGCGGCGGGCCGGCTGCACCGGCTGGAGCGGGCCCTGCAGTCGTACGCCGTGCAGCGCGCCTACGACGATCCGCTGGTGCTTGCCGAGTACCGGCTCGCCGGTGAGGCGTTCGCCGGTGAGGTGACGATGGCGGACCCGGCCCGGATCGACGACACCGGCAAGCGGCCGGTGCTGCGCCCCCGCATCATGGTCGTCACCGCCGACGCGGTGACACTGCAGCCGGGGGCGAAGGTGCAGAGCCCCGTCCGCCCGGCCCAGTCCGCGAAGGTCGTCTTTGTGACCCGGCTCGACGACGGGCGGACCCAGCTGGTGCTGGAGCTGGTCAGCGGCATGGGACGGGGGCTGACGGCGGCGCCGGGGAGCGTCCCGCAGGTGGGGGAGCGGCTCACCTACACCACCCTGTCGGACGCCTACCTGCCGTCGCCGGCCCTGCCCGAGCCGGACCGGACACCGTGGACCCACGGCGGCCCGCCACCGGACCGGGAACCGGCCGGTTAGCGCCGGCTACACCTCGAAGAAGTCCCGCAGCGCCTTCTCCAACCGGGCCATGCTCGTCCCGGTGACCATTCCGACGCGGACCGCTCCGGGCAGGCGCGGAATGCGGCGCATCCGGTTGACGACCACCACCCCGGAGAGCGGGTCGGCCTCGTGCAGCGCCACGGCGAAGGGCGGCAGGTCCGGGCCGCGCTGACGCACGATCGGCGCACAGAACGGGACCGCGCCGCTGCGTTCGTTGTGGGCGTCGCTGGAGAGCACGACCACCCGGTGCCGTAGGTCCCCGGGGCCGCCGACCGTCCAGATCTCGCCCCGCTTCACGCCGGGTCGGCCAGGTCCGACCGGTGCCTTGCCGCCATGCGCCCGATGTTACCGCCATCGCCGCCGTCCGCCCGCCGGTGGCGGCAGCCGCCGCGCACGGCATTCCTGATCAACGGCGTCTGTGCTAGCTTGCCGTCCGCCGACGAAGGCCGCGGCGGGTGCCCAGCAAGCGGCGCGGGCCGCCGAGCGTCCTTGGTGCCGGGACGTGCGATGAGGGGAGCGAGCCGACGTGTCGCTGCCGGGTGCCGCCCCCGGAGGGTCGCTCCTGCGCGCGGCCGCACCCGCCCCGGGGCGCGGGCTGCGCTCCTGGACGGCGCTGGCCCTCTGCGCCGCCGTGATCGTCGGGGAGCTGCTCTGGTTCCTGCTGGACCTGCCCCGCCGGGCGCTGGTCAGCGACGCCGCCGCGACCGTTGTCGCCGGGATCGCCGCCGCCTACTGCCTGCGGGTCGCCCGCCGGCACCCGAGCGCCCTGCGGACGTTCTGGCGGCTGCTGGCGGTGACCATGGCACTCGCCGCCGCCGGCCGTGCCATCTGGACCGTCGCCCGGCTCACCGGTGACGGGCTGCCCCATACGCCGCTGATCGCCACCATCTTCATCGCCGGCATCTGCGCCGGCACCGGCGCCCTGCTGAGCTTCCTCTCCGCACCCGACTCGGCGATCGGCCGGACCCGGATCCTGCTCGACGGGGTGATCGTCGCGCTGGCGCTGGTGCCGATCTCCTGGCTGATCGCGCTCCGCGACGTCACCGGGTCGTCGCTGGCCGATCCGCTGCGCTCGCTGGCGCTGGTCTATCCGATGCTGGACCTGGTGCAGCTCACCGTCCTGGTGGCGATCAGCAGCGGATCGCGGGTGCGCTGGCCGGCGCTGAGCCTGATCGGGGCGAGTCTCGCCGTCCGGGCCCTGGCCGACACCGTCTACGTCTCGCTCAACGTCCGGGACGACTACGTCGCCGGCCACCTCATCGACGTCTGCTGGCCGCTCAGCTACCTGCTGATCGCCGTCGCCACCCGCTACCCGGCGCCGGTGCGGCTCGACGACGCCGACGACAACGTCGAGCGGCTGCTGGCGGCGAGGTGGCGCACGGCCGTGCCGTACCTGCTGGTGGGCGGCTCGATCGTGGCGACCCTGGTGGCGCGGCAGGTCGCCGGGAGCAGTCCGGCGATCGTCTTCTGGTCGAGCCTGGGGCTGCTGGCCGCGCTGGCGATCCGGCAGGGGCTCGTCGCCCGGGAGAACCGCCAGCTAGCCGCCCGGATGCGGGGCCTGGCCCACCAGGATCCGCTCACCGGGCTGCCGAACCGGCTCGCGTTCAACCGGGAGTTGCAGCGCCACGTACGGCATCGTCGGCCGGTGACCGTGCTCCTCCTCGACCTGGACGGGTTCAAGCAGGTCAACGACCGCTTCGGGCACGCCACCGGCGATCAGTTGCTGACCGCGGTCGCGGAACGCATGCGGCACGCCCTCGACGGCGAAGGGGTGCTGGCCCGCGTCGGCGGGGACGAGTTCGCGGTGCTCGTCGACGGCGTACGGGAACACGACCCGGAGCTGATCGCCCGGCGGCTGCTCGCCGCGCTCGGACCGGCCGGACCTGACGACGACATCGCCGGCCACTGCACGGCCAGCATCGGCATCGCCGCGTACGGCCCGCAGCACTCCGGCCAGGCGGACCTGCTGCGCGACGCCGACATCGCGATGTACGCGGCGAAGGAGGCGGGCAAGTCGGCGTACCGGGTCTGCACGCCGGCGTTGCGCCGGCAGGCGGTGTCCCGGGCCGAGCTGATCGCCGACCTGCGCCGGGCGCTGGCCGAGGGGGGCCAGCTGGAGCTGGCGTACCAGCCGATCGTGGCTGTCGGCACCGGCGCGATGAGTGGCGCGGAAGCCCTGGTGCGCTGGCGGCATCCCAGACACGGGCTGCTCGGGCCGGACCGTTTCCTGCCGCTGGCCGAGGAGATCGGGCTGATCGTCGCTGTTGACCGTTGGGTGCTGCGGGAGGCGTGCCGGGCGGCGGCCGGCTGGCAGGAGCTGGCCCCCGGGCTGACGGTGGCGGTCAACATCTCCCCGGCGAACCTGCGCCGTCCCGGCCTCGCCGCCGACGTCGCCGAGGTCGTCCGGGACACCGGGCTCGCGCCGGCGGCGCTGACGCTGGAGCTGACCGAGACGGCGCTGATCGACGGCACCGAGACGGTGCTGGAACGGCTGCGGCAGCTGCGCGCCACCGGTGTGCGCATCGCCATCGACGACTTCGGCACCGGCTACTCGTCGCTGAGCTATCTGCACCGGATCCCGGCGACCGAGTTGAAGATCGACCAGTCGTTCGTGGCCCGGCTCGGCGGCGCGGATCCGCAGGCGTACGCGACCGTGGCCATGGTCAGCAAACTCGCCGCCGCCTTCGACCTGGTGGTGGTCGCCGAGGGGGTGGAGACCGAGGAGCAGCACCGGGCGGTGGCCGAGATCGGCTGCCCGCACGGTCAGGGCTACCGGTACGGCCGCCCCGCCACTCTCGCGCAGTTGCGCAGCTCGCTGCGGACCGCTCAGGCGTCGGCTTGACTCTGACGTAACGGCAGGGGCGAGCCTGGTCCGCGGAAGGGAGAGAACCCATGGACCACCCGGTGGGGGAGGTGGCGCGGCTGGCGGGAGTCACCGTGCGAACCCTGCATCACTACGACGAGATCGGGCTGCTCTCGCCGCGCGGACGCACGCACGCCGGTTACCGCCGGTACGACGACGCGGACCTGACGCGGTTGCAGCAGATTCTCTTCTACCGGGAGCTGGGGTTCTCACTGGAGGAGATCGCGGCGATCCTCGACGATCCGGCCGCCGACGCCACGGCGCACCTGCGCCGGCAGCACGAGCTGCTGACGGCGCGGATCAGCCGGTTGCAGGAGATGGCCGCCGCGGTCGAACTCGCATTGGAGGCGGAGAAGATGGGCATGTCACTCACTCCCGAGGAGCGGTTCGAGGTCTTCGGCGACCAGGACCCGCAGCAGTACGCCGAGGAGACGAAGCAGCGCTGGGGCGGCACCGACGCGTACCGGGAGTCGGCGCGGCGCGCCGGGCAGCACAGCAAGGAGGACTGGCTGCGGATCAAGGCCGAGAACGAGGACTGGAACCGCCGGTTCACCGAGGTGATGGCCGCGGGTGCGCCGGCCGACGGCCCGGCGGCGATGGCGCTCGCCGAGGAGCACCGGCAGCACATCTGCCGCTGGTTCTACGACTGCCCGTACGAGATGCACACCGCGCTGGCCGAGATGTACCTCGCCGACGCGCGCTTCACCGAGACGTACGAGAAGATCCGGCCGGGGATGGCGGCGTACCTGGCGGAGGCGATCCACGCGAACGCCATCACCAGCTCCTGACGGCTGATGCGCGCGGCCGTGTGGGCTGCCCGCCCGCACGGCGCGCGTCGCCTCCCGGGTCGCCGGGCGGGGGTGCGGGGAACCACGCGGGAAGCGCCCGCGTCCCGGTGTCGGCGGCGCCCGGTAGGGTCGCCGCAGTTGCGGGGGAGGTGGGCGCGTGTCAGTGGGGCTTGAGCTGCCGCCGGGGGTGCGGGCCGAGCGGGTGATCACCGCTGTCCTGGCCGACCTGCACTCCGGCGCGCACCGGGGCGTGGTCGTCGACTCGCCGCCGGGGGCCGGCAAGTCGACGCTGGTGGTGCGCGCCGCGATCGAACTGGCTGCCGCCGGCGAGCCGCTGATCATCATCGCCCAGACCAACGAGCAGGTCGACGACCTGATCGACCGGCTCGCCCGCGACGCGCCCGAGCTGCGGATCGGGCGCCTCTCCGCGGGCACCTACACCCCCTCGGAGCGGGTGGCGCGGTATTCGACGGTCCGGGTCGCCGCCAAGGTCGCCGAGCTCGACGGGCCGGCGATCATCATCGGTACGGCCGCGAAGTGGGCGACGGTCACCGAGGGATCCTGGCCGTGGGCGATCGTCGACGAGGCGTACCAGATGCGTTCCGACGCCCTGCTGCGCGTGGCCGGCCGCTTCGACCGGGCGCTCTTCGTCGGCGATCCCGGCCAGCTCGACCCTTTCTCCACCGTGGAGACCGAGCGGTGGACGGGCCTGACCTGGGATCCGATGCAGTCGGCGGTGGCGACGCTGCTGCGGCACAACCCGCAGCTTCCGGTGCACCGGCTGCCGGTCTCGTGGCGGCTGCCCGCCTCGGCCGCCCCGGTGGTCGCCGAGGCGTTCTACCCGTTCACCGGGTTCCAGGCGGGCACGACGGCGGCGCAGCGGGCGCTGTCCTTCGACGCCCCGGGGGAGGGCAGCCCCGCCGATGAGGCGGTGGAGCTGGCCGCGGCGACCGGCTGGGCGCTCTACGAACTGCCGGCCCGGCACACCGTGCGCACCGACACCGAGGCGGCGAAGGCCTGTGCGGACCTCGCCCTGCGGGCGCTGCGCCGCGGCGCGGTGGCGACCTCGGAGCGGGAGCCGCAGGGTGCGCCGGTCACCGCCGACCGGATCGCCATCGGCGCGGCCCACCGCGATCAGGTCGCGGCGATCCGGGCCCAGCTCGGCGACGCGGGGGCCGGCATCACCGTCGACACCGCCAACCGGTTGCAGGGCCGCGAGTACGACCTGACGATCGTGCTGCACCCGCTCTCCGGCCGGCGGGACGCGACCGCGTTCCATTTGGAATCGGGGCGGCTCTGCGTGCTCGCCTCCCGGCACCGGCACGGCTGCGTCGTCGTCGCCCGCGCCGGCATCGGCGAACTGCTCGACGCCTACCCCTCCACCGAACCGGTACGGCTCAACGTGCCGGTCAAGTTCCCCGACGGCTGGGCGGCCAACCAGGCGGTGCTGGACCACCTGCACCGGCGGCGGGTCGCCGGCTCACCCGGCTGATTCCCGGCGGCGGTCAGCAGCCGGGGTACGGCCCGCACGATCACCCCTGCCGAGTCCCGTGCAGCGGTCGGAGTGACTCCTGCACGCTCGCCCAGGGCAGGCGGTCGCCGCTGGCGGCCTTCTGCAGTCCGTCGATGCCGGGAAAGCTCACCCCCGCCGCGTGCAGCAGCGCCACGTGCTGGGCGTACGCCGGATGCGAGGTCAGGGTCGACCGGGCGTACGGGTAGACGATCATCGGCAGGCGCTGGCCGAGCGACTCGTTGAGGATGCCGAGGGCGTAGTTGTCGTTGTTGCCCAGCGCCCACTTGTTGATGGTGTTGAAGGTGGCCGGGGCGACCAGCACCGCGTCGGCATCGGGCAGCAGTCGCGGGTCCTGTGGTTTGCGCCAGTCGGCGCGTACCGGGTAGCCGGTCTGTTCGGCCAGGGCGGCGACGTCGATCCAGGTCGCGGTGGTCGGGGTGGGGATGAGGCAGACGGTCCAGCCGTCGTCCTGCAGCAGGGCGATGGTCTCGCCGATGGTCAGCGCCGGTGGTGCGGCACAGGCCACCAGGTAGAGCACCGGACGTCCGGTCTTGTCGGCCACGGTCGCCTCCTCTCTTCCCTTTCTCCTCAGCCTAGGAAGAGTCGCAAGATCAAGCCCTGGCTTGCGGCCATGCGCGCCGATTGCGGCGATCGCGGTGCTTGTCCGGATCCGTGCTAGCCGTTTCGGCAGCGACGGCCGCGTCTTGCCTGCGTCCGGCAGTGGTACGCCCGGTGACAGGAGGCTCTTGGTGGTGGCGCCCGGGGCCTATGATCCGTGACCGTGACGAACCCCCCGTACCCGCCGCAGCAGCCCTCCGGCTACCCCCAGCAGCCCGGATATCCACAGCAGCCCGGATATCCACAGCAGCAGCCCGGGTACCCGCAGGCTGCCGGGCAGCCGGGGCAGTGGCCCGCGGCGCCCTCGGTGCCGCAGCCGCCGAAGAAGAGCAGGACCACCCGCAACGTGCTGATCATCGTCGCGGTGGTGCTCGCGCTCTGCTGCGCCGGCGGCGGGATCGGCGGTTTCTTCCTCTACAAGGGAGTCGACGGCGCGACCCGGGGGGTGGCCGACGGGGCCAGTGCCTACCTGGACGACCTGCGCGACGGCAACTACCGGGGCGCCTACGCGCGGCTCTGCAACGCCCAGAAGGCGGGGGTCAGCGAGAGCGCCTTCGTGGGAGTCAAGGAGCTTCAGCCCAGAATCGTCGAGTACACCATCGACGGTCGCCGGGTGAGCAGCAACAACGGCGTCAACACGGGGTCTGTCAACATCACGCTGACCTTCGACAACGGCAAGAAGAACTCCGAGACCCTGCAGATGGCCCACGAGAACGGGCAGTGGCGGGTCTGCTCGTGAGTGGCGAACCGCTCACCTCGCGGGCGATCAACCTCGACGAGGTCGGTCTCACCGAACATCCCGCCATCGGCAGGTACGCCCACACCCACCTCGGGCGCACCCCCGCCGGCACCGATCTGGAGGTGGGGGTGCTGCACCTGAGCCCGGGAGCCCAGGCGCACCCGGTGCACACCCACGTCGAGGAGGAGCTGATCACCGTCCTCGACGGCTGCGGCACGCTCCACCTCGACGGCGCCGACCACGAGGTACGCGCCGGAGCGATCACCTACATCGCCCCACACGTGCCGCACGTGCTGCGCAACACCAGCGCGGCGGTACTGACGTACCAGTGGGTCAAGTGGGGGGCGGGGTCGCCGCCGGCAGGGTGAGCCGGCACCTCACCGCTGCCGGTAGAGGACGTGGCCGTCCCGGTGCAGTACGCCGTCGCGGAAGCTGCCGTACTCCCGGGCTCCGGTGTCGTCGACGTAGACGATGCGCTCGCCGCTGACCTCGTACCGGCCGGTCTGGGCCTTGACGCGGGCGCCGTGGCTCTCGGCGTAGCGGCCGTCGGTACGCAACTCCTGCCGGACCTTGCCGTCCGGAGTGGACCAGACACCGACGTACGGCTGGGGGCCGGCCCGGGTGTCACCACCACCGCCGAGCAGTGCCGTCGCGATACCGGCGGCGAGCATGCTCCAGAGGACGGCCCGGACCAGGCCGCCGTGGCGGTAGGTGATTTCCATGTGACCTATTGTTGATGATCTCGTGCCCCGATGCCAGACGTGCGGTGTTGCCGGCTTGAGTCGATCTTGTTGCGTTCACCCCGTGGGAGAGCGCTCGCGCCACCGCGGCAGGCCGGTAGCGTGCCCCGCATGGAGATTGGATTCGCCCCGCCGGTCTCCGGGTCGTGGGCCACCCCGGAGAACATGCTGCGGGTCGCCCGCCGCGCCGAAGAACTCGGCTACGGGTCACTGTGGACGTTTCAGCGGCTGCTCTCGCCGCCCGACGGCAACTGGGGCGAGATCTACCGCAGCGTGCAGGACCCGATGGTCACCCTCGGATTCCTCGCCGCCGCCACCGGGCGCATCCGCCTCGGCGTCTCCGTGCTCAACATCCCGTACGTCTCCCCGGTGGTGCTCGCCAAGCAGATCGCCACGGTCGACATCCTCTCCGGCGGCCGGCTCGACGTCGGCCTCGGCAACGGCTGGGCCGCCGAGGAGTTCGCCGCGACCGGCGCCGACCCACGCCGGCGCGGCCGGCAGGCCGACGAGGCGGTGCCGCTGCTGCGTCGCCTTCTCGCCGACGAGGTGATCACCCACGACGGCGAGTTCTATCAGGTGCCCGCGATGCGGCTGGAGCCCAAGCCGGTGCAGCGTCCGGTGCCGATCCTGCTCGGCGGGGCCGCACCGGCCGCGCTGCGCCGCGTCGGCCGGCTCGGTGACGGCTGGGTCAGCAGCAGCCGGGCCGACCTGACCGGGATCGGCGACTCGATCCGGGCGATCAGGTCCGCTGCGGCCGAGGCCGGGCGGGACCCGGGGCGGTTGCGCTTCGTCTGCCGCGGCGCCGTCCGGCTCGGTGCCACCGGTGCCGGGCCGCGCACCCCGCTGACCGGCACCGAGACCCAGATCAGGGCCGACTTCGACGCGCTCGCCGCCGAGGGCATGACCGAACTCTTCCTCGACCCGAACGTCGACCCGGAGATCGGCTCCCCGGACGCCGACCCGGTTGCGTCGCTGCGCCGGGCCGAGGAGTTGCTGGAGACGTTCGCCCCGGGCGCCCCCGCAGGCGTCTGACCACGTGCCGCCGGCGCGTTGCCCGGCCCGCGTACCGTGCAGGGCGCGCAATCCCGCCGGTCATCGGCGGCTGACCGACCACCCCCGCAAGAGGAGCACGATGTCGATCGGTCCCAGCGGATCCTGGACACCCCCGCAGGGCGGGCGTCCGAGCCCGCCGGTGAGCACCTCCTGGCGGGTCCAGCACAGCCTCTGGCTGCTGGTGCCCTTCATCGGTTGCTGCTTCGGTGGTCTTGGGCTCGTCTACGTCGGCATCCGGGCCGGCCGGCCCGGATGGTGGGCCTCCGGAACCGTCTACACCGTGCTCACCTCGGTGGCCTTCTTCGGGGTTGCCGAGAGCGATCCCGACAGCAACCTGAGCCTTGCGCTGGTCTTCGTCCTGATCGCCTCCTGGGTCGTCACCATCGCGCACTCGTGTCTGGTCAACGCCTCCTGGCTGCGGTGGCGGGCGGCGCGTGAGTGGGCTCGGCCGCGGACCGGGCCGGGCTGGCCCACGTCGGCGTACTCGCCGGGAGCCCCGCTGCCGGTGCAACCCACCCCGCACGGCCACTACCCGCCGACGCCGCTGAGCACCACCACCCCGCCGGGACATCCGACGGCCGCGCCCGGTTACCCCGCGCCGGCCGCCCCGGGTTATCCGCCGCCGGCCTTCGACCCGTACCGCGTGAACCCAGCGCGTCCGGAGGATGAGCAGGCCGAGAGTTACGGTCCCGCCTCCGACCCGTGGTCGACGCCCGCTGTCACAAGCGCTCCGCTGCCGGCCGATCCCACGGCCGCGCCACCGGTGCAGTCCAGCGGCATGACGCCACCGCCGTTTCCCCCGGTGGCCGGCGCGACCCCGCCGCCGTCCCCACCCGAATCCTCACCCGACTCCGCGCCCCGCTGACCCGCCGGCCCGACCGCCGTACGCCGCCGGCCCCGATCGGCCGACGGCCCAGCGCCGCCCGCCCGCGCCTCGCCGAGGGGCGGGCGGTGTCGTCGTGACCGCGTTGTCAGTCGATCAGCGCCTGGTAGACGAGCTGCCGCAACTGTGGGCGCAGCGGGTAGGTGCTCGACGGCATGAGCTGGGTGAAGAAGAGCGCGGTGATCTCCTCCGCCGGATCGACCCAGAACGCGGTGCTCGCCAGGCCACCCCAGTAGAACTCACCCGTGCTGCTCGGCACCCGGCTCGGCACCGGATCCTCGATCACCGCGAAGCCGAGCCCGAAACCGACGCCCTCCAGCGTGGTCTCGGTGAAGCCGCCGACCGCCAGCTCCGGCAGGTACCGGCCGCCGGGGAGGTGGTTGCGGGTCATGAAGCGCAACGTGCGCGGCCCGAGCAGCCGTACGCCGTCAAGCTCGCCGCCGCGCAGCAGCATCTGGGTGAAGCGGTGGTAGTCGGCGGCGGTGGAGATCAGGCCACCGCCACCGGAGTGCAGGTGCGGCTCGTGGTGCGCAAGCGCCCCCATCCGGTCGTGTCGCAGCGCCTGCCCGGTCATCGGGTCCGGCACGTAGAGGGCGGCCAGCCGTCCCACGTCGTCGCCCTCGACCCGCCATTGGGTGTCTGTCATGCCGAGCGGGCCGAGGATCCGGTCGGCGAAGAACCGGTCCAGCCGCTGCCCGGAGACGACCTCGACGAGCCGGCCGAGCACGTCGGTGGCGACCGAGTAGCCGAACCCGGTGCCCGGTTCGAAGAGCAGCGGGAAATTCGCCCACGCCGTGCAGGCGGCCGCCAGGTCGGTGCCGGGCGGGCCGAAGAGCTCATAGCCGGCCTGCCGGTAGAGCGCGTCGACGATCGTGTGCTGGTTGAAGCCGTACGTCAGGCCGGCGGTGTGGGTCAGCAGGTGCCAGATCCGGATCGGCTCGGTGGCGGGCACCGTCACCGGGGCGAGATTCGAGCCGCCGGTGAGCACCCGCATCTCGGCGAACTCCGGCAGCCAGCGGCTGATCTCGTCGGTGAGCTGGAAGCGCCCCTCCTCCCACAGCATCATCGCCGCCACCGAGGTGATGGGCTTGGTCATCGAGTAGATGCGCCAGAGGGTGTCCGGCGTGACCGGCAGGTCGGCCTCCCGGTCCCGCAGGCCGTAACAGCTGGAGTGGGCGATTTCGCCCCGCCGGGTGACCACGATCTGCCAACCGGCCAGCTGTCCGTTGTCGACATACCGGGCGAAGTGGCGGTCGATGCGAGCCAGCCGATCGGGGGAGAATCCGACCTGGGCCGCATCGACGGTCTGCGCGACGTTCATCCCCCGAATCTACTGGCCGATCCGACCGCGAGCGCCGCCGGACAATGCGGGGATTAGCACCTCCGCTGACTCCCGGCGTCGCCGCCTCTGGAGCTTCCTGGTCAGGGCCGGGCGCTAGCCTCGGCTGATGGCTGACGAGATCGAGGGCGTGACCTACCGCGGCGAAGACTGGTACGGCGAGGAGATCACCGACCGGCGGTACGTCAACTGCTCCTTCCACGATGTCGACCTCAGTGAGGCGGTGACCCGGGGGACGGAGTTCGTCGGCTGCACCTTCGGCGGGGTCTCCTTCAACTCCTCCCGGCACACCGACTCGGCTTTCCTGCGCTGCACCTTCCTGCGCTGCAATTTCTTCGAGGCTTCCCTGGTCGGCTGCAAACTGATCGGCAGTGCGTTCACCGACTGTGACCTGCGGCCGCTGACGGTCACCGGTGGTGACTGGTCCTTCACCGGACTGGGGCGGGCGGACCTGCGGGGCGCACGCTTCACCGGCGTCCGGATGCGCGAGGCCGATCTGACCGGCGCGAACTGCGCCGGTGGCGCCTTCACCGACCTCGACCTCTCCGGCGCGCTGCTCGCCCGCGCCGACTTCACCGGCTGCGACCTGCGCGGCAGTGACCTGAGCGCGCTGGATCCGACGGCTGTGCGGGCAGCGGGCGCTCTGATCACCGCCGAGCAGGCCATGACGGTCGCCGCGGCGCTCGGTTTCGAGATCCGCTGACCTGCCGCCACCCGGGCCCCCGCGCACGGTTTCCCACGTGATCGCCGCGTCGTCGGCAGGGGAGCGGGACCACCCCTGATGCGAATGTTCTTTGCCGCCGTCTGTGCCGGGTATGAGGGGTAGCGTCCGGAAGCAGGTCACCGAAGAAGGGCAGGAGGGCGTGATGACGTCGAGCGAACAGGTGCTGGACAGTCCGCAGAGCTGGGTCGCCGACCACATCCGGACGTACGTCGAGAGCGAGGGCCTGCAGGGGCACGAGTGGCGTCCCGGCGTCTACACGCTGCTGCTGACCACCCGGGGACGGCGCTCGGGTCAGCTGCGCCGGACGGCCCTGATCTATGGCCGTGACGGCGACCGCTATCTGGTGGTGGCCTCCCAGGGCGGGGCGCCGAGCCACCCCTACTGGTACCTCAACCTGCTGGCTGATCCCGAGGTGCAGGTCCAGGTCGGCTCCGAGGTCTTCACCGCGCGGGCGCGTACCGCCGACGCCCGGGAACGGGCGCGGATGTGGGCGACGATGGCCGCGATCTGGCCGCAGTACGACGACTATCAGGCCAAGACCGGCCGGGAGATCCCGGTGGTGGTGCTGGAACGCACCTGAGGCGCGCTCCGGTCAGACCAGTTCGGCGTCGTGCACCAGTAACGCCACCTGCACCCGGTTGTTCAGGTTGAGCTTGACGAGCAGGCGGGAGACGTACGCCTTGACGGTGGCGACGCTCATGTAGAGGCGCGCGGCGATCTCGGCGTTGGTGCACCCCTGGCCGATCGCCACGGCGACGTCGCGTTCGCGTTCGCTGAGGGTGTCGAGCAGCCGTCGCGCGCGGTCCCGGCGGGCCGTGGCGCCCGCGGGCGCGGCCCCGGTGACATGACTGATCAACTGGCGGGTGACCGAGGGGGAGAGGGTCGCCTCGCCGGCCGCCACCCGCCGCACGGCCTGCACGATCTCGGCCGGCGGGGTGTCCTTGAGCAGGAAGCCGGCGGCGCCGGCCCGCAACGCCCGCAGCACGTCGGCGTCGGCGTCGAAGGTGGTCAGCACGATCACCTCAGGCGGGTTGGCGTTGCGGCGCAGCGCCTCGGTGGCGGTCAGCCCGTCCACCCTCGGCATCCGGATGTCCATCAGGACCACATCCGGGGCGCAGCCGGCGACCGCTGCGGGCACCTGGCCGCCGTCGGCGGCCTCACCGACGACGACCAGTCCGGGATCACCGCCGAGGATCATCGACAACCCGGCCCGGACCAGCGCGTCGTCGTCGACGATCAGGACGCGGATCGGCGTCGGCCCGGCCTGCTCTGTGGTCACGCCAGTACCCGCCTCGCGCTGTTCTCCGGTCACGCCGGCCACGGTAGCCAGGCCGAGAGGGTGAAGTCGTCACCGGCGCCACGGCCGTGGTCGAGAGTGCCGCCGATCAGGCTGACCCGTTCGGCGAGTCCGATCAGTCCGGTGCCCGTACCGGGGATCTCCGGGTCGGGAGGTTCGCCGAGCGGGTTGCGGTTGACGATCTCGACGGTCAGCCCGTCACCGGGCGCGCCGCTGACGGTCAGCGTGACCGCCGCGCCGACGGCGTGCTTGCGCGCGTTCGTGAGCCCTTCCTGCACGATCCGGTACGCGGTGCGGCCGACGCTCTCCGGCACGGTCGACGCCGCGGCGACCGTGATCTGGTCGGAGATCCGCATTCCCGCCTCGCGGCACTCCTCGATCAGCGCTGGGAGCTCCGCCAGCGTCGGCTGCGGACGGTCCGGCCGGTCACCGGGCTCCTCCCGCAGTACGCCGATGACCTCGCGCAGATCCTGCAACGCCTGGTGCGCGCTGGCCCGGATCACCCCGGCCGCCTGGGCGACCTCCGCCGGCGGCGCGTCCGGGCGGAACTCCAGTGCGCCGGCGTGCAGACTGAGCAGTGAGATCCGGTGGGCGAGCACGTCGTGCATCTCCCGGGCGATCCGGGTTCGTTCCAGGTGCCGGGCCTGGCTGATCCGCAGCTGCTGCTCGGCCTCGGCCCGCTCGGCGCGATCCCGTAGCGACAGCACCAGCTGGCGGCGGGCCCGGACGAACATGCCCCAGGCGAGCACGGTGGTGACGAAAACCGTGGTCAGCGCGACGTTACCCCAGTAGCTGAGGTCCGGGTCCGGCCGTAGGTAGCAGTAGAAGGCCCCGGCGACGACGTGCCAGGCGGTGATCATCGAGGCCGGCAGGAGGGGGCGGTGCACGGCGACGGTGAAGATCGAGATCAACAGGGCGATCGCGCCGCAGGCCGAGAAGAGGCCGAGCGGCATCAGGGCCAGGGCGACCCCGATCGGCCAGCGCCGCCGTAGCCAGAGCGCCAGGCACGCGGGCACCGCGGTCGCGACGTCGACCGCCATCAGCGCCGGATCGAAGGGGGACCGCAGGACGAAGGCCCCGGTCCCCTCCTGCCAGTCGCTGAAGGCGAGCGCCAGGAAGCCGAGTGCGAAGAGGAAGCAGTGGGTGTCGACGATCCAGTCCCGTACCGATCGGCGCGGTGCCCGCCGGGCGGGTTCCGGCCGGCCCCGCAGGGTGGCGGGGAGCAGCCACGGGTGTTCGGGGGCGGCGACGGTGCTCACCGGCTCAGACTACGGAGGCCACCGGCCGGCCGGCAGCTACCAAAGTCGAGACCGGGTACGGCCGAAGGTCGGCGCATGTCGACTGCGGACGGCAGCGCATGGCCGGGTGGCGGGCGCAGCCTGATTCCATGATTGCGGTAGAGAACCTGAGCAAGCGCTACGGCGAGCAGGCCGCCGTGGACGACGTCTCCTTTGTCTGCACGCCGGGAACCGTCACCGGTTTTCTCGGCCCCAACGGCGCCGGCAAGTCCACCACCATGCGGATGATCTGCGGCCTGACCCCGCCGTCGGCGGGCCGGGCGACGGTGGCCGGTCGGCCGTACCGGAGCCTGCCGAACCCGGGCCGCGAGGTGGGGGTGCTGCTGGACGCCTCGGCGCAGCATCCGGGGCGGACCGGTCGGGAGGTCCTGACACTGGCGGCCCGCACGATGGGGCTTGACACCCGCGAGGTGACCGAGAAGCTCGGGCTGGTCGGGCTGGGCGGGGTGGCCGCAAAACGGCGGGTGCGGGCTTACTCGCTGGGGATGCGCCAGCGGCTGGGGCTGGCGCACGCGCTGCTCGGCGACCCGTCGGTGCTGGTGCTCGACGAGCCGGCGAACGGGCTGGACCCGGAGGGCATCTTCTGGATGCGCGGGCTGCTGCGCGACTTCGCCGATCGGGGCGGGACGGTGCTGCTCTCCTCGCACCTGCTGCGCGAGGTGCAGGAGGTGGCCGACCGGCTGGTGGTGATCGGGGGTGGCCGGATCGTGGCGCAGGGGGAGAAGGCCGAGCTGCTCGCCTCGACGGGAACTCTGGTGCGGGCCCGTGAGCCGCACCGGCTGCGGGCCGCGCTCATCGCGGCGGGGATCACCGTGGCGGCCGCGGCCGACGGCACGCTGATCGCCGAGGCGGAGACCGGCGCGGTCGGCCAGGCCGCCGCCGACGGCGCGGTGGTACTGACCGAGCTGCGGCCGGCCGAGAACGGACTGGAAGAGCTCTTCCTCCGGCTCACCGCCGGCGAGACGATCAAGGAGTCGCTGCGATGACCACCATGACCGCCACCCCGGCCACCGCCGGAGCCGTCCGGGACGCCGGGTCGCGGCCCTCGCTGCTGCGGCTGACCGGGGTCGAGCTGCGCAAACTCATCGACACCCGGGCCGGCTTCTGGCTGCTCGCCACGATCGGACTGATCGCGGCCGGGATCGTCGCCATCCAACTGGTGGTGGGCGGCCCGGCGGACCGTACCTTCATGAGCTTCTTCGGCGCGTCGGTCTTTGCGGTCGCTCTGCTGCTTCCGGTGCTCGGCATCCTGCTGGTGACCAGTGAGTGGTCGCAGCGCACGGCGATGACCACCTTCGCGCTCGTGCCCCGGCGGGAGCGGATCGTGGTGGCGAAGATCGGCGCCGGGCTGGTCGCCGCGGCCCTCTCCGTCGTGGCGAGCCTGTTGGTTGCCGCGGTGGCGACGCTGCTGGTGGGCGTCACCGTCGGCAACGCCGACTGGGGCATCGACGGCCCGGGACTGCTCAACGCCACGCTTTTCCAGGTGCTCAACACCCTGATCGGGGTGGCGTTCGGCATGTGGCTGCTCAACAGTCCGCTGGCGATCGTGCTCTATTTCGCCCTGCCGACGGTCTGGGCGATGCTCACCGGGATGGTCTCGTGGCTGCGGGACTGGGCGCAGTGGCTCGACACCACCGTGACGATGGCACCGCTGATCGGTCCGGAGGTGACCGCCGGTCAGTGGGCCCGGCTCGGGGTGTCGATGCTGGTCTGGCTGGTCGCGCCGATGCTGGTCGGCTTCTTCCGGATCATGCGCCGCGAGATCTCCTGACCCTGCGCCCCGATATCTCCGTGAGCGCCGGGGCAGCCTCGCGTCACGGCTCCGGTGAGGGCATCAACCGGCCCGGGACGGGGTTCCCGCAGCGGGGCCGGGCGGTGTCACACCGCCCGGCCCCGCTGCGTGAGCGCCCGCGGTCGCCGGGTGCATACCCGCCGGCACCGCCGGTCATGCTTGCCGCGCACCGTCCTGAGGTGCAGGGCCAGGTGCCGGGGCGGCGGGGCAGGTGTCGGTCTTTCCGAGCCGGGAGGGTGTGGCGGCCCGGGAGCGGGTAACCAGGTGCCGAGGGTGACCGGTCGCGACGGTGGCCCGGCCGTGCCGTCACGTGACCGGAGAGCCGGCGTCGACCGGGCGTCGATCAAGAAGCCACGAGGAGTTCTTCATGCTCACCATGACAGACAACGCCGTGCTCGTGATCCGCGACCTGGCGGCGCAGGAGGCTGTGCCGGAGCAGGGTGGGCTGCGGATCGCCACGGACCAGGAGGCAGGTTCCCTGACGATCGAGCTGGCGAGCCAGCCGATGGAGGGTGACCAGGTCGTCAACACCGACGGAGCGCGGGTCTTCCTGGATCCGGCGGCCGCCGAACTGCTCGACGACACCGCGATGGACGCGGCCGTCGACGACGACGGCACTGTGCAGTTCGGATTCAGCGAGAAGCCGATCTGACGCGGCGGCCACGCAGGAACGGGTGGGGACGGCCACGGCCGTCCCCACCCGTGTTCGTGCCCCCCTCGGCACTCACCCTGTTCCGTCTCCCACCGTCGCAGCTCTGCGGCGGTACGTCGGCGGGGACTTCGTGACCGGCACCCCCTAGCGCCTGTCCACAGAAACGGTTCCCGGGCCGTTACCGGCCCAAACCTCGCGATCGGCGGGAGTTAGTCCCGGTCCTGGCGCGGGTAACGAAGCGGCATGGAACACTTCACGATCGCCACCGAGGCGGAGAAGAACCCGGATTTCCGCCGTGTCCTCTGGACCGGCAAGTACAGTCAACTCGTGATCATGACGATCCCGCCCGGCGGCGAGATCGGCGAAGAGGTGCACGAGGACGTCGACCAGATCCTGACCTTCGTCAGCGGGGTGGGTGAGGCCGTCGTCTCCGGCCAGAAGAAGGCCGTCGCCCAGGGCGATCTGGTTGTCGTCCCCGCGGGCCGGAAGCACAACTTCGTCAACACAGGCCCCAACCCCCTGGTGCTCTACACCGTCTACGGCCCTCCGGAGCACGCCGACAAGGCGGTGCACCGCACCAAGGAGGAGGCCGACAAGATGGAAGAGGCCGGCAAGGACGAGCCGCCGACACAGAAGTGAGCAGCGGGAAGGCAGCCGGTGACGTCGTGTCGCCGGCTGCACCGCTGCCGTAGCCGGCCAGATCCCGGCTGTGGACCCAGATCCCGGCTGTCGCCGACCAGGGAGAGACCAATGACTCCACTCGACCAGCCCACCGTTGCACTCACCGGTGAGGTCCGGATGCCGCTGCTGGGTTTCGGCACCTGGCAGCTCACCGGCCAGGACGCGTACGACGCGGTCCGCACCGCCCTCGACGTCGGCTACCGCCACATCGACACCGCCACCATGTACGGCAACGAGGCCGAGGTGGGGCGTGCGGTGCGCGACAGCGGCATCGACCGGTCGGAGCTGTTCATCACCACCAAGCTCCCGCCCGACCGGGTCGGCCAGGAGCGGGCGACGATCGAGCAGAGCCTCGCCGAACTCGGCACCGACGACGTCGACCTGTGGCTGATCCACTGGCCGCCGGCGGCGCACGACAGCCTGCTGACCTGGCGGGAGATGCTCGCCGCCCGCAGCGCCAACCTGACCCGCGCGGTCGGCGTCAGCAACTACAGCACCGGCCAGATCGACGAGCTGATCCAGGCCACCGGCGAGGCCCCCGCGGTCAACCAGATCCGGTGGAGCCCTGCGCTCTACGACCCGCAGCGGCTGGCCGAGAACTCCGAACGCGGCATCGCCCTGGAGGGGTACAGCCCGTTCAAGTCCAGCGACCTGACCGACCCGGTGCTGGTGCGCATCGCCGAGGCGCACGGGGTCACCCCCGCGCAGGTGGTGCTCCGCTGGCACCTGGAGCACGAGATCGTGGTGATTCCCAAGTCGGTGACGCCGGAGCGGATCGCGAGCAACTTCGACATCTTCGGCTTCTCGCTGACCCCCGAGGAGGTCGCCGAGATCGACGCCCTCGGCGGCTGAGAAATTCGGCTTGACCTGCGTGATCTCCTGTCCGGGTGAGTGACGAACAGAGCCGCTACCGGGCGGTCGAGGAAGAAGCCTTCGCGTCCTACGGCGCCGGCCGGTACGCCGAGGGCGCGGCGACGGCGATCGCGGCGATCCCGCGGTTGCCCCGTTACCGGGCCGACCTTGCTCACCTGGCTGCCTGCCTGCTGGCCCTGGCCGGGCGTCCGGACCAGGCGTACGCCCAGTTGCGCGCCGCGCTGGCCGCCGGAGCCTGGTGGCACCGGCGGATCCTGGTCGATGACGACGACCTGGCCGCGCTGCGGGACATCGACGGCTTCGACGCGCTGGTCTCGACGGCACACGCCCGCTGTGTCGCGGCCGGCGCGCAGGCACCGGCGCCGGTCCTGCGCCGCCCTGACGGGCCGCCGGTCGGGCTGCTCGTCGCCCTGCACGGCGCCGGTGAGGACGCCGACGACGCCGCGCGCGCCTGGGCCGGCGCCGTACCCGAAGGCTGGCTGCTGCTGGCAGTCTCCTCGACCCAGCGCAACACCCCCGCCTACCGGTCCTGGCCGGAGCACGCCGTCGGCGTACGCGACATCGAGGCCGCGCTCGGGCTGCTCGACGAGACCGAGCGGGCGCTGCCGACGGTGGCGGCCGGTTTCTCCGCCGGTGGCCGCCAGGCGATCCGCTGGGCGCTCGGCGGCGGGGCCGCGGCGTTCGTCGCGATGGCCCCGGCGGTTGCTCCGGAGCAGTTCGACTCCGAGGCGACCGCGGCCGCCGCCGCGCGCGGCGTCACCGGCCGGGTGCTGATCGGCGAGGCCGACGACGACGTACGCGACGAGGCGCTCGCCGCGGTCGGGAAGCTCCGTGCGGCGGGGCTGCGGTGCGGGCTGGACGAGATCCCCGGTCTCGGGCACCGGTTCCCGGCCGACTTCTCCGCGCGCCTCGCCACGATCCTGGCCGGGGTGCCGTCGAAGCACTGATCACCGAGGCGTCGCGGCAGGTGTGAAGATCGGCGCGGCGGGGGAAGATTCCTGTTGCCAGAGGACAATCATCGATTCGGATCAAATAAAAACCACACCAGGCCCAGAAGGCTCTACCGGTATCTCTGTAGCGGGGAGTAGTGTCTTGCCTTCAACGCGTGCCGAACCCCTCCGGAGGCGTTACCACCATGGCGCTCGCGTCCGCGTCCGGTTCCCTTCCGCGTGTGCTCGTCGTCGGAGCGGGAGTGGCCGGTCTGGCCACTGCCCGTGCGTTGCGTCGGGCCGGCTTCCGTCCCGAGGTGGTGGAGAGCCGCTCCGCCGTTGACGCGAACGCTGCCGGCATGTACCTGCCCGGCAATGCCGCCCGCGCGCTGCGCGCCCTCGACCTCGACCATCCCGTACGTCCACTGGGGCAGGTCGTCTACCGGCAGCTCTTCCTCGACGCCGCCGGGGACCGGCTCTGCGAGGTCGACCTGACCCGGCTCTGGGCCGGTGTCGGCGAGTGCCGCGCCCTGCCGGTGGCCGAACTCCAGCGGGTGCTCATCACCAGCATCGGCGGGAACGTGCGCTACGACACCAGGGTGACGCGCCTCGACATCGGGGAGCAGGCCGTCACCGTCGGTTTCGCCGACGGGCAGTTCGCCGAGTACGACCTGGTCGTCGGGGCCGACGGGCGGCGTTCCGTGGTGCGCGCCCTGGCGGCGCTCGGTGGCTCGCCCCGCACCACCGGGCAGGTCGTCTACTCGGGCGTGCTCAACGGAGGGCCGGTCGTCACCGAGTGGACCGGCCTGCTCGGGCACCGGGCCCGCTTCGTCGTCGTGCCGATCGGCGCCCGGCGGCTCTACTGGGAAGCCGACGAGGCGGGCGAGAGCCTGCCGGCCGATCCGGTTGCCCGGCTGCGGAGCGTCTTCGGCGGTTACGGAGGACCGGTTCCGCGCATCCTCGCCGGCGTCGAGAAAGCCGAAGCGACCCTCACCGGCGAGGTCGAACTCGGCCGCTGGTCGCGCGGGCGGGTGGTGCTGGTGGGTGATGCTGCCCACGCCACCGGGCCGTCGCTGGCCCAGGGGGCGGCGATGGCACTCGAGGACGCCGTCGTGCTTGCGCAGTCACTCAGGGTCAACGCCGATGTGGACGCCGCGCTCACGACGTACGAAAGACGTCGCAGGCCACGTGCCCAGTGGGTGCGGCACCGCACCCGTGACCGCGACCGTACCCGGGACGTGTCACCGGAGCTGCGGGATCCGTTGCTGCGACGCAGAGGTGCGCGGATTTTCGAGGACCACTACCGTCTACTCGTCGACCCGCTGTGAGCGCCGCCGTGTGACGCGACGACGAACGGATCAGCACGTCCCCGCCACCCGGCGCGCCGCCCGGCGCTGCCGCAGACTATTCTGCCTGCGAAGTACGGCCCGCAGATATCCACCGCGTGCCGAGTGGGAGAAACGAGAACCGGAGGCCACTCGTGACCACCGTCGCACCCAAACCGATCGTGACCCGGCCGTGGCCGGTCCGGGAGCCGGTCAAGGGCTCGGCAATCGCGCGGCTGATGCGCTCCACGGACGCGAAGCAAATCGGGATCATGTACATGGTCACCGCGTTCGTGTTCTTCGCGATCGGCGGCCTGATGGCGCTGGTCATCCGTGCGGAGCTTGCACAGCCCGGGATGCAGTTCCTCTCGGCTGAGCAGTACAACCAGGCGTTCACCATGCACGGCACGATCATGTTGCTCTTCTTCGCGACGCCGATCGTGTTCGCGTTCGGCAACTACATCGTGCCGCTCCAGATCGGCGCGCCCGACGTGTCGTTCCCGCGGTTGAACAGCTTCGCGTACTGGCTGTACCTCCTCGGCGGCTCGATGACCCTGCTCGGGTTCGCCGTTCCGGGTGGCGCCGCCGACTTCGGCTGGACCGCCTACGTGCCGCTGAGCACCGTCGAGCACTCGCCGGGCATCGGCGGCAACCTGTGGGTGATCGGCCTGGTCCTCTCCGGCCTGGGCACCATCCTCGGCTCGGTCAACCTGATCACCACGATCCTGACCCTGCGCGCGCCCGGCATGACGATGTTCCGGATGCCGATCTTCACCTGGAACATGCTGGTCACCAGCCTGCTGGCGATCCTGGTCTTCCCGCTGCTCGCCGCCGCGCTGATGGCGCTCGCCGCGGACCGCATCCTCGGCTCGCACGTCTTCGCCGAGGAGACCGGCGGCCCGATGCTCTGGCAGCACCTCTTCTGGTTCTTCGGCCACCCCGAGGTGTACATCATCGCCCTGCCGTTCTTCGGCATCATCAGCGAAGTCATCCCGGTCTTCTCCCGCAAGCCGATCTTCGGCTACAAGGGTCTGGTCGCGGCCACCATCGCCATCGCCGGCCTCTCGATGAGCGTCTGGGCGCACCACATGTTCGCCACCGGCCAGGTGCTGATGCCCTTCTTCAGCTTCCTGAGCTTCCTGATCGCCGTGCCGACCGGTATGAAGTTCTTCAACTGGATCGGCACCATGTGGCGGGGTCAGGTCAGCCTCGAGACCCCGATGCTCTGGGCGATCGGCTTCCTGGTGACCTTCCTCTTCGGTGGTCTCTCCGGCGTTCTGCTGGCCAGCCCGCCGCTGGACTTCCACGTCCACGACTCGTACTTCGTGGTGGCGCACTTCCACTACGTGCTCTTCGGCACGATCGTCTTCGCGGTCTTCTCCGGTCTGTACTTCTGGTTCCCGAAGATGTTCGGCCGGATGCTCGACGAGCGGCTCGGCAAGATTCACTTCTGGCTGACCTTCGTCGGCTTCCACATGACCTTCCTGGTGCAGCACTGGCTGGGCAACGAAGGCATGCCGCGCCGGTACGCCGACTACCTGCCCACCGACGGCTTCACCACGCTGAACATGATCTCGACGATCGGTGCCTTCATCACCGGTATCGGCATGCTTCCCTTCATCTACAACTGCTGGAAGTCGTACAAGACCGGTCCGGTGGTCGAGGTGAACGACCCGTGGGGCTACGGCAACTCGCTCGAGTGGGCCACCACCTGCCCGCCGCCGCTGCGCAACTTCGACGAGATGCCGCGCATCCGCTCCGAGCGCCCGGCCTTCGACGCGAAGTACCCGCACCTGGCGGTCGGCACGCTCGCCGGTCCGCCGGCCGGTGGGGCCAAGCCGCTGACCAGCGAGTCCGACGGTGGCGCCACCTACACCGAGGACACCTCCACCAACCTCGACAAGTAACCGCACCGCGCAACCGCACCATGTAACCGCACCGCGCAACCGCACCGCACGACGGGCGCCGTCAGCCGGAACCACCCGGCCGACGGCGCCCGTCGCGTTCTCCCCGCGCTTGTCCCGACCCACGGCTCTCCTCCTGCGCTGCGGGCGGGCGGCTCTCCTCCTGCCCCTCCCGAGACACTCAAGATCCGCGCAACTTCCCGGATGTTGTCGGGTCCACCTCCTCCGGAAGCAGCAGTTTCGCTGAAGTTGCGGCCTGGGAATTGGGCCTAGGGAGTGCTCTCCTGGGGGAGGGAGCATTCGGGGGATGGCCTGGGCGGGTGGGGCGATCCGAGGGCCTACCGGAAGTCATCTTCCGACTCGTTCCCACCACAGAGACGTAGTGGCGACATCAGGCGAGTAGTGGCCGGTCTTGGGGGATGCCGGAGAACGGTGTGCAGGTCGGGCCGAGGCGGGACCCTCGCCGGCGAGTTCGGTGCGCAGCGTCAGGCGGCGCCACAGCTAAATCCCGCCAAACCATGATCGTTAGTTGGTTTCCGGTGCTCTGACAGGCTCAGAACACCGGAAATGAACTAATGATCTTCCTCCGACGCCGAGGAACGGCGTCCGAGGGCCAGGCGATGTGGGTCGGACGCTGGTACCAGGGCGCGTGGGACAGGAGATGGGGTCGGGGCCCTGGGTCGGGCCCTGGGTCGGGCCGAGGGCGGCGGCCCGGGGCCGGAGATGGGGGTCAGGGCGCGGGGGTCAGGGGGGCGGGGGTCGGGGGCGGGACCGGGGTGCGGCTGTGGCGCAGGGTGGCGGGGAGAACCAGGGCGGCGGCGAGCAGCCCGGCCAGACCGATCACCACGAATCCCCAGCCCGGCGACCAGCGGTCGATCACCGCTCCCGCCAGTGGGGCTCCCAGCGCCGTGCCCACCGTCACCGCCGAGCCGTGCAGCCCCATCACCAGGCCGCGGACCGGCGCCGGGGCGAGTCGGCTGAGCGCGTCGGCGGTGGAGGCCAGCGTGGGCGCGCAGAGCAGCCCCGCCGGGATCAGCGCCAGCGCCAGCAGCCACCAGCTGCCGCCGGCGAGCCCGACGGGCACGGTCGCCAGGCCCAGCCCCGCCATCAGTGTCAGCGGGGAGACAGCCTGCCGGGCGGCGCCGTAGCCGAATCCGCCGACCAGCGACGACGCCGCCCAGACACCGATCACCACCCCGGACCACTGGACCTGGCCGGCCTCCCGGGTCGTCGCCACGAGCGCCACGTCGGTGCCGCCGATGACGAGGGTGGCGGCGGCGCTGATCAGCAGAATGCCGACCAGGCGTGGGGTGAGCCACTGCCGTACCGGTACGGGCGCACCGGCGTCGCGCAGCTCCGCGGCGTTGCGGATCGGCGGGTTCAGCAGGTACAGCGCCGTCCCGGCGACGACGATGCCCGCGCCGATCAGGTAGAGGGTGGTGCGTCCCGAGATCGCGGTGACCAGCAGTACCGCCACCGAGGGGCCGATGATGAACGACAGCTCCACCGACATCGAATCCAGCGCGTACGCCTGCCGGCGCTTGGCCGGCGGTGCGAGTGCGGCGATCGACTGCCGGGAGACCGAGTAGATCGGCAGCATCAGCAGCCCGCCGACGAACGCGGCGCCGATGAGCACGCCGTACGGCAGCGACGGCGCACCGGCCCAGAAGATCGCCTCGGCGATGCTGGTGAGCACCAGCACGGGGCGCAGTCCGCGCCGGTCCGCGAGCCGTCCCATCAGCGGCGCGCCCAGGGCGGCGCCGATCGTCACCGCGGCGGCGACGGCGCCCGCGGCGGCGTACCCCCGGTCGAGATCGGTCACCACGTAGAGGGTGAGGGTGATCCCGGCCATCGAGGTGGGCAGGCGCGCGAGCGTCGTCACCAGCAGCAGGGCGCGGAACCCGGGAAGGGCGAGCGCCTCCCGGTAAGGGTTGAGATTCACAGCAGGTCCGTACCTCCGTGATGCATCCTGCTCCGGCGGTACGACCGGCTGTCAGCTCAGTCGGCGGTTGCGGCGCCGATCACAGGGGTGCCCTGCAGCACCACCCCGGCCGCGGTGAGCTGCTCCAGGGCCGAGGCGGCCGTCGGGGCGGCGACGGCGGCGGTCAGGTCGAGCAGCACGGTGGTGGCGAAGCCCTCCCGGGCGGCGTCGAGGGCGGTGGCGCGGACGCAGTGGTCGGTGGCGATGCCGACGACGTCGACCTCGGTCACTTCCCGGTCGCGCAGCCACTGCGCCAGGTGCGCGCCGTCGCCGGAGTGCCCCTCGAAGCCCGAGTACGCCGCTGCGTGCTCACCCTTGTGGAAGATCTCCTCCACCCGGTCGGTGGTCAGGTTCGGGTGGAACTCCGACCCGGGGGTGCCCACGACGCAGTGCGCCGGCCAGGAGTCGACGAAGTCCGGCGGGTTGCCGAAGTGCGGGCCGGGGTCGACGTGGTAGTCCTTCGTCGCCACCACGTGGTCCCAGCGCTGGGGCTGGTCGGTGAGGAGGCGGGAGATTCCGGTGGCGACCCCGGCGCCGCCGGCGACGGCGAGGGAGCCGCCTTCGCAGAAGTCGTTCTGCACGTCCACGATGATCAGTGCTCGGCTCATGCCCGCACTCCTTTCCGCTGGGCTGACAGAGTTCAGGCGGTCGGTAGGACATCCACGGGGATCGCCGGGTCGCCGGCGGAGAGCTTCAGCCCCTCCCACGGGATGGAGATCAGGCACTGTCGCAGGTGCTCGCGCGACTCCACCAGCGTCGGCAGCTCGACCGGCTCCCCGCCGACCAGGTACGGCCGCTGCAGCAGCCGGTCGCCGGGCTTGCGCTCCGGCATCCCGTGCGGCATGACGACCTCTTCGGTGGCGGTGCCGGTCGGCTTGTGCCGGCGTACGGCGGTCTTGCGTCCGCCGATGGTGGCCTTGTGCTCGGAGCGCTTGACCACCGGGCGGCCTTCGACCTCGACGAGCTTGTAGACCAGCCCGGCGGTCGGGGCGCCGGAGCCGGTGACGACGGCCGTGCCGGCGCCGTAGATGTCGACGGGTTCGGCGGCGAGGGCGGCGATGGCGTACTCGTCCAGGTCGCCGGAGACGACGATGCGGGTCTCGGTGGCGCCGAGGGAGTCCAGCAGGTCGCGGGACTGCTGCGCGAGCACCGCCAGGTCGCCGGAGTCGATGCGCACCGCGCCCAGTTCCGGTCCGGCGACCGCGATGGCGTTGCGGATGCCCTGGCTGATGTCGTAGGTGTCGACCAGCAGCGTGGTGCCCTTGCCGAGGGTGGCGACCTGGGAGGCGAAGGCGGTCCGCTCGTCGTCGTGCAGCAGGGTGAAGGCGTGCGCGGCGGTCCCGGCGGTCGGAATGCCGTACCGCTGCCCGGCGGCGAGGTTGGAGGTGAAGCTGAAACCGGCGAGGTACGAGGCCCGGGCCGCGGCGACAGCCGCCTCCTCGTGGGCCCGCCGGGAGCCCATCTCGATCAGGGTGCGCCCACGGGCGGCGGTCACCATCCGGGCGGCTGCGGCGGCGATCGCGCAGTCGTAGTTGAGCACCGAGAGCACCAGAGTCTCCAGCACCACGCACTCGGCGAAGGTGCCGGAGATGGTGAGCACCGGGGAGTTGGGGAAGAAGAGCTCGCCTTCGGCGTAGCCCTCGATGTCGCCGCGGAAGCGGTAGTCGGCCAGCCAGGCGGCGGTTGTCTCGTCGACGACTCCGGTGCGGCGCAGGAACGCGACCTCGTCGGCGTCGAAGCGGAAGTCGCGGATCATGTCGATCAGCCGTCCGGTGCCGGCGACCACCCCGTAGCGGCGGCCGGTGGGCAGCCGCCGGGTGAAGACCTCGAAGACACAGCGCCGGTCGGCGGTGCCGTCCTGCAACGCCGCGCTGATCATGGTCAGCTCGTAGTGGTCGGTCAGCATGGACGGGCTAAATGCGGTCACCGCCCCAGCCTAGGGTTCAGCCGCCACCGCCGTGAACGTGGTCCGGCATCGCCGCCAGGGCGGCCGGCAGCTCCGGCCGCCCGGCGACGCCGAGTTTGCGGTAGATGCGCTGCAGGTGGTTGTCGACGGTGCGCGCCGAGAGATAGAGCCGTGCGGCGATGCCCCGGCTCGGGGTGCCCGTTGCGGCGAGCCGGGCGATCTCGGATTCGCGGGCGGTCAGCACGGGACGGCTGCCGGCGAGCGCGGGTGTGCGGACGACATCGCAGCGGGCGAGCAGGGCGGTCAGCCGACGCTGTGCGGCCAGGCTGGAATGCCGGTTGTCGCGCAGGCGCCGCACGGCCTGGGCGGCGGCTTCGGCGGCGTAGAGGTGCAGTCCCATCTCCTCGAAGGTGCCGGCGACGGCGAGCAGTTCGCTGCCGGAACCGGTCGTCAGTGCGCGGGCGTGCCACGCCAGCACCGGCGGCAGCGGTCCCTCGACGACCTCCGCCAGCTCGGCCAGGCGCTGGGCGGCGGTCGGCCGCGTCCCGCCGTGCGCCGCCACCCCGACCAGGGTCCGCGGCCGGTCGAGGCGGACCAGGTCGTGCAGGGCCCGCACCTCGTGCCCGGCGAGGCCGTCGTTCTGCAGTCGCAGCACCAGCGCCCCCAGGTGGCGCAGCGCGCCGGTGAGGTCACCGCCGCCGGCGGCGACCGCCGCGCGGGCCTGTTCCCGCCACGGATAGACCATCTCCACCGCCGGGGTGTGCACGCGGTCGGACTCGGCCATCGCCTCCCGGGCACAGGAGAGCTCCCCGCGCAGCGCTGCGGCCTGGGCCCGCTCGGCATGGGCCAGGCTGGCGAAGATCCGGCTGGTGGTGAGCAGGGCGCAGGCGCCGAGGCTGGTCCGCAGGGCGTCGGCGCTGCGGCCGCGCAGCCGGGCGGCGTAGGCGCGCAGCACCGACAGGAAGCCGCCGGCGAGGTGGAAGTCGCCGGCGGCGAAGAGGTCGGCGAACTCGTCGGCGACGATCGCGTCGAGCCCGGCGAGATCCGCGCCGAGCGCGAGCCGGGTGCCGTCGGCCACCTCCAGTGCCAGCTGCAGGTACGGCATCTGCGCGCGCCACCGGTCGCTGTCGTCCCGGACGGCGGCCAGCACCTTCTCACTGGTCAGCAGCTCCCCCTTGACCGCGTGCAGGTATCCGAGGGTGCAGTGGGCGAATGTCTGCGCCGCCGTGGGCAGAGCGGGCTGGGCGAGCACCTCGTCGCAGAGGCGCCGTGCGGCGGCGACGTCCAGCTGGTGCAGCCGCATCGCCGCCTCGAAGGAACGCACCAGGCCGCGGGCGCCCGGGTCGCCGAAGGTAGCGCCCTGTTCGGCCAGCTCCTCGACGCCGTCGGTGCGGCACTGTCCCCAGTAGGTGACCAGCGCTCGCATGGTGAGCCGGCGCGCCCGGCGCAGCTCGCTGCCGTCGCTGTCGGCGCGGTCGTCGAGCAGGGCCAGCGCCTCGTCCGACTGCCCGTTGAAGGTCAGCAGGGCGGCGAGGAGCTCGCGGGCGTCGAAGCCACCGCCGGCCGCCATCGCCGCGCGGGCGAGGCGGGTGGCCAGGGGCACGTCGTACCGGACGGAGGCCTCCTGGGCGGCGGTCAGCAGCAGGCGAGGGCTGGGGGAGTCGCCGCAGTCGAGTCGCCAGACGGCGACCCGCAGCAGGTCGTCGCCGCGCCGCTCGGCGGACTGGGCGAGCAGGTCGGCCAGCTGCGTCTTGAGGCGGCGGGCCCGGCTGACCGGGCACTGCTGCCGGACGATCTCGCCGTAGAGGGGCTGCGCCAGCCGTACGGTCGGCTCCGGTTCGTGCCGGGTGACCGAGACCAGCCCCAGCTCCTCGGCCTGTTCGACCTCGGCGGCGGTGGTCGCCCGGATGAGCAGGTCGAGGCCGAGCGGCTCACCGAAGGCGACGTACTCGGCGACGATGCGCAACCCGGGGTCGAGCTGGCCGATGCGGGCGTCGATGAGGTCGGCGAGGGTTGGGGCGATGGCGAGCCGGCCGCTCCACTGCCACTGGCCGTACGCCTCGCTCAGCTCCCCGCCGCGCCTGGCGGCTTCGATCAGCTCCCGCACCAGCAGCGGGTTGCCGCCGGCCAGACGCCAGAGCCGCTGCGCGCTGGCCGGCGCGACCGGCCCGCCGACGAGTCCGGCGATCAGTTCGGCGGTGTCGTCGAGCCCGAGCGGACCGATGTCGACCAGGTCGGCCAGATCGTCGGTCCAGAGTGCCCGTACGGGCAGCGGCAGCTGGCTGCCCTCGAGCCAGGCGCCGATGACGGTGGCGTTGTCGGAGCGGGCGATGAGGTGGACCAGCGCGGCCGAGGAGGCGTCGAGCAGGTGGGCATCGTCGACGGCGAGCACGATGCGCCGTCCGGCGGCCTGGCGGTGCAGGGTGTCCAGCGCCCAGCGCAGCACGCCCGCGGCGGGGAGGTTCGGTGGCTGGTCGGCGGGGAGCACCTGGGCCAGGCCGCCGAAGGGCAGGCCGGAGGTGGCGAGCGTCGCCGAGGCCGACCAGAGCGCGAAGCGTTCCGGCGGCAGGGCGGCGCTGCCCTCGCGCAGCAGCCGGCTCTTGCCGACGCCGGCCGTGCCGCTGAAGAAGATCCCCCGGCCGCCGGTCTCGGCGGCGCTGACGAGGCGGGCGAGCTCGCCGGTACGGCCCACGAAGCGCCAGGAACTCATCGTGGCAGCATATCGAGCAATATCGCTCCGCGCAGGTATGGTGACTCTGTGGAATTGAGTAGTGTGGTGCTTGTTGCTGAGTATCCCATCTCTACCGATCCACTCCGGATGGTCCGTATTCTTCTGATCCCCGCACCGGATTGTCCGACCGGCTGACTCACGGCCGCTCACCCCTGGCCAGGGAGGCCATCAGATGGAGCCCGGCGCCCGTCGCCCCGCCACTGATCTCAACCACGATCGCCTGCGCAGTACGGTCTCGGTTCCCGCCCCCCGCCCGCACAGTGGCCGTACCGGCCCGGACGAACCGCTCGCGGTCATCGTGACGGGCCCGGCCGGCGCCGGCCGGGGTGCGGTGCTGGCGGCGCTGCTGGAGACCGACCTGGCGGCGGTGACCGTCCCGGACGGCAGCTACCTCGCGGTCGGCTATGGCCGCAGCGCCCGGCGGACGGCCTACGTCCCCGGTTCCCGGCAGCCGCACTCCGGTGCCGGCCAACCCACCCGCCCGCCCCGGCGCACCCAGCTGACCAGCCCCAACCCGATGTTGCGCCACTTCGGGGTGGTCGACTGCCCGGACACCGCCTCGCTCGGTGTCGCCGGGGTCCGGGTGCTGCTGGAGGCCGCGGCCCGCGGGGGAGCCGTTCTGTTCGTCATCGGGGCCGACCAGAGCTTCGACCGGGCCGACCTCGACCTGCTCACCGAGCTCGCGGCCACCGGGGTGGAGGTCTTCTTCGCCGTCACCCCCGGCGCGGCCGGCTGGCCGGCCGAGGACGGCGCCGGGCTGGACCCGGTCGCCATCAGCGTCGACGCCCACCGGGTGGCGTTGCTCGCCTCGGTGCCGGCGCTGGCCGACGCCCCGTGGCTGCCGGTGCCCCCCGGTGATGCCGAGAAGGTCCGGCGCGCGCTGGTCTGCTGGTCGTCCCGGGAGGGACTGCGCCGGGCCAGTCAGAGCCCGCCGGAGGGGGCCGAGACCACCCGCCGGGTGAGCGTGGCCGCGACCGTCGCCGGCAGCGACTGGGCCGGACGGTTCGACAGCCACGTCCGTACCGCGGTCCACCGGCTGCGGCAGAACGTCTCCCTCGAACTGGCCAACATCCACCTGCGGGTGGTCCGTGAGATCGTCTTCTGCGGCGGTCCCGCCTCGCTGGCGGCCGTGCTCGACCGGGAGCTGCACGCGCTCTCCCTGCTGGCCACCGCCGAGTGCGACGCGACCGTCGACCAGCTGATCGACGACGGGTACGCGCTGGTCTTCGGCGGCACCGCCGAGCCCGACGTACGCCGCCGGATCATCCGGGCGGTGAGCTGGGGCCTGGCGGAGAACGGGCGCAGCCGTGACACCGGCCGGGTGCTGCTGGTCACCACCACCGGCGGGATCGCCACCCTGAGCGGCCCCGGCGCGCTCGCCGCACTCGACGTCCACCCGGCGGCCGGCCGTCACGAGGTGCTGCCCCCGGTGGGGCTGGCGCTCAGCGGCAGCTGCTACCAGCACTGGCGGGCCCCGGAGAACGCCGACCAGACCCGCGCGCGGATCTGGTCGCAGCGGGCCCTGCGTGAGATCGAGTTGGAGCTGCTGCGCGATCTGTCGCAGCGGGTGGAGGCGGTCCGGCTGGCGTTCGAGCCGGTGCTGGCCGACGCGGTGGACCACGGCATCCTGCTGGCCTGATCACCGTGTTCCGATTCACCGTCCGGGCGCGGGCGGTGGCACGATGGGGGCATGGCGGCTCCGCAGACAGCGCCGGTGCAGACCCCGGACACCCGAGAGGTGCCCGACTCCGGCCGACCCTGGGTCACGGTCGTGTGGGATGACCCGGTCAACCTGATGACGTACGTGACCTGGGTTTTCCAACGTGTCTTCGGCTACAGCCGGGAGAAGGCCGAACAGCTCATGCTCGACGTGCACCACAAGGGACGGGCCGTGGTCTCCAGCGGCGCCCGCGAGCGGATGGAGCACGACGCCGCGCAGCTGCACGGCTACGGGCTCTGGGCGACGGTGGACCGGTCATGAGCACCTTCCACCGCAGCGGGGACAGCTACCTCGCCACCTTCTCCGCCGACGAGGTGCGGGTGCTGCGCAGGGTCGCCGACGAGATCGTGGCCCTGCTCACCGACAGTTTCGACCACGGCGACCCGGTCGTCGGCCGGCTCTTCCCCGACGTCTACCCCGACGACCCGCAGGACTCGGCCGAGTACCGCCGCTACACCGAGGGCGATCTCAAGACCGCCAAGATCGATCAGGCCGGCGCGATCCTGGCGGCGCTGCCGCCACGCGGCGGCGGCACCGTCCGCCTCGACGCCGAGGAGGCCGAGACCTGGCTGCGGGCGATCAACGACGTCCGGCTCGCCATGGCGGTGCGCCTGGAGATCACCGCCGGGACCGACATCGAGGAGGAGCTGGGGCAGGCGGTTTCGGCCGACCCCGCCTCCAGCCGCGTCTTCCAGCTCTCCGTCTACGCCTACCTCGGCTATCTGCAGGAGTCGCTGCTGCAGGCGCTGATCGGTCATCCCGCCAACGCCCGGTGGTCCGAGGAGTGAGCCGGAGTCCACGCTGTGGACCGCGCCGCCGCCCTGCCGCCCGTCCCGCACCGCGCTGAACTGCGCGAACGCGACGTCTGCGCAGGTGGGTGACCGTTCCCACTTAGCGTCGTGCCGCCGGTAGGCGGTAGGCTCTGACTCGTGCTGAGCGTAGACCGGTCGATCATCGACGCGATTGTCGCGCACGCGCGTCGGGACCACCCGGACGAGGCGTGCGGCGTCGTCGCGGGCCCGATCGGGCGCGACACCCCGACCCGGCACATCCCGATGGAGAACGCCGCCCGCTCCATGACCTTCTACGAGTTCGACTCCATGGAGCAGCTGCGGGTGTGGCGCGAGATGGACGACCGGGACGAAGAGCCCGTGATCATCTACCACTCGCACACCGCCACCGAGGCGTACCCGTCACGCACCGACGTCGCCTTCGCCGGCGAGCCCGGGGCGCACTACCTGCTGGTCTCGACGCAGGACGCCGAGACCGAGGAGATCCGGTCATTCCGGATCGTCGACGGCGTGGTGACCGAGGAGCCGGTGCGGATCGTCGAGGCCGGGGTGGACCCGCACGCCGTGCAGTCGTACATGTTCGGGCAGAGCCCGGCGGCGGTCGACTACGAGTGTTCCGACCGCTGACTTCTCAGCGCGTACGGCACCTCCTTCTTTTCTTCCGTCACCTTGCGGTTCTGCGATTTGGAGTACGACATCATGGCCATCGAAGTTCGCATCCCCACGATCCTGCGCAGCTACACCGGCGGCGCCAAGGTGGTCGAGGGCTCCGGCGACACCCTCGCCGACCTGCTCACCGACCTCGACTCCCGGCACGCCGGCCTGCGGGCCCGGCTGGTGACCGAGGAGGGCGTGCTGCACCGCTTCGTCAACGTCTACGTCAACGACGAGGACGTCCGCTTCCTCGGGGCGCTCGACGCCAAGCTCACCGACGGTGACAGCGTGACAGTGCTGCCCGCGGTCGCCGGTGGCGCGTTCGGCTTCGCCGCCGCCGCGGCGATGCTGGGCAACGGCTCCGCTCGCGCACTGGTTCGCTGAGGCGGATCCGGTCATGACGCGATACGACAGCCTGCTGGACGCCTGCGGCGAGACCCCTCTGGTGGGGTTGCCGCGCCTGTCGCCGACGGTGCCCGAGGGCGCCCCGCCGGTGCGGCTCTGGGCGAAGCTGGAGGATCGCAACCCGACCGGAAGCATCAAGGACCGGCCGGCCCTGTTCATGGTCCGCGAGGCCGAACGGGCCGGCCGGCTGCGCCCCGGCGACACCATCCTCGAACCGACCAGCGGCAACACCGGCATCTCGCTGGCGATGGTCGCCAAGCTGCGCGGCTACCGGCTGGTCTGCGTGATGCCGGAGAACGTCTCCGCCGAGCGGGTGCAGCTGCTGCGCATGTACGGCGCCGAGATCATCTTCTCGCCTGCCGCCGGCGGCTCCAACCAGGCGGTCGCCACCGCCAAGCAGATCGCCGCCGAGCACCCGGACTGGGTGATGCTCTTCCAGTACGGCAACGAGGCGAACGCCCGGGCGCACTACGAGACGACCGGTCCCGAGCTGCTGCGCGACCTGCCCACGATCACCCACTTCGTCGCCGGACTCGGCACCACCGGCACCCTGATGGGCACCGGCCGCTACCTGCGGGAAAAGGTCGAGGAGATTCAGATCGTCGCGGCCGAGCCGCGCTACGGCGAAGTGGTCTACGGCCTGCGTAACATCGACGAGGGCTACGTCCCCGAGCTCTACGACGCCGGCGTGCTCAACCGCCGCTTCTCGGTCGGCACCCGCGACGCGGTGCTGCGTACCCGGCAGCTGGTCGAGGTCGAGGGCATCTTCGCCGGCTTCTCCACCGGGGCGATCCTGCACGCCGCGCTGGCGGTGGCGCACGAGGCGGTCAAGCAGGGCAAGCGCGCCGACGTCGCCTTCGTCGTCGCCGACGGCGGCTGGAAGTACCTCTCCACCGGCGCGTACGCCGGCACGCTCGCCGAGGCCGAGGACGCGCTCGACGGCCAGCTCTGGGCGTGACGGTCGCCGAACAACGCCCAAGGTGTCACCTTGGCGACAAGTTGTCCCGGCTGTTCCGACGTTGCGCGGGCTGCGGCGTAGGCTGCCCTGCGTGCGTGAATCGTCGGTAATGGTCGACGGGGGCCGCTGTCCGGGATCCCGTCGTGTCGGGGGCGGTCGCGGGGCGGGCCGATGCGCCTGACCGTTCTCGGATGCGCCGGCAGCTTCCCCGGCCCGGAGTCGGCCTGCTCGGCATATCTGGTGGAGGCCGACGGCTTCCGGCTCCTGCTCGACTTCGGCACCGGGTCGCTCTCGGCGCTGCAGCGCTACGCCGGGCTGCACGCCGTCGACGCGGTCCTCCTGAGCCACCTGCACGGCGACCACATCCTCGACGCCGTCTCCTACGTGGTGGTGCGCCGCTACGCCCCGGACGGTCCGCACGATCCATTGCCGCTCTACGCCCCGGCCGGCGCGGCCCAGCGCCTCGCCGGCGCCTACAGCGCCGACGCCGAGATCGAGTCCGTCGAGGACGTCTACGACTTCCAAACCCTCAGCGAGGGCAACTTCGGGATCGGTCCGTTCACGGTCACGTTGGCGCGGGTCAACCACCCCGTCGAGACGTACGGGATCCGGCTGGAACACGAAGGCCGGGTGCTCTGCTACTCGGCCGACACCGCACCCTGCGACGCGCTGGTCCGGCTCGCCGACGGCGCCGACGTCTTCCTCTGTGAGGCCAGCTACCTCGACGGCCCGCAGAACCCGCCCGGGCTGCACCTGACCGGAAGGGAAGCGGGGGAGGCGGCCCAGCAGGCCGGGGTGGGGCGGCTGCTCCTGACCCACCTGGTCGACGCCTGGGGCAGCGAGGCGCAGACCGTCGCGGCGGCCGCCGCGGTCTACGGCGGTCCGCTCGAGGTGGTCCGCCCCGGCGCCCGGTACGACATCTGATCATCGCCCGGCGCGGAACCGCCCGGGTGGCGAACCGGACCGCTGCTCACGGCGAGGCCGGCAGCGCATAGGCTCTTCGCCATGGCACGACCTGACGGGCGCGCGCCCGACCAACTCCGACCGGTGACCCTGACGCGGCAGTGGAGCATCCACCCGGAGGGCTCGGTACTCGTCGAGTTCGGCGACACCCGGGTGCTCTGCACCGCGAGCGTGACCGAGGGGGTGCCACGCTGGCGCAAGGGCTCCGGGCTCGGCTGGGTGACCGCCGAGTACGCGATGCTGCCCCGGGCCACGAACACCCGCTCCGACCGGGAGAGCGTCAAGGGCCGCATCGGCGGCCGGACCCACGAGATCTCCCGGCTGATCGGGCGCAGCCTGCGGGCCTGCGTCGACCTCAAGGCACTCGGCGAGAACTCGATCGTGCTCGACTGCGACGTGCTGCAGGCCGACGGCGGCACCCGTACGGCCGCCATCACCGGCGCGTACGTGGCGCTCTACGACGCGGTGAACTGGCTGGCCGAGCGGAAGTCGCTGGCCGGCAAGCCCGCCGCGGTGATGCACCGCTCGGTCTCGGCGGTCAGCGTCGGCATCATCGACGGCGAGCCCCGGCTGGACCTCAACTACGTCGAGGACGTCGCCGCCGAGGTGGACATGAACGTCGTCTGCACCGGCGCCGGGGAGTACGTCGAGGTGCAGGGCACCGGCGAGGCGGGGGTCTTCACCCGCGCCCAGCACGACGCACTGCTCGACCTGGCGGGGCTCGGCTGCGCCGAGCTGGCCCGGGCGCAGCGGGCGGCCCTCGGGCTCGCGGAGGTGCCGGCGTGAACACTGTCCTGCTGGCGACCCGCAACCGCAAGAAGCTCGTCGAGCTGCAGCGCATCCTGGACACCGCGCTCGGCGGGCACCGGATCGCCCTGGTCGGGCTCGACGACGTCGATCCGTACCCGGAGACCCCGGAGACCGGGCTGACCTTCGGCGAGAACGCGCTGCTCAAGGCCCGCGAGGGCTGCCACCACACCGGGCTGCCGACGGTCGCCGACGACTCCGGCCTGACCGTCGAGGCCCTCAACGGCATGCCGGGTGTGCTCAGCGCCCGCTGGTCCGGCCGGCACGGCGACGACAAGGCGAACCTGGAGCTGGTGCTCGCGCAGATCGCCGACCTGCCCGACGACCGGCGCGGCGCGGCCTTCGTCTGCGCGATCGCGCTGGTGCTCCCCAGTGGGCTCGAACACCTGGTGGAGGGGCGCCAGAACGGCCGGCTGCTGCGCGCACCGCGCGGCGCGGGCGGCTTCGGCTACGACCCGATCTTCCTCGGCGACGGCGAGACCCGCACCAACGCGGAGCTGACCCCGACCGAGAAGGACGCGGTCAGCCACCGGGGCAAGGCCCTGCGCGAGCTGGCCGTACTGGTCACCCGGGTGCTGCCGCCCACCGACTGAACTCCCGGCACTTCCCACCGACCGGGGCCCGGCGAGCGCCGTCAGGCGATCCAGCAGATGACGGCGTCGCCGGCCCGGGCGGCCGCGGCGAAGTAGGCCGGCAGGTAGTCGTAGTGGTGACCGAGCTGTTCCAGCTGACCCGGACGGTCCCAGACCTGCGGGTAGATGTGCTCGCGGATCAGCTCGGCCGGCTCCACGCCCTCGATGAGCTTCTCGAACGGCGTACGGGCCAGCAGCTCCGCGGCGAGCTTCACCTGCTCGGGGGTGAGATAGCCGGGCGGGCCCGCGCCCCAGTCGACCTCGGAGCCCTCCAGCTCGTCCCAGTTCTCCAGCTTCTCGACGAACGACTGCTCGCCGGTGACGATGTCCAGCGGAAAGCCGGCGCGCTGCAACAGGTACTGCAGCCCGTGCCAGGACTTGTCGGTGCCGTAGTTGCGCGGCTCGGCCGGCTCCTCGACGAACTCCGCCTCGATCACCGAGTCGGCGAGCTGCCGCCCCCAGACCGGGTCGGCGATGCTGCGCGCCAGCTCGTCGGGCGTGACGCGCAGGTACTCCCCGTACATTCCCACGGGGAGCCAGCCTACTAGCCGCAGCGCAGCCGGCCCCGCCGCTCCCGGGCCGGTCCGTCAGGAACACCGGGTCAGCCCAGGGGCCCGATCCGCGTCTCGATTTCGGCCCGCAGCTGTGGGCCGGCGACGACGGCCGCCGCGCGCTCCATCACCGGTGCGAGGAAGACATCCGGTCCGGGTTCGCCGGCCACCCCGGCCAGCGCCGCGACCGCCGCCTGACCGGCCGGCGACGGCGTGAGCGGGGCCCGCAGCTGCAGTCCGCGTACGCCCGCGAGCAGCTCCACGGCGAGCAGGCTGGTCAGGTTCGTCAGGACCGTGCGCAGCTTCTTGGTCGCCGCCCAGCCCATCGAGACGTGGTCCTCCTGCATGCCGCTGGTCGGCAGCGAGTCGACCGAGGCGGGGGCGGCGAGCCGCCGGTTCTCGGCGACGATCCCGGCCGCGGTGTACTGGGCGATCATCAGCCCGGAGTTGACGCCGGCGTCGGGGGAGAGGAAGGCCGGCAGGTCACGGGAGCGGGTGACGTCCAGCAGCCGGTCGACGCGTCGTTCGGCGATCGCACCGACCTCGGCGGCGGCGATGGCGAGGAAGTCGGCGGCGAAGCCGAGCGGCGCGCCGTGGAAGTTGCCCGTCGACTCGACCCGCCCGTCGGTGAGCACCACCGGGTTGTCCACCACGGAGAGCAGCTCCCGGGCGGCGACGGTCTCGGCGAAGTCGAGGGTGTCCCGGGCGGCGCCGGCGACCTGCGGGGCGCAGCGCATCGAATAGGCGTCCTGCACCGCGTGGGCGAGGTCGTCGCGGTGGGAGTCCATGATGGCCGAGCCCTGCAGGAGCCGGTGGATGTTCGCCGCCGAGACCGACTGGCCGGGGTGCGGGCGGATGGCGTGCAGCTCCGGCAGGAACGGCCGCTCCGAACCGAGCATCGCCTCGATCGCCAGCGCAGCGGTCACGTCGGCCATGGTGAACAGGTGCTTCGCGTCGGCGATCGCCAGCAGCAGCATGCCGAGCATCCCGTCGGTGCCGTTGATCAGCGCCAGCCCTTCCTTGGCGGCCAGCGCGATCGGGCGCAGCCCGGCCGCGGCCAGGGCCGGACCGGCGTCGAGCCGTTCGCCGGCCGGGCCGAGCACCCAGCCTTCGCCGAGCAGGGTCAGCGCGCAGTGCGCCAGCGGCGCCAGGTCCCCGGAGGCGCCGAGCGAACCGTGCTCGGGCACCCACGGGGTGATGTCGGCGTTGAGCAGGTCCACCAGCGCCTGCGCCATCAGCGGGCGTACGCCGGAGCGGCCCAGCGCCAGCGACCGTACCCGCAGCAGCATCATCGCCCGCACCACCTCGCGCGGCATCGGCGCGCCGACGCCGGCGGCGTGTGAGCGGATCAGCGCGTGCTGCAGTTCGGCGCGACGTTCGGGAGCGATGAAGGTGTTGGCCAGCGCGCCGAAGCCGGTGGAGACGCCGTAGACGGGCCGGCCGTCGCGTTCGATTCCGTCCACGATGGCGCGGCTGGCCGCCATCGCCGCCACGGTGGCGTCGGCGAGCGCGACCTTCGCGTCGCCGCGGGCCACGGCGAGCAGGTCGGCGGTGGTGATGCCGGTGGGCTGAATTGTCACGGTCGTCATAGCGGTACTCCGTTGCGCAGAACCTGGCGGACCAGGGGCACCCCCGGCCGGTAGGCGAGGTGCAGGTGGGTCGGGGCGTCGAGGATCATCAGGTCGGCGCGGGCGCCGGGGGCGAGCCGGCCGAGGTCGTCGCGGCGCAGCGCCGCCGCGCCACCCGCGGTCGCCGCGGCCACCGCCTCCGCCGGGGTCATCCCCATCTCCCGTACGGCCAGCGCCACGCAGAACGGCATCGACGAGGTGTACGACGAGCCGGGGTTGCAGTCGGTCGCCAGCGCCACCGTCACCCCCGCGTCGAGCAGCCGCCGCGCGTGCGGGTACGGCGACCGGGTGGAGAACTCCGCACCGGGCAGCAACGTGGCGACCGTGTCCGAGCCGGCCAGCGCCGCCACGTCGGCGTCGTCGAGGTGGGTGCAGTGGTCGACGCTGGCGGCGCCCAGCTCCACCGCCAGCCGCACTCCCGGGCCGGGGCCGAGCTGGTTGCCGTGCAGGCGCAGCCCCAGACCGGCAGCCCGTCCGGCGAGGAGGACCCGCCGGGTCTGGTCGGCATCGAAGGCGCCCCGTTCACAGAAGACGTCGACCCAGCGCGCGTACGGCGCGGCCTGCGCCAGCATCTGCCCGCAGACCAGGTCGACGTAGCCGTCGGGGTCCGACGCGTACTCGGCCGGCACCGTGTGCGCGCCGAGGAACGTCGTCTCCTCGGTGAACTCGGCGGCGATGCGCAGGCAGCGGAGTTCGTCGGCGACGGTGAGGCCGTACCCGCTCTTGATCTCGATGGTGGTGGTGCCCTGCCGCAGCGCCTCACCGACCAGCCGGGCGACACCGGCGCGCAGCACGTCGTCGCTCGCGGCGCGGGTGGCGGCGACGGTGGTGCGGATCCCCCCGCCGGTGTACGGCTGTCCGGCCATCCGCGCCGCGAACTCCCCGGCCCGGTCGCCGGCGAAGACGAGGTGGGCGTGGCTGTCGACGAAGCCCGGCAGCACGGCTGCCCCGCCGGCGTCGAGCCGCCGGTCGGCCGCCGGGGCCTGCCGGGTGTCGCCGACCCAGACGATCCGGCCGTCGACGATGACCAGCGCGGCGTCGTGCCGCAGGCCGAGCGGCCCGTCGCCGTGCGGCGAGTTGGTCACCAGCTCGCCGATGCCGTCGATGAGCAGGCTCGCTCCGTCCCGGCCGCTCATCGCGTCACCGCCGAGATCGCGGCGCCGAGTTCGGCGGCGACGTCCACAGTGGCGTGCACCCCGGCGGTGACCACCGGCCGGCCGTCGACCAGCACGTCGGTGACGTCGGCGGCGCCGGCGGCGAAGAGGACCCCGGTCGGCGGCACCCCGGCGGTACGGACCCGGTCCAGGGTGACCGTCACCAGGTCGGCGCGCTGTCCGGTGGCGATGCCGCCCGCGTCGGACCAGCCGAGCGCCTCGTGCCCGGCGCGGCTCGCGGCGCTCAGCAGCTCGGCCGCGGTGAAGGTCCCGC
>Ga0233383_1000078_pt1 | contig 41361 bp, 42 predicted proteins | sample ElkDunMinimDraft_14_FD_191542 | JGI IMG/M metagenome (GOLD analysis project Ga0233383, IMG submission 191542) | Fecal eukaryotic communites from dung pellets of Tule Elk in California, USA - Elk Dung G16 | ecosystem: Host-associated > Mammals > Digestive system > Large intestine > Fecal | place...
GTCCTGACGCGTCCGGGGACCGTACGGGTCGTCGTCGACGGCCACCCGTCGACGCGGCCCGAGGTGCTTGCCGACGCGCTCGTCGAGCCGTTGCGCGCGGCCGGGCGCGAGGTGGCGCGGGTGCGCACGCAGGACTTCCTGCGCCAGCCGTCGCTGCGGCTCGAGCGCGGGCGACGCGACCCCGACTCGCTGCTCGACGCCTGGGTCGACGCGAGCGGTCTCGACCGGGAGGTGCTGCGGGCCGTCGTGCACGACGGGCGCTACCTGCCCTCGTTGCGCGACCCGGGGTCGGGCCGGTCCACCCGGGCGGCCTACGTCGAGGCACCCGCGGGCACCGTCGTCGTGCTCGACGGCTCCTTGCTGCTCGGGCTCGGGCTGGACGCGGACCTCACGGTGCACCTGGCCCTGCGCCCGCAGACCGAGACGCGCCGAACCCCCCTCGACGAGGCGTGGACCCTGGCGGCCTACGACCGCTACCGGCGCGAGGTCGCGCCGGAGCGGCGCGCGGACGTCGTCGTGCGGGTCGACCACGCGGACCGGCCGGCGCTCGTGGTGCGCTGAGGCGCGTCGCCGAGGTCAGCCGAGCAGGCAGAACGGGTGCCCGGCCGGGTCGGCGAAGACCCGGAAGCCTCGCCCCTCGCCGGGCAGCCGGGACGCTCCCGCCTCGATCGCCAAGGCCTCGGCGTCGTCGATCGAGTGCTCGCCCGTCCACAGGTCGAGGTGGAGCTGCTGGGGATACTCCGGGTCGGGCCATCGAGGTGCGCTGTAGTCCGCGACCTGCTGGAACAGCAGGGCCTTCGGGCCACCGAGCATCGCCAGGCCGTCGGCGTCGTAGGTGATCGGGTCCCCGAGCACGCGTGACCAGAAGACGGCGGCCTCGTGCGCGTCGGGGACGTCGAAGGTGACGCCCATGACGGTGAGCCCTTGGTTGCCCTCGGACAGGCACAGGTCGAACGGATGGCCGGCCGGGTCGGTGAGCGTGTTCCACCGCTCCGTCTCCGAGAGCAGCGTGGCGCCGAGCTCGACGGCGGTCCGTGTCGCCGCGGCGACGTCGGGCACCTGCAGGTCGAGGTGCACCTGCTGGGGGTGCTCCTGCCCTGGCCACTGCGCCCGGACCAGGTTCGGCGCCGGCTGGAAGCCGAGCGACCAGCCGTCCGGCGTCCGGAGCGTCAGGAACCCCTCGCTCTGGTCCTGCTCGACCTCACCGCCCGTGAGGTCCTGCCAGAACCTCCCGGCAGGCTCGACGTCGGGAACGTCCAGGACCACGCAGTCGACGGTCGCGACGCCGCCGGCGCCCGTGCTCTCGCTCATCTCTGCTCTCCTTCTGTCGGTGCCCGCCTGCCCGTTCGCCCGGGAGGTCGCCCTGCTCGGGAGGTCGCCGCGCTCGTCGACCGCTCAGAGCCCGGCGTCGCGCATGCCCCGCTGCCAGTCGGCCAGGTCGCGGATCTTGCCCGCGAGCAGTCGCGCCGTGTCGTCGTCGGGGACGATCCCGCGTGCTACGTGGGCCAGCGGCACCAGGATGCGCACCGCGCGGGCGTGGTTGCCGGCGTCCGCGGCCGCCTGGGCGGCCTCGAGGCCCTTCGTCAGGAGGCGCTCGGCGGCCCGGGCGCGGTGCGAGGTGTCGGACAGGTCGTCGACGATCCCCTGCACCTCGGACCACGTCACGCAGTTGCCGCCGCCGCTGACCACGCCGGCCGTCCACTCGATGCCGCCCAGGACGTGCTCGAGGAACACCGGGTCGGCCCACGCCTCCTCGACGTGGCCCGCTCCCTGGTACCAGGAGCGTCCGCCCTCGAAGTTCTGGCACCACGCGATGGGGTGGTCGGCGCCCATGGTCCCGCCCTGGTAGGTGGACTCGTCGAGCGTCATGAGGACGTGCACGTCACCGCGCGGGTTGAGGCTGAAGTTGTACCACTCGTCCCAGCGCTCCCAGACGAGCGGGACGCCCTCCATCGACGGGTGCGCGGGGCTCTCGACCCGCATGGTCGCGGTCTGCTGCTGCGGGTGGCCCACGAACCGGGCACCGCCGCCGATGAGCTCGGTGAACCACGGGACGGTGTGCATGGTGTCGGTCGCGGCGTGGAGCCCGACGACACCGCCGCCCGCGTGGACGTAGCCCTGCAGCGCGGCGACCTCGGCGTCGTCGAGCAGGCGGGGGACGGCGGGGTCGAGGCTGTTGGTGTTGTCCACGGGCGACACGAAGACGATGGAGGCGTACCTGGACAGGTTGTCCGCGGTCGTGAACGGCGAGCTGGGCAGGGTCAGCTCGGGCTGGCCCGGTGAACCCGGGCCCCACCAGCCGCCGCTGTCGTTCGGCGGGTCCCACACGTCGACGCCGAAGCCGTTCTCGGCCCCGAGCTCGATCAGGGCGCGTGTCGTGTCGTCGATGTGGGAGTGGCGGAACCCGAGCGTCTCGCCGACGACGAGGATCTGGTAGTCGTCGCGGGCGGTCGCCGGGGCGGCGCCCAGGGGGGCGAGGACGACGGCGGCTCCGACGACGGCTGCGGCCATGCGGCCCGCACGTGAACGAACGATGGACACGACGGCGCTCCTTTGCGCTGGGATCCGTGGACAGGACCGAAACTACGTGGACCTGTATCGCGCTGCATCTGCGGGGTCGGGCTCGGTGGTTCCGGTCGTGGTTCCGGTGGTGAGTGACGTGCCGTTCGGGGACGGTCGAGGGAGGACCACGAGGAGAGACCCATGACCGACGCCCAGCAGCCCGCCGCCGAACGTGTCAACGCCCCGGCGCCGGAGGACTCACGCAAGCCCAGCTCGCCGCCCGAACTGCACAAGCGGTCGTGGGCGTACGTGGCCCGCACCACGGTCCGCGAGTTCTCCCGCGACCAGTGCCTCGACCTGGCCGCGGGGCTCACGTACTACGCCGTCCTCGCGATCGCGCCGGCGATCCTGGCCCTCGTCTCGGTGCTCGGGCTGGTGGGGGACCCGGAGAGCACCGTCGAGCAGGTGACCGAGACGTTCGAGGGCGTCGTGCCGAAGGACACGCTGACGACCATCACGGACCTCGTCGGCAACGCGGCGAGCGGCCGGGGCGCCGGCCTCACGTTCGTGCTCGGCATCGTGCTGGCGCTCTGGTCGGCGTCCGGCTACGTCGGCGCGTTCGGGCGCGCGATGAACCGGATCTACGAGATCGACGAGGGCCGCCCGATCTGGAAGCTGCGTCCCCTGCTCATGCTGGTGACGCTCGTGCTCGTGGCGATCGCGGTCATCGTGGTCGTGGCGATGGTCCTGACGGGGCCGGTCGCGAAGGCGATCGGCGACGCGGTCGGTTTCGGGGCCGTGGCGGTCAACGTGTGGAACATCGTCAAGTGGCCCGTGGTGCTGCTGCTCGTGGTCGCCCTCGTCGCGATCCTCTACTTCGCGACGCCCAACGTGCGCCAGCCCAAGTTCCGCTGGCTCAGCGTCGGCGCGTTCGTCGCGATCGTGGTGTGGATCCTCGCGTCCGCCGGCTTCGGGTTCTACGTCGCCAACTTCTCCAACTACGACGCCACGTACGGGTCTCTCGCGGGCGTCATCGTCGTCCTGCTGTGGCTCTGGATCACCAACCTCGCGCTGCTGTTCGGTGCAGAGCTCGACGCCGAGCTGGAGCGCGGACGTCAGCTCCAGGGCGGCATCGCGGCCGAGGAGAACGTCCAGCTCCCTCCGCGCGACACGCGTGCGAGCGAGAAGCGCGAGGCCAAGCGCAAGGAAGACGTCGAGCGTGGACGCGAGCTGCGGATGGCCGCCGAGCACAGCGGTGCCACGTCCGGCGACGCCGAGGGGGACCGTCGCGAGCGGTCGGAGTCCCGCTGAACCGGTAGCCGCCGCGCACGAGGTGTCGCCGCGTCCGCGTGGTCGACAGCGGCCGAGCATGCGTCAATGGGCCATGCGACCCGGCCACGTGGCGCCCCGGCTCCTCAACGGACTCCTCGTCGCGGTGATCGTCGCCTGCCTGGCGGTGCAGATCGGAGTGATCCTGTCCGGGGGCGTGGACGCGAACTCCGGGCAGGCCGCCGAGGCGGTCGGCACGGTCGAGCGGATCCGGCGGCTGTTCAGCTACTTCACGATCCAGAGCAACATCCTGGTGCTCGTGAGCGCCGCGTCCCTCGTGACGCGTCCCGACCGTGACGGGCCGGTGTGGCGCGTGCTGCGGCTCGATGCCGTGCTCGGCATCGTCATCACCGGCCTGGTCTTCGCGCTGGTCCTGGCACCCGACATCGCCCTGTCTGGCCTGGCTCTGTGGCTCACGATCGGGTTCCACTACTTCACCCCGTGGGTCGCGCTCGGGGGCTGGCTGCTCTTCGGCCCCCGGCCCCGGGTCACCCGGTCGACCGTGGCCTGGGCGTTCGCCTGGCCGGTGGCGTGGCTCGTCTACACATTCGTCCAGGGCGCGATCACCGGCTGGTACCCGTACCCGTTCCTCGACGTCGGTGAGATCGGGCTGCCGGCCGCTCTCGTGAGCTGCGCCGTCGTCCTGGCGGTCGGGCTCGTGCTCGCCCTGGCCCTCGCGTGGCTCGACCGGTGGCTGGCGCCACGCCCGCGACCCGGAGCCCGCGGCTGAGCTGTCGACGGGTGTGGTTGTCTTGCGCCACGCAGAATCGAGATGAGCACCCCCGCACCCCGGAGATCTCGCCATGATCGTCGCACCGTTCGGCCGCTTCACCGAAGGGCGTGTGCCCGACCCGGGCATCGCTCGTCTCTTCACCCGCGAGAACCGGTGGCAGGCCCGGCTCGACGTCGAGGCGGCGCTCGCCCTCGCGGAGGCGGACGCGGGAGTCATCCCCCGGGAGTCGGCGCGGGCGATCGCGCACACGGCCCGCATCGAGAAGCTCGACCTGAGGCGCGTGCTGGCGGCCACGGCCGAGGCGAGCCATCCGCTCGTGCCCCTCATCGAGGAGTTCGCCCGCGCCGTCGGCTCGCAGCACGGCGGCTGGGTGCACTGGGGAGCGACGACGCAGAACATCACGCAGACGGCGGACGTCCTGGTGCTGCGCGACGCGCACCACGCGATCCTGCGGCTGCTCGGGCGCGTGCTCCGCTCGGCCGGCAAGCTCGCCGACGAGGCGGCAGCCCTGCCCATGGCCGGGCGCACCCACTCGCAGCACGCCGTGCCGGTGACGTTCGGTTTCAAGGCGGCAGTCTGGATCGATGCGCTCGTCGCGCACGCCGACCGCCTGGAACGGCTCGACGACCGGTTGTTCTGCGTGCTGATGGGCGGTGCGGCGGGCACGTTCGCGTCGTTCGGCGACGCCGGCCGCGAGATCGAGGCGGGCGTCGCGCGCCGGCTGGGCCTGCACCCGATGCGCGTGCCGTCGCGCTCGGTCAACGACGGGATCGTGGAGCTCGTCCTCGTCCTGGCCCAGCTCGCGGGCACGATCGGCAAGATCGGCAAGGACGTGTACGCCCTCATGCAGCCCGAGTTCGCCGAGGCGTTCGAGCCGGTGCCCGAGGGCACGGTCGGCTCGTCGACCATGCCCCACAAGCGCAACCCGCAGCTCGCTCTCGACATGATGACCATGTCCTCGGAGCTGCGGGCGCTCGCCGCCCCGGCGCTCGAGTCGATGCTCCACGACCAGGAGGCCAACGGCGCGATGACGGCGTTGCTCGAGGACGTGTCGGCGTCGGCGGCCGTGCTGGCGGGTGACATGCTCGCGCGGCTCGACGTCGTCCTGGCCGGGCTCGAGCTGGACCCGGACCGCATGCGCGCCAACATCCGGCTGTCCGAGGGCATGATCGGCTCGGAGTCGATCATGCTCGCGCTGGGAGAGAGGGTCGGCCGGCAGGAGGCGCACGACGTCGTGTTCGAGGTGGCCCAGGCGGCCGCGACGAGCGACGTGCCGTTCCTCGAGCTGCTGCTCCAGGATCCCGTCGTCAGCGCCAACTTCACGCTCGACGAGCTGCGCGAGCTGCTCGACCCGTCGCGCTACCTGGGCCTGAGCACGCAGATCGCGCGCGAGCTGGCCGGGCTGGCGGTCACGACGGCGGACCGGCTCGAGGCGCGGCCCGTCCCGTCCTTGCCCTGAGAGCTACCGGGCGACGGCGGTCAGGCCGTCCGCAAGCCGTTCGAGCGCCGCCGGGACGGTCGAGTAGTAGGCCCACCGCCCGCGCTGCTCGCGCGTGAGCAGGCCGGCGTCGACCAGGATCTTGAGGTGGTGGCTCACGGTGGGCTGGCTCAGCCCGACCGGCTCGGTCAGGTCGCACACGCACGCCTCGCCACCCTCGTGCGCGGCGACGATCGACAGGAGCTGCAGGCGTGTCGGGTCGCCGAGCGCCTTGAAGACGCGAGCCGTGTCGCGCGCGTGCTCGGGGTCGGCGGCCTGCCGGACGAGCGGCGGGCAGCACGGTCCCGAGGTGTCCGGCACGACCTGGGGCAGGAGCTCGGTCGCGGTCATGACATCCATCTTGCCACGTATCGAAGTTCATGGATACGTTGTCCGCGTTGATTCATCGACGAACTTCGATCTGAGAGGATGGCCGGCATGAAGACAGAACTTCCGGTGGTCGTGATCGGTGCGGGCCCTGTGGGCCTCGCTGCGGCGGCGCACCTGGTCGAGCGTGGGCTGGACCCCGTGGTTCTCGAGGCGGCGGACGGGCCCGGTGCCGCGGTCGCGAGCTGGGGGCACGTGCGGCTGTTCTCGCCGTGGCGGTTCTGCGTCGACGCCGCGGCACGCCGTCTGCTCGCCCCGACGGGGTGGCAGGCACCCGACGACGACGCCCTCCCGACCGGCGCGGACCTCGTCCGCGACTACGTGGCCCCGCTGGCCGCGACGCCCGAGCTGCGCGACCGGATCCGCTACGGGAGCCGGGTCATCGCGGTCGGTCGCGACGGAGCGGACCGGACCCGCTCGCTGGGCCGCGACGCCCTGCCGTACCGCGTGCGCACCGTCGACGGCGACGGCGTGGTGAACGACGTGCTCGCCCGCGCGGTCATCGACGCCTCGGGCACGTGGGCCCACCCGAACCCGCTCGGGAGCGGCGGGCTCCCGGCCGTCGGCGAGGATGCCGCGGCGGAGTTCCTGACCGGGCCGCTGCCCGACGTGCTCGGCGCGGACCGGGAGCGCTTCGCGGGCCGTCACACGCTCGTCGTCGGCATGGGCCACTCGGCCGCGAACACGCTGCTCGCACTGCTCACGCTCGCCGACGACGAACCGGGCACGCGCGTCACGTGGGCGATCCGCGGCGCCTCGCCACGCCGGCTCTACGGCGGGGGCGCGACCGACGAGCTCCCCGCCCGCGGCCTGCTCGGCACGCGCCTGCGTGAGGCGGTCGAGGCCGGACGGTTCGAGCTGGTCACGCGCACGACCGTCGAGCGGCTCGTGCCGGCGTCCGGCACGACCTCCGGCACGACGTCCGGCACCGTGCGCGTGCTCGGCACGGGCAGGCGTGACGGCGTCGACGGCCCGCTGGACCTCGAGGTGTCCGCCGTCGTGAACGCGACCGGGTTCCGCCCCGACCTCGAGATGCTGCGCGAGGTGCGTCTCGCGCTCGACACCATCGTCGAGGCGCCCGCGGAGCTCGCCCCGCTCATCGACCCGAACCTGCACTCGTGCGGCACCGTGCCGCCGCACGGCGAGTCGGTGCTCGCGCACCCCGACGCCGGGTTCTACCTCGCGGGCATGAAGTCCTACGGGCGGGCGCCGACCTTCCTGCTCGCCACGGGCTACGAGCAGGTCCGCTCGATCGCCGCAGCGCTGGCCGGTGACCGGGAGGCCGCCGACGCCGTGCAGCTCACGCTGCCCGAGACCGGCGTCTGCTCGTCCGACCTCGCGCTCGCCGCGGACGGTGCGGACGCGAGCTCGGCCGGCGGGTGCTGCGGGACGGCGTCCGGCCCGCAGATCCTGCAGCTCACGGTGCCGTCGGCCGCGCGCTAGCGCCGCGCGTCGCGGGGTAGTGCCTTCGGGCGCTACCCCGCGACCGCAGGTGACTGGCTGCCCTGAGGCTCCGGGAGCGGTTCTCGGGGCGAGGTGCCACAGTGACCCCATGAGGACACGATGAGGACCCGGGACGGAGCCCGCCGTGCTGCGACGACGCTCGCGGTCGCGGCCGTCGTGCTGCTCGCGCTCGGCGCGTGCGCGGCCGGTGCCAACCCCGCCCTCGACACCTCGGTGCCGGGCGAGGGCGCGCCCGCAGGGTTCTGGCTCGGGCTGTGGCAAGGGTTCATCCTGCCCGTCACGTTCGTCGTCTCGTTGTTCACCGACACGGTCTCGATCTACGAGGTGCACAACTCGGGCAACTGGTACGACGTCGGCTACGTCCTCGGCATCTCGATCGTGTTCGGCGGGCCGTTCGGCGCCAGCCGCGCACGGTCGTGAGCTAGCGCCGCAGCGCGCGCAGGGCCAGCCCGACCGCGAGCACCGCGACACCGGCGAGCACCGAGGCCACGGGCACGGTGACGCACAGGACCACGCAGCCGAGCAGCCCGAGCGCCTGCGGCCACCGGGGGTACAACCTGTCGGTGCCGGTCTGGGTCCCCGCCGCCAGGTTCGCGACGGCGTAGTACAGCAGCACGCCGAACGACGAGAAGCCGATCGCTCCCCGCAGGTCGACGGACGCCACGAGCACGCAGACGACCGCCGCGAGCGCGACCTCCGCGCGGTGCGGTACCTGGAACCGCGCGTGGACGGCCGCGAGCGGGCGTGGCAGGTCCCCCTCGCGCGCCATGGCCAAGGTCGTGCGGCCGATGCCCGCGATCAGCGCCAGCAGCGCACCGAGAGACGCCGCGGCGGCCCCGACACGGACCACGACCCCGGCCCACGGCGTCCCCGCGACCGCCGCGGCGAGCGGCGTCGTCGTGCCGGCCGTGCCGTCGAGGCCCAGGGCGGCCAGCACCGCGACCGCGACCACCGCGTACACGACGACCGTGATGCCGAGCGCGACCACGATCGCGCGCGGGATGGTGCGGCGCGGGTCGCGCACCTCCTCGCCGAGCGTCGCGATGCGGGCGTAGCCGGCGAACGCGAAGAACAGCAGCCCGGCCGCCTGGAGCACGCCGTAGGCGGCCGCGAGGCCGTCCGTCGTCCCCGGGGACGCCCCGCCGCCCGCGACCCGCGACCCGTCGAGGGAACCGCCGCCCCAGGCGACCGCGACCGTCACGGCGAGCGTGAGCAGGACGAGGGCCACGATCCACCGGGCCACCCGGGCCGTGCGTGTGATCCCGCGGTAGTTGACCGCCGCGAGCGCCACGACCGCGCCGATCGCGACCGGACGTTTCCAGCCGGGCGGCGCCGCGTACGCACCGAAGGTCAGGGCCATGGCCGCGCAGCTCGCCGTCTTGCCCACGACGAAGCCCCACCCGGCCATGTACCCCCACCAGGGACCGAGGCGCTCTCGGCCGTAGACGTAGGTGCCGCCCGAGGTCGGGTACTGCGCGGCGAGCTGTGCCGACGAGGTGGCGTTGCAGTAGGCGACGACCGCCGCGATCGCCAGCGCGCCGAGGAGCGCGGCGCCCGCGCCGGTGGACAGCACGGCACGTGCCGCGGGGGCGAACGCGACGAAGACGCCGGCGCCGAGCATCGCGGAGAGCCCGACGACGGCGGCGTCGGACAGCCCGAGCCGGCGTGCCAGCTGGGTCATGCGACGACGGGGACGCCCAGCGAGTCGAGAAGAGAGCGGACGCGCTGCTCGATCTCGTCGCGGATAGGACGGACCGCGTCGATGCCCTGGCCGGCCGGGTCGTCGAGGTCCCAGTCCTCGTACCGCTTGCCGGGATAGATCGGGCAGGTGTCGCCGCAGCCCATGGTGATGACGACGTCGGACGCCTGGACCGCCTCGGGGGTCAGGACCTTGGGTGTCTCGGCGGCGATGTCGACGCCCTTCTCCGCCATGGCCTCGACGGCGACAGGGTTGAGCCGGTCGGCGGGCATCGACCCGGCGGACCGGACCTCGACGGCTCCGCCGGACAGCGCGCGCAGGAAGCCCGCGGCCATCTGCGAGCGGCCGGCGTTGTGGACACACACGAACAGGGCGGAGGGCATGACGTTCCTCTGGGCTGGAGGTGGGCCTCGCGGGCAACGAGGCGGCGGAGGCCACCATGACCGGGCGCGGCGAGCGGCGTCAAGGAGGCCGGTCCTGGCCAAGTGTGCGCATCACCCTTGCGGACCGACTGAACACCTGTTTAGTCTGGTCGGGTGAGCCTGAACACCCGTTCAGCCGGGGCCGACGCGACCACCCGCGAGCGCATCAGGGACGTGGCGGTCGTCCGGTTCGCCCGCTCGGGCTTCGGGGCGAGCGTCAGGACGATCGCGGCCGACGCCGGCGTGAGCCCGGCCCTCGTGATCCACCACTTCGGGTCCAAGGAGGGCCTGCGGTCCGCGTGCGACGAGCACGTGCTCACGTGGATCGTCGAGACGAAGCGCGAGAACATGCAGCAGGCGGCGTCCGGCCGGCTCCTCGAGGTCCTGGCGCGCACGGACGAGTTCGCCCCGCTCGTGGGCTACGTGCTGCGCTCGCTGCAGGCCGGCGGATCGTTCGGCCACGCGTTCGTCGAGCAGATGATCCACGACGCCGAGAAGTACACGAGCGAGGCCGTGGAGGGGGGCATCGTCCGGCCCAGCCGCGACGAGGCGGCGCGTGTGCGCTTCCTCGTGCTGGCGCAGCTCGGCGCGCTGCTGCTGTCCGTCACGCTCGACCCGCCGGACGACCCCGAGGACGTCAGCGCCACCGTCCGCACCTTCATGGCAGACCACTACCTGCCGACGCTCGAGGTCTACACCGAGGGCGTGCTCACGTCGCGCCGCATCCTCGACGACTACCTGCGCTACGTCGGCGACCAGTCACCTCCCGGGCAGGGCGAGGCGGCGGACGATTCCGCGCCTGACGACCGGGACCCAGCAGACGACGGAGGACGACCATGACCACGACAGCATCGGGCGCTCAGGCCGTGCCCGCGATCGAGATCCACGACCTGCACAAGTCCTTCGGCACCGTCACGGCGCTCGACGGACTCGACCTGACGGTCCGCCAGGGTGAGGTGGCCGGCTTCCTGGGGCCCAACGGCTCGGGCAAGTCGACCACCATCCGCGTCCTGCTCGGGCTCCTGCGCGCGGACGCCGGGACCGTCCGCCTGCTCGGGGGCGACCCGTGGCGCGACGCCGTGGCGCTGCACCGCCGTCTGAGCTACGTGCCCGGGGACGTGTCGCTGTGGCCGAACCTGACCGGCGGTGAGGCGATCGACCTGCTCGCGCGCCTGCGAGGCGGTGTCGACACCCGGCGCAAGGCCGAGCTGCTCGAGCGGTTCGAGCTCGACCCGACCAAGAAGGCGCGCACCTACTCCAAGGGCAACCGGCAGAAGGTCGCGCTGGTCGCGGCGCTCGCCTCGGACGTCGAGCTGCTCGTCCTCGACGAGCCGACGAGCGGGCTCGACCCGCTCATGGAAGCCGTGTTCACGGACTATCTGCGCGAGGTCAAGGACGAAGGCCGCTCGGTGCTCCTGAGCAGTCACATCATGAGCGAGGTCGAGAAGGTCTGCGACACCGTGACGATCATCCGGCAGGGCAGGGCCGTGGAGTCCGGCACGCTCGACGAGCTGCGGCACCTGACGCGCTCGGCGGTCACCGCCGTCGTGGCCGGCGACCCGGCCGCGGTCGCAACGCTCCCCGGCGTGCACGACGTCGTCACCTCGACCGACCCGGGCGGCACCCGCATCAGCTTCGACGTCGACAACGACCAGATGGGCGCGGTGCTGACGACCCTCGGTGCGCTCGGCGTGCGGTCGTTCACCGCTACACCGCCGTCGCTCGAGGAGCTGTTCCTGCGCCACTACGGTGACGAGCTCGCGGCCGACGCCGAGGCGGGCGCCGCAGCGGCCGACCGGGTAGGTGCCCGGTGAGCGCCGCGCTCGCCGCCCCGGCGGCACCGGTCGTGGAGCGCCGGCCCGGTTCGACGCTCGCCGGGACAGGGCAGCTGTTCCGCTTCATGCTCCGCCGGGACCGGGTGCGCCTCGCCGTGTGGACGGCGGGCGTCGCGGCGCTGTACGCGGCCTCCCTGGGCGAGTACGTGCTGCTGGCCGAGGACCCGGCCGCGATGGAGGCGCGAGCTGTCCTCATGCAGACGCCCGCCATGATCACCATGGCCGGCCCGGGCTACGGTCTCGACAGCTACACGACCGGTGCCGCCATCGCGAACGAGCTGGTCCTGTGGCTCGTGCTCACGCTGTCGGTGCTGAGCATCCTCACGGTGGTCCGGCACACGCGAGCCGAGGAGGAGTCGGGCCGCTCGGAGCTGTTGCGCGCGGGTGCGGTGGGCCGCAACGCGCCGTCGGTCGCCGCGATGCTGCTCGTGGTGACCGTGCAAGCCGTGATCGCGCTGGTGACCGGGGCGATCGTCGCGTCCGTCGGCCAGGTGCCCGTCGGCGACTCGTTCGCCATGACCGGTGGCATCGCCCTCGCCGCGCTCGTGTTCGGCGCCACGGCGCTGGTCGCGAGCCAGGTGACCGAGCACAGCCGCGGCGCCACGGGCCTGGCCCTCGGGGCGCTCGGTGCCGCGTTCGCCGCGCGCGCCCTGGGCGACGTCCAGGAGCCGCAGGGGAGCGCCTTGTCGTGGGTCTCGCCCATCGCGTGGGTCCAGCAGACGCGGGCGTTCGTCGACCTGCGCCTGTGGCCGCTCGGTCTGTGCGTGGCCGCCATCGTGGTGCTGCTCCTGCTCGCCGGGTTCCTCGCGTCGCGCCGCGACTTCGGCGCAGGGCTCGTCGCAGCCCGGCCCGGGAGGGCCGACGCGCGGGAGTCCTTGCGTGGCCCGTTCGCGCTCGCCTGGCGCCAGCAGCGGGCGGGTCTGCTGTGGACGTCGCTGGGCCTGGGGGCCATGTGGCTCGCGACCGGCAGCGTGATCAGCGCCCTGCCCGACATGGTGGACTCGCTCGCCAGCAACCCCATCTACGCGTCGATCCTCGGCGAGGGCGATCTCGTCCGCGCGTTCCTGTGGATCATCGGGCTGTACGCGGCTCTCGGGGCGGCCGGCTACGGCGTGGCAGCGGCCCTGCGGACGCGGACCGAGGAGCAGCAGGGCCGGGCCGAGTACGCCCTGTCGACGCCCGTGTCGCGCGCCCGCTGGCTCGGGGCCGGCCTGACCGTGGCGGGCATCGGGACGGCGGTGGTGCTGATCAGCGGCGTCCTCGCGTTGTGGGTGGGCGCTGCGGCGTCGGGCGTCGACGACCCGTCGTTCACCGACCTCGCCACGCTCGCGGCCGTGTACCTCCCTGCGCTCGCCGTGCTGCTGGGCCTGGCCGCCGCGCTGTACGCGTGGGTGCCGCGCCTGACGCCCGTCATGTGGGCGATGTTCGCCTACCTCTTCGTCGTGGGCATGTTCGCGGACCTCCTGCACCTGCCGGACTGGGCGCGGGGGATCTCACCGTTCTGGTGGGTGCCCGACACGCTCACGGGCGACGTCGACGCCGGGCACGTGGTCGGCCTGTGCGTGGTGGCCGTCGTGCTCGTCCTGATCGCGCTCGTCGGGTTCCGCAGGCGGGACATCCCCCAGGTGTGACGGAGGCGCGTCCTGCGAGCAGGTTTCCACAACATGTGGACATCGCTGTGGACAGCGCCACTAGATATGGGAGTCACACCCGTGACATTTGCCTTGTGAAGTCTTTCACGAGCGCCTACGCTGGGGTACCCGAGGGGCTACCGCAGGAGGACCAGCATGGGCCGCAGCATCGACGTCGCGAGCACGATCGGCGAGTACCTGGATCGCTCGGACTGGCGGGTCCGCGCCAACGCCAACCAGGGCTTCTCGCTCGGCGGGCTGATCCTCAACGTCTCGGGCAAGCTCGTCGCCAACTACTGGCTCGACGAGGTCTACACGCCCGAGCTCGGGCAGGCGCACCGCGACGGTGACCTCCACGTGCACGATCTCGACGTGCTGGGCGGGTACTGCGCGGGCTGGTCGCTGCGCCAGCTGCTCCACGAGGGCTTCGGCGGCGTGCCCGGCAAGATCGACTCCGCCCCGCCCCGGCACTTCTCGAGCGCGCTCGGGCAGGTCGTGAACTTCCTGGGCACGCTGCAGAACGAGTGGGCGGGTGCGCAGGCCTTCTCGAGCTTCGACACGCTGCTGGCCCCGTACGTGCGGCGCGACGGGCTCGGCTACGCCGAGGTGCGCCAGGGGATCCAGGAGCTGGTCCACAACCTCAACGTGCCCTCGCGGTGGGGCACCCAGACGCCCTTCACCAACCTGACGTTCGACCTCGTGTGCCCCGACGACCTCGCGGGCGAGCACCCGGTCGTCGGCGACGAGGTGTGCGACTTCACCTACGGCGACCTCGCCGCCGAGATGGGGCTCATCAACGCGGCCTTCGTCGACGTCATGGCGTCCGGGGACGCGGCGGGACGCGCCTTCACGTTCCCGATCCCCACGTACAACATCACGCGCGACTTCGACTGGGACTCGGAGCTGGCCGACCAGATCTTCGAGATGACGGCCAAGTACGGGACGCCGTACTTCCAGAACTTCGTGTCCTCCGACCTCAACCCGGGCGACGTCCGGGCCATGTGCTGCCGGCTCCAGCTGGACCTGCGCCAGCTCCTCAAGCGGGGCAACGGGCTGTTCGGGTCGGGCGAGCAGACCGGGTCGATCGGGGTCGTGACCATCAACATGGCGCGCCTCGGCCACGTCCACGCCGGTTCCTGGGGCGCGCTCGTCGCCGCGCTCGACCGACTCGTCGACCTCGCCGTCGACTCGCTCGAGACGAAGCGGGCCGTCGTCCAGCGCCTGCTCGACGACGGCCTCTTCCCCTACACCCGGCGCTACCTCGGGTCGCTCGACTCCCACTTCTCGACCATCGGCGTCAACGGCGTCAACGAGATGATCCGCAACGTCACGCGGGACCGCGAGGACATCACCACCGAGGCGGGGCGGCTCATGGCCCTCGAGGTGCTCGACCACCTCCGGCTCCGCATGGTCGAGGTCCAGGAGCGCACCGGGCACCTCTACAACCTCGAGGCCACCCCGGCCGAGGGCGCGACCTACCGCTTCGCCAAGGAGGACCGTGCCCGGTTCCCCGGGATCCTCCAGGCCGGGACCGCCGACGAGCCGTACTACACCAACTCCACGCAGCTGCCCGTGAGCTGCACGGACGACCCGTTCGAGGCGTTGGCGCAGCAGGAGGAGCTCCAGTCCAAGTACACCGGAGGGACTGTCCTGCACCTCTACATGGGAGAGCGGCTGTCCGACGGCGAGGCGTGCAAGCTCCTGGTGCGGCGGGCGCTCGAGAACTTCCGGCTGCCGTACCTCACGGTCACGCCCACGTTCTCGGTGTGCGAGGCGCACGGCTACCTCGTCGGGGAGCAGGCGGTCTGCCCGCACTGCGGGCGCGACGCCGAGGTGTGGACACGCGTCATGGGGTACCTGCGGCCCGTGTCGAGCTTCAACACCGGCAAGCAGGGCGAGCACCACGAACGGGTGAGCTTCCGTGAACCGGCGCTCGCCTGAAGCCGCGCCGGCCGTCGCCGGGCTGGTGCGGGTGTCCTCGGTCGACTGGCCCGGCCGGCTCGCCGCGGTCGTGTTCCTCCAGGGCTGCCCATGGCAGTGCACCTACTGCCACAACCCTGCCCTCATGGAGGCGCGCACGGCCGGAGCGGTCCCCTGGGACGACGTCCTGGCCTTCCTGGACCGGCGCAAGGGCCTTCTCGACGGCGTGGTGTTCTCGGGCGGCGAGCCCACGCTCCAGCCCGCGCTGAGCCGGGCGATCGACCAGGTGCGCGAGCGCGGGTACGACGTCGGGCTGCACACGGGCGGGGCGTGGCCGCGGCGGCTCGTGCGGCTCCTGCCGAAGATCGACTGGGTGGGCATCGACATCAAGCACCTGCCGGAGCAGTACGCCCGCATCACGGGTGCCGGGCCGTCGGGCGCTGCCGCGTGGGCGTCGCTCGAGGCCGTGATCGCATCGGGCGTGGACTACGAGGTCCGGACGACCGTGGACCCCACCGTGCACACCCGTGACGACGTCGTCGAGCTCGCCAACCGCCTGAGCGCGCACGGCGTGCGGCGGCACGTCCTTCAGGAGGCACGGCCCGACGGCGCCCGGCCCGACTGGGCGGGCAGGCTCGGCAGCCTGCGCCTGCGCGACGTCGTGCCCGACCATGACCTGCCCGGGCTGCAGCGCCGCGCGGCGTAGTCAGCCGAGCAGCAGGATGTAGCCGCCGACGCCGATGAGCCCGCCCAGGATCGGCGCGGCGACGGGGACCCAGCCGTACCGCCACTCGGAGCCGCCCTTGCTGCGCAGGACGCTCGTCGGCAGGAGCTGGTGCAGGATCCGCGGCCCGAGGTCGCGGGCCGGGTTGAGCGCCGGCCCGGTCGGGCCGCCCAGCCCGACGACGAGCGCCCACACGAGGAACCCGACCGCCAGGTGCGCGACGCCGGGCTCGTCCGTCGCGAACGGGGAGCGCACGAGCGCCAGGGCGCACGAGAACAGCACGACCGAGCCCAGCAGCTCGCTCACGAAGCCGTTCCACCGGCTGTGCGCGGAGTTGATGGTCGAGAACGTCGCGAGCACGTCCTCCGGGTCGTCGGTCAGGTCGTAGTACGGCTTGTGCGTCACGACGATCGCGACCTGGCCGGCGATCGCGCCGAGCAGCTGCGCCAGCACGTAGAACGGCACCTCGGACCAGGGGAACTGGCCCCAGGCCGCGAGCCCGACCGTGAACGCGGGGTTGATGTGGGCGCCGCTGATGCCGCCGAACATCATCGCCGGGATCATGACTCCGAGGCCGTAGCCCATGGCGATGAGGCTCCAGCCGCCCCGGTAGCCCTTCGAGCCCTTGAGGTGCACGTTCGCGACCGTGCCGTTGCCGATGATCAGCAGGATCGCCGTGCCGATGAACTCGCACGCGACACGAACGCCCAGGTCGTAGGACGGGTCCATGTGCTCACTATGAACCGTCGGCCGGTGCTCGGCACTCCTGCGTCAGACGGCGCCGCGCTCCCGGTAGGTGCTCTCGAGCTCCTCGATCGCCTCGCGGCCCGCCGGCGTGGACGTCCCGACGTCGAGCAGCTCTTCGAGCTGGTCCAGGCAGACGTGGTAGCCCGCCGCCGTGCCTGCGATGCCTCGGGGACTCTGGTCTCCCAGCACCCATGTGACCAGCACGAGCCGCGTCCCGTCGCCGTCGGGCTCGAGCTCCCAGCGCAGCCGCTCGGTGTCCCACGTGAGCTCGAAGACGTGCGGCGGGTCCCACACCAGCAGCTCACCGGGCAGCTCGGGGTCGTCGAGGTCGACGCCCACCTGCTCCATCTCCGCACCGGCCTGCTCGACCGCCTGCGGCCAGAACCGGAACCGGAGCGGGGCGCCCGCCCGCCGCTCGCCCAGGATGTCGGCGGGGAACCAGTGCGCCAGGTCGTCGGACTCGGTGAGCGCCCGCCACACGCGTTCGGGCGCGTGCCCGAGGTGGCGTTCGTAGCGCAGCCCCACGCGGTCGCCGTCGCGCAGGATCTCGCCCAGCCGGTCGTCGTGCGTGCGCTCGCTCATGAGGGCTCCTTGTCGTGGTCGCCGGCCGTACCGTCCAGTCGGCGCTCGAGCGCGTCGAGACGGTCGGCCCAGATCTCCCGGAACGGTGCGAGCCATGCCTCGAGCTCGGTCAGGCGAGCCGGCTGGAGGGCATAGACCCTGCGCGGTCCGCGGACGTCGGCCCGCACCAGGCCCGCCTCGCCCAGCACGCGCAGGTGCTTCGAGACGTTCGGCTGCGCGGCACCGAGCGTCGCGACGAGCTCGCCGACCGGGCGCTCGCCCTCGCGCAGTAGCTCGAGGATGCGGCGCCGGGTGGGGTCGGCGATCACGTCGAACACGTCCCGGGTCATGCGATCACATTACTGCGCAGGAATATGCCCCGCAAGGCATATGTGGCCGCTCAGCGGCGTCGGCGCGGCTCGCTCGGCGGCCACTCGCCGTCGTCGGACCCGTCGTCGGCGGCGAACAGCAGCTCCTGGAGCTGGACGTGGACCTCCTCGACCCGCGGGATGTCGTGCAGGACCATGCCGGCCTTGTCGGTCGCGTCCGAGACCACGAGCGTGCCGCACCCGAACATGCGGTCCACGAGGTCCTTCTCCATCGCGACGTCGTTGATGCGGTAGAGCGGGATGTCCCGGCCGACGCGCGTGACGATGCCCGAGCGCTCGGCGATGCGCTGCGTCGTGACCGAGTACGACGTCGTGAACCAGCGCAGCCACGGCACGAAGACCCAGACGGCCGCCGCGACGACCGCGAGCCCGGTCACGACCCAGGTCACGACGTCCTGGGGCGAGAACAGCACGGCGGCGACCACGGCAGCGACCAGGAGGACCAGCAGCAGGAACGGCCGCAGCAAGGCCTTCGGATGCTCCCGGAGCTCCATGACTACCGTCTCGCCCTCGATGAGGTGCTTCTCTCGCAACGCCATGGAGCGAATGGTGCCAGAGGTCACGGGGTCGGCGGCAGGTTCCAGCCTTCGACGGTGCGCAGGTCGTGGCCGTAGCCGAGCATCGAGATGGCGGCCGTGCCGAGCTCGAACCGCGCGCCGAGCTTGGGATCGACCCCGAGCCAGGCCGTCACGAGCACGCGCAGCAGGTGGCCGTGCGCGACGACGAGCACGTGCCCGCCGTCGTGCAGCGTCTCCTCGGTGCGCGTGACGACCGCCCGAGCCCGGGCGTAGACCTCCTCGAGCAGCTCGCCGGGGCGCCCGTCGGAGCGGTCGGGGTGGGGCGGCAGGACGCGGACGCCGTCCTCGAAGATGACGAACTCGCGGCCCAGCTCGGCGCTGACCTCCTTCGCCGTCCGCCCGTCGACCGGGCCGTAGTCCCACTCGACGAGGTTGTGGTCGACGACCGCGTCGGGGTACCCCGCGAGCTCGGCGGTGCGGCGGGCCCGCTCGAGCGGGGACGTGTAGACCGCCGCGAAGTCGTACGCGGCGAGCGCACGCCCGGCGCGCTCGGCCTGCTCCTCGCCCGCCGCGGTGAGCGGGATGTCGGAGCGGCCCGTGTGCTGGCCGCCGACGCTCCACTCGGTCTCACCGTGGCGGAGCAGGACCAGCTGTGGCTCGTCGGTCGGTGCGAATGCCATGGCACGAGCATCGCGTACGACGCCGGACCCCGCGCGAGCGGACGATCAGCGGGGAGTCAGCGGACGGCCGCGGCGACCGCGCTGATCTCGACGAGCGCGCCCGGCACGCCGAGCGCGGAGACGAACGCCGCCGTCACCAGCGCCGGTTCCTCGACCGCGAGGTCCGCGGCGATCGCGCCGAACGCCTCGTCGAGGCTGACGCCCTCCACGAGCAGCACCGTCCAGTGCACGACGTCGGCGAGGGTCGCGCCGGCCGCGCCGAGCGCGGTCACCACGTTCGCCAGGGCGCGCGCCGACTGCGCCCCGATGTCGCCCTCCCCGACGAGCGAACCCTCGGCGTCGACCGCGTTCTGGCCGCCGACGTAGATCGTGGTCGCGCCGGGAGGGACGACGGCGACATGGCTGAACGCGGGGGACGAGATGAGTCCTGGGGGCCGGATGCGCTCGATCTGTGTCATGCCGTCCACGGTGGCACGGGCCCCCGACACGACCGGGCGCACCCCGGATTTCGCCCGCTCACCTGGCGTTTCACTGGTTCTCCGACGGCGCCGGACCCGCTACGGTGTGGCGTACTTCACGCGATCGTCACACCTTCATCACTCGGAGCGCCGCCTTGATCGTCTTCCTCGTGGTCGGCCTGGTCGGCCTCGCCTTGCTGGTCCTCTCGCTGACGCTCGGTGACCTGGTCGACGTCGGCGACGGACTCGTGTCGGGCACCTCGATCGGCGTCGGCGCCGTGGTGTTCGGATCGGTCGGGATGATCGTCGACGTCAACGGCCTCGACACCTGGATCGCCTACGTGGCGTCGGGCGTCGTCGGGCTGGCCGCGCTCGGGCTCGCGCAGCTCGTGATCGTCCGGCTCGGTGCGAGCGAGAGCGGTGTCGCCGGTTCTCTGGTCGGCGTGGAGGGTACGGCCACCACCCACATCTCGACGTCGTCCGGCGAGGTCTCGCTCGACGCCGCGCACGAGCTCGAGCGCCGGCTCGCATGGTCCGACGAGGTGATCCCCGAGGGGTCCCGCGTCGTCGTCCTCGAGCACGCGGGCAGCAGGGTGCGCGTCCAGCGGCTCACGCCGTCGGGCCACGGCGCCTGACGCCGGCCCGCTTCCCCGGCCATGGCACCAAACGTCACCCGTATTCCACCTGACCGAGCGGAAGGAGACGCGCCCTGAGCGGCGCGCACCCAATGAACATCTCCCAGAGCCTCATCACGACGGGCGCGGTCGTCGCGCTGCTCATCGCGTTCTTCGCGGTGATCGTCTTCGTCTCGAAGCGCATCCGGCGCGTCCCGCCGAACCAGGCCCTCGTCATCGTCGGCCGGGGCGCCGGCCGCAAGGAGGCGGCGGGCACGGGCCAGAAGGTCGTCATCGGCGGCCGGACGTTCGTCTGGCCGATCCTCCAGCAGGGGTTCCCGATCTCGCTCGAGCAGCGGCAGATCGGTATCACGGTCGAGGGTGTGGACAAGAACCGCATCAAGATCGCGATCAAGGCGTCGATCAACTTCAAAGTCCGCGGTGACGAGGAGGGCGTGCGCCGTGCCGCGCAGCGCTTCCTGTCGCAGCAGGAGACCCTGACGGACATCATCAAGGAGTCGCTCGAGGGCTCCCTGCGCTCGATCGTCGGCGACATGACGATCGAGCAGATCATCTCGGACCGCAAGGGCCTGTCCGACCGCGTCGTGGAGTCCACCAAGGTGGACCTCTCCGAGCAGGGCCTCCAGGTCGACCTGCTCAACATCTCCGACATCTCGACGCCGGGCTCGGAGTACCTCGCCAACCTCGGCCGCGCCGAGGCCGCGCGCGCACGGCAGGCGGCCGAGGTGTCCGAGGCCGAGTCCGCCCGCGCCTCGGAGTTCGCCTCGATCGAGGCGGCCGAGCAGATCGCCGAGCGGCAGAAGGCGCTCGACCTCAAGAAGGCCCTCATCAAGGCCGAGACCGACCGTGCGCACGCCGAGGCCGACGCCGCAGGAAAGCTCGCGCGCGCCGAGCAGGACCGGCTCGTGGCGCAGCAGGAGCGCGAGGCCCTTGCCGAGCAGGCCCGGGTGACGCAGGAGCGGCTGGACATCGAGATCCGCAAGCCGGCCGAGGCCAAGGCGTACGCCGAGGTCCAGGAGGCGAACGCTCGCCGCGACGCCGCCAACGCGGCCACCGAGGCGGACGCGTTCAAGCGGACGACGATCGCCGAGGCGAACAAGCGGGCGGCGATGCAGGACGCCGAGGCCGCTGCCGAGGCGGTGCGACGAGCGGGCGAGGCCGAGCGTGACCGGCAGATCGCGCACGCGATGGGCGTCAAGGCCGAGGGTGAGGCGCGCGCGATCGCGATCGAGGCCGAGGGCCGGGCCGAGGCCGCCGCGACGGACGCCAAGGCCGAGGCGCTCCAGAAGTACGGCGAGGCCGCTCTCGTCCAGGAGCTCATCGAGCGGCTGCCCGAGATCGTCCGGGCCGCTGCCGAGCCCATCGCGTCGATCCAGGGCATGACCGTCGTCGCGACCGACGGCGCGTCGGCGATCACGCGCAACGTGGCCGCGGTGCTCGGTGAGGGCCAGGGCGTGGTCAAGCAGCTGACCGGCGTCGACATCAACCAGCTCATCGCCGGACTCGCGGGCGGCACGCTCAACGGTGTGCCCGCAGCGGCCAACGGGTCGGCCGCGCACACCGGCTGAGCACCGGCTGAGCCGGCTGAGCTCTGACGACGGTCCGCGCCGGGCGAGTCGCTCGGCGCGGACCGTCGTCGGTCTGGGGAATCCCCGCGTCCGGCCCCGCGTTGGCGTGGGCGTGACGAACACGCTGAAGGTCGATATCTGGTCCGACGTCGCCTGCCCCTGGTGCTACATCGGCAAACGCCGGCTGGAGTCGGCGGTCGCGCTCATCGCCGAGCGCGACGGCGCAGCGCCCGACGTCGAGATCGAGTACCACTCGTTCGAGCTCTCGCCCGACACGCCCGTGGACTTCGAGGGCACCGCGACCGAGTTCCTCGCGACGCACAAGGGCATCCCGGTCGAGCAGGCCCAGCAGATGCAGGACCACGTCGCGGCGCTGGCGTCCGGCGAAGGGCTCGAGTACCACCTCGACCAGGTGCGGCACACCAAGACCCTCAAGGCGCACGAGCTGCTGCACCTCGCCAAGTCCCACGGCAAGCAGGCCGAGATGAAGGAGCGCCTGCTGCGTGCCTACTTCACCGAGGGCCGGCACGTGGGCCGCGTCACCGACCTGGCGGACCTCGCGGCCGAGGTCGGTCTGGACCGGGACGAGGTGACCGCGGCGCTCGAGGCCGGCACCTTCGCCGACGACGTCGCCGTCGACATCGCCCAGGCCCGCGCCTACGGCATCACGGGCGTCCCGTTCTTCGTGTTCGACGGCCGGTTCGGCGTCTCGGGTGCCCAGGACCCGGCAGTGCTGGTCCAGGTGCTCGACCGGGCGCGAGCCGAGAGCGCCGCCGCCACCCGGTGAGGCGGATCTCACACTGCCGCAGCCGTGGTTCGGGCAGCATGACGCCCGGAGACGCGGTATCACTTGGACGTGAGACTGCGTCCGCCCCGCCGGTGAGACGCCACGGACACACGAGCACCGGCGCCGTGAGCCCCAGGAGGAACCCATGACCGACAACCAGTACCGATCGATCGCCAACCCCCGGCGCATCACGCTCGCCTCGCCGAGCCTCGCCGCGGCCGCGACCCCGCGCCCGGAACCGTCCGCGCTGCAGATGATGGGCGACGACGCACCCGTGTGCGTCGACGGCACCTGCGACATCCCGGACTGATCCGCCTCGGCAGGGGGTCGAGGGCGCCGGCCGCGGCCGGAGCCCCGACCCCTGGCCCGGTGGGCCCGCGGCCCGCGTGCGCTAGAACGCGCGGTAGTCGGCGATCGAGAGCCGAGGTCCACGTCTCGGCGCCTGCGGCCGGCCCGTGACCCACAGGAGCCGGACCACCCGGTGCCGGTGCGGCGCGTACGGGGCCAGGAGCCGCAGCATGCCCGCGTCGTCGGTCCGTTCGCCCGTGAGCGCCCACCCCACCGCCGCGGCGAGGTGGAAGTCGCCCACGGAGAGCGCGTCGGCGTCGCCGAACGCCCGCTGAGCCACCTCGGCCGAGGTCCACACCCCCACGCCCGGCACCTTCTCGAGCCGTTCCCGTGCCTCGGGGGCCGGGAGCCGGGACGCCTCCTCGAGCCGCGCCGCGACGCGCGCGCACGAGGTCACGGTGTGCGCACGCCTCGGGTCCACACCTGCGCGGTGCCAGTCCCAGACCGGCACGTTCGCCCAGGTGCGCGCGTCGGGCACCACCCGCATGCCCGACGGCGCGGGGCCGGGCGGCGTCGAGCCGTGCCGTGCGACGAGCCACCGCCATGCCCGGTGCGCCGTCACCACCTGGACCTTCTGCTCGAGCACCGCGGGCACGAGCGCTTCCATGACGCGCCCGCTGCGGGTCATCCGCAGGCCGGGCGTGCGCCGGTGTGCCTCGGCGGCCTCGGCGGGCGGGACGAACCCGGTGGCGTCGTCCTCCTCGCCGAGCAGCGCGGGCACGCCCTCGGCCGCCTCGCGCGCCCCCGGACCCCACAGCTCGACGACGACGTCGTGCCGCCCCGTCGCGACGAGACGCTGCGTCACCGGCCCGCTGGCCAGCAGGGACGTACGCCACACCGCCCCGTCGGGAGCCGTCCGGAACGTCGGGTCCCCGGCTCCGTGGCGCAACGGAGCCAGGGTCAGCGAGAGATCGAGCGGTCGGTCCGAGGTGTGACGGAGGCTGATGCGCTCGTCGCGGCCGGTCAGCACAGACCCACGCTACGCCGACCCGCCGCGAGCCTTGCGAGGCGCGGCGTCAGTCGAACAGCGTGCCGAGCTCCCACGTGGGCTCACCCTCCGCCGTCGGCTCGTCGCGGGGGGCCGCCCCACGGCGTGCGGCGACGGCCTCCCGGTCGCGTCCGTCCTCGACCCGGTGCCCGCCGTCGTCCGCGGCGTCCACCAGCAGGCCGTCGACGCCGCCTCGGCCGGCCGCCCAGTCCTGGGCGGCGAGCCCCGCGAGCTGGTCGGCGCGCTCGTTGAACGGGTTGCCGACGTGGCCGCGGACCCAGCGGAACCGCACCGGCCCGGGCCGGGCCGAGATCGCGCGGTCGATGGCCTGGACCAGCTCGAGGTTCTTGACGGGCCCGCCGGACGCCGTCCGCCACCCCTTGCGCTTCCAGCCCTCGACCCATTCCGAGGCGCAGCGGATCGCGTACTGGGAGTCGGACTCGATGAACAACGGCTCGTCGCCGGGGTGCGCCTCGATCGCCTTGAGCAGAGCGGTGAGCTCGGCGACCTGGTTCGTCCCGGACGCCGCGCCGCCCGAGTCGAAGCGGCCACCCTCGTGAGCGATCCACGCCCATCCGATCGCCCCGCCGGGGTTGCGCAGGCACGAACCGTCTGTGCTGACAATGATCACGCCGTTGTCCCTCGTGTGGTTCCGCCGCCCGGCAGCCCGGACGTCGCAGTCATTGTGCCCTGCCCTGCCGACACCGGCACGAATCGCACGGTGCGGACGTCCGAATCCACACCGGCGCGCTACCGGATCCCCCACCGCCGGATGACGGTTCATCATGGGCCCATGGCCTCTCTCACCCCGGACCAGCGCGCGCAGGGCCAGCATCCCGCGCGCCGGCGCACCCCCGCAGACGTGCGCCGCTGGCGTCGTTATCTCGCCGACGAGCGGGCCGAGGCCGCCACGTACCGGGACCTCGCGCGTCGGCGCACGGGCGAGGAGCGCGAGATCCTGCTGGCGCTCGCGGAGGCCGAGAAGCGGCACGAGAAGCACTGGCTCGACCTGCTCGGCAACGACGCGGGCAAGCCCGGCAAGGGCGACCCGCGCACGCGCATGCTGGGCTTCCTCGCGCGGCGGTTCGGCGGCGTGTTCGTACTGGCGCTCGCCCAGCGGGCCGAGGCGCGCTCGTCGTACGAGCGCGAGGAGTTCGCGACCGCGACCATGGCGGCCGACGAGCAGATCCACGAAGAGGTCGTGCGCGGGCTCGCCACGCGCGGCCGCAACCGGCTGTCGGGAACCTTCCGCGCGGCGGTCTTCGGCGCGAACGACGGCCTCGTCTCCAACCTCGCCCTCGTGCTCGGCATCGGGGCCTCGGGGGTGGGCCACCAGACCGTGCTGCTCTCGGGGGTGGCAGGGCTGCTCGCGGGTGCCTTGTCGATGGGGGCCGGCGAGTTCGTCTCCGTGCGCTCGCAGCGCGAGCTGCTCGAGGCCTCGACCCCCGACCCGGACGCGGTCCGCGCGCTGCCCTACCTCGACGTCGACACCAACGAGCTCGCGCTGGTCTATCGCGCGCGGGGGATGGCGCCCGACGACGCGCAGCGCCGCGCCGACCAGGTGCTCGCCCGCCTCGCGGCGAGCGGGTCGGTCGCCGTCCCCGGCGTCACGGGCGACCTCGGGACCAACACCGAGCGGGCGGCGGACGAGGCCGACCAGGCCCACGAGGCGGACGACCGGCCGGCCTCCGGACCGGCCGAGGCAGCGGCCGACGACCTCGAGACCCACGGCACCGCGTGGGGCGCCGCGGTGTCGAGCTTCTGCTTCTTCGCGTCCGGCGCCCTGATCCCCGTCCTGCCGTACGCGCTCGGCGCGACCGGGATGCGCGCCGTCGTGTGGGCCGCGTCGCTCGTGGGGGTCGCGCTCCTGATCACGGGGGCCATCACGGGTCTGCTCTCGGGCACGTCGCCGCTGACGCGCGCGCTGCGGCAGCTCGGGATCGGCTTCGGCGCGGCCGGTGCCACGTACCTGCTGGGGCTCGTGTTCGGAGCGACGGTGTCCTGACGGCGGGGTCACGCCAGGCGCACGGGGTCGCCCTTCCTGAGGTGGCCGGGCCGGGCCACGCGGGCGTACACGCCCACGCACGCCTGGGGCTCCAGGTGCAGGACCGGGACCCGGTTGTGCCGGGACACCGTGCGGAGCGCCTCGACGTCGCGCGGAAGCGAGCCGTGCGCCAGGGTCGGTACGGCGCAGCGCGGGCTCGGGGCGAGGACCTCGAGCACCACCTCGTCCCCGATGTGCAGTCGCCTGCCCACCCAGTCGTTCTCCGGGAACCCCGCCTCGTCCGTCGCGACCACGAGGTTGGGCCGGTAGCGGACGGCCTCGACGCGCCCGCGCGGGCTGAGCGCACCGATGCGCTCGACGGCGGACGTGCTGATCAGGTGGATCGGCGCGAAGTCGAAGAAGGTGCCCTCGGGTGCCGCACCGCCCAGCGTCCCCACGGTGTACGGGACCTCTGCCTCGATGCCCTCGGCCAGCACCGCCTCGGGCACGGAACGCTCGTAGGTCGCCCCGGCCGGCGGGGTGTCGATCACGCGCACGTCTCGCCCGAGCAGCCGCGAGAGCTCCTCGTCCCCGGGAGCACCGGCGCCCTGGACCGTGAGCAGGCCGCCCCAGAGGCGCGGCGACTTGGCGCTCGCGATCCTGCCCGTCGCGACGTCGAGCACGGCTCGTGCGCGGTCGCCCGCGAGCCCGCGCTCGGTCACGTCGCTGCGGGCGACCTCCTCGCCCAGCATCGACTTGACCGGGTACCTCCACAGCGTCGCGAGATGCACGCCCGGCAGCCTAGGGAGCCGGCACGCCGGTCCTCCACAGGAATGTGGGCGGCGCCGGACCGGCAGGCCCGCCGGCCGGCGGGAACGTACCCTGGGTGACCGTGCCCCGTCTGCTCGCCGACCTCACGCCGCTGCGGGTGTCGCCGGCGTACCGGAGGCTCTGGTGGGGCCTCGGGGTGTCGAACCTCGGCGCGCAGCTCACCGTCGTCGCGGTCGGCCTGCAGGTCTACGCGCTGACGGGCTCGACGCTCGCGGTCGGCACGCTCGGCCTGTTCGCCCTCGTCCCGCTCGTGGTGCTGGGGCTGTACGGCGGGGCGCTCGTCGACCACTACGACCGGCGCAAGGTCTCGCTGCTGGCGTCCGGCGTGCTGTGGGTCGTGACGATCGCGATCGCGCTCCAGGCGTGGCTCGAGGTCGAGTCGGTCGGCCTGCTGTACGGGCTGACGGCGGTGCAGTCGGCGGCCTTCGCGCTCAACAACCCGGCACGGTCGGCGATCATCCCGCGGCTGCTCGAGCCTCACCTCATGCCCGCCGCGAACGCGCTCCAGACCTTGCTCCACAACATCGCGCTGACCGGCGGCCCGCTGCTCGGTGCGGTGCTCGTGGCCTGGGGCGGGTACGGGGTCGCGTACACGCTCGACGCCGTGCTGTTCACTGCGGCGCTCTGGGCCGTGTGGCGGCTCCCCGACATCCCGCCCGAGCCTGCCGAGACACGTCAGCCAGGGGGCGTCGCACCGGGCCGCCGGGTCGTGGGGCTGCGCTCGGTGCTCGACGGCCTGCGCTACCTCGCGACCCAGCCGAACGTGCGCACGACGTTCGTCGTCGACCTCGCCGCGATGATCCTCGCGTTCCCGCGCGTGCTGTTCCCCGCCGTGGGCGTCTGGTACCTGGGCGGCGGCGAGGCGACGACGGGAGCGCTGGCCGCGGCCTTCGCGGCGGGCGGGATCCTCGCGACGCTGTTCTCGGGCGGGCTGAGCCGGGTGCGCAGGCAGGGGCAGGTGATCGTGTGGGCGATCACCGCGTGGGGCCTGTTCGTCGCGGCGTTCGGCGTCGTGCTGCTGCTCGTGGGCCGCGAACGGCCCGACGGCGTCCTGCTGACGGCGCTCGTGGCGGCGGGGGTCGCGCTGGCGCTCGCCGGCGCGGCCGACAGCGTGTCCGCGGTGTTCCGCCAGACCATCCTGCAGACGGCGACCCCGGACCACCTGCGCGGGCGGCTGCAGGGCGTGTTCATCGTCGTCGTGGCCGGCGGGCCACGGCTGGGCGAGCTCGTCCTGGGGGCCGAGGCGTCGTCGTGGGGCGAAGGCTGGGCGGCGGTCCTGGGCGGTCTGGCGTGCGTCGTCGTGCTGTGGGTCGTGGTGCGGCTCCAGCCGCGGTTCTGGCACTACGACGCCCGCCACCCTGAGCCGTAGCCCGGGCCGCGGCCCGTCAGCCGTCGGCCGTGGGTGCCTCGACCGTGACGGGCCGTTCGGGACGACGGCGCAGCACCGGCAGCGCGACGACGGCGAGCGCGGCGCACAGCCAGCCCGCGACCATGACGACGAAAAAGCCCGCGTGCGAGTCCACGGCGTCGATCCGCGCACCGGCCAGCCAGGAACCGGCCGACACCCCCACGCCGAGCGCCGTCCCGACCCAGGCGAGGCCCTCGGTGAGCTGGTTCGGCGCGACGAGCGCCTGGACGAGCGCGTTGCCGTTGATGAGCGTGGGCGCGATCGAGAACCCCGTGAGGAACATGACCCCGGCCAGCGCGGGCAGGCTGTCGACGAAGAAGAACAGCGTCACGCCCACGGCCATCGCGCACGACCCGATGACGAACCGCCGGCTGAGCGGCGAGACCCAGTGCCGGGCGCCGTAGCCGAGCCCGGAGAGCATCGAGCCGAGGGCGAAGCACGCGAGCACCAGACCCGCGGAGCCCTTGGCGCCCTCCTCCTCGGCGAACGCGACCGTCGCGACGTCGCTCGCGCCGAACATGACGCCCATCGCGACGAAGACGACCGCGAGCACGGCCATGCCCGGCATCCGGATCGCCGAGGTGGTGCGCCCCGGTGCCGCACCCGTACCGCGGCCGTCGCCCGAGGCGGCCGGGTGCGCCACCTTCATGACCGGCGGCTCGGTGGCGCGCTGGGAGAGGAACCAGGCCGCGCCTGCGCCGCCCGCGGTGAGCGCGATCACCAGACCGGCCGACGGCGTCAGGCTGGTCGCGAGGATGGTCGCGAGGACCGGCCCGATGATGAACACGAGCTCGTCGAGAGCGGACTCGAGGGAGTAGGCGGTGTGCAGCCGCTTGGCGTCGGCCACGGCGAACGACCAGCGCGCGCGGACCATCGACCCGTACGAGCCCTGGCTCGCTCCCGCGAGGGCGGCCAGCGCCCACAGCACCCACTCGGGCGAGCGCAGGATCGCCGCGACCACGAGGCCCGCCAGGCCGAGCGCTGTCGAGACCAGCAGGGGCAGCATGACCCGTCGCTGCCCGGCCCGGTCCACGAGCCGCGCGAGCTGCGGCGACGCGATCGCCTGCGCGACGACCAGCACCGCCGAGACCCGCCCTGCCATCGCGTACGAGTCGTAGAGCCCTTGCACCATGAGCACCGTGCCGATGCCCGTCATGGACATGGGCAGGCGTGCGATGACGCCCGCTGCGGAGAACCTCGCGGCCCCCGGCACGGTCAGGATGTCGACGTACGGATTGCGTGCGCGATCGGTCGGACGGAAGGTGGGCACCCGGAGATTCTCCCATCGGGAAGGTACGGTGCGGAGCATGGGCACCTGTCCGGACTACGACATCGTCGAGAACGCACCGCACGGGCGCTATGAGGCGCGGGTCCGTGAAGGGCTGCCGGACGGCGGCCGGGTGATCGGCGTCCTGCGCTACGAGGAGCAGGACGGCGTCGTGGTGATGGCGTCCACGGTGACCGACCCGCAGTACCGCGGCAACGGCATCGCCTCGGCCCTCACGCAGCGCGCGCTCGACGACGCGCGCGCCGCCGGGGCGCGGGTGCAGCCGGACTGCTGGTACGTCGAGGGCTGGATCGAGCGGCACCCCGACTACGCCGGACTGCGCGTCTGAGACCGGGTCGCGCCACCGGACGCCCAGGCACCACGATGGGCGCATGAGCGACACCCGACTGCACGTCACCGTCACCGACGACCCCGGCCGCCACGTGTTCGTGGCAAGGCTCGACGACGGGACGGAGGCCGGCGGCGCCTACTACCAACGGCACGCCGGCGTCGTCATCTTCACGCACACCGAGGTGGACCCGGCGTTCGAGGGCAAGGGCATCGGGTCGCAGCTGGCCGCGGGCGCGCTCGGGCTCGTCCGTGACGCCGGCGCCACGACGGTGCCGCTGTGCCCGTTCATCCGCGCCTACATGGGCAAGCACCCCGAGTACGACGACCTGCTCCAGGCGTACACCGACTTCGGCACCCGCGCGGCCGGGCCCGGCGGCCCTGCCGCGGGCTGACGCGCCTCAGTCGGCCAGGGCGTCCGCGACCAGCTCCTTGGCCGCGGCCTGGACCTCGGCGAGGTGGTCGGCCGAGACGAACGACTCGGCGTAGATCTTGTAGACGTCCTCGGTGCCCGAAGGACGCGCGGCGAACCACGCGTCCGCCGTCGTGACCTTGAGCCCGCCGATCTTGGCGCCGTTGCCCGGAGCCTCGGTCAGGGTCGCGGTGATGTCCTGGCCGGCCAGCGTCGTCGAGGTCACCTGCGACGGCGAGAGCGCCGCGAGCTTGGCCTTCTCCTCGCGGGTGGCCGCGGCGTCGACGCGGGCGTACCACGACTCGCCATGCTCGGCGACGAGCTCCCGGTGGTGGGCCGAGGGCGAACGGCCCGTCGTGGCGAGGATCTCCGAGGCGAGCAGCGCCAGGAGGATGCCGTCCTTGTCGGTTGACCACACGCTGCCGTCGAGCCGCAGGAACGAGGCTCCCGCCGACTCCTCGCCGCCGAACCCGACCTCACCGCTGAGCAGCCCCGGCACGAACCACTTGAACCCCACGGGCACCTCGTCGAGCCGCCGCCCGAGCCCGGCCGCGACCCGGTCGATGAGGGCCGAGGAGACGAGCGTCTTGCCGATCGCCGCGTCCTCGGGCCAGCCGGGCCGGGCACCGCCGAAGAGGTACTGGATCGCGACGGCGAGGTAGTGGTTGGGGTTCATCAGCCCGGCGTCGGGGGTCACGATGCCGTGCCGGTCGGAGTCGGCGTCGTTCCCGGTCGCGATGTCGAACGGGGCCGGCCCGCCGTCGGGCGCCTGCATGGTCGCGACGAGCGACGCCATGGCGTACGGCGACGAGCAGTCCATGCGGATCTTGCCGTCCCAGTCGAGCGTCATGAACGACCAGCGCGGGTCGGCCTGCGGGTTCACGACCGTGAGGTCGAGGCCGTAGCGCTCGCCGATCGCGCCCCAGTACTCGACCGACGCGCCGCCGAGCGGGTCGGCGCCGATGCGGACGCCGGCCGCGCGGATGGCCTCGACGTCGACGACCCGGGCGAGGTCGTCGACATAGGTCGTGAGGAAGTCGTGGCGCCGGGTGGTGTCGGCCGTCAGCGCCTCGTCGAGGCTCACCCTCCGGACTGAGGCCAGGCCGCCCGTGCGCAGGATCTCGTTGGCACGGTCGGCGATCCAGCCCGTCGCCTCCGAGCCGGCCGGGCCGCCGTGCGGCGGGTTGTACTTGAAGCCGCCGTCGCGCGGCGGGTTGTGCGACGGCGTGACCACGATGCCGTCGGCGAGCCCTGGTCCGGACGTGCGGACGCCCTCGGACGTGCCGGCACCGTTGTGCAGCAGGATCGACTGGGACACGGCCGGGGTCGGCGTGAAGGAGTCGCGCGCGTCGACCATGACCGTGACGCCCGCCGCGGCGAGCACCTCGAGGGCCGTCTGCCACGCGGGCAGCGACAGCGCGTGCGTGTCGCGGCCGATGAACAGCGGGCCGTCGGTGCCCTGCGCCGTGCGGTACTCGACGATCGCCTGGGTGATCGCGGCGATGTGCGCCTCGTTGAACGCGGCGTCGAGCGACGACCCGCGGTGCCCGGACGTGCCGAACACGACCTGCTGGGCGGGGTCACCCAGATCGGGCGTGAGGTCGTAGTACGCACCGACGACGCTGTCGACGTCGATGAGGTCGTCGGGACGGGCGGGCTGGCCTGCGCGCTCATGCATAGGTCGATACTGCCAGCACGAGAGGGACCCCGCCGCGCACACGGGGTGCCTGCCGGATGGAGCCCTGGTTGAGTGGGCGTGGGGCATCCGAACGGGCCGCGGGTACGACCGAGGAGGCAGCGTGGCGAACCGGCTGGCCGGCGTGACGAGCCCGTACCTGCTGCAGCACGCCGACAACCCGGTCGACTGGTGGGAGTGGGGCGACGACGCCTTCGCCGAGGCACGGCGCCGCGACGTCCCGGTGCTGCTCTCGGTCGGCTACGCGGCATGTCACTGGTGTCACGTCATGGCGCACGAGTCGTTCGAGGACGACGTCGTCGCCGCGGCGGTCAACGGCCGCTTCGTCGCGGTCAAGGTCGACCGCGAGGAGCGGCCCGACGTCGACGCGGTCTACATGAGCGCGACGTCGGCCATGACCGGCCAGGGCGGCTGGCCCATGACCTGCTTCCTGACCCCCGACGGCGAACCCTTCTTCTGCGGCACCTACTACCCGCGTGACGTCTTCCTGCGCGTGCTCGACGCCGTCACGGAGGCCTGGACGCAGCGCCGGGACGCGGTGCTCCAGCAGGGCGCGCAGATCGCGGACGCGCTCGGGCGCATGACCCGGTCGCTGCCGGGCGAGCCGCTCGACGACGCCGCGCTCGACCAGGTGGTGGCGGTGCTGGCGCGTGACGCCGACACGGTGGACGGCGGCTTCAACGGTGCGCCCAAGTTCCCGCCGTCGATGACGCTCGAGCACCTGCTGCGCCACCACGCCCGCACGGGTGACGCCACGTCCCTCGCCCTGGTCGAGCACACGTGCGAGGCGATGGCGCGGGGCGGGATCTACGACCAGCTCGCGGGCGGCTTCGCCCGTTACGCGGTCGACGCCGGATGGGTCGTGCCGCACTTCGAGAAGATGCTCTACGACAACGCGCAGCTCCTGCGGGTCTACCTCCACCTGTACCGCGCGACGGGGTCGCCGCTCGCCGGGCGGGTCGCCCGCGAGACCGCCGACTTCCTGCTCACCGACCTGCGGACCCCCGAGGGCGGGTTCGCCTCGTCCCTCGACGCGGACACCGCGGGCGTCGAGGGCCTGACGTACGTCTGGACGCCGGAGCAGCTCGAGGCGGTGCTCGGGGCCGACGACGGCGCACGCGCCGCCCAGGTGCTGTCGGTGACGCCCGAGGGGACGTTCGAGCACGGCGCCTCGACGCTCCAGCTGCTCGCCGACCCCGACCCGGGCTGGTGGGGCACGGTGCGCGCACGGCTGCTCGCGGCTCGTGCGGAGAGACCGCAGCCGGCCCGCGACGACAAGGTCGTCACCGCGTGGAACGGGCTGGCCATCGCCGCGTGCGCCGAGGCGGGCGTGCTGCTCGGCGAGCCGGCCCACGTCCTAGCCGCACGCGAGTGCGCCGACCTGCTGCTGAGCACGCACGTCGTCGACGGCCGGCTGCGGCGCGCCTCGCGCGACGGCTCGGTGGGTTCGGCGCCGGGCGTCGCCGCCGACTACGGAGACCTCGTGGAGGGCCTGCTCGCGCTGCACCAGGCCACGGGCGAGCCGCGGTGGCTCGACGCCGCGGGCGAGCTGCTCGACGTCGCGCTCGCACGGTTCGCCGACGGCGCGGGCGGGTTCTTCGACGTGGCCGACGACGCCGACGGGCTCGTCGCGCGGCCCAAGGACCCGACCGACGGACCCGAGCCGTCCGGGCAGTCGTCGCTCGCCGGGGCGCTGTGCACGTACGCGGCGCTGACCGGGTCGTCGCGGCACCGGGAGGCGGCCGAGGCGGCCGTCGCGACCGCCGGCGGGCTGACCCGGCAGGCGCCCCGGTTCGCCGGGTGGACGCTCGCGGTCGCCGAGGCGCTCGCCGCGGGCCCGCTGCAGGTCGCCGTCGTCGGCCCCGACGACGAGGCGCGCGCCGCGCTGGAGCTCGCGACGCGGTCGGCGTCGTCGCCCGGCCTGGTGGTCGCCGTGGGCGAGCCGGACGCGAGCGGCGTGCCGCTGCTCGCCGACCGCCCGCTCGTGGACGGGCGAGCCGCGGCCTACGTGTGCCGCGGCTTCGTGTGCGACCGGCCCGTGACGAGCGTCGAGGAGCTTCAGCGGGCTCTCACGGCGTGACCCGCGGTTACGCCTCGACCTCCGCGAAGTTGTCGTCGAGCCCCAGGGCGACGTCGTCGCCGGACGCCTCGACGATCGTCGCGACGACGTCGGTCACGGCCCACGTCTGGTGCACCTCGCCCTTCTCCCAGACGACGGCCTGACCAGCGGTCAGCGTGCTGCGCCGCTGCTCGGGCCCCGTGCCCGAGGAGACCAGGGCCTCCCCGGACGTCACGGCGAAGACCTGGAGCGACGTCGCGGGGTGCTCGCCCAGCGTCCCGCCGGCCGCGATGCGTGCGACGTTGACGGTCGACCTGGTCGAGCCGTCGACGAACGGCAGGAACGTCATCGTGACGCTCGCGCTGTCGAAGCGGGTGATGTCACGGGCGGGGAGGCGGTAGATGCGCACGGCGCCATCGTGGCACCGCTGGCACCGATCAGGTCGGCACTTCGGTTTCTGTTCGGCAGTCCAAGCTGCCGAACCGACGCCGAACTGCCGACCTGACGGCGTGGTCGAGCTGCGTCAGCCCGCGTCGAACCGGTCCTCGTCGTCCGCAGCACCGTCCGCAGCACCGTCCGCAGCACCGTCCACAGCACCGTCCACAGCGCTCTGCTGAGCGCTCGTCTCGCCCGGCCCGACGTCGTGGACGGCGGGGTCGGCGGCCAGCAGCTCGTGCGCGAAGGCGTTGTGCTGCGGCTCTGCGTGGTGCTCGGCACCACCCGTCGATGCCGTGTCCGGTGTGCCCATCGCGACCTCCCGTGCGCTGCCTAGGGTGGCTGGTCCACCCACCCTAGGCAGCCCACGGGCGTGTTCGCAGGGCGGGGTGCCTCCGGTCAGACGCGACGTGCGCGGCTCGGCGACGACTCGTTCCACACGCGGTCGAGGGCCGTGACGACGTAGGTGTACTCGGCGCCAGGTTCGGCCGTGGTGTCGGTGAAGACGTGCTCGACCGACCCGTCCGAGCGCACCGTCGCCAGGAGGTTCGTGGCGTCCTCGATGTCGACGGGCCCGTGACCGGCCGCGCGGTACACCGCGAACGACGTCGCCCGGGTGCGGCGCGGTCCGGCGTCGAGCCACTTGAGCCGGACGCCGTCCGGCGCGGGCTCGGCCTCGGCGAGCACCGGGACGCGGACGCCGGTCGCCGGCAGGTGCGGCATCGCGGGGACGAGCGCCGGGTGCTGGTAGTGGTCCGCGCGCACGCGCGACATCGCGCCGTTGACGTCCAGGGGGATGTGGTTCGCCGAGTACCAGACGTTGCCGTGCACCGGCGTGCCGCTGGCCGTGACCTGCGTGCAGAACGTCACGTGGTTGGTCAGCTCGGCGGGATCGGTGAAGACGCCCGAGGTGACCTTGTAGAGCGCCTCGCCGATGTAGAGCTGGGTGCCGGACTGCGCGGCGACGTCGGCCCACCACGGCACGAGCTTGAGGTAGTCGGCCACCGCGAGCCCGAACTGCCAGTACACCTGCGGGTTGATGTAGTCGAGCCAGCCCTCGAGCACCCACTTGCGCGTGTCGGCGAACTGGTTGTCGTAGGACTGCGAGCCGGCCGTCTCCGAGCCCCGCGGGTCGGTCGCCTTGTTGCGCCAGATGCCGAACGGGGAGATGCCGAACTTGGCCCAGGGCTTGGTCTCCTTGATCCGCTCGCTCATCGTCCGCACGAACGTGTCGACGTTGTCGCGCCGCCACGCCTCGATGCTGGTGAAGCCGCCGCCGTACCGGGCGTACGTCGCGGCGTCGGGCAGCACCTGGCCGGCCGCGGGGTAGGGGTAGAAGTAGTCGTCGAAGTGCACGCCGTCGATGTCGTAGCTCGCGACGGAGTGCAGGATCGCGGCGTAGATGTGCTCGCGCGCCTCGGGGATGCCCGGGTCGAAGTAGAGCTTGCCGCCGTAGGCCCAGACCCACTCGGGGTGCTGACGGGCGGGGTGGTCGGGCACGAGGGCGCCGGGGTCGGCGCCCATCGAGACGCGGTAGGGGTTGTACCAGGTGTGCAGCTCGAGGTTGCGGCGGTGTGCCTCGGTGACCATGAACTCGAGCGGGTCGAAGCCCGGGTCGCGGCCCTGGACGCCGGTCAGGTACTGCGACCACGGTTCGAGCGGGCTGGGCCAGAAGGCGTCCGCTGTCGGCCGGACCTGCACGAACACCGCGTTGAGCCGGTAGGACACGGCCACGTCGAACCAGTGCAGCAGCTCGGCCCGCAGCTGGTCGGCGCTCAGGCCCGTACGGGACGGCCAGTCGATGTTGACGACCGAGGCGATCCACATCGCCCGGAGCTCTCGTTTGCGCGGTGCCGGTACGCCCGGCGCCGCGGCGGCGACGTCGGTGGTGACGGCGGGCATCGTGTGGGCTGCGGCGGGCGTCATCGACCCGATCGTGACGGTCAGTGCCGAGCCGGCGACGCCCGCGGTCGCGAGCGTGAGGAAGCTGCGGCGGTCGAGCGCCGGCTTCTCGCGGGCGGTGGGGTGCGTCATTGCATTCCTCCGAGAGTGGGATGGCTCCGATGCGTGTGGAAGAGAATTTCACATCTCCACGGTGATGTGAAGGATGTTGACGCCATCGCGCGCGCTTCCCGGTGCCTTGTGTCTACCGTGCGAACGGAGACTGCGGGGACATGCCAGATACAGGGGATCTGGCGGACGCCGCGTCATGACGATGGGGGCTCGCTCATGACTGGTCGACGTGGATTCGCCGTGGCGCTTGCGGCAGCACTGGTGCTGACGCCCGTCACGGCGGTGGCAGCGGCTTCACCGGCGGCAGCGGTCACGCGTCCGCTGCCGGACGACAGCTACGGCCTGTCGTCGTACTACGGACCTCGGTGCATGCCGATCCGGGGCGCTTCCGTGTGGCACCTCGGGCAGGACATGGGTGCCAGCCGAGGCACCGACATCGCCTCGATCACCAAGGGCAGGGTCGTCAAGGCAGGCGCGGCGACCGGCTTCGGGCAGGTCGTCGTCGTGCGCCACAACCTCGACGGCAGGCGCATCTACTCGGTCTACGGCCATGTGATCGACGGCGACCGGTTCGTCCAGGTCGGCGACTGGGTGCGGCACGGGCAGCGGATCGCGGAGGTGGGGTCGTCCGGCACGTCGACCTCGCCGCACCTCCACCTGGAGCTCTGGCGCAACGAGTACAAGGGCAGCGGGACGACCGTGGACCCGCTCGTCTGGATGCGCGACCACAGCGCCTCGCTCGAGGCGGGTGCCGCGTGGCGACGCGCCCGGACCGTGCCGTCGTCGTGCACCTACTACACGACGACGAACGTGAATCTGCGCACGGGCCCGGGGACGGGCTACTCCACGATCCGGACGGTGGGCGTCAACCGCATGCTGACGGCCGAGCCGGGAGCCGGCTCCGGGATCTGGCGGAAGGTGACGTGGCGCGGGACCACGGGGTGGATGCACGGCTCGTACGTCTCGCCGTACCTCACGTCCCTCGGCACGCGGTACGTGCGGGTCGACGGGCTTCGGCTGCGGGCGCAGCCCAGCACGAGCTCGGGCGTGCGGGCGACGCTGAGGAAGGGCACCGCCGTCCGCCTGATCTGGCCGGCCGCCTCGGGCTGGACCAAGGTCTACGTCAACGGCAAGCAGGGGTTCGTGGTCACCAAGTACCTGACGACGACCCGGCCGTGACCCGGCCGTGAGCCGGGAGCCCGATCAGTCGAGGTAGGCCTCGACCAGCTCCTGCGCAAGCCCGGTGTAGCCCGCGGGCGTCAGCTCCGTGAGGCGCTCGGCGACGTCGTCGGGCAGGCCCAGGCCGGCGACGAACTCGCGCATGCGCGCCGCATCGACGCGCTGTCCGCGGGTGAGGTCCTTGAGCCGCTCGTAGGGGTTCTCCATGCCGGGGACGCCCGCGACCGACGCCGCACGCATGGCCGACTGCACCGGCTCGCCGAGCACCTCCCAGTTCTCGTCGAGGTCCTGCGCCATGAGGGCGGCGTTGACCGCGAGAGCCTTGAGCCCGCGGCGCACGTTGTCGAGCGCGAGCAGGGCGTGACCGAAGGCGGGGCCGATGTTGCGCTGCGTCGTGGAGTCGGTGAGGTCGCGCTGCAGGCGGCTGGTGACCAGCGTGGCCGAGAGCGTGTCGAGCAGCGAGCACGAGATCTCGAGGTTCGCCTCGGCGTTCTCGAACCGGATCGGGTTGACCTTGTGGGGCATCGTGGACGACCCCGTCGCGCCCGCCACGGGGATCTGGGTGAAGAAGCCGAGCGAGATGTACGTCCACACGTCCGTCGCGAGGTTGTGCAGGATGCGGTTGAAGCGGGCGACGTCGGCGTAGAGCTCGGCCTGCCAGTCGTGCGACTCGATCTGGGTGGTCAAGGGGTTCCACGTCAGGCCCAGGCCCTCGACGAACGCCTTCGACACCGCGGGCCAGTCGACACCCGGCACCGCGACGGCGTGGGCGCCGTAGGTGCCGGTGGCGCCGTTGAGCTTGCCGAGGTACTCGGCCGCGTCGATGCGGCGCAGCTGGCGGCGCAGACGGTGCGCCAGGACGGCGAGCTCCTTGCCCAGGGTCGTCGGGGTGGCCGGCTGTCCGTGCGTCCGGCTCAGCATCGGCACGCCCGCGTGCTCGTGCGCCATCTCGGCGAGCTGGTCGGTCAGCGCCGTGGCGGCCGGCAGCCACACCTCGCGGACGCCGCCCTGCACCATGAGCGCGTAGGAGAGGTTGTTGATGTCCTCGCTCGTGCACCCGAAGTGGACCAGCTCGCTCGCCGCGGGCAGTGCCGTCTCGCCCAGGGCCGCGGTCGCGACTCCGGCGTCGAGACGGCGCTTGATGAAGTACTCGATCGCCTTGACGTCGTGCACCGTCTCGCGCTCGATCTCTGCGAGCTCGGCGATCTCCTGCGCCCCGAACGTCGCGGGGATCCGGCGCAGGTAGGCGATCTCCTCCGCGGTGAGCGTCGGGGCGCCGGGCACGACGGGACCGTTCGTGACGCCGTCGACCCCGGTGCACAGCGTGACGAGCCACTCGATCTCGACGTGCAGGCGGGCGCGGTTGAGCGCGGCCTCGCTCAGGTGGTCGACGAGGGGTGCCACGGCGGCCCGGTAGCGGCCGTCGAGCGGGCCGAGCGCGATCGGCGGGGTGACGTCGGCAAGGTTCACACGGGTCTGCGGCGCGGGGGAGGTCACGGCCGCCATTCTCCCACGGTGCCCGGGAGCCCTTCCCGTGGCGGCGCTACCTCGAACGTCCGGGTGAGAGCCAGAGCTCGTGCAAGGCCGCTGCGACCTCGGCGACGGTCCGCCCGTCCGTGCTGGCGCGGTGGACCCCGGATCCGGTTTGGGCGTCCAGCGTGCGTGCGGCAGCGTCCGAGCGCTGCACGTGGGCGGCGAGGGCGCCTCCCGTCTCCCGGCCGCTGAGCCTCGCGTGGGCGACGTCGTCGGACGCCGTCAGCAGCACCGACGTGACGACCGGGTCGTCGCCCATGGCCGCCGCGATCTCGTCGGCGTGGAGGACCGAGACGGTGTTGGTGTAGATCAGCCTCTCGTAGCCCAGCTCCCGGTAGTTCGCCCAGACCGCGGCGAGGTTGCGCTCCGCAAGGCGGTGCTCCCACGGCGCCGGCCACGCGAGGTCCAGCAGGTCCCCTTCGATCACCGCGTGGCGGACGCCGTCCGCCGTAAGCCTGTCGTGGAGCGCGAACGTCGCGGACGACTTGCCGACGCCGGACCGGCCTGCGATCAGGAGCAGATGGGAGGTCACGCCGCGCGACGATACGGCCCGGGCCGTCGGGCGACGACCTGATTCTGCGGCCCAGGAGAGTCCGTCCGGGCGGTCGCGTCGTCCGCGGAGGCCGAAGGCCGCCCCCAGCGCGACGCCGTGCACAGGGTGCCGCCGGGCGAGGCGGCACGGCATCGCCGGAATCTACGGTCCCGTGCATGTCCTTCTCGCCACCCTTCGGACCGCCGGACGTGCCCGGCCGGCTGACCGACGCCAGCCGTCTGCTGGACGACGCCGACGCCAGCGCGAGACTCGCGGCCGCCGTCCCGTGGGCATCACCCGCCGCCGACGAGTTCCGCGTCGCGCTCGCGCGCTGGCGGGCGCTTCTCGACGGCGACCGGGCCGCGGTCGCCGCGACCCTGAGGCTGGCTGCGGGCGGCACGCCGTGACGCCCGCGTCCGGCGCCGAACCCCGTGACACTCTCGTGGTCGTGGGCGGGCCGGCGCTCTCCCGGGTCGATGCCGATGCGGTCGCCCTTGCCGCGGCACGCCTCGACGACGCCGCAGCGAGCCTGCGCGCGGCGGCGATGCTGAGCATCGGCGCGGCCGCCGACCTCCGGCACGCCGCCTGGGTCGGCGACCCGGTCCCCGACGGCGCCGCCGCCGACCCGGCGGTCCTCCGGCAGTGCGCGGCGCTCGCGGCGGACGTCGCGGACCGCCTGAGCGAGCGGGCCTCGGCATGCCTGCTCATCGCGCAGCGGCTCCGGATCGCCGCAGGCCTCTACCGGCACACCGAGTCGACGGCCGAGCGGGTGCTCGGCGGGCTCGTGTCCGCGCTCGCCGCGGGCGCCGCGCACGGGGTGACGGCAGCGCTGCAGTCGCCGGCCGGGCGGGTGGTCGTCGACGTCGCCGTGCCGGCCGGCCTCTGGATCGCCTCGCGGCCGGGCGCCGGGCCGGGTGCCGGACCAGACAGCCGACCAGACACCGGACCAGACCCGGGAACGATCCGGGTGCTGCGTGAGCCAGGGCCTCGGCCGGACCCGGCCGAGGGGGTGCTCCAAGGCCTGACCCGCGCGAGCGCACCGATCACGGACGAGGTGGTCGCCGGGCTGGCGTTCGGCGTCGCCAGTGCCGAGATCGTGCGGGCGGGCGGGAGCCTGGGCGTCACCGGTGGAGCGCGCGTGCTCAGCTCGGCCGTCCACGACCTCGTCCCCGCCTCGCGGGTAGACGTCGACCCGGTGGCGGACCTCCCGTCCTGGCGGCCGGTCTGGGCCGGGCAGCCGTCCGGCACCGTCGCCGAGGCGCTCGCGAGGACGGCCGACCTCTACCCCTGGGGCGGCGGCATCGCGGGCCGGCCCGTCCCGGGCGTCCCCGAGGGGACGCTCGCCGTCGAGCAGGTCGAGCACGCCGACGGGACGACGTCGTGGACGGTGCTCGTCCCGGGGACGCAAGGGCTGCTGCCGGCGGACCACCCGTTCGACGCCGTGACCGACCTCGACCTCATGGCGCACCGTGCCGCGGACGTGACGGTCGCCGTGGAGCGCGCCCTGGCCCAGGCCGGCGCACGGCCGCACGAGCCGGTCGTGGTCGTGGGGCACAGCCTGGGCGGGATCGCGGCGATGGCGCTCGCGTCGTCGGACGGCTTCCGGCACCGGCACCGCCTGGGCGGGGTGGTGACCGCCGGGTCTCCCACGGCGACGTTCGCCGCGCCTCGCGGCGTCCCGGTGCTGCACCTCGAGAACGACGAGGAGCTGGTGTCCCAGGTCGACGGGCGCTCGTCCGCCGAGAACCCCGCGACGCGCGACCGTGTCACGGTGAGCCGCGCGCTGCGGGCGTCGTCCGCGGCCGGCGACCGGGCGGCGTCCGGGAGCGTGGCACGAGCGCACGGGATGGACACGCACCTGC
>Ga0233383_1000079_pt1 | contig 40842 bp, 60 predicted proteins | sample ElkDunMinimDraft_14_FD_191542 | JGI IMG/M metagenome (GOLD analysis project Ga0233383, IMG submission 191542) | Fecal eukaryotic communites from dung pellets of Tule Elk in California, USA - Elk Dung G16 | ecosystem: Host-associated > Mammals > Digestive system > Large intestine > Fecal | place...
CTCAATTCTCACAGAATCCTAAAAATTGAGATTTTAAAAACCAAAAAATGAAAAATTTGAACATATAACCTCAAAAAATGACAAAAAATCGCAAATAAGAACCAAAAACGGTTTTAAGGGAGGGCTTAACTTATGATACATGGTTATAATGATGAAACAAAAGAAAAAGTACAGATGTTAGCTATGGAAGATGCGGCGACTATTGAAGACGTTGAACGGCTACAGAGAGAAGTAATGAATAAAGCTGATGCTAACCATAACCATGATAGTAGATATTACACTAAGTCTCAGGTAGATACTAAAATTGATGCTAAGACTATAGATATTACAGGTGCGGCTTCCTCAATCGTTAAAAATAATGTGTCAGCTAATAAAGTACTTGTATCTAACAGTAATGGTAAAGTAGCGGCTAGTAGTATAGCGGCAAGTCTTTTAAATTATCTGAGCGGTCTGACTGGTAGTATTCAGACTCAGCTGAACGGTAAAGCACCTAGTAACCATAGTCATGATGACAGGTATTATACAGAAAGTGAAACCAATAATTTACTTAATGGTAAGGCTAACACTAACCATAACCATGACAGCAGATATTACACTGAATCAGAAATTGACAACAAGGTTAATGTATTAAGCGGCTGGATTGCTGACTTAAATACAGCCTTACAGAATATCAAGATTACAGGTAACGCTGGAAATGGCAACCTTGAAATACAGGTTAAGGGTGATGGTGTGGTTTATAGATTAGTTTGTTCTTCACAAACTGGAAAAATTCATTTTCAGTATAAAGACGGAAATAACTGGGTTGATTTTTGGGTGAAATAAATTGAGTAGGAAAGAAGAGCTTTTAAAACTCCTGAATAATGATATAACTTATACACCTTTAGTTACTGAGATGGTGTACTTAGAGGATCAGTTAGATGAGCTGAGAGGCTTACCTAAGATTAAGGTACACCCTGAGGATAAGACTAAGCAGAAGACCACTCCAGCGGCTAAGCTCTATAAGGAATACTTACAGCAATATACAAACATTGTAAGGATACTAATGAAAGCCACTGGAACGGAGGAAACTGATGAAGAGTCACCACTGAGGAAGTGGTTAAATAAACATACAAAGTAGAAAGAAGACCGGGTTAAAAAGCGGCTGAAGGGTTAAAGTGGTGAGTAAATTGTGCTGATTAATGCTAAAACAATCTGGACACCTGACAACTCCTACCTTCTGGAATACCGGGGAAGAGCTGAGACAGGTGAGATAGTCATAGGTCAGGAACTTATGACAGAGCTGGATAATCTGGCTGAAGATATGAAGTATGACAGATACACTTATGATAGGTCAGATGCACTTTTAAGAATGGACTTCATGGAGAACTGTGTAAGACTTACTAAGAGTCCTTACTATAATAAGCCTATGGTGCTGATGCTCTGGCAAAAGGCACTTATAGAAGCGTTCTATAGCTTCAAGTTTTCAGAGTCAGGCTTAGACAGATTTAAGAAGCTTCTGCTACTGATAGCCAGGAAGAATACTAAAAGTGAGCTGTCTTCAGCACTTGCTGAGGCTGAGCTGATAGTAGGTAACCCTGGAGCTGATATAGTAGCTAGTTCTAATGATGATGCTCAGGCTTCTATAGTCTATGATGCAATAGACACCATGAGGCAGCTGATTGATCCAAAAGACCAGGATACTAAGAGAAATCAGCGGTTTATACTTAATAAGGTTAATAACACTAAGATATTTAAGCTTAGTGATAGAACCAAAAACAAGGAAGGCCGTAATATAGATTTTGCTATTATTGATGAGACTCATGAGATGAAGGATAACACTATAGGTAAGTCTATAGAACAGTCTCAGAGTCTTAAAGAAAATCCTAAGTTTATCAATATAACTACTGAAGGGTTTGTTATAGATGGTTACTTAGATGATGAACTGAAGAAAGCCAGAGCGGTTATAAGCGGTGAGGCTGATGATCCAGCCTCTGAGCGTTTCCTACCGTGGCTCTATACTCAAGATAGTGAGTCTGAAGTATGGAACGGTAACAGAACTAACAGACTCTGGATGAAGTCTAACCCTACTTTAGGAACAGTTAAGAAGTGGGATTACTTAGAGGAACAGGTAGCACTTGCAAGACAGAGCAAGTCAGATAGGATATTTGTACTTAGTAAAGACTACAATATTAAACAAAATGCTGCCGAGAGCTGGCTAAACTTGGAAGACTATGATTATGAAAGTAGCTACAGCCTGGAAGAGTTTAGAGGTTCTTTTGCTCTTGGGGCGGTAGACCTTGCAGAAACTACAGACCTTGTTTCTGCTAAGGCTCTACTCATGAAGCCGGATGATCCTAAGAAGTATGTAGTAAGTCATTACTTTATTCCTGAGAGTAAGCTGATAGAGTCAGATGATAAGATAGCCGGAGCGCACTATAAGGAATGGGCTGAGGCTGGACTGATGACCATAACAGAGGGTAATGACGTAGACCTTGCTATAGTTGCTGACTGGTTCTACTCACTTTATGAGCGGTATGATATAAAGCTCTGGAAGTGTGGCTATGACCAGAGGTTTTCTAAGGACTGGCTTAAACGTATGGAGTATTACGGATGGTTTAAGACCGGGAATGATGACAGCTCTGACTTGATACTTATACTACAAAATGCTCAGACACTGAATAACGCTATAAAGCTTACAGAGTCTGACTTTAAACATAAACTTATCTACTATGACAATCACTCAGTAGATAAATGGTGCTTTGGAAATGCCGGGCTTAAGGTTGATAATAACGGATGCTTAATAGTTAAGCTTGAGCCTAAAAAGCGTATAGACGGTGCTGTATGCCTGGCTATACTTTATGAAATGTACAGAAGATACAGAACAGACTATAAGACGGTCATAGAACAAGGGAGGTAGAGGCTGTGAGTTGGTTTAGTAAATTATTTCAGAAAGGTCCAAAAAGTGAAAAGTTCGCTAGTACACTGGATGGATTCTTACCTATATATTCACAGTTTGGTACTGATATATACGCCTCTGACGTAGTACAGCAAGCTCTTAAATGTATAGTTGATGAGATGAAGAAGCTTAACCCTACTCATGTCAGGTATATTAACAATGATCCTACACCTATTAAGGGAAATGTCCAGGATATACTGAGTAACCCTAACCAGCTCATGACTACCAGTGAGTTTCTTGAAAAAACTATGTGGCTACTACTCATGAACTATAACGCTTTTATCATACCCACCTACTATACCTGGGTTGATGAGAAGACCGGGGCTGAACGTAGGTTCTATGATGCTTTGTATCCTATTAACCCTACTCAGGTAGATTTTATAGAGGATGCTTCAGGGCGGTTATTTGTTAAGTTCTGGTTTTGGAACGGCTATAACACTACTATAGCCTATGATGATGTTATTCATATCAAGTATAACTACTCAGTTAATCAGTATATGGGTGGTAATATGATGGGTCAGCCGGATCATGAGGCTCTGCTGGGTACGTTAGAGCTTAATAACACCCTCTTACAGGGCGTGGCTAAAGCCATGAAAGCCTCTTACGCTGTTAACGGAGTAGTCAAATATAACACCATGTTAGACGGTGGAAAGACAGAGGCAGCTCTTCAGGAACTGGAACAGAAGCTAAGAAACTCAGAGAGCGGCTTCTTACCACTTGATATAAAGTCAGAGTTTACAGCTCTTCCTAAAAATATAGCTTTGGTAGATGAGCCTACTCTTAAGTTTATAGATGAGAAGATACTTAGAAACTTTGGAGTACCTTTACATATCCTTAAGGGTGATTATACAAAGCCTCAGTATAACGCTTTTTATCAGAAGACTCTTGAGCCTCTTATCATAGCAATAAGTCAGGCTATGACTAAGAAGCTGTTTACAAGCCGTGAGAGAGCTTTTGGGAATAAGATAGAACTTTATCCTAAAGACCTTATCTTTATGACTGTAGAGCAGACTCTTGAAATGATAAAAGAGCTGAGTCCTACAGGGGCCTTGTTTGAGAATGAGAAACGTACAGCTTTAGGACTTAGACCACTTCCTGAGCTTGCTGGTAAGCGTTATATGAGTCTTAACTGGATAGATTCTAATAATGCGGCTCAATACCAGGTGGGTAAAGATGCTAAGGTTAATGTAGATATAGTAGATGAGGAAAAGGAGGATATATAAAATGTCTGATAGTGTATATGAGGGTAGAAACGCTGAAATATTGGAGTCTATTATAAATGACACTGAGTACACTGATCCGCCTCAGAGTAGGATAGAAGAGCTGTTACTTGAGCTTAAAGAGGTGATAGAACAGGGTGGCGGTGGCACTGTTACACTAAGTTCTTTAATAGAACAGGTTACAGGTTATCCTCTTAATGACTATGCCTCTATGAGTCTTTACAGTAAAGACTTAAATACTATCACTAAGAGCGGTTTTTATAACGCTATGACTTGTACTAATGCACCTTTTGACTATATGACTCTTACAGTCATAGGTTATTACTTAGAAGGTTATACAGTTCAGATAGCTTGTGATGTAACTACTGGAGAAGTAAAGAAGCGTAATAACATTAATGGTACATGGAGTGCATGGACTACTACTAAAGAGCTTCCAGCTGTAACTTCTGATGATAATGATAGTGTATTAATGGTCAAAGAAGGAAACTGGGATAAAGGTGAAGTCAGTGGGGGCGGTGCTGATTATTCAACAGAAGAAGTTGATACAGGCATTAAATGGGTTGATGGAAAGACTGTATACAAGAGAGTAATTAACAGTGGACTATCAGGAAATCCGGCTAATTTTGATATGTGGAGATGGGGACTTTCAAACATAGTAAAAATAGAAGGTTTCTATACTTCAGGAAGCACAAGATTCCCTATTAACTTCTATGCTTCAGCAGAAGTATTCTCATATGTTTCTTATAACATACCAATGGGGCGTTTTTCTTGGACAAGAGGTACAAATAGTAGCGGCATGGATGAATATCATATCATTGTATATTATGTGAAATAAGGGGGTATAACCTATGAGCTGGTACTTATGCCCTGAGTGTGGTCAGAAATTGTTTATGATAGCTCCTGATGCTGTGATAAAAGGACTACAGATAAAATGTAAGAAGTGTAGAAAGTTAATAAATGTGAGCCTATGAGCCGTGTAACTCTTTATAGAGAGTTAACGGCTCATTTTTGTTAGGAGGATAGAGAAAATGAAGAAGCCACTTGAGAGAAGGTTTAATAACTGTGAGGTAAGAGCTGTACCTACAGAGTCAGGAAGCCTTATAACTGGAAGACCTATAGTCTATGACAGCCGTACAGATTTAGGCTGGTTTGATGAGATTATTGAGCCGGGGGCCTTGGATCAGTCAGACCTTACAGACGTTAGATTTTTAGTTAACCACAATACAGATATGATACCTCTGGCAAGGTCCAGAAGAAACAACGGTAACAGTACTATGACTCTTACAGTAGTTCCTGAGGGTCTTGATATGGAAGCTGTTATAGATACAGAGAATAACGCTACAGCTAGAGAGCTTAAAAGTGCTATTGAACGTGGAGACTTAAGCGGTATGTCCTTCATGTTTTCTATAGATGATGAAGAGTGGGAAGACCTTGAGTCAGACCACCCTACAAGACACATAAGAAAGATAGGTTCTGTAGTTGAAGTAAGCGGTGTGACATTCCCGGCTTATGATGCTACTACCATAAATGCCAGAAGCAAGGAAGCACTGGAGAGTGCTAGAAAAGCTGTGGAGACAGCTAAGCTTGAGGCTAGGTCAGTGGAGACTGACAGTAACGTATTAGAGCTTGAAAAAGCGAAAACACTTATTTTAGGAGGTAAATAACCATGAGAAAGAAAATTCTCGAAAAGAGACTTGCAAGACTTCAGAGCAAGAGGCAGAGTCTCACAGAAAGAGCTATGTCTTCACAGGATGTAAATGAAGTAAGAAGCATTAACTCACAGATTGAAGACGTAAACGCTGAGATAGCTGAAACTCAGGAAGAGCTTGAAGCTATTGAAGCAGAGGAAAGACAGGCAGAACTTGAAGCAGAGCAGAGAGCCGCTAACCCTGTTCCAGCTAATGCTCAGCGTGTAAATGGTGACATTCCGGGGGCTGTAGTAGGCTCATTTAATGCACCTGAGACAAGAGATAACGCTGATCCATTTTCTACAATGGAGTACAGAAGAGCATTTATGAAGTATGCTCAGACAGGTGAGCCTATCCCGGCTACGCTTTATCAGAGAGACGGCAGCCCGGCTAATACTGATACTCTGGGTGCTACTATTCCTACCACTGTACTTAATGAGTTCATTCAGCTCATCCGTAAGGTTTACGGTAACCTCTATTACAAGGTTCGTAAGCTGAATGTTAAGGGAGCTGTAAAGATTCCTATCTCAGAGCTTCAGGCTACTTTTAAATGGATCACAGAAGACACTGTTAGCCCTCGTCAGGATGGCGGTAATATTAAGGACTTTGTAGAGTTCTCTTACAATATGGCTGAGATTAGAGTATCACAGTCTCTTCTTAGTTCAATCGTAACTATTGACCTGTTTGAGCGTGAGATAGTAAGAATTATGCTTATTGCATACCTTCAGGCTATGGATACAGGAATTGTAAAGGGAACTGGTAACGGTCAGATGCTGGGTATCCTCAATGATCCTAGAGTTATGACTCAGCCTGGTCATATCATTCAGCTGTCAGCGGCTGATATCAATAACTGGACGGCATGGAGAAAGAACTTCTTTAGTAAGCTTCCACTTGGTTACAGAGCTGGAGAGTTCATCTTCCCACTTGCTACAGTGGATGCTTACCTTGAGACTATGGCTGATGCTAATAATAATCCTATCTTTAAGCAGTCTACAGGCTTAGAAGTTATGGACGGTGACTCAAGAAACCCTCACGGACGTTTCTTTGGTCGTGAGATAGCACTTGTAGAGCCGGATATCATTACTGATTTTGACTCAGCTTCAAGCGGTGATGTTATCGGTATCTTCTGGCAGCCTGAAGAGTACGCTATCAATACTAATATGGCTTTTGGTATGAGAAGGTACTTTGATGAAGAGCGTAACGAGTGGGTCAACAAGATGCTTACTGTAGTAGATGGTAAGGTTCTTAATCCTAGAGGATTCTATGTATTTACTAAGAAGTAAGGGAGGTGCTGAGCTATGACAACAGTAGAAGCACTTAAGGGCTTATATGTAGTTTTAGGCGGTCAGCTTACAGATACTTACGCTGATATAGCTGGCGGTATAGCTGTTAGTGACTATGTGCTTATCCCTGACTGTATCCAGGCTATTACTCAGGTAGTAACTACAGCTACTAAGGCTGAGTTACCAGCTGTAACCTCAGATGATAACGGTAGTGTACTTAAAGTAGTAGCTGGTGAGTGGGCTGTAGGTGAAGATAACATAACAGCTTAATAATTTAGGAGGTAAATAATCATGATTAATAACGATAGAATCGTACCAGTACAGGCTATAGACCTTATTAGTCTGTATGGTCTTATCCTTACAATGGATAGTGATAACTCAGGGCTTGTAGCACTTAATGCTACTAACCCTGGTGAGTTTGAAGTAGGAGCTTCAGCTGGATCAGTTCTTATAGCTGATGAACCGGTAGCAAGCCTTGACTTTGCTTCAGGTTACTCAGCTGGTACTGTTTACTTTGTTCCGGCATACAACTACTCAGGCTTTAGTATCAATGGCTCAGCGGTAACACCTGAGTCTGATAGTGATGAGGTAGTAGCAGACGGACGTACACTTTATAAGGCTGTTTTAGGAAGTGGAGAGGTTACTATCACTAAACTAGGCTTTTAATCTAAGACTGGAGGTATAACCCTATGAAGTTAAAGATTGAGAGAGAATTTAAAGATAAGTACACTGGTGAAAAGTATGAAGCTGGTAAAGAGGTAGAGTTTGAGGAAGATAGAGCTAAAGAGCTTCTGTCAGACTCAAGGGGTCTTGTAACTAAGGTTAAGGAAACCAAAAGACCAGCTAAGAAGTCTAAGAAATGATTTAAGGGAGGCTATGGGCCATGAACGTAACACTAGAACAAGTTAAAGCTGCTTTAGGTATAGTAGGTAACTATCAGGATGCCACTCTACAGATATACTTTGATGAGGCGGTAGCTTTTCTGAAAGATGCCGGAGTATCTGAGGCTAATATAACAGCTGGTGTAGTGGCCCGTGGCGTTTCTGATTTATGGAACTATGGAGCTGGTGACGGAAAGCTATCACCTTACTTTATGCAGAGAGCGGCTCAGCTGAGTTATAAGGGGTGATTATATGGCTAGACGATATAACCCTGTAACGCCTTTTGATGTAGCCATGAAGTTACTTGTACCTACAAGTACTATGGTAAAAGGCGTAAGAAAAGATATTTATCCTGATCCTGAGGAAGTAACTGAAGTATTCTTTGGTAGTTTTAGAACCTATGGCGGTACTGAGAATATGTCTAATGACATTTATACAGTTTATGACACGGCTGTTATAGATACCTGGTATAACCCGGCTATAACAAGTGATTGTAAGGTGTATATCTGTGAGACAGGTGAGACATATGATGTTATAAGCCGTCCTGAAAATATAGGCATGAGACACCAATATTTACAGTTTAAGTTACGAAAAGTAGGAGGTAAACCATAATGGCAAGCCGTAAGCGTATGATAGATATAGATTTTGCCTGCTTTGGTGATTATGCTGAGAAGCTTGATAAGTTAGGTGCTAACCTTCAGCAAGCTTTTAGTAAAGCTATGGAACAGGCAGCCGAAACAGTCCAAAATGATACTATTAGTGCTATGGCTTCAGGTAACCTACCAGCTGGAGGTAAATACTCTCAGGGAGATACAGAGGCGGCTATTATACATGATCCTAAAGTAGTCTGGCACGGTTCTTTAGGTGAGATAGACTTAGGCTTTGATAAGACTAAGCCTGGAGCTGGAGGCTTCCTGATAACAGGAACGCCTAAGATGCAACCTAACAGAGCTTTAGAGGAAATATACAGCCGTAAGAAGTATGAGAGAGACCTTAAAAAGGATATCGAAAAAGCTTTACAGGATGAAATAGATAAGACTATGGGAGGTTAACACATGGAAGATAACTTAATAAGCATATTAAGTAGCTTTGGTTATCCTGTATATAGACAAGGTTCTATGTCAGATGATGAAGCCTACCCACCTACTTTCTTTACATTCTGGAACTTTGATAGTCCTGACCATAGTTACTATGATAACTCTGATTATGGAACTGAATGGTACTTTAACATTTATGTATACAGTGATGATCCTGATATAACCTATAACCTTCTGGCAAGTGCAAGGGAAGCCTTAAAGAGTGCCGGGTGGATATGTAAAGGTAAGGGTTATGACGTACAGAGTGATGAGGAAACCCATACAGGAAGAGGGTTAGAAGTTATCTATATACAATTTAAATAATATTGAGCCTATGAGCCACTAACACTAAGTTAGTGGCTCATTTTATTAAATTTAGGAGGTAAACGAGATGAAGATTTATGAGTATAGAGGCGTAAGCGGCCTTGTGTATGCTCCAGTTACTCAGGATGACTCTGAGGGCTTTGTTACAGGTACTGTAAAGCCGCTTGCTGGAGTTGCTGAGATTAGTAAGAGTACTGAGTCAAGTAATGAAGCTCATTACTACGATAACCTTCCGGCGGTAGTAGTAAGCTCTACAGGTTCAGATGAAATTACTATTTCAGCTTCAGCTATTCCTTTTGATGTACTGGCTGAGATTACAGGTCAGTACTATGACGATACTACAGGAATGTTTGTAGAGAAAGAGCGTAACCCTGGATACTTTGCTATTGGTTATCAGACAAAAACTACAGACGGTGACGTTATGTATGTTTGGAGACTTAAGGGTACATTTAATATCCCTGACCAGACTAACGCTACAGAGGATGATGGTACAGATGCTAACGGTCAGGAAATCACTTATACAGGTATTTCTACTACCCATAAGTTTACTAAGACCAACTCACCAGCTAAGGCTGTAACAGTTAATACTGGTCTGGGTCTTGCTGATGTTTCTGACTTCTTTACTAGCGTTCAGACACCTGACAGTATTCAGAGTAGAACAGTTACACCCAGCATAGCCCTTAATCAGGCTACAGCAAGTGTAGAGGCTGGAGAGACTATAACTCTTACAGCTACTACTTATCCGGCTGATGCGGTAGTTACCTGGAGTTCAAACGCTGAGACTTATGCTACTGTAAGCGGTGGAGTTGTTACAGGCGTGGCTGAAGGATCAGCTGTTATCACAGCTTCTATTGAAGTTGACGGTCAGACCTATACTGACACTTGTACAGTAACTGTAACGGCAGTAGAAGGTTAAGTATTACAAATTTAAGAGGTGGGTGGTTTTATAACCACCTACCTTAATTTATAAGAAAAGGAGATTAAGGAAAATGGAACAGATTATTTTAAATGTTTATGATGATGAAAATAACGTAGTTAAGACTTGTAAGGCTGAGCTTATGGAGCTTAAATTTGGCTCTATCAGAAGCCTTATGAAGCTTCTTAACATTGAGGATATAAATGATACAGCTCAGTTACTTAAGACTGTATATGGAGCGTGGGAACAGCTTACTAAGGTCTTAACTGGCTGTTTTCCTGAGATGACAGATGAAGACTGGGATAATGTGAAGGTATCAGAGCTTATACCTACACTTATGGCTATCTTCAGATTTTCATTTAGTGAGATGCTGGCTATTCCTAAAGACTCAAAAAACTAGATGAGGGCGTAGATGATACGCCCTTATATCAGATTTTATTTGAGCTTAACTATCAGCTCTGTAAAGAGTTCCCGGCTCTTACACCTTATGAAGTAGATAATAAAGCCTACTGTAAGGTTATAGAACTGTACTCAGACGTAAGAACTATGCAATTAACGGAAAAGAAAAAGAATGATCCTAACAGAGTAATAAGAAGACCAGCCGGGGATGACTGGTTTTAGGTGGTGAGATTATGGCAGATACAAACTCTACAGTACAATTTAAAGCGGATATAGCTCAGCTTAAGGCGGCTATGCAACAGGCTAGTAGGTCTGTAAGACTTGCAAGCTCAGAGTTTAAAGCCGCTACAGCCGGGCTTGATGATTGGTCAAGTTCAGCTGAAGGACTTCAGGCTAAGGTTAAACAGCTGAATAGTACCTTACAGGCTCAGAAGAAACAAGTAGAGCTTGCAAGAGAAGCCTGGGAGAAGACTAAAAAAGTCTATGGTGAAAACTCAGCAGAAGCTGACAGAGCTAAAATGTCTCTTAATAACTATGAGGCAGCTGTAGCCAAAACTGAGAAAGAACTTAATGGCTATAGTGAAGAGCTGAAAAAGGCTGAGAAGTACGGTGATAATTACGCTGATACGTTAGAGCAAATGGAAGATGCTCAGCAAAAGGCTTCTGACGGCTTTACTGTAATGAAGGGAGCTTTAGCTAACCTTATAGCTGACGGTATACAGAAAGCTATTAGTGCTTTAAAAGACTTGGCTAAAGAAGCCATACAGGTAGGTATGGACTTTGAAAGTGCTATGAGTAAGGTAGGGGCTGTATCTGGGGCAAGTGCTGAGGATATGGAAAAACTCAACGCTAAGGCTAAAGAAATGGGTTCTACCACTAAGTTTACAGCCACTGAAGCCGCTGAAGCTTTTAATTATATGGCTATGGCTGGCTGGAAGACTGAGGATATGCTTGACGGTATAGAAGGTATTATGAGTCTAGCCGCCGCTTCAGGATCAGACTTAGCTACTACTTCTGATATCGTAACGGATGCCCTTACAGCTATGGGTTATAATGCTGGTGATGCTGGTAGGCTTGCTGATGTAATGGCTGCCGCTTCCAGTAACGCTAACACTAACGTAGAGATGATGGGTCAGACCTTCCAGTACGCCGCTCCAATCGTAGGGGCCTTAGGTTATAACATGGAAGATACGGCTGTAGCTATCGGACTTATGGCTAACGCTGGTATTAAGGGTGAGAAGTCAGGTACAGCTCTTAGAAGTATCTTAACAAGGTTATCAGCTCCACCTAAAGAGTGTGCTGAGGCTATGGAAGAGTTAGGTATATCTCTTACAGATAGTCAGGGTAACATGAAAGACCTTGATACAGTCATGAAAGACTTACGCAAGGGCTTTGATGGACTTTCAGAAACTCAGCAGACTCAATACGCTAAGGCTATAGCTGGTCAAGAGGCTATGTCAGGACTCTTAGCTATAGTTAACGCCGCTCCAGCTGACTTTGATAAGCTTACTCAGGCTGTAGAAAACTCTAACGGTGCGGCTCAGAATATGGCTGACGTAATGCAAGATAACGTAGGCGGTCAGCTTACTCTTCTTAAGTCTAAAGTAGAAGGTATCATGATTAACCTTTTTGAGAGAGCTTCTGACTCTATGAAAGAAGGTATCAATAAAATATCTGATGCCCTGGATAAAGTAGACTGGGATGCTGTAGGAGATAAGATAGCTAAGTTTGCTACTAAGGCTATAGACTTATTTACTTATCTGATTACAAATGGCCCCAGGATATTATCTACTCTAAAAACTATAGGAACTGTTATAGGTACACTTTTTGTAGTAAATAAAGTGGCTACTTTTGTAGGTGTTCTTAACGGACTTATAGCTAAGTATACCACCTTCAAGGCTGTACTTGATGCTGTTAAAGGATCACAGTTAGCTCTTAACCTGGCTCAGCTTGCTTCACCTGTAGGATTAGTCTTAGCTGGAGTTACGGCACTGGCTGCCGGGGTTCTACTTCTTTCAAACAGGAATAAGGAAGCCACTGAGACTACTTCAGCTCTTTCTGAGGAAGAAGAAGAGCATATAAAGAAGATACATGAAGCTACTGAGGCTTATGAAGAGTTAAATAATAGACGGAATGAGTCAGTTAAAGCTATAGATGCTGAATATGGTCATTATGCTGAGTTAGCTTCAGAGCTTGACAGTTTAGTAAACGCTAATGGTGAAGTTAAAGCCGGATATGAAGACAGAGTTAACTTTATCCTGACTACTCTTAATGAGGCTTTTGGTACTGAGATGCAACTGATAGACGGTGTAATAGAGGGCTATCAGGAAGAGAAGAAGTCACTAGAGGATTTAATGGAGACTAAGAAGGCTCAGGCTTATCTTAGTGCTAATGAAGAGAAGTACACTGAAGCTATTAAGAACCAACAAGAGGCTTTAGTAAACTATACTACAGTTCAGGATGACTATAAGAATAAAGTAGAAGCACTTAACCAGGCTACAGCTGAACGTGAACGCTTACAGAGTATGACCGCTGAGGCATACGCTAAAGAAATCGGCTTGATGGGAGATATGGGCCTTAAGAATGAAGTATATAAAGATGCTGTAAACTCAGCTATAGCTTCTGAAAAGGCACATAAAACCGCTGTAGGTGAGTTAAGACAGTCTTTAGGTGAAGCTGAGAAAACTTACGTTAACTATCAGGCTACAATTAAAAACTATGAAGGACTGTCAGCGGCTATTATAAGCGGTGACTCATCTAAGATAAGTGATGCACTTAAAAACTTACAGTATGACTTTATAACAGCTGAAACAGGTACTAGAGAATCTTTACAGAACCAGGTGACCAGCCTTGAAACTAACTTAGAAGCCATGAAACAGGCTATAGCTAATGGTACACCTGGTGTCACTCAGCAGATGGTAGATGATATGGCTAATATGGTAAATCAGGCTAAAGAAGAGCTTGAAAAACTACCACCTGAAGCTGAGAAGATTGGAGAAAATACAGGTGAGAAACATTCTGAGGGTGTTAAGTCTACTACTGGTAAGAGTAAGAAAGCCGGAGAAGAGATAGGTAGTAGTACTGTAGCTGGTGAAAAAGAGGGTGCTTCAGGATCAAAGAAACAAGGTGAAAATACAGGATTACAATACTCAGGCGGTGTATCTAGTAAGAGCGGTGAGGCTCAGCAAGCCGGAGAGACATTAGGTGCTTCAACTGTCAGAGGTGAAGAAAAAAGTAACTCTGCTTCTTTTGGAACTGGTAAAGGATTAGCCTTACTTAATATACAGGGTATTCAGAGTCAGAACGGTAACGCTTTTAACGCTGGTGAAGTACTAGCAAGTAACGCTAAAAGCGGTACAGATACAGCAGATACTTACTCTTCTGGTCAGAACTTCTCACAAGGCTTTATAAATGGTATAGGCAGCCTTATTAGTGAAGCATGGAATAAGGCTAAGTCACTGGCACAAAACGCCTGGAGCGGTCTGAAAAAAGGACAACAAGAAGGATCACCTTCTAAGTTAACGTATCAGTCAGGCGTGTACTTTGTTCAAGGTTATATAAACGGTATAGCCTCTGAACAGAAAAGCCTACAGAAGACAGTTAAGAATATGGTTACTGGAGTAATTAAAGAGCTGGCTAAAATGTCTAACTTTAACTTCAATACAGTAGCTGAAAATGCAAGTACAAAGTTTGCTGATGCTATGAGTAACAAAGTTACTTATATGCTTAATAAGATGCAATACCAAAATGAGAAAAAGCTTGCTGAGTTTGATAATGAGATATCTAAGCTGGAAGCTAAACAATCAGCTAAGTCTGAAAAGCTCCAGGCTGAAAGTGATAAAAAGATAGAGGCTCTTCAGGAACGCTATGATAATGAAGAAGACAAAGAGCGTAAGAAAGCTCTTAAGAAAGAGATAGATACTGAGAAAGCTAACATAAAGAAGCTTATTACTGAGAATGATAAAGCTTATCAGAAACTGATAGATAGACAGAATAAGTATAAAGAAGCCTATCAGTCAGCTTCTTCTGAAATGCTGTCAGAGTTCAGTACAGCTATCAGTGATTATCAGACTAAGGCTCAGGCTCTTATAGATGACACTATAAACGGTATTACTGATAAATATAATCAGCGGTATGATGAGCTTTTAGGTAAACAGAATACCCTTATAGATAAACTTAAGGGAGCTGGTGAGCTGTTTGAGATATCCGGGGCTGGTATTATGACAGTCAATGATATCAAAGAACAGACTAAGGCTATCAAAGACTATACTGATAAGCTCCAAAAGATTAAACAGAAGGTATCTAGTGAGTTATTTAACCAGATAGCTTCTTATGATATGACAGAAGGATCGGCTTTTATGGATAGGCTACTTGCTATGAGCAAGAAAGACCTTGAAGCTTATAACCAGGCTTACACTGAAAAAATGGAAGCCGCTCAGCAAGCCGGAGAGAAGATATATAAATCAGACTTTAACCAGATAGCTAAGGACTATAAGAGTGAGATTAAGACAGCTTTTAAGGGTCTTGATAAAGAGCTTGAGGCTTTAGGTACTCAGACTATGAAGGGATTTGTGACCGGGCTTACTAAAAACACTGACTATATGACTAAAGAAGTTAAGACTTTCGTTAAGTCTATGGTTGATACCTTCAAGAAAGAACTTAAGATTAAGTCACCTTCAAGGGTGATGATGACTATAGGAGACTATACAGGTGAAGGACTTGTAGACGGTCTTAAAGGTACTCTAAACAGTATCAGAAAAGTAGCTAACGAGATGGCTCAGAGCGTGGCTACTCCACTTGATAACATGAAGACTAATCTGGGTGATATGAAGTCAGGTGTAAGAGGTCAGAACGGTATAGCACCTCAGACTAATAACGTAGTAAATAACTATAACCTGGTTCAGAATAATAACAGTCCTAAGAGCTTATCAGCACTTGAGACTTACAGAGCCAGAAGGCAGCAGATAGCCATGATAAAAGCTATGACTTAAGGGGGGATCAGTATTGTATACATTAATTGCACAGAATAAATATGGTGAACAGCTTGAGCTTACCCATAATGAAGCTTATGTAATTACTGATATAGACGGTATTGATCCACCTGATGCGGTCATTAATACCACCAGGAACGCTAATGTTGACGGCTCTATCTATAACAGTTCTTATGTTGATAACAGGACTATCACTATTACTCTGGCTATCAATGGCCCGGCTGAAGCTAACAGGATACAGCTCTATCAGTTCTTTAAGGCTAAGTATCCTGTAAGGCTTTACTATAAAAATGCCACAAGGGATGTGTATATAGACGGTTATGTACGGAATATACAGATAGACTTTTTCAACAAAAAACAGATAGCCCAGATAACTATAATATGTCCTAATCCATTCTTTAACGGAGTAAGTGACAGTATTACAGAGTTTGGAACTGTAGAAGGTCTGTTTGAGTTTCCTTTTAACATAGAGGAAAGCGCAAACTTATTAGACGTTACAGCAGATACTACCACTACTAACGGTATTACTTTTACTGTAAATGATGATGGAACTATCACAGTGGACGGTACAGCTACAGGTAACGCTTACTTAGTTCTAGGAGCGGTTAACCTGGCTGGTAATATCACTTATGCACTTAACGGCTGTCCTGAAGGTGGAGGTAACAGCACTTACAGGCTTTACTGGCAAGGCGTAACTGGTAACTATGATGAGGGTGAAGGAACTACTTACACGCCTGATAGTAACAGTAATATAAATATCAGAATAGTAATATATGAAGGTGCTACCGTAGATAACTTAGTATTTAAGCCTATGGTCAGAGTAGCCAGTGTAGAAGATGATGCTTATATGGAGTATGGTGATCCACCGGGAGCTATTGAGTTCAGTAGGATTTTGTTAAATGAAGAGACTAATGTTATTAATGGTGGTGACATAGACTCAGGGGCCATTATAGAGCTTAGAGCTATGGGTGAGGTAGGTACTCCAGGTATCTATAACGTGGAAACAAGAGAGACCTTTATTATAAATGTGACAATGCAAGAGGGAGACCTGATAACTATAAACACTAAGAAAAAAGAGAAAAGTGTAACCCTTCTCAGAGATGGAGTGACCACTAATCTTATAGGCAGCCTTGCCTCAGGTTCAAGCTGGTTACAGTTAGAGCCTGGAGATAATACTTTTATAGTATCAGCTGATACGTTCCCTGAGAATCTGTACGTTACATTTACTGTAGTTAATCAGTTTGAGGGGGTATAAGCCTATGGATATATACGTTTTAGATGAACTGAACGGAGTTATAGGCTTAATTGATACTTTTGAGAGTGCCATATTCAATATACAATACTTTTCAAAAAATGATTTTCAGATAACAGTAGCCGGAACACCTGAAAATATCAGTCTCTTACAGATGGATAGGCTTTTATGCCGTGGTGATGATATATCAGAAAATGAGTATCATAACGTAATGAGGATAGAGGGCTTACAGCTTAACTTTGATAGTGAAAAAGGCTGGATACTGACAGTCACAGGTAAAGGTTTAAAGAACATACTGAGCCGTAGGATAGTATGGAGTCAGACCACTACTACAGGATCAGTAGAGACAGCTATAAGGAAGGTCATTACTGAGAATGTTATTAACCCTTCAGACAGCTCCAGGAAGATTAATAACTTTGCTATGGATGCCGCTCAGGGTTTTCCTGAGACAGCTGACATACAGCTACTAGGAGAGAATATAGCAGACTGGTTAGAGGCTACTTGTCAGACTTACGGCTATGGCTGGGATGTATACATAAAGAACAGTAAGTATACATTTAAGCTCTATAAGGGAGCTGATAGGAGCTATGACCAGAATGTTAATGACCCAGTAGTATTCAGCCCGGACTATGATAACTTACTAAGCTCCACTTACACCTATAACAAGGAAGACTATAAAAATGCTGCCCTGATAGGTGGAGAAGGTGAGGGTATTAATAAACGTACAGCTTCCATAGGAACGGCTTCAGGACTGGAACGGTCAGAGACTTATATAGACGGCTCAAGTGTATCAAGTAACGGTCAGATAATCACTGTAGAACAGTATACAGCCATGTTAGAAAACTATGGTCAGGAACAGCTGAGCGGTAACGCTTTTACTACTAAGTTTGACGGTGAGATTGATCCTAACGGTATGTATAAACTTAATCGAGATTACTTTCTGGGTGATATAGTCCAGATTGATAATAATAACGGTATTTCAGCCGTTACCAGGATAGTAGAGATAATCTACTCAGAGGATGAAAACGGAATATCTGTAATACCAACTTTCACAGAATGGGAGGTTGATAACTAATGGCTGTAACTTATGGATTTTTTAACAGCATAAATCAGGACAGGGTATATAATGCGGATCAAATGAGTATGTACTTTGAAGGTCTTATATCTGATGGAGTCTATGAGGATGTAGGCGGTGCTTTACAAGTCTTAGCCGGGAGCGGTATGACAGTTAATGTACAGACTGGTAGAGCTATAGTAGACAGTAAGTGGGTTAAAAATGATGCTGTATATAGCATTACTCTTAGCCCTTCTCATGTAACCCTTGACAGATATACGGCTATAGTACTCAGGCTTGATTATGCTAACAGAATGATAAGCATAGTAGCTAAGGACGGTACACCAGCTAGTAAACCAGTCAAGCCAGCTATGCAAAATGACAATACTATAGTAGAGCTGTGTCTGGCTTATGTGTTTGTAGCTCATGGAGTAACAAGCGTAACCCAGGCTAACATTACTGATATGAGAGCTTCCAACTTATGCGGATGGGTTACCGGGATAGTGGAACAGGTAGACACTTCTCAGCTCTTCCTTCAGTGGCAGACAGCTTACGAAGAGTTCTACCAGAGCTTTCAGGACTGGTTTGACCACCTTACAAAGACTCTACAGGTTAATACTTATATCTATCAGTACAGTAAAAGAGTTAAGCTGACCAGTAGCGGCTCTAAAGTAATACCTCTTGATATGTCTGGCTACACATATGAAGAGGGAGATATTATAAATGTTTATATTAACGGCTTATATGCTTACGCTGACGTAGATTACTTTTTAGACACTTCTAAGACTCCACCTGAAGTACACCCTAACGCTACAGCTGCCGGAACAGAAGTAGTAATAACAGTACTTAAATCAAAGGTTGGAAATCCAGTTAGCGGAGGCGGTTCAGATATAAGTCAATACACATTCACAGACGAGGTTCATTCAACCTCAACAATAACGGCAAACGGGGAGGTAAGTTAAAATGATACTATCTAATTACTGGCGTTTCATTAAGGAATTGAACACACATGACGCATATGATGAGAGCAAGTATGGAAGTGAAACTGTCACAAGTTCAATGATTAACATGAATGGGGAATCAGGTGTTTTAATATATGTCACAGCAAGTCGAAATCAAACTACAATGGTTCCGCCAATGAATAACAATAGAAATATATTCAACAACGGAATTTCTATACTTTTCGGAAGCGGCACAGGAGAAATCCAGCCGACAGATTATGACATGGACAATGATGTAACAAGCTCCCTCAGTAATATCAACGTGAGCATTTCTGAAACTGTTGACGATTCTGGAATACATCGAATCATCACTGCGACAGGATTAAATCAGACATCATCACCAATTACTATTACTCAAGTCGGAATCACTAAGGACATATTCAGTGGATATCAGACATCCGTCAAGTGTTTGCTTGCGAAGACGGCTCTCAACAAACCAATCGAAGTAAAACAGAATCAAGAGTTTTCTGTAACTCTTGAATGGGTTGAAGCATAACTAAGGTTTCCATTTTTTCCTTTCTTATAAATGTGGAAACGCCCTTACATGATATTACTCTGTAGGGGCGTTTCTAATTATTTCTGATATTCTTCTATTATTTCTACCAGCTCAGGATCATCAATAATCTCATCCAGCTTACAGTTAAGGGCTAAGCATATCTTAATTAATACCTCAAGCTTAGCACCCTCTATAGGCTTGTTACCCTGTTCATAGTACTGATAAGTCCTAAGATTCAGTCCGGCTTTTGTAGCCACTTCCAGCTGAGTATGACCTGAGTTAACTCTGAGGGCTTTAAGCTTAGTTTTAGCCTTATGGCGTGGGCCTCTGGTCTTCTTAGCTTCAGGAGCTGCCTGAGGCTGTTCATGTTTAAGTATAGCCTCTATAATCTCAGATTTTCTCATATGGTCTATGTCAAGGTTATACTGTCTAGCCAGGTCATTCAGACCACCTAACACGGTCATTTTTTGTAGTTCTTTTCTTCTTGCTTCCATATTGTTTACCTCTTTATACAATTATTTTTGTATATTATATCTTACTTTTGGTGTATATGCAATAACTTTTATACACTTATTATTGTATTATTTTTTTATGATTTTTAGTAATAGGTTTACGATTAATAGTATACAGGGAGAAAATGTCATGTTATGCTAGTAATTGTAAATAACTATTCTACTAGGAGCTGATAACTTATGAGATTTGAAAAAGTTAGAGACATTCAAAAAGATAACAAAGTTAACAAGCTTATTGATGAATTTATTAAAACCAACTATGACAGAGTAGAAGTAATTAATGAGGATGACTACAAGGATAATAATAGAATGGTAGCCGCTATGAGGTGGATCATTAAAAATGACTATCCTGATAAAGTAAAGGTGTCCAAAATAAAGGACAGAGTATATCTTTCTAAGATAGATTATGAAATAACAAAAAATAACGCCCAGTAATGGGCGTTTTATCATATCTCTATAAAATACTCTTCTAAGTGACCTAAAGAGATAAATTCTCTTCTGCCTAAGCTGATCCACTCTATCCAGATACCTTCTACAGCGTATATATCACCGTCACAGTTCCAGTCAGCTACTTCTACAGTAACCTCTGATACTTGTCTTGCTTTACTTCCTGATACGTCTTTATACATTTTCATACTTAACAGCTCCTATTCATTACTATATACATATTATACAATAAAAAGTGTATATAGTAAATTATTTTTGTACACTTTTTATTGTATAATGTTATTTACAATATACAACTAATAGTGTATAATGAAAGAGAAGTTAAGGCAAGGGAGGTAAACAAAATGACAGCTGATAGAAGATATGAGATAGATAAAATAATGTTCAATCAGGTATGGTATGGCGGTGATAGAAGTGACGTTCCTGAAGATATGTTCTGGATATGGTATGACACTGATGAGATGGAAGACGTTAATGAGCGTGATGAAGCTTATAGAACTGTAGAAGCTTACTTAGTAGAAAATAATATAATTTAAGCCAGGAGGATAAACACCATGAGTAGAAAAGAACTAGCAAATAAGGTATTTGATATACTAAGAGTAGATATGACTTTGATAGGTAAATCTGATGAAGAGTTATGGAAGTCCATAGCTGAGACAGACGATATAACACTATTAACATTTTTAGAGGAGGCTGAGTAATATGAAAGCAGAAGTATTTTACACAGGCGGCGGTATATGGATAGCTGAGATGGACTTACAGAACGGTACATATGCTGTAGTAGATTCAGATTTTAATGAGTGCTTAAGCATATACAACTATACAGATGATGAGCCTTATATGCCTGAAGATATGATTTTCAGTAAGGGCGTGGATCAGCTGGATAGTGAGCAGATGAAGATATATAACCAGCTTTTAGCTGCCCTGAAAGAGAAAACCACCCTTTAGAGGGTGGTTTTTACGTTTATCTGTCAAGTATCTGTCAACCTCTGTAAAGCCTTATATTATAAGGCTTCAGAGGCTTTTTTATTGTATCAGCTATTACACTTTATTCAGTTAAAGTGTAATAGCTATAAACCCTTATTTTATAAGGGTTTACGGCTTAAACTTGACAGATTGACAGTTCTCTTTATTACTTGATATATTAGATTAAAAACATTAAAAATTTGTGATGTTTTTGATATAAAAAATAATATATAGTAGTTTATCTGTAATCTGTCAAGTGTAATAGTAGGTTTACATAATATTAAAAAGACCACCTCAGAGGCTGGCTCTGTAGGTGGTATATGTCTTTTACTCAATATGTGGGAAGCGTTAAAGGGCTTGGTACATATTGAGTAAAATAGGGCGTTAAAAATTCCAGTGTATTGTTATATCATCATTATCTATCTCTATCTTTTCTATAAGGTCACCTATAACGGCTCTTATCTCTTCAAAGTCTCCACGTTCCAATACGTCAGGGAAGTCTTCTACAATGTGCTTTATCTGTTCTTGATTTAGCTTACTGTCTATCTCAGATTGAATAATGTCTATCTCTGCCTCAAGTCTGGTCTTTTGGTCATCCAGTTCCTGTATCTTATCTTGTAGAATGTTCATAGGCATTTTACCTATAACATAAAGGTCCATAAGTTTAGAAAGCTGTTTATCAATATCTTTTATTCTATCCTCTAAAATCTTTGGTCTTTCATCCGGGGCCTTATCTTCTTTCAGTTCGTGCATATAATCAGGATCAAGAGCAAGCTGTTTAATCTCACTAAAAACAAGGTCATTTAAATTTTTTAGTTTCCAGTTTTTATTTTTACAGTTAGGGTCTTTGATGACGGCTTTATTTCTTTTAGTCCGTGAATTACACCCTAAAAACTCATAAACATAATAGTCATTACTGTTAGGCTTTTTACGTCTGGCTGTTATCTTAGAGTATTTAGCTCCACATTTAGAACAGTATAAGTAACCACCTAAGTAAGTTGTTATTTTGCCGTGACCTCTGTTACTTTTATAGTTATCAGACCTAATATCAAGTATAGCCTGTACCTCATCAAAGAGCTTTTGAGATATGATAGGTTCATGAGTGCCTTTATTCCAGGTATCATTATACTTAGTGTATCCTAAGCAAGATTTAGACCTTAAGACTCTTCTAACAGCTTTATTATCCCATTCACCATATCTAGTATTATAACCTTTTTTGTTGAATGTCTCAGCTATCTTATAAGGTGATTCACCCTTAGAGGCAAGTTCAAAGGCTTCCTGAACCTGGAGTTTTTCAAAGGCATTTATAATAAGTTCACCTTGAATAAGCTCATATCCTATAGGTGCATTTCTACCGCCATTCCACTTACCTAGTTTAGCTCTGGCTTCTTTACCCATAGCCATACGTTCTTTTATCTGTTCACGTTCTAGCTGAGCAAACACAGCTAAGATACCTACTATAGCTCTTCCAAAAGGTGTAGAAGTATCAAAGTTCTCAGACATAGATACAAAGTCTACACCAGTCTTTAAAAACTCATCCTCTATAAGGTTAAGAGTATCTTTCTGGGAGCGGCTGAGGCGGTCAAGCTTATATACAATTACTTTATTTACTCTGCCTCTTTTAATATCCTTAAGCATAGCCTGTAAGCCGGGGCGGTTGGTATCACCACCTGAAAAGCCAGGATCAGTATAAACTTTATATACTTCCCAGCTGTGAGCTTCACAGTACTTAGTCAGTCTGTCTATCTGTTCATGGATAGAGTAACCTTCCTTAGCCTGTTCCTGAGTGGATACTCTTACATAAATAGCTACTTTTGTTTTCTTTGTCATTTTGCTATTTTCTCCCTCTGTTTTCTAATTTGTTCTAGCATAATATCTATACTTATATTTATAAGCTCTTTCTCTGAGTCTGTTAATTCTTTATTATCTAACTTGTAAAAAGCCTTCATATAAGCTTTAAGATGACTCATATCTTTATTTTGTTCTATAGGTTTAATGTCTTCTAAAGGTACTATGTTACCTTTAGAAAGTTCATCAGTACTAATATTTAAAACCTTACATATCTCTATTATATTTTGTACGTTAGAGTTCATGATTCCTCTTTTTAAGATACTATCTACAGTTGTGTATTTTAAATTAGTGTGTTTTACAAAATTTGTTAAGGTCTTATACTCTTCTAGTATTTTTTCTTTTAACTTTTCTTCTATTGTCATATCACTCACCTCACTTTCTTCATAAATCATATAAAATATATAGTAAAAAATCAACAAGAAATTACGAAAAATCATAATAAAAATATGTTGATATTTTACAAAATTCTAAAATTTTGTAATTAAGTTCTTTACATTATGAAAATTCGTAGTATAGTTATAGATGTGGGTTACGAATATTCGTAATCTACTGAATATTTCTAAAAATTCATAAGAAGGGAGGTTTAACAATGTTTTATCCAAACTTACTAGCTGAGATGGCTAAACGGAAGATTAAACAGAAAGATATAGCTTCTGTCATAGGTAAGGAAGAGCAGACGGTATCTAAAAAAATGAACGGATCAGCTACTTTCACACTGGAAGAGGCTAAGAAGATTTGTGAGTATCTTGAAACTGATATGAGTATCAATGATTTATTTATGCAATCGGAGAGTTAAGTTATGAATTTACCAGCTAAAGTATATGCCATTTATACACTTGATAAAAACGGTAACACTTTTGGAGTATATGTAGGAGCTTCTCATAGAGTAGAAGAGAGAATTAAGAGACATTTACACTGTCATACTACTCAGATAGAGTTACATGACCTTATGAGAAAAGGATCATATAAAGTTCAGATATTAGATTCTATTAATGACCGTCAAGAAGCTTGTAAAGAGTATGAATGGATAAGGTTTTTTCAGAAGAAAACAGACTTAAAAGTTTTTAATGTTAAAACTGACTGTTTTCTAAAAGAGGTGAGTGCATGATTTATCACGTTTTAAAGGACGGCTCAAGGGTGGAGAGCGTAAGAGGGATAGTAATTAAAGCGGATCAGTTTCCTCAGGTTTATAGAGTCATAGAGAGGATTGAAGAGAGAGGTAAGACAGATGAAACTGTACGAACATCAGAGACAAGCACTTGAAGCCACAGCAGATAAGAACAGAGTGGCTTACTATCATGACCAGGGCTTAGGTAAGACTTTTACGGGTGGTGAGAAGGTGTACCAGCTAGGGGCTAAAGTAAATCTCATAATCTGTCAGAAGTCTAAGGTAGATGATTGGGTGGATCATTTTACAGAGTATTATGGTCAGTATTTTACTTATGACTTAACTAAAAAGAAAGAATTTGTAAAATTTATAGATTATCCTTTCAGTCTTTTTCCTAAGAGTATCATAGGAGTAATCAACTATGATTTAGCCTGGAGGCGTAAAGAGCTACTACAGCTTAAAGACTTTACTCTGATGTTAGATGAGTCTTCACTGATCCAAAATGAACAGTCTAAGCGGTCTAAGTTTATCCTGAAGCTTCAGCCTAAGAATGTAATACTACTGAGCGGTACACCTACAGGCGGTAAGTATGAAACATTATGGAGTCAGATGCACTTACTAGGCTGGAATATCTCTAAGGAAATGTATTACAACCACTACATAGATTATCACTGGGATGAGGCTAACGGTTTTCCTCTGAGAGTCATAGACGGCTATAAGAACGTAGAAAGGCTTAAGAGAAAAATGAGAGCTTATGGCTGCCACTTCCTGAAGACTGAGGACTGTATAGACCTACCTGAACAGATTGACCAGACTATAAGAGTTCCAGTAACTAAAGAGTATCAGATATTTAAGAAAGACCGTATCTTAAAGATACCATATAGTCAGATAGAGCCTGGACATAAGGACGGTACTTACTTAGAGCTGGTAGGAGACACTACACTAACTAAGCTACTGTATGAACGTCAGTTATGTGGTCAATATAATCAGGATAAATTGAAAGCGTTTCAGGACTTAGTAGAGTCTACAAGTGATAGGCTGATAGTTTTCTACAACTTCACGGCTGAGCTGGAAGCTATGCAAGATATATTACTTGATGAAGACTTTGAGGATTATAGTAAGCGGTTTAGTGTGGTTAATGGCAAGCTTAAGGCTTTAAAAAACTATGAGAATAAAAATAACTCTATAACCTTTATCCAGTATCAGGCTGGAGCTATGGGCCTTAACTTACAGAAAGCTAATAGAATCATCTATTTTACACCACCTCTAAGCTCTGAGCTGTTTGAACAGAGTAAGAAGAGAATACACAGAATTAATCAGACTAAAACTTGCTTCTACTACTATCTGACCTGTAAAGGATCAGTAGAAGAGAAGATATATAAGACTCTGGCTATGAGGCGTGACTTTACAGAGGCGTTATTTGAAGAGGGTGAGTAAATGAAAAATTTAATTTATATAATGCTGGGCATAGTTGGTTTTATCTTAGCTGTAGGAACAGTAGGGGCAGCGGATCAGGACGTTATATCTTTTAAGAGGTTGGTTATCCAGGCTCTGATAGCTGGTGCTTTAGTGGGTATAGCGTTTTTTGGTCTTAACTTAGAAGAGAAGAGAGAAGCAAACAGGAGACATAAAAGATAATGGGGCCTGAGAAAAGATTTGAAACAAAGATAAAAGAGTTCTTAGACTCAGAAGGTGCTTACTATGTTAAGTACTTTGCTAACAGGAACACTAAGAGCGGTATTCCTGACATACTGGCTTGTGTGCATGGTTACTTTGTAGCTATTGAGGTTAAGGCTCAGAACGGTACAGTAAAGGCATTACAGGAACACCACTTGACAGAAATAAGGATAGCCGGGGGCTTTAGCTTTGCTCTGTATCCGTCAGGATTTGAAGCATTTAAACAGTTTATATACGGCTTGAACTGTGACAGGTTCAATAGAGAAATGCCGTTAATTTTAAAGTGAGAAAGGGGTTAATGAATGGAAGAGCTTGTATTTATCAAGAAGAAGGTAGGTAGAACTGAGACTGATGTAAGTATCAATGTTACTCACAGTGAAAAGAGCGGTAACTCAATATCTATCATTTTCAGAAATGGAGTAGATAAGTTTATCACTTTAGGAAAGTCTGACTATCTGGTTGTAGCTTTACTGGGTGAGAGAGTTTACTTTAAGTATTCGGATGAGAGAGACGGCTGGAAGGTGTCTAGTAACAAGGGTAATAAGAGCGGTAACAAGTATGTAGGTATCAGGGAAAATGTAGCTCCAGCGTTTTATAAGTTCTGTGAGACTCATACAGGTGACTATGCTCTTAAGTATGATGATGACAGAAACTTACACTATATAGACTGTGAATAGAAGGGAGAAACAGAATGGCAGAAGTAAGAGAAGAAGTGAGGAAGCTTCTACTGGATACTAAGCGTGATGGTATTGATGACCTGGTAGAGTATTTGGATCAGATAGGCTTTTATACAGCTCCAGCTTCTACACGTTTTCACGGAGCTGAGCCGGGAGCTTTAGCTAAGCACTCTATAAATGTTATGGACTGTGCTAGGTCACTTGCTATAGCTTGGCTGGGTAGAAAGTGGTATCAGGCACACCAGGATAGTATTACTATATGTGCTTTGCTTCATGACTTAGGTAAAGCTGGTCAGTTCGGAAAGCCGCTTTATATAGAGAATGTGCTTAAGAGTGGCAAGGCAGCGGCTCAGCCATTTAAGACTAATGATGAGCTTAAGACTTTACCTCATGAGATTGTATCAGTAGTAGAGGCTACTAAGTTTATTGATTTAACAGAAGAAGAACAGAGAGCTATAGCCTGGCATAACGGACTTTATGGATTATTTAAATATGAGATTCAGGGTAAGGAAGATGAATTATATATGATTATTCATTTTGCTGATATGTGGGCTAGTAGGATCGTAGAAAGAGAGGATTAAAGCTATGACAATATTTGAAAGGTTGGATGCCCTTGAAGCAACCGTAAACGGTCTGAATACAGACCTTACTAATTTGAGAACACACTTAACAAGTGTAGAGGAAACTGTAGAAGAGCTGATAAATGCTCAGGAAGATACAGGATGGATCACGTTACCACTTGCTAACGGTATCCAGGCTTACAATGAGGCTAATACACCTCAGTACAGAAAGATAGGTAACCTTGTAGTTATTAGAGGAACTGTAAAGGGAGTAACGGCTAGGAACACTGTTATAGGTACGTTACCTGAAGGATTTAAACCTACTAAGGCTAATCCTTATGTACAGAATACTTCACTTGCTACAGGTAACTTTGCTACTCAGACCAGAATTACAGTAACTACTACTGGTGATGTAAAACTTGAGGCTATATCTGATAACGCTGTATATGAGGCTAGTAAGTGGTTTCCTATAGCCACTATGTACTTAGTAGATTAAGGGAGGATAAGAAGAATGGGAGTTTTAGTATACGTCTTAGGACGTTCAGGAACTGGTAAAAGCTTCTCTATGCGTAAGTTTGCTAAGGGTGAGCTTGGAGTAGTTAACGTACAGGGGAAGATTTTACCTTTTAAGGGTTCAGGCAGCTTTGACATAGTTAATACAGATGACAGCTCAGACATTGTAAAAGCTATTAAGGATATGGCTAAGAAGCATAAGAGTATTGTGGTAGACGACTTTCAATATGTAATGGCTAATGAGTTCATGAGAAGAGCTACAGAGCGTGGTTATGACAAGTTTACAGAGATTGCTAGACACGCCTGGGATATAGCTGACTGTGTTAGGACTCTTCCGGCTGATGTGATTGTATATGTGCTGTGTCATACAGATACAGACCAGGACGGCTTTGAGAAGCTTAAGACTATCGGTAAGCTTCTTGATGAAAAGATTGTACTTGAAGGTATGTCTACTATCGTACTTAAGACAGCTGTTAGTGATGGTCAGTATATGTTCCTTACTCAGAATAACGGTAAGGATACTGTAAAGAGTCCTGAGGGTATGTTTCCTTCTTACGCTATTGATAATGACCTTAAGTATGTGGATCAGAAAATCAGAAGTTACTATGAGCTGGGTGAGTTCCTAAGTGAGGAAGAACTGGCTGAGATAGATGAGGCGGTTAAACATGATGACGTACCACTTAAGGAAGAGCCAAAGAAAAGGAGTAGAAGCCGTGGCAAAAAGGAAGAAGAAAAGTCTACAGAAGCACCTGAGAAAGAAGAGAAACCAGAGACAGAAGAACCAGCAGAAAAGCCAAAGAGAAGCAGAAGAAAAGTCTCAGAGGACTTAGAGGAAGAACGTGAGGAAGTTCGTAAGCGTAACAGCTCTAAGATTGCTAACGCTGGTATAGAAGAGGGTAACGGTGCTGATAGCGTGGCTTATGATGAGGTTAAAGAGCCTGAGCTTGAAGAGCTGCCTAAGCGTAAGAGAAGAGTTAAGGAAGAGACTGAGGCCCCGGCAGAAGAACCAGCTGAGGAAGCACCTACAAGACGTAGAAGGAGACGGAGCTAATGAAGGACTTAAACACGCCTGAGAACGTAGGTAAAGAACTATTAGAAGGTTATAAGGCTGGGTTAAAAGCTAAGATGGATCAGGAAGATGCTGACTTAACTATCCACAATGACTTACAGAGGATAGGTAAGGAACTACAGGCTATTAACAGAGAGCTTAACGCTCTTAATAAAAATCTAAGAAGGAGATAAGAGATATGGGTAATTGGAGTAAGTTTAATGAACAGGTTGACCTCAAGAGCCTCAGAGAAGAGGCTGAGGAAATTAAGAAGAATGGGGGAACTGGTGACTATCCTGAGATAGAAGAGGGTATCTATCACGGCAAGTTTGAGAAGCTGGAGATAAGAGCTACTAAGGATGGTAGACCTATGCTTAGTGCTATGTTCAGGATCACAGAGGGAGAGCGTAAGAAGAGCTGTCTTTTCATGAACAGAGTACTTTACGGTACTAAGAATGATGCTAATATGATAGCTTCTGCTGAGGGCTGGCTTGAGACTCTTGAGCCGTCAGAAGATATAGGCCCGGTTATCTTTGAGAACTATGACCAGTTTGAAGAGCTGGTACTTGATATAGCAGAGGATATAGCTGAGCTTGAGTATGACGTTGAGTATGATCCTGATGCTTTTAATAGTATTCATATTGAGGAAGTGTATGAGTAGAATTATATATTTTTACCCTGGGGTATACGCCCTGGGGTATTAAATGAGAGGTAAACAGATGAAACCTATAAGACTTATAGAACTGTTCAGCGGTATAGGAGCGCAAGCTTCAGCTCTTGAGAGGCTAGGCGTGGAGTTTGAGCACTGGATAACCTCAGACTGGGAGGTAAACGCTGTAGCCAGTTATAACGCTATTCATATCAAGGACTATACAGACTACAGTAAGACCTTAACTACAGAGTGGTTAGCTAAGTATCTGTATAACATAGGAGTAAGTACAGACGGTAAGAAGCCTATGACCTTACAGCAGATAGAGCGTAAAGGTGAGAAGTGGCTGAGAGAGACTTATAGTAACTTTATAGCCACTAATAACATAGGCTCTATAGTGTCAGCTAATGGTGAAGATTTGGAGATAGAAGAAACTGATAAGTATCTGTACTTACTTACTTACTTACTTACTCTTTTCCCTGTCAGGATTTGTCTGTAGCTGGAAATCAAGCCGGAATGACTAAAGGCAGCGGTACACGTTCAGGGCTACTCTGGGAGGTAGAACGGCTCTTAAATGAGTGTGAAGAACTACCACAGGTCTTAGTTATGGAAAATGTGCCAATGATCCACGGTAAGAAGTTTATAAAAGACTTTGAGAACTGGTTAGAAGCACTGTCAGAACTGGGATATAAAAACTACTGGCAAGACTTGAACAGTAAAAACTATGGCGTAGCTCAGAACAGAAACAGAACTTTTTTAGTAAGCTTCCTGGATGACGTAAGCTTTAAGTTCCCTGATCCGTTCCCACTTACTAAGACTATGGATGACTACTTAGAAGATGAGGTAGACGAAAAGTATTATATAGATAATGAGAAAGCTCAGGAACTGATAAGGAAGCTTATAGTAAGCGGTGAGTTAGATAAGGCTGAACAGACAGACAGACAGACAGACAGACAGACAATAGACCTTACTATTAATGAGCCTAGAGTTATCTCAGAAGCTAACTGTATTAAAGCTAGGTATGATGCCGGAATAGTTAACTTTAAGGCTGATGGTTCGGGAGTGATAGAGAAATGGAAGTGAAGAGAGTAGGTAACATATACGGCTTTACAGGTGGGAGTTATGCCGGGGCTGTTTATGATCCTGAGGGCATAGCTCCTAGCATTGATACTATGAGTGGAGGTAACAGACAGCCTATGATAGTTGCTATGAGAGGTAGAAACCCTGATAATCCTTCAGACAGAAAAGGAGGTGTACCACTTGAACAGAGGTTAGAACCTCATCAAGGCGGTATATGTGGGAGCTTAACTACAATGTATAAAGATAACATGGTATTAGAAACAGTAAAGATAAAACAAGCCACTAAGCAAGGATACGCTGAGTGTAAGATAGGTGGTGTAGCAGACCTGAGTTATCCAGATAGTACTACCAGAAGAGGGAGAGTACAGGAGGGCGGTGACGTATCACCAGCTCTTATAGTCACAGATTTAGCTGGTATCAAAGTTATAGAGTCTATGTATAGGATCAGAAAGCTTACACCTCTGGAGTGCTGGAGACTTATGGGCTTTACTGATGAAGAGTTTAAGGCTGCCGAACAGGTTAACAGTAATACTCAGCTTTATAAACAAGCTGGTAACAGTATAGTTGTAGATGTATTAGTCGGAATATTCAGAAACATTTTAAAGAGTTTGGAGGTAGAGGATATGGAAGAAAGAGAGTTTAAGTGTACGGCTATCAAAACTGATTTAATGATAGACCTTGTTAAGTTCAGAGAGAAAGAGCCTGAACTGTTTGAAGAGCTGGCTAAGGATTATCCGGCAGATGGAACTAAGTACTTTATAGCTGTAGGTGAGTGATTTGATATTTTATGACTTTGAGGTATTCAAGTTTAATAACTTAGTTGTAGGTATTGATCCTGAGAAAGATGAGCCTTATGTGATATGGGATGATAAGAAAGAGTATGAGAGGCTTTACAGCCTGTATAAAGATGACATATGGGTAGGTTTTAACAGCCGTCACTATGACCAGTATATTTTAAAGTCTATCCTATGTGGTCTGTCAGCCTGGGAGTGTAATGACTGGATAATTAATAAACACCAGCCGGGCTGGAGCTTCTCAAGCTTATTACAGAAGGTCTTTCTGATTAACTATGACGTCATGCCTCTTAACTCTTCACTTAAACAGCTTGAAGGTTTCCAGGGGCATAACATACATGAGTCAAGTGTACCTTTTGATATTGACAGACCACTTACAGAAGCTGAGAAGGCTGAGACAGTTAAGTACTGTATTAATGACGTAAAAGAGACTATGAACGTCTTTCTTGAGAATATAAATGACTTTAACGCCTTACTCTGGTTGGTTAAAGAGTATAAGTTCCCTCTGTCTTACATGAGTAAGACTAAGGCTCAGATATCAGCTGAGATACTTGAGTGTGAACCTAAAGACCGGGGTGATGAGTGGGATTTGTCAGTGCTTCCATGTATCCAGCTTCAGGATAAAAAGCGGTGGCTGACAGTAAAGAAAAAGAAGAAAAAGGGAGAAGTAGAGACAGGAACTGATAAGAACATAGGTAAGGTCTTTATGAGACCTGATGAGTGGTTTTTACAGCCGGAATATCAGGACTACAGATATTACTTTGAAACAGAAGTAGCTGGCGTATCTCATGTACTAGCCTGGGGCGGTATTCATGGGGGCCTTAAAAAATATCATTATAAATGCGATAAAGACCATTTAATGATCCATGTAGACGTAGCTTCTTATTATCCCAGACTCATGATATTCCATGACTTACTGACCCGGAACGCTAAACACCCTGAGAAGTTCAGACAGATATATGAGAGGCGTATAGAGCTTAAACACGCTGGTAAGAAGAAAGAGCAAGCTCCACTCAAGATAGTCATAAATGGCACTTACGGTATCTGTAAGGATGCTCAGAATAAGGCTTATGATCCTAGAAACGCTAACCTTGTATGTATTAACGGTCAGCTGATGCTGTTAGACCTGATAGAACACTTACAGGCTATAGGCAGCTTTGAGCTTATCCAGTCAAATACTGACGGTCTTATTATCAAGATTCATAAGAAGGACTTTGAGGCTGTTGATGATATCTGTTATGAGTGGGAGAGCCGCTGTAACATGGAACTTGAATTTGACTATATATCTGAGATATGGCAGAAGGACGTTAACAACTATGTATTTAAACAGTTTGACGGAAAGGTAGAGCGTAAGGGTGCTTATGTGAAAGAGCTTAGCCCTATGGATAATGACTTACCTATACTTAATAAGGCTCTTATAGATTATATGCTTAAAGGGATTCCTGTAGAAGATACAGTTAATAACTGTGATGAGCTGGTAATGTTCCAGAAGATAGGCAAGCTTACAGTTAACTATGATTATGTGATGCACAATGACAAAAAGTACTATAACAAGTGCTATAGAATGTTTGCCAGTACTTCAAGTTTTGATGGCCCGGTTAAGAAGGTCAAGGTTAAAGACGGTAAGCTGAGATTTGATAAGTTTGCTAATACTTCTGAGAAGAGCTTTATAGAAAATGGAGATATAACAGGTGCTAAAGTTCCTATGAGACTAGATAAGAGCTGGTATATAGCAGAAGCTATAAAAAGACTAGAACAATATGGAGTGTATTAACTATGAACTTATTTAAGGGGTACGTTCCTACAAAAAATAAAAAATGTACTATGAGTTTTAAGGACTCAGACGGATCAGACTTACTCACCTATGACCAGGTGAGTAAGCTTCCTGAATATGCCGGGATACTATCAGATGATACTATCCTGATTGATATAGATGATAAAGAGCAGAGTGATAAGCTCTTACGGATTGTAGAAGATAAAGAGCTTATCTGTAGAGTCTATCAGACTACTAAGGGTAAGCATTTTCTTTTTAAGAATACCACTACTTCAGGTGACCACTTACAAGAAACCTGTAAGACAAAATGTACTTTAGCCTGTGGCTTAGTGAAGATAGATATAAAAGTAGGCTGTAGAAACTCTTACAGCGTTCTTAAATTCAATAATAAAGAGCGTAAGATACTTTACGATAAGCTGGATGATGAAGAGTATCAGGAAGTACCTAAGTGGCTTTTACCTATCAGGTCAAGGTTTGACTTCTCAGACCTTAAGAGTGGTGACGGACGTAACCAGGCTCTATTTAATTACATACTGACCTTACAGAGTAATGATTTTACAGTAGATGAGTGCCGGGAGTGTATCAGAGTAATAAATAGCTATGTGCTGCCTGATCCACTTGATGAGTCAGAGCTTGAAGTAATACTGAGAGATGAGGCTTTTCAGAAACCAGTATTTTTTAATAAAAAAGGTCAGTTCCTGTTTGATAAGTTCGCTACTTATCTTAAAAATAACTGTCATATCATTAAAATTAACGGTCAGCTGAGCATTTATAAAGACGGTATCTATGTACACGGTACTAATAAGATTGAAGCTGAAATGATTAAGCATATATCTAACCTGAACAGGTCTAAGAGGGCTGAGGTGCTGAGCCATATCAACCTACAGATAGACAGTAATACTCAGATGGGAGATGCACGTTATATAGCTTTTAAAAATGGAGTCTATGACCTTGACACTGATGAGTTTACAGACTTCAGCCCTGAGTATGTAGTAACTAATAAGATTAATTATAACTATATTCCCGGGGCCTATTCAGAGATAACAGATAAGACACTTAATAAACTGGCTTGTGGTGATAAGCAGATAAGGCAGCTCTTAGAGGAAGTAATAGGCTACACCTTCTATAGACGTAATGAACTTAGAAAAGCCTTTATCCTGATAGGAGATAAGGCAAACGGTAAGAGTACCTACCTGGATATGATAAAGACTCTGCTGGGTGATGATAATACTACAGCCCTTGACCTTAAGGACTTAGGAGACAGATTTAAGACGGCTGAGCTTTTCGGTAAGCTTGCCTGTATCGGTGATGATATAGGGGATGAGTTCATACCTAACCCGGCAAGCTTTAAGAAGCTTACCAGTGGTGACAGGCTGACAGTAGAGAAAAAAGGTCAAGACCCTTTTGACTTTAACTCTTATGCTAAGCTTCTTTTTTCTGCTAACAATATTCCTAGAATTAAGGATAAATCAGGAGCGGTTATCAGCAGACTTATTATCATTCCTTTTAATGCTACTTTTAGCTCTGATGATCCTGACTATGACCCTTACATTAAGTACAAGCTCAGGACTTCTGACAGCATGGAGTACTTAATACAGCTGGGTATCAGGGGCCTTAAGAGAGTACTGGAAAATCAGAAGTTTACCACTTCTAAGAAGGTACAGAAAGAGCTGGAAGAGTATGAAGAGAATAATAACCCTATTATCATGTTCTTTAAGGAAGCTCCAAAGATAGAGAATGAGCCTACTAAGAATGTCTATAAGAAGTATAGTGAGTTCTGTATAGCTAACAGCTTCCAGGCTATGAGTAATATAGAGTTCAGTAAACAGGTTAAGAAGCGTTACGGCCTTGATATCGTAGTTAAGAGCATAGGCGGTAAACAGTACAGGATTTTTGTTAAGAAAGAGAGTGAGTAATGTATGCGATACAGAACATAAAGACAGGTAAGTTTGTATATGGAACTGATTACAGATACCGTAGACCGGGCAAGAAGCATAATCAGAGAACCAGTAAAAATAAGATGCTTACTTATGATGATTATTATGAGGCAGCCCAAGACTTTAGAAGTAGAGGATGTGGTAAAGATTACAGAATAGTAGTGCTTAAGACTGTAGAAGTAAAGAGAGTTATAAATTTTGATATGCCTGACAGATATATGACCTACTGGGAATACGTTGAGCTTAATAAGTCAGGCGGTTTAATTATTGAGAGATAAGGAAGGTGAAGTAAAGTGACTATTAATATGAATGAAGGTGAGTTAGAAGCCATAATAAAGCATTATGGAGCATATGAACAGTTATGTATTCATACTGAAGAGTGTGCTGAGCTGATCCAGGCTATCAGTAAAATAATACGTTGCCGTGATGATATAGATAAGTTAAATGCTTGTAAAGAACACCTTAAAGAAGAGATGGCTGACGTTATTGTATGTATAAATCAGTTAAAGATAATATTTGATATTTCAGATGAAGATATAGAGCTATGGACTACTTATAAGATTGAAAGGCAGATAGGAAGGATGAAGTTAGGAGGGTAAGAGATGAGAAAAGGTCCTAAGTTTAATAAGCGTAAGTGTTTACGGTGTAAATATCATACTCATATGAGTCAGGGATATTCTGTAAGAGTAGGTCATAGAAGTATTCATGTATGTTGTAACTTTGCAACTGTAACAGGGATCACTTGTCTTAAGCCTGAGCCTGGACACAGAACTTCAGACTTAAGAGGTGAGGATTATGATGACTGTAAGCTGTTTGTAGAGGGTGAGCCGGAAAGGATCAGGGAATTATGACAGTAGAGAACGGTAAGATAGTTAAATGTACTGATGCTGAGCTTTATAAGTACTGGTTAGATATGTGGGCTGATATGTATGACTATGATAATTATAAGAGAAGAGTCATAGCTAACGGAACGGAGGTTACAGATGAATGATGATGGAGAACTGAAATTTATATTTTTATATCTGAATTTTATTCTTTTTGTAGTAGGAGTGGTGATTTTTGCTGTACTCACTAATAACAAGTTAGTGAGTATTCGTGAAGAGCTGGATATCCTGGAAGCAGAAGCGGCAGCTCTTGAGGCTCATATGGCTAGTCTTACGGATGCTACTACAGAAGAAGTCACTACTGAAGCACTTATAGAGCCGTCAGAGGATCAGATAACGATAAGTATAAGAGAAACTACTACAGAACAGGCTACAGAGGCTACTACAGAGCTTCAGGAAGCTTCTACAGAGACTTTAACGGAAGAACCTGAGGAAATAGTCATAGAAGAGGCTGATGACGTTCCTGAGAGCGGTTATGGAACTTATTTAGGATGGTATGAGCTTACAGCTTATGAGTGGACTGGTAACTGTTGTGCAAACGGTAACTATCCTACTACTGGATATACTGTAGCTTGTAATAGCTTAGCACTGGGTACACATATTTATATTGAGGGTTATGGTGAGTATGTAGTAGAAGACCGGGGCGGTATGGCTGGTAATGTCATAGATATATACTTAGGTGATCCTGACGCTTGTATACAATTTGGTAGACAGGGTGCTAATGTGTACATTATAGATTAGTTTACATAATGTCTATATAGCTATTACACTTGACACTTATACTACTATATATTTATTTTTTATATCAAAATCAACGCTGATTTTCGATGTTTTTGATATAAAAACACTAATAATAAAGAAATGTGTCAATCTGTCAAGGTGAGGCTGTGAAGCCTTATTTTATAAGGGTTTTGAGGTTGACAGATGCCCTTTTTTATCTGTCAAGTATCTGTCAAGTATCTGTCAACTTAGGAGGGTTATGATGAAAAATATAGATAAAATCATAGAAGATACAGTTAATAGGACGGTTTTAAAGCTTAAAGTAGCCGGATTGATGAAGGATGATAGGAAAACGGCAGCTCAAAAGACTGAGGAACTTCTTAAAAACTATCCCAGGTTCAAGTTATCGGATCAGCCATATACTAAAAAGCTCTGTCAGAAGATTGAGACAGCTATGAAGACTATACAGACTGACTATTATTATGAAATCATAGCCCTCTATTATTTTGAAGGTATGACCAGAGAAGAAGTAGCTGAGCATTTTAACACCAGTGAGACTACCATAAGCAGAAATAAGAAAAGGCTTATAGATAACCTGAGTGCTGTACTCTTTTCTGATGACCTTATATATGACCTGTTTTTATAAGCACTCTTAGGAGTGCTTTTTATTTGTGCATAATGTACAATAAAAGGTGTATATCTTTGTACACTTTTAAGTGTATGTTTTAATTGACAATATACACCAAAAGGTGTATTATAATATCAGAAACAAACAAAGAAAGCACCTAAGAAAGGAAGGTACAAGGATATGATGACAATGATAAATAATTTAGGAAACAAAATGGTAACACTTATGAGAGTTATAAACATAGACGGTGTTAACTCAAAGGATAATAAAAAATTTAGAAATGAACTCAACGGAATGATAATGGCTCTGCAAGCTATGGAGATAGAATTTGACTTTGATTATAACTATGAAGTAACAAAGTATACAGCGGTTATCTTAATGGGTACAAGATTTGAAGTTTTAGATTAATACATAAACAGCCAGCCGGGAGCTTATCCCGGCAGAAAGTGAGGTAATAGTTATGAGATACGCTTATAGAATGAATACAGGTGAACTTGTAAGAACTAATCTACTTGCTAAAGAGATGCTTAAGAGAATGAAAAGACTTGATACACTCAGAGTACTTACAGAACAGCATGAGTGTGAAGAAGGTAAGAGTATCTGTAAGAAAGCACTTAAGGCATATAACAAGCTGGACGGCTTTACAGGGATCATAAGACTTACCTTCTTAGAAAAAGACTGGTTAGCTTATATGTTAGAAGATAAGTTTATAGATGATGAAGACAGAGAGTGTATAGAGTTTTATGTTAAGAGCTGAGAGTTAATCTCAGCTCTTTTTATTATGCTGTGTAACATTCGTGTAACAGAGTGTATCTGTATTACACGGCTCTTTTTTTGTATGATTATGCCAACTTGAGAAGTACGGATTTTAGGAGGTGTGATATGAAAATAGACTGGAAGAGAAAACTTACAAGCCGTAAGCTCTGGATCAGCTTAGCTAACTTTGTTTCTATGCTCTATATCTATTTTGGTCACGCTGTTTCAGATGGTGAGAAGATAGCCGCTATTATCTTAGCTGGTGGAACACTTATAGGTTATGTGATAGGTGAAGGCCTGGCTGACAGCGGTGATGTGACTCATAACAATAGCTTAACTATTAACGGTAAAGAAGAAGAAGAAGAAGAAGAAGAAGAAGAAGATAAGGAAGAATATGAAGAGGTATAAGAGCCATGAGTACAGCGGTAGCTACAGTGATAGTAGGTGTTCTGTCACTGATAGGAACAGCTCTAGGCTCTTTTGGCGGTTTGAAGCTTATGAGCTACAGAATAGAACAGCTTGAGAAGAAAGTGGATAAACATAATAACTTTGCTGAGCGTATGCCAGTAGTAGAGGAACAGATTAAAGTTATTAATCACAGACTTGAAGACCTGGAGCATGAAGAGAAGAAGGGAGCTTGACCATGAAGATAATAGACGTTTCAACCTGGCAAGGTGAAATTAATTTTAAGAAGGTTAAGGCTGACGGTATTGACGGAGTAGTCATAAGAGCCGGATATGGTAAAGGTAACGTAGATGGACGGTTTAGACGTTATATTCAGGATGCTATAGCTGCTGATATTAAATATATAGGTGTGTACTGGTTTTCTTATGCTTATACGGCTGATATGGCTAGGCGTGAGGCTCAGTACTGTAATGATGTTATAAGTGACTACAAGGATCATATTAACCTACCTGTATTCTTTGACTGGGAGTATGACTCTATGGACTATGCTAAGAAACAGGGTGTAACTTGTAAAAGAAGCCTTATTACAGAAATGAATAAGACTTTTTGTCAGAGAGTTAAAGAGCTGGGTTATGATGCCGGATATTATCTTAACCTTGATTATCAGAATAACTATATAGACGTAAGCAAGCTTACAGCTTATAAGAAATGGCTGGCTTACTGGACTAGCGTAAGACAGAATGACTGTTACTTATGGCAATACTCAGACAAAGGCAGAGTATCAGGTATCTCAGGTAATGTAGATATGAATGAGCTTATAGGTAAGGCTTCTGATGATCCTAAGCCTGGTAAGAAGAAGACTAACGCTGAGATAGCTAAAGAGGTTATAGCTGGTAAGTGGGGTAACGGTGATGAAAGAGAGCGTAGGCTTACTGAGGCTGGTTATGACTATGAAGCTATACAGAGTCTGGTTAATAAAGCTCTGGCTAGTGATAAGGTTTATTACACTGTTAAGAGCGGTGATACTCTCTCAGAGATAGCTCAGAAGTACGGAACAACTGTTAATCAGTTAGCTTCATGGAATGATATTAAAAATATAAATCTAATATATCCAGGTCAGAAGCTGAGAGTAAAGTAGGTGATTAGATGGCTAGACCTTCAGCTAAGAACATTATAAAGGAAAATCTGAAGAAGATTGAGAAGTGGGTAGCCTCAGGTTTAACCATGAAAGATATAGCTCATAACTTAGGTATATCTGAGAGGACACTGTACAAGTATAAAGCTACTGACCCTCAGTTTATGCAGACTGTAAAAAACGGCAGACAGGTAGCCGTGGAAATCCTTGAAAATACTATGTTTAAGAGTGCTACAGGGTTTACGCAGACACTGAAAAAATATGAGAAAGTAAAGCGGTGTACTTACAAGGATGGTAAGAAGCTTAAGGAATGGGAGGAAATAGTAGAGCTTGAAGTAGATGAGTACTTTAAGCCTGATGTTACAGCCGGAATATTCCTACTTAAAAACTGGGCTAATTATATGAACGAACCTAGAGCTTTAGAGCTTAGAGAAAAAGAGATAGATTTACAGAAGCAGAAGATAGAAGATAGTGGATGGTCTTGATATGTATACACTGGAGAACTTCTATAAAAGTAAACAGTGGCAGAAGCTTCTTGAGGTTATCAAGTTAGAAAGAATTAATGAGGACGGTCAAATAATATGCTGGCACTGTAAGAAGCCTATAGTTAATAAGTATGACTGTATAGGTCATCACACTATCTTCTTGACTGAGGATAATGTTAATGATGCTGACATATCTCTTAACCCTAAGCTGATACAGTTAGTTCATCACCGTTGTCATAACCTTATACACAACAAACTAGGCTATACAAAACGTGAAGTATTCTTAGTATATGGATCACCGTTAAGCGGCAAGAGTACATATATATCTACTGTCGCTGAACCTGGAGACTTAATAATAGATATCAATAATATCTGGAAATGTGTAAGCGGTTGTGAGAACAGTAAGCCGCCTAAGCTTAACTCTGTAGTGTTTGGTCTGAGAGACAAGCTTATAGAGATGGTCAAGTACAGAGTGGGTAAGTGGGATAATTGTTATATAATCGGTGGCTATCCTCTGATAAGTGAGCGTGAGCGTATCTGTAAAGAACTAGGTGCAAGAGAGATATTTATAGATACACCTAAAGATGTATGTCTTCAGAGGCTGAGAGAGTCAGAAGATAGAGATTTGTCTGACTATTCAAAATTTATTGAAGACTGGTGGAGGAAGTACACGCCGGATATGCCCCCCGGTCACCTATAAAAATTATTCCGTGGGAGACT
>Ga0233383_1000082_pt1 | contig 40554 bp, 42 predicted proteins | sample ElkDunMinimDraft_14_FD_191542 | JGI IMG/M metagenome (GOLD analysis project Ga0233383, IMG submission 191542) | Fecal eukaryotic communites from dung pellets of Tule Elk in California, USA - Elk Dung G16 | ecosystem: Host-associated > Mammals > Digestive system > Large intestine > Fecal | place...
AACGCCAGGGGAGGGATCGTGGTAGGGCAGCACATGCTGTGGCACGTCGCGCTGACGGTCGCGGGGTCGCCGCACGACGACGACGCCGTACGGACGGCGATGCTGCGCCTGCGTGACGAGCACGCGTTCCTCCACTCGCTGCGCTACGACGTCGACCGTGCGGAGATCTGCTACTGGGAAGAGGCGTCAGACATGCTCGACGTCGCCGCCCTGGCGATGCGCGTGTGGGCCGAGCACCGCGACTCTGCGGGGCTGCCCCGCTGGAACGTGGTCGGCCTCGAGGTCCTCGACCAGCTGACCTACCAGCTGCGGACGGCCCGGGGTGAGACCTTCGACGATCCCGATGCGGATGTCCTTGCGCCGACTCCCGTCCACTTCTGAGTCACTATCCTGAAGTCGTGAGCCACGACCTCGAATCCCACGTCCACGAGTCCGCGCGCGCGGCGCGTTCTGCTGCCCTCGACCTCCGCGCGGTCCCGCGTGCCGCCAAGGACGCGGCCCTCCACGCGATGGCCGACGCGCTCGTCGCGCACACCGAGGAGATCCTCGCGGCCAACCTGGTCGATGTCGAGGCAGCCCGTACCGCCGGCGTCGGCGAGCACATCATCGATCGCCTTCGCCTGGATGCCGACCGGGTTGCGGCGATGGCTCAAGGCACCCGCGACATCGCGGCGCTCCCGGACCCCGTGGGGGAGGTCGTCCGCGGCTCGACGCTGGCCAACGGGCTCCAGCTGCGCCAGGTCCGGGTCCCGATCGGTGTGATCGGCATGATCTACGAGGGCCGACCGAACGTCACGGCCGACGCGGCGGCGATCTGCCTGAAGGCCGGCAACGCGGTCCTTCTCCGTGGTTCCGGCTCGGCCGCGGCCTCCAACGCCGCCATCACGGGCGTGCTCCGTGACGCCGTCGCCTCGACCGGGCTGCCGGCCGACGCGATCCAGGCGATCGACCCCTCCGACCGCTCGAGCTCCACGGCGCTGCTGCGTGCCCGCGGCCTGGTCGACCTCGTCATCCCGCGCGGGGGAGCGGGTCTGATCCAGGCGGTGGTCCGCGACGCCCTCGTGCCCGTGATCGAGACCGGGACGGGCAACGTCCACGTGTACGTCGACGCGGACGCCGATCTCGACATGGCGCTCGACATCGTGGTGAACGCCAAGACGCACCGCACCAGCGTCTGCAACGCGGCGGAGTCGCTCCTGGTCCACAAGGGTGTCGCCGACGAGTTCCTGCCCCGGGTCGTCGCGGCTCTGCGCGAGCGGGAGGTGACGATCCACGGCGACGAGACGTTCCGGGCGACCGACGAGAGCGTCGTCGCCGCGACCGAGGACGACTACGCCACCGAGTACCTGTCGCTCGACATCTCCGCGCGGGTCGTGGATTCGTTCGAGGATGCGGTCGCGCACATCCGGACGTACTCGTCGGGGCACACCGAGGCGATCGTCACCCGGTCGCTCGCGACCGCGCAGCGGTTCACAGCGGCCGTGGACGCTGCTGCGATCATGATCAACGCCTCGACCCGCTTCACCGACGGTGGGGAGCTCGGCATGGGAGCGGAGATCGGCATCTCCACCCAGAAGCTCCACGCGCGCGGCCCGATGGGTCTGCCGGAGATGACGACGACCACCTTCGTCGTCACGGGCGACGGCCACGTGCGATGAGCCGGGGTCGTTCGTACCCACGGGGGCTCGGACGGTAGATTGGCGTCCATGTCGTTCACCGGATCCGTCTTCACCGATCTCCTGGCGCAGAGCGCCGAGCAGGAGGAAGCCCTGTCGCCGTACGTCGTCGGCGTGGCGGTGCTTGTCCTCTTCGTCCTCCTTCTCATGGGCCTCTTCGCCTTCGGCAAGGGGCGCGAGCACTCCTGATGAGCCTGCCGCTCGAGGTCGGCCGGCGCCCCCGCGTGGGGGTGATGGGTGGGACGTTCGACCCCATCCATCACGGTCACCTCGTCGCGGGCTCAGAAGTGCTGTCGTGGTTCGGACTCGACGAGGTCGTGTTCGTCCCGACCGGTGAGCCGTGGCAGAAGGCGGACCGCAAGGTCTCGCCCGGTGAGGACCGTTATCTCATGACGGTGATCGCCACGGCTTCCAACCCGCGGTTCTGGGTGAGTCGAGTCGACATCGACCGCTCGGGTCCGACGTACACGATCGACACGCTGCGCGACCTCCGGGCGCACTACGGCGGCGAGGTCGATCTCTACTTCATCACCGGCGCCGACGCGCTGGCGCAGATCCTCACCTGGCGCAACACCGAGGAGTTGTTCGACCTCGCCCACTTCGTGGGGTGCACGCGTCCCGGGCACGACATCGACATGCAGACGCTTCACGCCCTCCCGCGCGACCGCGTCACCATCGTCGAGATCCCCGCACTGGCGATCTCCTCGACCGACTGCCGCGAGAGGGTCTCGGCGGACGAGCCGGTCTGGTACCTCGTCCCGGACGGCGTCGTCCAGTACATCGCCAAGCATCGTCTCTACGTGGACGCCACCGGCGCCACGAGCCATCGCAAGCCACACCACCCGAATGGGGAACAGCCGTGACCGCATCACCGCGGGCGCTGGAGCTGACTCAGCTGGCCGCCGCCGCCGCTGCAGACAAGCTCGCGCACGAGATCATCGCCTTCGACGTCTCCGAGCACCTCGTCATCACCGACGTGTTCGTCATCGCGTCGGCGTCCAACGACCGTCAGGTACGCGCGGTGGTCGACGCCGTGCAGGAGAAGCTCCTCGAGCACGGGGCGAAGGTCGTCCGTCGCGAGGGCGAGCGCGAGGGGCGCTGGGTGCTCCTCGACTACGCCGACATCGTCGTACACGTGCAGCACGACGAGGACCGTTCCTTCTACGCGCTCGAGCGCCTGTGGGGCGACTGCCCTGCCATCCCGCTGTCCGACATCGGTGACGCCGCAGGCAAGGCGCCGGCGATGTCGCGGAGCGTGCGGGAGGGCGAGGACACCGACGAGGTGCCCCTGGCCGGAGAGCCGCCGGTCGCCGACGCATGAGCCGGCGGCTCATCGTCTGGCGCCACGGGCAGACCGACTGGAACGTCGCTGGACGCCTTCAGGGTCAGACCGACACCTCGCTGAACGAGACGGGGCACGCTCAGGCCGCCGAGATGGCGGCACGGCTCGCCACGCTCAGCCCGACCCGGATCGTGAGCTCCGACCTCGAGCGTGCTGCCTCGACCGCACAGAAGCTGGCGACGCTCGTCGGCCTCCCGGTCGAGACCGACGCCCGTCTTCGCGAGGTGTCCTTCGGCGAGCGCGAGGGCCTCACACGCCGAGAGGTCCGGGACCGCTATCCCGAGCTCGAGGCGCGATTCCGTCGTGGGGAGGAGATCGTCTCTCCCGGTGGCGAGTCGCACGCCGACGCCGCCGAGCGTTTCAGCGCAGCCCTCCGTGAGGTCACAGCCGTCATGGAGTCGGACGAGACGGTGGTCGTCGTCGCACACGGAGCGGTGATCCGCGTCGGGATCTGCGCGTTCATCGGTCTTCCACAGGAGTACTGGCGTTCCTTCGGGGGCTTCAGCAACGGCTGCTGGGCCGTGCTGCAGGAGGGGTTCGGCCGGTGGCAGATCACGGAGTGGAACGCCGGCAACCTGCCCGTTCCCGAGATGAGCGACGACGCCGACTCCTCCGACGACGGGACACGTGCCCGGGAGGGGGACCCCGATTTCGGTTCCCGGGGAGCGACCCGCTAAGATCGAGTCTGCTCGCTGAGTGAGTGAATCGCTCAGCACGGGGCTATGGCGCAGTTGGTAGCGCGCTTCCATGGCATGGAAGAGGTCCGGGGTTCGAATCCCCGTAGCTCCACCGATCGACCCTCACCAGGGCGTCACAGGCCGGATCCCTCGCGGGTCCGGCCTTCGTGCTGTCTGCGGTGGGTCCGCGATGTCGATGACGGAGCTCGTACGGCGTCCTGCCGCAATCCGCAGCGGCTCGTGGCGTACCGCCGCTACGGTCGCGCCCATGAGTCAGACCGGAATCGACGTCGCACGCGGTGATCGTGCGGCGCAGGCGCCCGCCCCGTACGGGCTCGCCCTGCTCGAGCTGCTGCGGGTCATCCTCGTCGCGGGAGCGTTCTGCGGGGTGGTGGTCGCCGGCCTCGGTGGGCGGCTGTTCATGTTCGTGCTGCGTCTCACCTCGCCCGAAGGTGTTCGCGGGGTGATGACCGACGACGGGTTCAGGGTGGGTGAGTTCTCGCTCGCCAACACTCTGGGCCTCATGACGATCGGCGCGGTCGTCGGCGTCGTCGGGGTGGCCGCCTACCTCTTGGTCAAGCCGTGGCTGTTCGGCCCGCTGTGGCTGCGCCGGCTCACGGTGACGCTCACGGCCGGTGCGATCGGTGGCGCGCTGCTGATCCACCCCGACGGCACGGACTTCCGCCTCCTGGAACCGCGCTGGCTCGCCGTCGCGCTGTGCGTCGCCGTCCCGGCGGTGTTCGGTCTGGTCGCGTGCGCCGTCGCCGACCGCGTCGCCGCGCCGACCTCCTGGACTCGCCGCGGGTGGCCCCGCGTGGCCCTCCCGGTGCTCGCGCTCGGTTCCCTGACGGTGGGCGTGATCGTGTTCGTGATGGTGGCGGCCGCCACGGCTCTCGTGCTCGCACTCCGGGGGCTGTATCCCGCCGTGAGGTCGTCGACACCGGCCACCACCGTCGTACGGGCGGCGTTCCTGGCTGTCGCCGTGACGGGCGTCGTCGGCCTCGCCCACGACGTGAGGGAGGTGGCGGACCTTCCGCCGTCACCGTTCGCTGGGAGCCGCTGAGCCGTAGGGTGCTCGGGTGAGCACGCTGGCCGTCACGTGGTGGGGACACTCGACCGCGACGATCGAGCTCGGACCGACTCGGGTGCTCACCGATCCCCTACTGGTGGACCGGTTCGTCCACCTGCGCCGGCACGCGTCCTCGCCCACCGTCGAGGTGGTCGCTGCCGACCTGGTCCTCGTCTCGCACCTGCACATCGACCACTTCCACCTGCCGTCCTTGCGCCGGCTGGGCCCGGGAACACCGGTCATCGTGCCGGCGGGGAGCCGGGACCTCCTCGCCCGTACAGGCCTCGACGTCCACGAGGCGAGCCCGGGTGAGCGATTGACCGTCGCGGGTGTGAGCGTCGAGGTGACCCGGGCCGACCACCCCGCGACACGTCATCGATGGTCACGCAAGGCTGCGCAGCCGGTGGGTTTCCGGCTCGAGTGTGCGGGGCGGTCGCTGTGGTACCCCGGTGACACCGGCCCGTCCACGGACGTCTCCGGCGTACGCGGGGTCGATCTCGCCCTCGTCCCGGTCGGCGGCTGGGGGCCGACCCTCGGCGACGACCACGTAGGGCCTGAGGAGGCCGCCGAGCTCGTCCGCCGGGTCGGCGCCCGATGGGCCGTCCCCGTGCACTGGGGCACGTTCTGGCCGCTCGGGATGGGGCGGGTCGCGCCGGGCGTGCGGCGGCACCTGTTCGAGACGCCCGGGGAGCGGTTCCTCGACGCGGTGGAGCATGACGATGTCCGCGGCGTCCTTGCGGAGCAGGGCCACAGGATCGTGCTCGACGCCTGAGGTGCGTGCGACGATGACGAGATGGGCGGTACGGCAGGCGCTCTGTTCGACCGTGCCCGCCGGCGCGCGTTGGTCGGCCGCGACGGCGAGCTGGCGCAGCTGCGCGCGTTCCTCGAGGACGACGGCCGGGTCCTCGCGTACCTGCACGGCCCAGGAGGAGTGGGGAAGTCGGCACTTCTCGAGGCCGTCGTCACCGATGCGGTCGCGGCCGGGAAGCGCGTCGTCACGCTCGACTGCGCCGAGCTGGATCCGGGGTCGGTCGGGTTCCGGGAGCGGCTGCACGCGACGTGCGGGGTCGTCGACGACCCCGTGAGTCACCCCGAGCCCGTGCTCGCTCTGGACCGCTTCGAGCTCGTGGAGGCGTCCGCAGGATGGTTCTGGCGCTCCTTCGTTCCCGCGCTCCCCGAGGGGTCCCACGTGCTCGTCGCAGGACGACGCCCGCCGCCGGCCTCGTGGCGCACGGACCCGGCCTTCACGGCGTACGGGCTGGTCGTCCCTGTCCGCAACCTGGATCCCGAGCCGGCCGCGGCCTTGGCCCGGGCGCGCGGCGTGACCGACGAGGCGACCGTCGCTCAGGTCGTTCGCGGCAGCCGCGGGCACCCCCTGGCGATCGTGGTCGCCACCGACGCGCTGGCCGCAGGGACCGTCGAGGGAGGACGGAGCTCGCTGCTGTCGGATCCCGACGTGACCGCGACGCTGCTCGGCCGGTTCCTCGACGAGGGCGTCACCCCCCTCCAACGGGCCGCCCTGCACGTCTGCGGCCACGCGCGGCGGGTCGACCGAGCGATGTTGCGCGACGTCCTCGGACTGGGTGACACCGAGGCGGATGCGCTGCTCGAGTGGATCCGCGAACGGCCGTACGCGGAGTCCCGTACCGAAGGTCTGACACTGCACGACGTCGTGCGAGACGCGCTCGACAGGGACCTCCGGTGGCGTGACCGAGAGGCGTTCACGGACCTTCACCGACGGATCCGCCGGGTGGTCGTCGACCGGATGAGCACGGCGTCGGAGCGGGCCCAAGAGCGGCTCGCTGCCGATCTGCTGCATCTCCACCGCGGCAACCCTGCGGCACAGGACCTGTACGCGTTCGAAGACCTGGGCACCTTGCTGGCCCGGTCGTTGGAGCCCGAGGACGTCGACTGGGTCGTCGACGCGTTCGAGAACGAGGCGCGAGCCGACGCCGCGGCGTACTGGCTCCAGCGGCAGCCCGAGGCCTGGACGGTGTTCGAGGACGTCTCGGGTCGGCGCAGCGGCGCATGCCTGACCGTGCGTGTCGACGGGCTCGACGACGCCGCCGCTGAAGGCGACCCGGTCACGTGCTGGGCGCTGGCCGCGTTGGGACGGCGTCGGCCCCCTGAGCCGGGTGAGGTGGTGCTCCACCAGATCGGGCTCGACGCCTCGTCACCTGGGCGGATCGGTCCAGTCTCCGACCAGGTGGCCGCCCAGGCCCTGCGGAGATGGCGGGTGCGCGACCTCGGGTGGGTCGTCGTCTCCAGCACCGAGGAGGACGCGTGGGCGCCGGTGTGGACGTACATCGGGTTCGAGCGCCTCGGCGCCTGCAGGGTCCACGGCCGTGAGGTCGGGGTCTGGGCGCGTGACTTCGCCCGGAGCCCGTACGAGGAGTGGCTGGAGGGACTGGGTGACCGCGAGCTGGACGACACCGGTGGGGGTCCGCCTCCGGTCGTGGCGCCGATCGCCCTGGCACGGGCCGACTTCCGTGATGCCGTACGGACGGCTCTGAAGGATCTCGCCGACCCGGTCCGGCTACGCCGCAGCCCGCTGGCGGGATCCCGGCTCGTCGCCCCGGGTGACGACGTGGCCGTGTCACTCGCCTCTCGTGTACGGCGGGCGGTCGCGGTGCTCGCCGGGTCGCCCCGCTCGGCCGCCGCGGCACGGGCGCTCGACCGGACCTACCTGCGGCCGTCGGGGTCGCAGGAGAAGGCGGCCGAGGTGCTGGGACTGCCGTTCAGCACCTACCGCAGGCACCTCGCGGCGGGCGTCGACCGCGTCGAGGAGGTCCTGTGGGACTGGGAGCTGCACGGCGTGCCGGACGGGCAGGGATCGGACAGCAAGTGGTCTGGAGACTGAGCACCTGGCGCGTCGACGCTGGGACCTTCGTGACGCCAGGAGGCTCTCATGTCCACCACCTCAGCACCCCTCGGCACGGTCGTCGTCGCCGGCGGGAGCATCGCCGGGCTGCTGTCGGCGGCCGCCCTCGCCGAGACGGCGGACCGGGTGGTCGTCCTCGAGCGCGACCCGGTCTCTGACACCTGCGTCGGGCGACCGGGGACACCGCAGGCGATCCACACGCACGGGCTCCTGCCGTCCGGGCGCGACGCGATGGAGGGCCTGCTGCCGGGCTTCACGGGTGACCTCGTCGCTGCAGGCGGGCTGTCCGAAGGCGATGCGGGCCAGACGGGGCGGTGGTGGATCGGCGGCGGCCTGGTTGCGGAGTGCGAGATCGGTGGCGCGGGGGTCGCCGTGTCACGCGTCCTGCTCGAGCACACCCTCCGTACCCGCCTCGCCGCTCTCCCGAGGGTGGAGCTGCGGTCCGGGGTGGAGGTCGCCGGGCTGACCGGCACCGCCTCGCGGGTGACCGGAGTGGTCGTCCGGCAACGCGGCGGAGACGGGACGGAGGTCGAGATGACCGCAGACCTGGTCGTCGACGCCACCGGCCGGTCCGGACGCGCCTCTCGCTGGCTTCCGGCGATCGGTGCCGCGGCACCCGCCGAGGAACGGGTCCTGGTGGGGGTCCGCTACGTCACGACCCATGTCACCGCGCAGCCGAGCGACCTCGGAGGTCAGGCTTTCGTGATCTCCGCCGCGACGCCGACGGTGCCTCGAGGAGCGGTGGCGATCCGTCAGGAGGACGCCACCTGGACGGTGACGCTCTTCGCGTACGGGGAGGAGTCACCGCTCGACGCGGACGGCCTCCGGCAGGCGGCTGCGCGCATCGTCTCGCCGGACGTCGCCGAGCTCCTGCGCGACCGGGAGCCTCTTCACGACCCCGACGAGTACCGCTTCCCCGACTGCCGCCGCCGGCGCTTCGACCGGCTCGACCTGCCGTTGGGGTACGCGGCGGTGGGTGACGCCGTCTGTAGCCTCGACCCCACCTTCGGGCAGGGCATGAGCCTCGCGGCGCTGGAGGCTCGGGCGCTCCGGCGCGCGGCGACGTCCGGTCCGGTCGCGGTGCGGGACCGTTATCCGCGGGAGGTGTCGCGGATCGTCGACACGGCGTGGACGCTCGTGCGCGACGCCGACCTCGCGCTCCCCGGGGTCAGCGCCGCGGAGCGTCCGTCACCGGCGCTGATCGGCTGGTACGTCCGTCGGCTGCAGCGCGTCGCGCGACATGACCGCGTCGTCGCGGCGGCGCTGCTGCGCGTCACGAGCCTCTTCGCCCGGCCCGAGAGCCTGATGACCGTGCCGGTGGCATGGCGCGTGCTCTGTCGACCGCGTGGACGTGACCCTCAGGTGCGGAACCGGGCGACAGCGGCGTCGTGCTCGGCGCGCAGCCAGTCGGCCGCGCCGACGAGACGCGGATCGGTGGACGCACCTGTCCGAAGCGAGTCGAGGTAGAGGCGGTCCGCCATGATCCGCCGGACGAGCTCGTCATGGTCGCCGACCTCGCCGTGGCCGGGGACGACGAGCGACACCTCAGGTGCGACCGCGATGAACATCGCGATCGCCTCGGCGTAGTCACCCCACGGGTCGGTGGCGTCGAGGTCGAGGAGCGGTGGCTCGACGTCGGACAGCATGTCGCCGGCGACGAGGACGCCGGCGTCCTCGATCAGCAGCGCGGCGTGACCGACTGCGTGCGCGCGGTGCTCCAGGACACGGATCGACCGTGCCGCCCATGGCAGGGCGGTAGCGCCCGGTGCGAGCGGGGACACGCGGCCGATCTCGCTCGCGTCGACTCCGGGAAGCGACCCCTCGGCCTTGCGGGCGTTCTCGTCCTGGACCGCCTCGGCCCGCTGTGCTCCGCGCGCGGTGGCCCACCGGGGAGCGTCGCCGAGCGACGGGCGCCACAGGAGGTGGTCCCAGTGCGGATGGGTGGAGAACGCGCCTGTGACGGTGAGCCCGCGCGACGCCAGCTCGGTGGCGAGCGTGTCGATCTCGACGGACGTGACCCCCGGGTCGACGATCAGGCACTCGCGCCCGTCCGCGCCGACGACCACCGTGGTGGTCGTGGCGCAGAACGCGTGGGTGGCGACCATGACGCCCGGGGCTACCTCGATCATCGGACGTCCGGGACGGCCCTGAGCGAGGTCGCGAGGTCGTCGTCGCTCAGCGGGTCGTCCTCGAGCCGGCCGTGGAGGAAGGCGTCGTACGCCCCGAGCTCGAGGAGGCCGTGACCGGACAGCCCGACGACGATGACGGGCTCCTCGCCCGACTCGGCGGCGGCCACGGCGGCGCGACGGGCCTGGGCGAGCGCGTGCGAGGACTCGGGAGCGGCGACGATGCCCTCCGTACGGGCGAACTCGGTCGCGGTCTCGAAGCACTCGCTCTGGTGCAGCGCGACGGCCTCGATCAACCCCTCGTGCGCCACGTGCGAGACCAGCGGCGCCATCGCGTGGTAGCGCAGCCCGCCCGCGTGGATGGTGGACGGGACGAAGTCGTGTCCGAGCGTGTACATCTTCATCAGCGGCGTCATGCCGCCGGTGTCCCCGAAGTCGTAGCGGTACTCGCCGCGTGTCAGGGTCGGGCACGAGGACGGTTCGACGGCGACGATGCGCGGGTCCTGACGTCCGGCGAGCTTCTCCCGCAGGAACGGGAAGGCGAGACCGGCGAAGTTGGAGCCGCCGCCCGCGCAGCCGATGACGAGGTCGGCGCCGGCCTCGCCCGCCTTCGCGAGCTGGAGCACGGCCTCCTCGCCGATGACCGTCTGGTGCAGGAGCACGTGGTTCAGGACGGACCCGAGCGCGTACTTCGTGGACTCGTCCTGGGCGGCGAGCTCGACGGCCTCCGTGATCGCGATGCCGAGCGAGCCGGGATGATCGACGTCGAAGCCCTTGCCGAACTCCGTCAGCGCGCTCGGCGAGCGGTGCACGGTGCCGCCGAAGACCTCGATGAGCGTGCGGCGCTGTGGCTTGGAGTCGTATGAGGCGCCGACCTGCCACACCTCGCACTCGACGCCGAACAGCGCGCACGCGTACGCCAGCGCTGTGCCCCACTGACCGGCACCCGTCTCCGTCGTGAGCCTCGTGACGCCGTTGATGGCGTTGTAGTAGACCTGCGGGACCGACGTGTTCGTCTTGTGGGAGCCGGCCGGCGAGACGCCCTCGTACTTGTAGTAGATCCGGGCCGAGGTGCCGAGCTTCTGCTCCCAGCGGCGGGCACGCACGAGGGGCGAGGGGCGGTACTGGCGATAGACGTCGCGCACGGCCTCCGGGATCTCGACGTGACGCTCCGTCGTGACCTCCTGCGCGATCAGCTCCGGCGGGAAGAGCGGCGCCAGGTCGTCCGGACCGACGGGCTCGTGGGTGGCCGGGTGCAGCGGCGGGGGAGGTGGGGTCGGGAGGTCGGCGACGACGTTGTACCAGTGGGTCGGCATCTCCGCCTCGTCGAGGGTGATCCGGATGCGGTCGTCGGCCATCGTTCCTCCTGCGTCGGGTGTGGCGCCAGCGTACGACCCGGCGCCCGATGCCGGCACGCTGTTCGACGCCACGCGGGAGCATGGGACCGGTTGGCTCCCGCGCGGCGGACGACGCGCTCAGTCGAACAGGTCGGAGAGCCAGTTCTCCTTCTTCTTGCGCTTGTACGAACGGTCGTCGTAACGACGGTCGTCACGGCGCTCCTCGTACCGGGGCTGCTCGTACTGCGGTTGCTGCTGCGGTCGCTCCTGGTACGACGGAGCGGGGGACGGAGCCGGTGCCGGCGGGGCCTGGGTGCCGGCGCGGTCGATGATCTTGTCGAGCTCTCCGCGGTCCAGCCAGACTCCGCGGCACTCAGGGCAGTAGTCGATCTCGATCCCGCTGCGTTCGCTCATCACGAGAGTGGTCTCGTCGTTGGGGCATCTCATGGCTTCATCCTGCGGGGTCGGTGGGTGGCAGCCAAGGGATCTCGCTCGCCGATCGTCTTGTCACGTGTGCCAGGAGCGCAGGGTCTGTCGACGTGAACCTGTCGACCTCCTCTCCGCCGTCGCAGCGGCACAGTGCCACGGTGGCACGGTCGGCCGACACGTGGACCACGCTCCACGTGCCTCCGGCGTGCTCCCAGCGCACCAGGGTCTCGAGGTCGTCAGGCACTCCGCCATCATGGCGCGCACCGGCGGTGCGTGGCACCGTACGAGGATGCCGCTCCCTCAGAGCATGGGTCGCCTCAACCGCGCAGGGCCGAACCGGCTGATCGTCCACGTGGCGCCGTGGGTGCCTGGCTTCGGGGTCGTGCACCATCGCGGGCGCCGGTCGGGGCGCGGCTACCGGACGCCGGTCGCGGTCTTCCGTCGCGGTGACGAGGTGGTGTTCGCGATGGTCTACGGGACGAAGACCGACTGGGTGCGCAACGTGCGCGCGGCAGGTGGCGCCACCGTCTCCGCCCGCGGGCACGACCTCCGGCTGTCGGCTCCGCGGCTGGTCCACGACCCCCGGCGCTCACAGGTTCCGGGACCGGTCCGCCTCGCGCTCGCCGCAGCCGGCGTCGAGGACTTCCTCGTCTGCGACGTCGAAGGATGACGGTTAGCGTGCAGACAGGACGGCCACGGGGGTGGCGCCGACCGCCAGGAGGTCCGGATGCAGAAGTCAGCGAGAGGTACATGGGGGGCGGCGACGGTGCTGCTCTCGTGCGCGGCGCTCCTCGCGGGGTGCGGCGAGGCTGCCGACGACGACCCGGAGCCGACCCGCTCGACCACCGTCGAGACGTCACCGACGACCGACGCCACGGCCACGTCGGACGGTGGCACCAGCGCCACGCCCGGCGTCATCACCGTCGCGCAAGGGCAGGAGCACCGCATCACGGACCCCGGAACGGTGCTGGTGACGTGCGACGGCGGTGGAGACGTCAAGGTCGTGGCTGTGGCCACGGTGACGATCGCGGGCGAGTGCGAGGACATCGACGTGGAGGCCGAGGGAGCGACGGTCACGTTCGAGACGACGCGCGATCTCGACGTCGAGGGTTCTGGCAACACGGTCACGGGTGTGCGGGCGCTGGACCTCGACGTCGGCGGTGACCGCAACCAGATCACCGTCAGGCAGCTGCGCGCGGTCGACGCCGAGGGCTCCGACAACGTGGTCAAGCACGGCACGGCACTGACGCCGAGGGTCGACGACGAGGGGCGGGGCAACTCCATCGGCGAAGGCTGACCGCCGCGGTCAGTGCAGGCGGTGGCGGGCGCCCTCGCGCACCGCGTCCGACAGCAGGGCCAGCGCGGGGGAGTCCAGCTGGTACTGGTGCCAGTGGAGGCGTACGTCGAGCGGTGCGCTGTCGCCGAGCACCGTGACGGCGCCCGACTCCTCGAGCGACGCTGACTGGAGGTCCGGAAGCATGCCCCAACCGAGCCCCCGCCGGATCGCCTCGCGGAACGCCTCCGATCCCGGGACGAAGTGGCTCGGCGGATCGACCCGGCGCCGCGTGACCCGGCGGACGAACCGCAGCTGCAGCTCGTCGTGCCGGTCGAACTGCACGACCGGTGCGCGGGCGAGCGCCTCGGCGGTGGCTCCCTCCGGGAACCACCGCCGGGCGAACGCCGGTGCCGCCATCGCCCGATAACGCATGGTGCCCAGCGGGGAGACCGAGCAGCCGGGCAGGCGTTCGCCGACGGCGCTGACGGCAGCCATCGCGGTGCCGTCGCGCATCCGCGCGAGAGCGTGCCGTTCGTCCTCCCGCTGGACGTCGAGCAGGACGCGGTCCGCCACGGCGGCGACGGAGGGGAGGAACCAGGTCGCGAGGGAGTCGGCGTTGACGACCACCGGCACCGGCACCAGAGCCGCCTCGCCGGTGGAGGGGGCGAGCTCGCGGAGCAGGAGATCGACCTGGCGGGCAAGACGAAGGACCTCGGCGCCCCGGTCGGTGACGATCACGGGGCGCGTGCGCCGGACGAGGACACGGCCGGTCGCCGCCTCCAGCGCCTTCACCCTCTGGCTGACCGCCGAGGGGGTGACGCTCAGCCGGGCGGCCGCCGCCTCGAAGCTGCCCTCGGAGACCACAGCGGCGAGGGTCCGGAGCTGGTCGAGCGCGAGATCGGTCATGAAGCTCTCCTTCATCTGATGAAGAAAGTTTAGCTGGATTCATGGCGGGTCGCGGCCTAGCGTCGGTGGTGTGAACACCCTCCACGTCCTCACCACCCTCCTTGCCGGGCTTGCGACAGGGCTGTCCCTCATCGTCGCGATCGGCGCGCAGAACGCGTACGTGCTGCGCCAGGGACTGAGGCAGGAGAAGGTCGGCGCCGTCGTGCTGGTGTGCGCTGCCTCCGACACCGTCCTGATCCTCGCCGGCGTCGCGGGGGTCGGGGCGCTCCTCACCCGAGCCCCCGACCTGGTCGAGGTCGCCCGCTGGGCGGGCGCTGCGTTCCTGCTCGGATACGGACTGCTCGCTGCTCGGCGTGCCGTCGTGGGCGGGCGGATGGACGTCGACGACCGAGGCGTCCGGAGCGCCCTGTGGCCGGTGGTCGCCACCGCCCTCGCGCTCACGTGGCTCAACCCGCACGTGTACCTCGACACCGTCCTCCTCCTCGGGTCGGTGGCCGGCTCCTACGGGGACACGCGGTGGGTGTTCGCCGCAGGGGCGGTGGTCGCGAGCTGGGTGTGGTTCGCGGCCCTCGGGTACGGCGCACGGGTGCTCCGCCCGGTGTTCACCCGGCCTGTGGCGTGGCGCGTGCTCGACGCTGCCGTGGCGGTCGTGATGCTCGCGATCGCGGTGCGGCTCGCGTTCGGCGGGTGAGACGGCAGGTCAGGAGGGCTGCTTCGTAAGGCCTGGTTCGTCTGCGTCCGCATCCGACGGCGATCTGCCCGACGTGACGTCGAGCGTGCGCACCGTCAACGGCATCCGGTTGCTGCGGCGCAGGTTGCCCTGAACCACCGAGCGCAGCCCGCGGCCGAGGATGGTGGGGACCGTCAGGTCCGCGTGGTCGTCGTGGTCCCTGACCACCAACGGGACGATCGGGGCCGCCGCCAGCTCTGGCGCCTGGGCCCACAGGCCCACGACCCAGGGCAGCGCCGCGACACGCTTCTCCATGCCCGGGGTGACGGTCACCTCGCTCAGCATCTCGGTCTTCACGAGCCCCGGATCGAACCCGTGCACCCGCACCCCGGTGCCCTTCAGCTCGGAGCGCACCGTCCGGGTGTACTGACGGTTCCACGCCTTCGACGTGGCGTAGGCGTTCTGCCACGGCACCGGCTTCGTCGCACCCTTGCCCCACACGTTGACCACGTGGCCGCGGCCCTGCTCGAGCATCGTGGTCACGGCCGTACGGGTGCCGTGGTGGACCGCACGGATGTTGACGTCGACGACGCGGTCGAAGACGTCGACCGGCGTCAGGTAGGTCGGACCGTAGATTCCCGAGACCCCTGCGTTGTTGACCCAGACATCCAGGCCACCCCACTCCAGTGCTCGGTCGCGGATCCGTTCGACTGCGGCGAGATCGGTGACGTCGGCCTCGACGCCGACGGCCTCCACGCCGACCTGCACGAGACGGGTCACAGCCTCAGGGACGCCGCTGCCCGGCAGGGACGCGACGACGACGCGGGCACCCGCCCGGCCGAGGGCGGCGGCGAACCCGAACCCCAGACCGCCTGACCCGCCGGTCACGACCGCCACCTGACCACTGAGCGGTCGACCTGCGGAGCCGCTCGCGGCCTCCCTCGGACGTCGTGGCATCTCGTCTCCTCCGCACCCGTTCCCGACCGACGCCGGTCAGCCTAGGGTGTCGCGTCCGTTGCGCGTGCCGCTACCGAGAAACCGGCTCGCTCGTGAGGCTCGCGGTTGCGGCGGGGGTCACGTCCGGCGGGTGAGGCCGTGCACGTCCCGGGTGAAGCCCAGCGTCGGTTGTTAGGCTGCCTGGACCACCAGTCGAAGCGCGGAAGGGGCCTCCGTGGCGGCATCAGACGGCGCATCGCCGACGCGTGCGCTCCCTCTCGCGCGTCCGGACCTTCCCCAGGCCGGGCCGTACACGCTCCACACGCTGCTGGGTTCGGGCGGGTTCGGGGCGGTGTACGTCGGGAGCGTCGCGGGTGGGCCGCGGGTGGCCGTCAAGGTCCTCACCTTCGAAGGCCACGGTGCGCGGGAGCGCTTCTCCGCGGAGGCGCGGCTCCTGCACCAGCTCGACGGTCGCGGCTTCCCCTCCTACATCACCGGTGACCTCACCGCTGCTCGCCCGTGGTTCGCGATGGAGCTCCTCGAAGGCATCACGGTCGACGAGGCCGTCCGTCACGCCGGGCCGATGTCCGCGCAGACCGTCGCCGCGGTCGCGCTCGATCTCGCCCGCTCGCTGCACCGTCTCCACGGCCTCGGCTTCGTGCACCGCGACGTCAAGCCGGCGAACGCGGTTCTCGCCGGCCGTCACGCGACGCTCATCGACGTCGGCATCGCGAAGGGCGAGCGTGGGCTCGACCTGACCTCGACCGGCGAGATGATCGGCTCCGCCGCCTGGGCGGCTCCCGAGCGTCTGCTCGGTGACCGCGCGACCGCCGCCAGCGACGTGTACGGACTGGGCCTTCTCGTGGCGTACGCCTCGGCGGGGCAACGGCCGTTCCCCAGCGGCGACGACGCACGCACGGTCGCCGCCGTCGTCGACGGGCGGCTCGACCTCACCGGCGTCCCTGACGCGCTGCGGGACGTCGTCGTCGCGATGACGGCGCTCGATCCCGACGAGCGCGCGGACATGGCCCAGGCTGCCGCCGCCCTGGCCGACCTCGCGCGCGGCGAGGCAAGCACCGACCAGGCGCCCCGGAGCCGGGTGCAGCCGCGCCCCGTGCCCCGTCCGGAGCCCGAGCCGGCCCCCGCACCGGCACCTGCTCCCACCTCGGTCCCGGTCCCGCCGTCGCCGACCCGGGCGGTCACAGCCCCGACGGTTCACGCCCCGGCACCGAAGCAGCCGGCGCCCGTCGGAGCCGAGGAGGCCGTCCAGCGGCTCGCCGGCAACCCGAGGCTGGCGGCGTCGCTCCGGGCGGCCCACGAGCGCGGCTACGACCGGGCGGCGGTCGCGATCGTGGCGCGCGCGCAGCGCCGCTCGCACCGACGGGCGGTGAAGGCGCTCGATCCCGCGCGGGTGAAGGCGACGGTGTGGCGCGGCCACGGCTGGTACGACGACCAGCACGCCGCCCGGCGTCGTTTCGCCGACACCGACGAGGGGTGGTCGAAGGAGCGGGCGCTCGTCCGACGCGGGTGGTGGCTCGACAAGGCGGCTGGTTTCACGGCGATGCTCGGCATTCTCCTCGTCGTCGTGGCCGGCGCCGGCGAGCGCGGAACGGCTGCCCGGGCGCCGTTCGGATGGCTCGACTCGTTCTTGCCCTTCGTCGCCGTACGGGACGGCCGCGGGCTGGCGTGGGACCTCCTCGCGCTGCTGGTCGCGGTGGGTGCGCTGCTGGTCCTGGGAGTCCGGTGGTCCCGCGAAGGCCGGGTCGCCCGGGGCGTGGGCGCACCTCAGAGCATCCGGATCGGACCCGGTCTGCTCGTCGCGGCGTACGCCGTGGTCGGTGTCGCGACGGTGCTCACCGTCCTCGGGATCCTCGCTTGACCCTCGGGGTCAGGCCAGGGAGAGGAAGACGCGCTCCAGCTTGTCGGTGTCGGTCTCCTCGCCTCCCGTGAGGCACTCCTTCAGGCCGGACGCGACCAGCGCGAAGCCTGCCCGGTCGAGCGCCTTGCTGACGGCCGCGAGCTGCGTCACGACGTCTTCGCAGTCGCGCTCCTCCTCCAGCATGCGGACCACGCCCGCGAGCTGCCCCTGCGCGCGTCGCAGGCGGTTGAGGACGGGCTGGGTGGATTCGGTGGAGAGCTGCATGCCTTGAACGATACCCCCCGGGGTGTAGGCTCGCATCAGTCAACAGATACCCCCCTGGGTATCCAAGGAGGAATCAGATGTGTCGAGCAGTGGTGTGCCGTACGTGCAGCAAGACGACCTGGGCCGGGTGCGGCCAGCACGTCGCCACGGTGATGGGGCCGGTGCCGAAGGCGGACCGCTGCACCTGTGACCGTGCGGCAGCCAAGCCTCGTTCGCTGTCCTCCTGGCTCCCGTTCGGACGGCGATGAGCGTCATGGCAGCACCGCACCGCACGATCGTCGTCGGTGGTGTCGCGGCAGGGATGTCCGCCGCGACCCGTCTGCGCCGCAACGACGAGCACCGCCACATCGTCGTCCTCGAGCGGGGCTCGCACGTGTCCTTCGCCAACTGCGGTCTGCCGTACCACCTCGGGGGAGTGATCGAGGACCGCGACGACCTGCTCCTCCAGACCCCCGAGTCGCTCGCGGCGCGCTTCGGGCTCGACGTCCGCACGCGGCACGAGGTCGTCGCGATCGACCGCGAGCGCCGTACGGTCCTCGTCCGGGCGCTCGAGACGGGCGAGGAGTACGAGGAGGCGTACGACGAGCTCGTCCTCGCGACCGGGGCCCGGGCTGTACGTCCGCCGTTCCCCGGCGCCGAGCTGGCCCACACCCTGCGCGACCTCGGCGACATGGACGCCATCCTCGCCGCGCTCGACGGGCCCGCCGAGGCCCCGGCCCGCTCGGCCGTCGTGGTGGGTGCGGGGTTCATCGGGATCGAGCTCGCCGAGAACCTGACCCACCGCGGGCTGGACGTCGTCCTGGTCGAGCGGGAGGCGCAGGTGCTGCCTCCCCTCGACGTCGAGATGGCCGTGCTCGTGGACGAGAGGCTGCGCGCCCACGGTGTCGAGGTCCGGACGAGTGCCTCCGTGACCCGCATCGAGCCACGCACGGTGACGCTCGACGACGGGACGCGGCTCCCCGCCGACCTCGTCGTGACCGCTGTCGGCGTCGTTCCCGAGACCGGACTCGCCGAGAAGGCCGGTCTCGACCTCGGGCCCCGCGGAGGCGTAGCCGTCGACGCTCAGCAGCGGACGAGCGACCCCGCCGTCTTCGCCGTCGGCGACGTGGCCGTGAAGCGCGACGCGCTGACCGGCACGGGCACGCTCGTCCCGCTCGCGCAGACGGCGAACCGTCAGGGACGCCTGGTCGCCGATGTCATCACCGGGCGCGACGTCACGGCGCCGGCCGTCCTGGGGACCGCCGTCGTGGGTGCGTTCGGGACGACAGCGGCCATGGTGGGGTGGAGCGAGAAGCGGTTGCGTGCGGCGGGGCGTCCGGTGCGCGTCATCCACACCCATCCGAGCGACCACGCGGGCTACTACCCGGGTGCGCGCACGATGGCGCTCAAGCTTCTCGTCGACCCCCGGACCGACGCCATCCTGGGGGCACAGGGCGTCGGCGAGGCGGGTGTCGACAAGCGCATCGACGTCATCGCCACGGCGATGCGCGGCAACCTCCGGGCCAGCGATCTCGCCGATCTCGAGCTTGCGTACGCGCCGCAGTACGGCTCGGCGAAGGATCCGGTCAACATGCTCGGCATGGTCGCCGACAACCTCGCGGCGGGCGTCACCGACACGGTGCAGTGGCACGAGGTCGGTGCGGAGGCGCGCGACGGAGCGACGGTGGTCGACGTCCGGTCGGCAGACGAGTACGCGGGCGGCTCTCTGCCCGGCGCCGTCAACGTGCCGCTCGACGAGCTGCGCGATCGCCACGATGAGCTGCCGACAGGCCGTCTCGTGGTCACCTGTGCCGTCGGGCAGCGCGGGCACACGGCGGCGCGGCTGCTGCGCCAGCTCGGGCGCGACGACGTCGCGAACCTCGACGGCGGCTACCGGACGTGGAGCCGGGTGGCCGGCGCCTGAGAGCATGCGTGCGCCGCGTCGTCGACGGGAGGAGCACGGGCGCGGGAGCAGAGGTCGCCGGTCGTGGGCTTTCGTACCGGTCTCGGGCTCAGGTCGGGCTTGATCGCGTTTCTGCCGCCCGTCTTCGTGGCCGCGCCCTCGCACCGGTGGGATCTCGTCCGTGGACTCGTCACGTTGCGTCGCCGCGAGATCGCGCTCGCCTCGGTGAGCCGCGTCGTCGTGTTCCCCGCCTGCGTGGCCGGGTCGGCATGAGCTTCTGGAGTGGGGGGACGCGGATCCCGCGCCCGCACGCGCCGGTGCTCCAGGCCTACGCCGGGGTCACGCAGCGCCGGATGGCGACCGCGCCACCGCTCCGTTCGCTCGCGGGCGGCCCCGCGGTCCGTCTGGTCGACGCGCAGATCGCGTGGATCGACTCCGGACACCGCTCGACCGACCCCGGTTCACCGGTGCGACGCTGGGCCAGCGGGCGCTGACCACGCGTCAGTCGTCCTCGGCAAGCGCGGTCCTGCACTGCGGATCCTCCGCTGCGGCACGTGCGAGGCGAGCGCCGAGGAGCTCGGCGGTCTCGCCGAGCTCGGCGACCCGGTCTTGGCCGAGCGAGTCCAGGACCAGGGCTCGCAGCGACGCCTCGCGCACCTCGCGGGCTCGGGCGTACGCCTGGCGTCCCTCCTCGGTGATGACGGCCTCAGCGCTGCGTCCGTCAGCCTCGCAAGCCTCGCGGGACAGCAGGCCGCGCTGCTCCATGCGCCGTGTCTGGTGCGACAGGCGGCTCTTCTCCCACTCGAGGGCGAGGCGCAGCTCCCGTGAGCGCAGACGCCCGCCGGGAACCTCCTGAAGAGCCTCGAGCACGCAGTAGTCGGCGTCGGACAGACCGGTCTCACGCGCGGTCTCACGCGCGAGGTGGCGAACCAGCCGTTCGTGGGCCGAGGCGTAGGCGCGCCAGGCGTCGAGCGACTGGTCGGCGGTCGGAGTGGTGGTCACGTCGTCCAGGGTACCCGGAGGTTGATACATCATCCATGACTCTGTACGGTTGACTCATCAACCAATTCGGAGGACGCCATGCCTGACTACGGTCACGACCTGAGATTCGGCACGTTCATCACGCCGCAGAACACCGCGCCAGACCAGGTCGTGGGGCTGGCGCAGCTCAGCGAGCAGCTCGGCTACGACCTGGTGACGTTCCAGGACCACCCGTACCAGCCTGCCTTCCTCGACACCTGGACGCTCCTGAGCTACGTCGCGGCGCGTACGGAGCGCGTGCACCTGGCGCCGAACGTCCTCAACCTCCCGCTCCGCAACCCTGCCGTCACCGCGCGCTCCGTCGCCAGCCTCGACCTGCTCTCCGGAGGGCGGATCGACCTCGCGCTGGGAGCGGGCGCGTTCTGGGAGGCCATCGAGGCGATGGGCGGTCCTCGGTTGAGCCCCGGTCAGAGCGTGAAGGCGCTCAGCGAGGCCGTCGACGTGATCCGGGGCATCTGGAGTCCCGAGGAGCGCGGAGGTCTGTTCGTCAAGGGGGAGTTCCACTCGGCGCACGGCGCCAAGCGGGGCCCCGCGCCCGCTCACGACGTGCCGATCTGGCTCGGCGCCTACAAGCCGCGCATGCTTCGCCTCATCGGGGAGAAGGCCGACGGGTGGCTCCCGAGCCAGAGCTATCTCCAGCCCGGGGACCTCGCACGCGGCAACACCGTGATCGACGACGCCGCCGTGGCCGCAGGGCGTGCTCCCGAAGACGTCCGCCGCCTCCTCAACATCGCCGTCGGACGAGAGGTGCTGAGCCCGCAGGAGTGGATCGACCAGCTGCTCCCGCTGGCTCTCGTCGACGGCATCAGCACGTTCATCCTCGCCTCGGACGACCCTCGCGGCCTGGAGGAGTTCGCCGAGGAGGTGATCCCCGTGCTGCGCGAGGAGGTGGCCGCCGAGCGGTCCGCGACTCCCGCCGCCGGTGCGGGTCGCAGCGCCCGTGCCCTGTCCCGGCGCGCCCCGGGGATCGACTACGACGCGATCCCCGAGGCGCTGGCCGCCGACGCCGTCGAGCCGGGGGACCCCACGTACGCGAGGGTCCGGCACAGCTACGTCCACCGCGGCAGCCCTGGCCTCGTGCTCCGGCCCGCCGACACCGACCAGGTCGCCGAGGCCGTCGCGTACGCCCGCCGTCAGCAGGTGCCGTTCGTCGCCCGCAGCGGTGGCCACGGCATCGGTGGTCGCTCGACCAACGACGGGGGCATCGTCGTCGATCTCGGGCGGCTCGACACGGTCGAGGTCCTCGACCGTGAGCGGAGGCTCGTCCGTGTCGGCGCCGGTGCACGGTGGCGCGAGGTGGCCCAGGCACTGTCGAGCCACGGGCTGGCGATCAGCTCCGGCGACTCCGGTGACGTGGGTGTCGGTGGTCTCGGGACCTCGGGCGGGATCGGATTCCTCGCTCGCTCGTACGGGCTCACGATCGACCACGTCGTCGGTGCGGACGTGGTGCTGGCCGACGGCACGGTGGTCCGCGCCGACGCGGAGCACCACCCCGACCTGTTCTGGGCGGTGCGCGGCGCTGGCGAGTACGTCGGCGTCGTCACCAGCCTCGACCTCGAGGCGATGGAGCTGTCTGACATCGTCCTCGCGGTCATCGTCCACCAGGTCGACGACACCGCCGACTACCTCACCCGGTTGGGCGCACTGACCGAGGCGAGCCCGCGCCCACTGACTCCCTTCACGACGCTGTTCCCCTCCGACGACGGCCAGACGTACGCCCGCATCATGCTCGTGTGGGCCGGTGACGAGACGGAGGCGGCCGTCGGGGCGATCGAGCCGTTCCTGCACCTCGCGCCGGTGGTTCAGCAGCAGGCCCAGGTCACGCCGTACAAGGGGATCATCCGGTCGACCGGCGACCCGGCGGCCGGCCACCGGCAGCCGCCGACCCGCTCAGCATTGGTGGCGGATCTCGGCGACGGGCTCGCCCGGACGGCGGGGCAGATGATGGACGAGGGCCGCCTGCAGCTGATCCAGATCCGTGCGTTCCCCGGCGCGGCCGGTGACGTCGCCCCGGAGGCGACCGCGTTCGCCCACCGTGACCGCGCGTACAGCCTGATCGCGATCGCGGCTGCGGGTGCCTCGGTGGACGAGGAGTGGGACGCCGCGGTCGACGCCCTCTACGGCAACTTCGAGACCGTCGTCACGCCGGAGACGCTGGCGAAGACGTTCCCGTCGGAGACGCTCGCTCGCCTCCGCGACGTGAAGGCGGTCTACGACCCCGACAGTGTCCTGGGTCGCACCTCGTTGGGCGAATGAGCACGATGGACCTGGGCACTCTCCCGATGAGTCGAAGAAGGAGGACCCTCCATGAGCAAGACGACCAAGAGTGACAAGGCACGTACGGTCGAGGCGCCGTTCCGGGCGTCGCAGCAGATGGCCGACCACCTGCAGCAGCTGCACGTCGACCTGATCGACCTCCACCTCCTCGGCAAGCAGGCGCACTGGAACGTGGTCGGCAAGAACTTCCGCGATCTCCACCTGCAGCTCGACGAGATCGTCGACGCGGCACGTGCCTTCAGCGACGACGTCGCCGAACGGATGCGCGCGGTCTACATCACGCCGGACGGACGTGCGGCGACCGTCGCCGGGCGCAGCAGCCTGCCCGAGTACCCCTCGGACGAGGTCGACACGGCCGAGACCGTCGACCTCGTGACCAGCGCGCTGCACGCGGTGGCGGCCACGGCCCGCCGTATCCACGACGACGTCGACGAGGAGGACCCCACGACGGCCGACATGCTGCACGCCATCCTCGAGCGCGTGGAGCAGCTCGCGTGGATGGTCGAGTCGGAGAATCGGATCGCCAACCGCAGCATCCCGCGCCCGATCCACGAGTAGGCGCACGAATGACGACGGCCGGTCCCGCAGGGGACCGGCCGTCGTGTGGTTCCGCAGGTCAGCTGACGCCGGCCTTCTTCTTGAGGTCCTCGACGAACGTCGAGTTGTCCTTGAGCCACTGCCTGACGGCGTCCTCCTCGTCGACGTCGTCGCCCGAGTTGAACATCAGGTTCTCCAGCGAGAACAGTTGCTCGTCGTCCAGGGTGAACGCGCCGATCAGCTCGTCGAGGTCGTCGAATCGCTCGCCGAAGTCCTTCGCGCCGTAGGCGTGGATCTCCTCAGCCGCTCCGAGCTTGCCCTCGGGGTCCTCGAGGTCGCGGATGGGGAACTCGTCGTACGCCCAGTGCGGGCGCCACAGCGTGACGGCGATGTTGTCGCCCGACGCGGTCGCGCTCTTCAGCTCGGCCAGCATCGCCGGCGTCGAGGAGATGACGTAGTCCATCTTGTCGAGGCCGTACGTCGGGACGACCTCCTCCTGCGTGACCTTCGTGAGGCCCGCGCCGGCCTCGATGCCGACGAGGCGGTTGCCGTACTCGTCGGCCATGCCTGCGAGGTCCTCGAGAGACTTCGCGGGTGAGCTCTCGTTGACGGCGATCGTCAGCTTGGCGTTGTCGTACCACGTGCCGAGGTCGGTGATGTCGTCACCGAACTTCTCGAGGTACGACGCGTGCGTGAGCGGCAGCCAGGTGTCGAAGGTGACGTCGAAGTCCCCGCCGGCGAGGCCGGTGAAGATGATCCCGATGTCGGCGGTCTCCGTCTCGACCTCGTAGCCCTCGTCCTCGAGGATCGCCTTCCACAGGTGCGAGACCGCGATGCCCTCGTCCCATCCTGAAGGGATGCCGATCGAGATCGTCTTCTCGTCGTCGCCGCTGGCCGAGTCGGACCCGCCGCAGGCGGCGAGCCCCACGCTGAGCACGAGCGCCGAGGTGGCAGCAGTGACGCCTCGGAGGAGTCGGGAGGTACGTACGCGTGACATGTTTTCCTTCCTTCGGCGGACCGGGGGGTACCGCCTGGGTTGGGGTGGTGGTCGCTCAGACCAGGCCGGTGGCCAGGGACCTCGCGACCGGGGTGCGGGCGGAGAGGCCCGCGGTGACGCGATCGAGGAAGATCGCGAGGATCACGACGGAGATGCCGGCTTCGAATCCCTTGCCGACGTCCACGCTGCTGAGGGCGGCCACGACGTCGCGACCGAGGCCGTCGGCGCCGACCATGCCCGAGATCACGACCATCGACAGCGCCAGCATGATGACCTGGTTGACGCCAGCCATGATCGTCGGCATCGCCAGCGGCAGCTGGACCTGCCGGAGGATGCGGCCCGGGGTCGCACCGAACGCGTGGCCCGCCTCGACGACCTCGGCGTCCACCTGACGGATCCCGAGCTCGGTGAAGCGGACGCCTGGGGCGAGGGCGAAGATCACCGTCGCGACGATGCCCGGGACGACGCCGGTGAGGAAGATGACGACGGTGGGGATCAGGTAGACGAAGGCCGGCATCGTCTGCATGAAGTCCAGCACCGGCTTGACGATCGTGGAGACGGTGTCGTTGCGGGCGGTCCAGATGCCGAGCGGCACCGCGATCGCGAGGGCGATCACGGAGGCGAGGATGACCAGGGCCAGCGTCTTCATCGCGTTGTCCCACTGATCGACGCTGGCGATGAGCGTGAACCCGACGACCGTGACGAGAGCCAGCTTCCAGCCCTTCGCGACCAGGGCGATCACGGCGAGCAGGGCTGTCAGTACCCAGAACGGCGGGGCCAGGAGCAGCTCACTGAGCCCGTCGTACGCGCCGGACAGCACGTCCTTGACGAACCCGAACAACGGGCGGAAGGTCTCGGTCACCCAGTCGACACCGGTCTCGACCCACTCGCCGAGCGGCATCCGGGGAACAAGGCTGTCACTCATCGTCGCCTCCCATGGTCTTGTCCGCCGGCGCCATCGCGGCCAGCAAGGTCACTCGTGGCACGACGCCGACGAGCCTGCCGTCCTCGTCGGTCACCGGGACCGGGAGCGCGCCTTCGGCAGCAGGCGCGAACACGTCCGCGAGCAAGGTCGTCGTCCTTACGGCGGTGATGTCCTCTCGGACCGCGCTGGCGATGGTGCTCCGGCCCTCGCGGAGCGCGGCGACCGCGTCGACGTCGTGCACGACACCGCGGAGCACGCGTTGACGGTCGACGACGTAGGCGGCAGCCACCTGCGCCTCGCGCATCGTGCGGCTGGCCTGGCGCGGACCGCCCGAGACCGGCACGACGGCGGCGGGCCTGACCATCACCGACGAGGCGGTCAGGACCCGGCTGCGGTCGACGTCGGCGACGAACTGCGCCACGTAGTCGTTCGCGGGGTCGGACAGGATCTCCTCGGCGGTGCCCACCTGGGCGATCCGGCCGTCGCGCATGACGGCGATCCGGTCACCGAGGTACATCGCCTCGTTGAGGTCGTGGGTGATGAAGACGATCGTCTTCCCGAGGCGACGCTGCAGGTCGAGCAGCTGCTCCTGCATCTCGCGCCGGATCAGAGGATCGAGCGCCGAGAACGCCTCGTCCATCAGGAGGATGTCGGTGTCTGCCGCGAGTGCGCGGGCGAGGCCGACGCGTTGGCGCATGCCGCCGGACAGCTGCGACGGCAGGGAGGTCTCCCAGCCGTCGAGCCCGACCATCGCGAGCGCCTCGGCCGCCTTCGCCCGACGCTCCTTCTTGCGCATCCCCTGGATCTCCAAGGGGTACGCGGCGTTGTCGAGGACCGTGCGGTGGGGGAGCAGCGCGAAGTGCTGGAAGACCATGCTGAGGCGTGCCCGCCGCAGCGCCCGCAGCTCCTTCGCGTCCACGGCCGAGAGGTCGGCGTCCCCGATCAGGACGCGCCCGGCGCTCGGACTCCACAGACCGTTGAGCATCCTGATGAGCGTCGACTTGCCAGAGCCCGACAGGCCCATGACCACGAAGATCTCCCCGGCACGGATCTCGAGGCTCGCGTCGATCACCGCGGCGGTCCCGTACGGTTTGACCTCGTCGCGGCTGGCGCCTGCGTCGAGTCGGCGAAGGGCCTCGGCGGGACGGCGGCCGAAGACCTTGGAGACGTTCTCGACGCGCAGGGCGACGGGGGCTTCGCCGACGTCGGTCCTGGCAGGAGCTGGACTCGGCACGAGCCCGGCATCGGTTCCCGGATCTGCAGTGTGGGACGTCATGACGGACGTGTTCGCCACCTTTCGGTCGATCGCTGCGCGCGTCACGTCGGGGGTCGACGTGAGAGGCGTGGGGGTGCAGCCTCGCTGTCTGCTCGCGACTTCGGCATCGTCGTGGATGCGCTGACCGGGTCCCGCTGGAGGCGGGCGCGCCGTGCGGTCGTACGTCGCGCCTCTGCATCTTGCCTGGTCAAGGTCACGGAAGGTAACGGCAGGGGGGTCTGGTGGGCCTTACTGGCCGTGTGCAACGCGCGTGGGCCCTCGCTGAGCAGGGGCGTTTGGCGATTCTGCTTCGTTATCTCTTCGTGACCCCCGGGGCGCCCACGGAAGCGGTGAACGCTCCCAGTCGCGCGGTAGGCGTGTGGGTCGTCGCGGACGAGAACCCGCCCTCCGCAAGAGACCGCGCGACACCGTCTGCGACTCTCTCGCTCACCGTTCCCGACGGGGTCTCGTAGAACAGCCACAGCGACCCGCCCGGGCGTAGGACGCGACGCAGCCCGGACGCGAGCACCGACGCGTCGCTCGTCCAGAAGACGTTGACGTTCACCGCGAAGGCGACGTCGAGGCTCGACGCCGGCAACGTCGGCACGACCTCCTCGGCCGGTCCGCGCAGCACCGTCCACGCGGCCGCAGAGCCGGCCTCGGCGCACCGCTTTCGGCTACGACGCTCCGCCACCTCGGAGCGGTCCACGCCGACGTACGAGCCACCCGCACCGAGCCGTTCGAGCACGAGCGAGGCCGCCACGCCCGGCCCACCGCCGATCTCGAGCACGCCGCTCGTGGGCGTGAGGGGGAGCGCATCGACAGCAGCGGTCAGTCGCGGGGGCACGGGCATGGCTCACCGTACGGCGACGGTGGTGCCTCGAAGGTGGTCGTTTTCACGGCCGCCGGGGACCCAGGGCGGGGACCGGTCGTCACGCCGACCTGGTCTTGGGATGATCGAGAGATGAGCCTCAACCTCACCGGAGACGCCGACGCCGACCAGCTGCTCGACTCCGACCCTTTCGCGCTGCTCGTGGGCATGCTGCTCGACCAGCAGTACCCGATGGAGGCGGCGTTCGCCGGACCGCTCAAGATCCTGCAACGCGTCGGCAGCATCGACGTGCAGACGATCGCGGAGCTCGACCCCGAGGCGTTCGCCACGCTGTGCGCGACGCCTCCGGCGATCCACCGCTACCCAGGCTCGATGGCCAAGCGGGTCCAGGAGCTCGCGTCGTTCCTGATGAGCGAGTACGACGGGGATCCGACTCGTCTCTGGACCGAGGGTGACCCCGACGGCAAGACCGTGCTCAAGCGGCTGAAGGCGCTGCCCGGGTACGGCGACCAGAAGGCGCGGATCTTCCTCGCGCTGCTCGGCAAGCAGCGAGGCGTGGCGCCGACGGGATGGCGCGAGGCGGCCGGCGCGTACGGCGAGGAGGGCTCTCGCCGTTCGATCGCCGACGTCGTCGACGGGACCACCCTGCAGGAGGTACGGACGTTCAAGAAGGAGCAGAAGGCGGCAGCCAAGGCCGCGAAAGCGAAGGGGTGAGCGGCTCCGTCACGCACGCACCCCGCCCTGCTCGACCAGCGGGTCTACCGCTGATCGAGCAGGGCGAACGGCTCACATCGGGGGCATCAGGACGGAGTCGATGAGGTAGACCGTCGCGTTCGCGGTCTTCACACCTCCGCAGATGACCGCGGCGCCGTCGGCTCCGACGGTCAGCGCGTCGATCGAGCCCTTGACCTCCAGGTCGGCTCCGTTGACGGTCTTGTGCGTCCCGACGACCTCGTCGGGGCTGAGCTGACCGGGAACGACGTGGTACGTCAGCACCGAGGTCAGCGCCTCGGCGCCGGCGGGCTGGGACAGCTCGGTCACCGTCTTCTTCGGGAGCTTCGCGAACGCCTCGTCGACCGGGGCGAACACCGTGAACTCGCTGCCGTTCAGCGTGTCGACGAGGTTCACCTCCGGGTTGAGCTGGCCGCTCACGGCGGCTGTCAGCGTCTTGAGGAGCGGGTTGTTGCTCGCGGCGGTCGCCACCGGCTCCTGGGCCATCCCGTCGATGGAGCCCGGCCCCGAGGGCACCTGCTCCGCGTAGGCGGCGCAGCCCGGCCCGACGAGCTCCGAGGAGGCGTCGGACATGGCGTCGTCAGTCATCTCGGAGGTCGCCGACTCCGACGCGCTGGGCGTGGAGTCGTCCGAACCGGAGTCCGAGTCGTCGCTTCCGCACCCTGCCGTGAAGAGAGCCAGGGACGCCAGCATGGCCACCGCCGCGAGGCGGGTCTTGCGAGTGGTCGTGTGCATGGTTGTGCCTTTCCTGTTGTGGCGCGGTCACTCCACCGAGAAGCTGACGCTGTGCCAGCCGGTGGCACCGTCCGGGCGAGGTTCCGCCCGGTCGGAGGTCTGTGTGGTGCCGTCCGCGTCGGTCGCCCGGACGGTGAGGGTGTGGTCTCCAGGGGTCGGGTCGTCCCAGCGCCACGTCCACTGGCGCCAGGTGTCGATGCCGTCCTGCGGGGCGAGACGTGCCGGCTCCCAGGGGTCGTCGTCGACGCGGACCTCGACAGCGCCGACCCCGACGTGCTGCGCCCACGCGACGCCCCCGGCGCGCACGGAGTCCCGGGGGAGCGACTGGAACGAGCGCGGCACGTCGATGCGCGACGCGAGCTTGACGGGTGCCTGCTCGGCCCAGCCTCGCTCGGTCCAGTACGCCTCGAGCTCGGAGAACCGGGTGACCTCGAGGTCGACGAGCCACTTCGTCGCCGACACGTAGCCGTACAGGCCCGGTACGACCATCCGTGCCGGGAATCCGTGCGCGAGGGGGAGCGGGTCGCCGTTCATCGCGATCGCGACGAGGGCGTCGCGGCCGTCGAGGACCGCGTCGAGAGGTGTGCCGATGACCATCCCGTCGGCGCTCGTCGACTTGAGGGCGTCGGCCTCGCGGCCGACCCCCGCGCGCCGGAGGAGCTCGGCCAGCGGGACGCCGATCCAGGTGGCGTTCCCCACGTACTCGCCGCCCACCTCGTTCGAGACGCAGGTCAGGGTGATGCGGCGCTCCAGCAGCGGCATGTCGAGAAGGTCGGCGAAGCTCAGGTCGAGGGGCCGGTCCACGTCGCCGTGGACGCGCAGCCGCCAGGTGTCCGCAGGGACGTCGGGGACGATGAGGGCCGTGTCCACCCGGTAGAAGTCCCGGTTCGGGGTCAGGTACGAGGTGACACCGGGCAGCGGGTCGATCCCCGTCGGGACTGCGGGGGCCGGACTGGCCGGCACGGGGAGGCGGAGGTTTGCGCGCGAGACGGCGGCCTCCGAGCCGCCCACGACCCGCGCGACGGCCCCGGCGGAGGCCGCAACGGCGGCCGTCCCCAGGACGGTGATGAGGAATCGGCGGCGGTCGAACCCCGAGGGCAGATCGTCACCGGGCCGGCGGGCGGTCCCCGTCGTCACCTCCGTCGTCACCTCCGCGGGTCCGCCGGTGCGGGCCGGTGCCGGCAGCGTCCGGAGAAGCAGGACGAGCGTCCACGCGGCGACCAGCGTGGTCACCACCGGCGCGAGGAGGGCGATCGCCGACCACACCGAGGTCGTGTCGTCCGCGGCGGTCGCCGCCGTCGCGACCGCCCCCACGGCCACGACGACGCCGACCCCGAGGCGGCGGCGGGTGGCCCCGAGCACCCCCGCCGCCGCGGCGATCCCCAGGAGCAGCACGGCCACCGTGCCGAGCAGCACCGCCTTGTCGCTCTCCCCGAACGTCCGCACGGCGAAGTCCTTGACGAAGCCCGGCGTCAGTGAGATCACCGTGTTGCCCACTGCGACCACGGGCGACGGGCCCCCTACCGCTGCCGCCAAGGCGGTCCCCACCGCGACGCCGGCGAGCGCGGCGAGCACGCCGCAGGCTGCGGCGAGGAGGCGGAGACGGGCCGTGGTCATGCACCTGCTTCGGCGCGGACGGCGACACGGATGGGTGAGCCGGGCCACAATGATGAGCGACAGACCTGACCCATCCGCGAGGCCGGCCGTCTCGAATCACCGATGACAGCCCCTCGTACCAGGAGTGCCGATGCCAGACCCGCAGCGCGGTCGACGTGCAGAACCCGACGACGGGCCACCGCCCGCGGCCGATGCGGTCGAGACCTTGATGGCCCGCGTCGCGAGAGGCGACGAGCAGGCGTTCGGCGAGGTGTACGACGCCCTGGCCGGTGCGGTTTTCGGCCTCGTACGACGGGTGCTTCGCGACCCGGTGCGCTCAGAGGAGGTGACGCAGGAGGTGTTCCTGCAGGTGTGGCAGACGGCGCCGCGCTTCGACGCGCGTCGCGGTCGCGCCAAGACATGGATTCTGACGCTGGCTCATCGCCGCGCTGTCGACGCGGTCCGCCACGACCAGGCGGCGTCCGACCGGGACGCACGCTACGACTGGTCGGGCGGACCGGCGTACGACCAGGTGGCGGACGAGGTCACCGTACGGCTCGAGCACGAGCAGGTGCGGCGCTGTCTTGGCACGCTCACCGAGCTCCAACGGGAGGCGGTGGGTCTCGCCTACTACCAAGGACACACGTACGCGCAGGTCGCCGTGATGCTCGAGGCGAATCCTGCGACGGTGAAGACCCGCCTGCGTGACGGGCTGATCCGCCTTCGTGACTGCCTGGGGGTGACGGCATGACCAGTGATCCGCACACGCTCGCCGGCGCGTACGCCCTCGACGCCCTCGAGGACGAGGAGCGCTCCTCCTACGAGGCCCATCTTGCCGAGTGCGGCGACTGCGCCGCCGAGGTGAGCGGCTTCGTCGCGACAGCGGCCAGACTCGGTGCGGCCCAGGAGACCTCTCCGCCGCCGCACCTGCGGCGCGCGGTCCTCGAGGCGGTCTCCCGCACCCCCCAGGAACGACCCGTCGTCACCGACATCAGCAGTGCGCGCTCGTGGCGCCGTGGATGGCCGGCGCGGATCATCCTGGCTGCGGCTGCTCTCGCGCTGGTCGTCGGCGCGGTCGGCTTCGGCCTCTCCCAGCGCGACCAGGCGGACCAGCTGGAGGCCCAGCAGGCCACCATGACCGAGGTGCTCTCGGCGCCCGATGCGCAGCTGGTGGCAGCACCGGTCGACGGCGGCGGGACGGTGCGGGTCGTCCAGTCCGCCGAGCTCGGCAAGGCGGTGATGGTCGTGGCCGACCTGCCGCGGCTCGCCGACGACCAGGACTACCAGATGTGGACGGAGTCGGGCGGCACGATGCACAGCGCGGGAGTCCTGCCTCGCGAAGAGCAGGGCGCGCGGGGTGCGCACGTCATGGAGGACGTCACCGGGGTCACCGCGGTCGCGATCAGCGTCGAGCCCGCGGGCGGCTCCACGGAGCCGACCAGCCCGCCGATCGTCACGGTGTCCACCTCATGACGTCACCAGCGGGGGACCAGGTGGTGCTGCGGCACCGGTGACCCCGGGCGGCTCGCGGCCCCGGGAGGCTGCGAGCCGTTCGGCCACGCCTTCGGGGCGCGTGGCGGTCGCTGTCGATGGCGGGACGCTCAGCCGAGGCCTGCCCGCTCGGCGATCCCGCGGACGTACGCGGCCTGCCCGAGGTGCTGGAGGCTGTCGCCCACCATGCTCACGAGCCTGACGGCGGCGGTCACCGGCGGGTCCCAGCGGTCGTCGACGATCCGGCGGAGCTCGTCGACGTCGATGTCGCGCAGGTACGCCCGTAGGCGGCCGGTGACGTCGTGGTGGTAGCCGGCGAGCTTCTCGCCGCTGGCGACGACGGACGCGGCCTCCTCGGGCGACTGCCCGTAGCCGGTGGCGGCCTTCGGGAGAGGCAGGCCGAGCTCGTCGTACCAGCCGTCCGCGGTCCACGCCTCGGGCGATCCGGCCAGGTCCGCGCCGTGGTCGTCGAGGACACGCGACTGGTGCCACACCAGCCAGCAGATGGTGTTGGCCTCGCCGTCCGGCCGGAAGGTCCCGATCGGCAGGGGGAGGTCACGGGTGAGGTCGTCGACGAGCTCGTCGATCCTGTCGATCTGGTCGAGCAGGATCGCGCGCAGCGTCTCGAGGGCGTCCGGGTCAGCGGTCATGGAGCCACGGTAGAGGCCCGGGCCGACACGGCCCGCCGATCAGGGCGGGAATAGCGGGAGTAGCCAGATAGTTGAAGCCTGTACTACATTGGTTCCAGCGTTCGCGGGAGCGACCAGACAAGGGGACGAGCAGATGCAGTTCGGGATCTTCACCGTCGGAGACGTGACCACCGATCCGACCACCGGCCGCACACCGACCGAGCACGAGCGGATCAAAGCGACCGTCGAGATCGCCAAGAAGGCTGAGGAGGTCGGGCTCGACGTCTTCGCGACGGGCCAGCACCACAACCCGCCGTTCATCCCCTCCGCGCCCACGACGACGCTCGCCTACATCGCGGCGCAGACCGAGCGGATCATCCTGTCGACCTCGACGACGCTGATCACGACGACCGACCCGGTGCGCATCGCGGAGGACTACGCGACTCTCCAGCACCTCTCGGACGGCCGCAACGACCTCATGATGGGCCGCGGCAACACCGGTCCCGTCTACCCGTGGTTCGGCAAGGACATCCGCCAGGGCATCGAGCTCGCCATCGAGAACTACCACCTCCTGCGCCGCCTCTGGACCGAGGACGTCGTGGACTGGGAGGGCAAGTTCCGGACCCCGCTGCAGGGTTTCACCTCGACTCCGCGTCCGCTCGACGGCGTCGCGCCGTTCGTCTGGCACGGGTCGATCCGCAGCCCCGAGATCGCCGAGCAGGCCGCCTACTACGGAGACGGGTTCTTCTCCAACCACATCTTCTGGCCGGCGAGCCACACCGAGCGCATGGTGGCGTTCTACCGCCAGCGCTTCGCGCACTACGGTCACGGTGAGGCCGACCAGGCCATCGTCGGTCTCGGAGGCCAGGTCTTCATGCGTCGCAACAGCCAGGACGCGGTCGACGAGTTCCGGCCCTACTTCGACAACGCCCCGGTCTACGGCCACGGGCCGAGCCTCGAGGAGTTCACCCGCGAGACCCCGCTGACGGTCGGCAGCCCGCAGCAGGTCATCGAGCGCACGCTCGGGTTCCGCGAGTACGTCGGTGACTACCAGCGCCAGCTCTGGCTCATGGACCACGCAGGTCTGCCGCTCAAGACGGTGCTGGAGCAGCTGGACCTGCTCGGCGAGGAGGTCGTGCCCGTGCTGCGCAAGGAGTTCGCGGCGCTGAAGCCGGCCCACGTCCCCGAGGCTCCCACCCACGCGTCGCTCGTCGCCGCCGCCGGCGGTGGCCGCGACGCCACTGTCCACGCCGCCGCCGACGACGTCACGGGGACGTCCGACACGACCTCCGAAGGAGCCACGGCATGACCACCCGCACGATCACCGTCGTCAGCGCCGGCCTGAGCCAGCCCTCGTCGACCCGGCTCCTCGGCGACCGCCTCGCACAGGCGGTCCGCGACGACCTGCTCACCCAGGGGGTCGAGGCTGAGGTCACCGTCCACGAGCTGCGCGAGCACGCGCACGACATCACGAACGCGATGCTCACCGGCTTCGCGCCCGCAGGGCTCCAACCGGTCATCGACGATGTCGTGGCGTCCGACGGCCTCGTCGTGGTGACGCCGATCTTCACCGCTTCGTACTCCGGCCTCTTCAAGTCCTTCTTCGACGTGCTCGACAAGGAGGCGTTGGCCGGCAAGCCCGTGCTTCTGGGGGCGACCGCCGGGACCGCCCGGCACTCGCTGGCGCTCGAGCACGCGCTGCGGCCGATGTTCGCCTACCTGCGGGCGGTCGTGGTTCCCACGGCGGTCTTCGCGGCGTCGGAGGACTGGGGCGGCATCGACGGTCTCAGCGGTGCGCTCCAGTCGCGCATCACCCGGGCGGCCGGTGAGCTCTCGGCGCTGGTCGCCACCCGAGCGGCCACCGCGCCGGCCGACCCGTTCGCGCTGACGACCTCCTTCGAGGAGCTGCTCTCCGGGTCGGGGTCCTGACGTTCCGCGTGGCTCCCCGACGTGCCCACGAGGGTGTGCTGTGATGCGGTCATGGCACGGGTGGTGACGCTGACGGAGCGAGCGAGGGGGTACGGGCTGTGGCCCGGTGACCTCCTCGCCCGACTCCCCGGAGCGACGGTGGAGCAGATGACATACCGCTACGCGGACGCGCACCGGCTCGTCGTCACGCTCATGTTGGACGACGACGCCTCGCCGCTCGACGGGACGCCCGTGAGAGTGGTTCTCACCTTCGACGGCGGCCGCCTGCGCACGCTCCGTACGGGGCTGCGCCGGCGACTGGAGCGAGGCCGTGCCCAGGCGCCGAAGGTCGTGGAGCTCGTCCGCGGACGCTACGGCTACCGCCTCCTCCACACCGCCGGCCGCGTCGACGTGCGGGCCGGCCGGCTCGTCGTCGACGTCACGCCGATCCGGGAGCTCGAGAGCGCCACGGGCCCCGCGCTCGCCTCCTGACCGGCCACCGGCCCCTCCGGTCGACGCCGGTACGGTGACCCGTGTGACCGCTCCCGTACGCCCCCAGGTCGGTGTCGTCGTCCTGACCCAGGGCACCCGCCCCGACGATCTCGACGCCGCCCTCCGCTCCGTCCTCGCACAGGTCGACGTCGAGGTCGATGTCGTGTGCGTCGGCAACGGCTGGTCGCCGGTCGGGCTGCCGGACGGCGTCCGTGCGCTGGCGCTGCCCGAGAACCTCGGCATCCCTGCGGGCCGCAACGCCGGTGTGCCGCACGTGGCCGGCGACCTGCTGCTCTTCGTGGACGACGACGCCCGTCTTGACGGTGACGACTTCCTCTCCCGCGCGGCAGCGCTGTTCGCCGCCGACGACCGGCTCGGCGTCGTGCAGCCGCGGGTGGAGAGTCCGGGGGAGACCGCGCCGACGCGATGGATCCCTCGGATGCGCAAGGGCGATCCGAGGCGTTCCTCACCGGTGTTCTCGCTGTGGGAGGGCGTGCTCGTCGCGCGCCGCGCCGCGTTCGAGGCGGCCGGCGGGTGGGGTGACGAGTTCTTCTACGCCCATGAGGGCATCGAGCTGGCGTGGCGCGTCTGGGACGCCGGGTACGAGGTCTGGTACCGCGGCGACCTCGCCTGTCTCCACCCCGCGATCGATCCCGCCCGTCACGACTTCTACTACCGGCTCAACGCCCGCAACCGGGTGTGGCTGGCCCGACGGAACCTGCGGTGGCCGTTCTCGTGGGCCTACGTCGGCAGCTGGACGCTGGTCGCGCTCCTGCGGTCCGTACGATCGTCGGCCGGTCGGCGGTCGCTGCGTCCTTGGTTCGCCGGATGGCGCGAGGGGTGGCGCGCCGATCCCGGCGAGCGGCGCCCCTTGAAGGGCCGCACCGTGCTGGCGATGACCCGGAGGGGGCGTCCGCCCGTCGTCTGACGGCGCCCGCGGTCAGCCGGCGTTACGGACGTCGTCCTCGTCGCCGTCGTCCTCGTCGTCCTCGCTGTCACCGAGGAGTCCGCGCTCACGCATCCGGCGCATCCGGCGCTCGTGACGACGGCGGAGTGCGGCCTCGTTGCCGGACTCGCTGAAGTACTTCTCGACGACCTCGCTGATCGGGCCGTCGTGGACGAGCGTGCCCTCGCGGAGGTAGAGGCCCCGGCTGCAGAACCGGGTGAGGTTCGCCTCGCTGTGGGACACCATGAAGAGGGTGCGGCCCTCGCTGAGCATCTCGTCGATCCGCTCGAAGCACTTCTCGCGGAACGCGCGGTCCCCGACGGCGAGCACCTCGTCGACGAGCATGATCGGCTCGTCGAGGCGCGACACGACGCTGAACGCCACGCGTACCTTCATGCCCGACGAGAGGTGCTTGTACGGGGTGTCGACGAAGTCCTCGATCTCGGCGAACTCGACGATCTCCTCGAACGACCCCTTGATCTGCTTCTTGCTCATGCCGTGCAGCCCGGCGGCGAGATAGATGTTGTCGCGCACGGTGAGGTCGCCCACGAAGCCGCCGGTGATCTCGATGAGCGGTGCGACGCCCCCGTTGACCACGGCCCGCCCCTCGTCGGGGATGAGCACGCCGGCGATCGTCTTGAGCAAGGTCGACTTGCCCTGGCCGTTGCGGCCCACGACGCCGATCGCCTCACCCGGCTGGACGTCGAAGGAGATGTGGCGCAGGCCCCAGAACTCACCGGCACGCACGCCACCCTCGCCCCTGAAGACGAGGTCGCGGATGCTGCGGTGGCGCCGCGACCGGTGGAACCGGACCGAGACGTCCTGGACGGAGATGATGGGTTCGGTCATGACTAGAGCTCCTTGAGGACCGTGCGCTCGAGCCGGGCGAAGACCCACCAGCCGAGTGCGAGGACGACCGTGGAGACGGCGGCGGCGTATCCGACGTGGAGCCAGTTCAGATAGTGCGGGAAGATCCCCGACCGGAACAGCTGGAGGATGTCGGCCACCGGGTTGGCGACGTAGACCCACTGGAGGTCCTTCGGGAGCCGCTCCGTCGAGTAGAGGACCGGTGAGGCGTAGAAGAAGAGCCTCAGGAAGATCTGCACGACCCGGTACAGGTCCGGCACGAGGACGGTGAGGACGCTCAGCGCGAGTCCGAGGCCGGAGAGCAGGACGGCCATCAGCACGAAGGCCAGCGGGAGGGTCACCAGCATGTTCCAGTGGATCGGCACCTGGAACGCCACCAGGAAGCCGGCCAGCACGGGAAGCGCGAAAAGGTACTCGACGGCGTTCGACGCCACGGCCCGCAGCACCCAGATCTCGCGTGGAAGGTTGGTCGACCGCACCAGCCGCGCCGAGCTGCGCAGGGCTTTGGAGGTCTGCGAGACGGAGGAGTTGAACCACTGCCACGGCAGCATCCCCGCGAGCAGGAAGACGATGTAGGGCTCGTCGCCGGGGACGTCCCTCCCGAAGAGCATCGAGAAGACGGCCCAATAGACCAGGCTCATCAGGAGCGGGTCGAGGATGGTCCAGACGTACCCGAGGACCGAGTTGGCGTAGCGGACCTTCAGATCCCGGCGGATCAGGAGGAAGAAGATCTTCCGGACCCGCCAGATCGCGCGGACACGCGCCCAGGGCGAGCGGGTGTAGCTCGAGTCGACCATCGATACCTCTCGTCAGGTGTCGCGTCCCGTCGGGGACGGACCCCGCGTAGCAGGCCTACTCTACGTGCGAGCGCTCACGAACCGGCGCCTACCCTCCGGCTCAGGGCTCGTGCCACAAGTTACTCTCTAGGTCGTGACTACGATGCGAAACGTGGCCGTGGTGCTGGCCGGCGGCACCGGCACCCGGGTCGGCCTGTCGATCCCGAAACAGCTGATCAAGATCGCCGGCAAGCCGATCATCGAGCACACGATCGCGGTCATGCAGGCGTCGCCCCTGATCGACGAGATCGTGGTGATGATGACCCCGGGCCACCTCGACCCGGTCCGCAGCATCGTCCGCCAGGGCGGGTACGACAAGGTGACCCGCATCCTCGAGGGCGCGGAGACCCGCAACGCCACGACGCAGCGGGCCCTGGACGCGCTCGGCGACGAGGAGTGCAACGTCCTCCTGCACGACGCGGTACGCCCGTTGGTCTCGCAGACGATCCTCGAGGACGTCGTCGCCGCCCTCGAGGAGTACGAGGCCGTCGACACGGTGATCCCCTCGGCCGACACGATCGTCGCCGTCCACGAGGACACCGACACGATCGCGGACGTGCTGCCGCGCCACCTGCTGCGCCGCGGCCAGACGCCTCAGGCGTTCCGCCTCTCGGTGATCCGCGCCGCGTACGCGAAGGCCGCCGAGGACCCCGCCTTCGTGGCGACCGACGACTGCACCGTCGTCCTGCGGTACACCCCCGAGGTCCCCATCACCGTGGTCGACGGCCACGAGCGCAACATGAAGGTCACCGAGCCGATCGACGTCTACATCGCCGACAAGCTCTTCCAGCTCGCGTCGGCCGAGCGCCCGGAGCCGCTGTCGGACACCGAGCAGGCTGCAGCGCTCGCGGGCAAGACGGTCGTGGTCTTCGGCGGGTCCTACGGGATCGGCGGTGACATCGCCGCCCTCGCAGAGCGTGCCGGCGCCAACGTCTTCACGTTCTCCCGCTCGAGCACCGACACCCACGTCGAGCGCCGCTCCGACATCCGCGCGGCCGCCGAGTCCGTCCTCGCCAAGACCGGTCGGGTCGACTACGTCGTCAACACCGCGGGCGTGCTGCCGATCGCTCCGCTGGCCGAGACCAGCGAGGAGACGATCTACAACGCGACCGAGGTCAACTACCTCGGCCCGATCTTCATCGCCCAGGAGTTCTATCCCGCCCTGGAGGCGACGTCGGGTTCGCTCCTGCTCTTCACCTCCTCCTCGTACACGCGGGGTCGCTCCGGCTACTCGCTGTACTCCTCGGCGAAGGCGGCGGTGGTCAACCTCACCCAGGCGCTGGCCGACGAGTGGGCGGGCGCCGTCCGCGTGAACTGCGTGAACCCTGAGCGCACCGGTACCCCGATGCGGACCAAGGCGTTCGGCCAGGAGCCCGCCGGCACGCTGCTGTCGTCGGAGGAGGTCGCGCGCCAGTCGCTCGACGTGCTCCTGTCGTCGCAGACCGGGCACGTCATCGACATCCGGCGCGAGAACGGCCCGGCTGCGATCACGAATGGCTGACCCAGGTCTGGCGCCGCCGGAGGCGGCGCGTGTGATGGCGGCCCGTGCGGGTGACGCCGTCACGGAGCTCGGGACCGCCGCTGCGGTCGTGCTGGCCGCGGCCGCGGCGGTCGTCGGCATCGTCGAGCCCGTCGTCGTCACGGTGCTCCTGGTCGTGATCGCCGCCCTGGCGTACGACGCATGGCGCTTCGTCCATCGTGACGACCTCCCCCCGAACGTCGAGCGTGTCCTGCTCGGCCACGGCGGGGCGCTGCGAGGGACCGTCGGTGCTGCCGTGACGGTCTGCTTCGTCGCCTGGAGCGACGCTTCTGCCTGGGTGGCGGCGTTGGCGGCGCTGATGAGCATCGGCGTGGTCGTGCTCGAGCCCGTCCTGGGGCAGGCGCGCCAGTACCGCGTCACGTTCGTCTCCAACGTCCCCGGCCTGACACCGGCGCCGAAGCAGGTCGATCTCGAGCTGGTCGCGACCGGCGCCCACCTCGGTGCTCTCGCGTTCGGTGCGGTCACCGCCGGCGTCGGTCTGTCCCCGTGGTGGTGGGCCGCGGTGACACTGGTCGCCGCAGGCCCCGACGTGGTCATGGGCGTCAACGCCGTCGTCCGGATGCGTGCCGGCCGCAAGATCGAGGCCGACCTGCCCGGTGCCGTCGCGGCGTACGCGCCCCACGCGGTCGTCTACACCGCCTGGCCCGACGACGGGACGCACCAGGTCACGATGTGGCTTCCCTACCTCCAGCGCACCGGTCGGCGGCTGCTCGTCGTCACCCGCCACAACTATCCCGCCGAGCTGCTGGCCGAGCAGACGGACCTGCCGATCGTCATGCGGCACGGCTCGCGCGACCTCGACGACGTGGTCGTCCCGTCCCTCACGACGGCCTTCTACGTCAACGCCTCCTCGGGCAACAGCATCTTCGTACGCCACCACCAGCTGACCCACGTCTTCCTGGGCCACGGCGACTCGGACAAGCCGACCTCGTACAACCCGACCCACGCGATGTACGACCGCATCTTCGCCGCCGGCGAGGCGGCGGTCCGTCGGTACGCCGCGCACGGCGTCGCGATCCCGCGGGACACCTTCGACATCGTCGGACGTCCTCAGGTCGAGGGCGTCGCCACGGCCGAGGGTCCGGTGCCGGCCGAGCCGACCGTGCTGTACGCCCCGACCTGGCGCGGTCACGTCGACGAGACGGCGTACCACTCGCTCCCGATCGCCACCGAGATCGTCGCCGGCCTGCTGGGACGTGGTGCCACCGTCGTCTTCCGACCGCACCCGTTCAGCTACCAGTTCGAGACCGACGTCGAGACCATCCGCACCGTGCACCAGATGCTCCGTGAGGACACCGCACGGACCGGTCGCCGTCACGTCTTCGGCGAGCGGGCCGAGCGTGAGATGTCGATCTTCGATTGCATCAACGCCGCCGACGCGATGGTCTCCGACGTGTCGAGCGTCGTCGTCGACTGGCTGTTCTCCGGCAAGCCCTTTGCGATGACGGCGATGACCGAGCGTGGGCACGACTTCGTCGGGCACTACCCGATCGCCGCTGCGGCGTACGTCATCGAGGGGGACGCGTCGAACCTGTCCGCCGCACTCGACTCGATGCTCGGCCCGGACC
>Ga0233383_1000090_pt1 | contig 39515 bp, 32 predicted proteins | sample ElkDunMinimDraft_14_FD_191542 | JGI IMG/M metagenome (GOLD analysis project Ga0233383, IMG submission 191542) | Fecal eukaryotic communites from dung pellets of Tule Elk in California, USA - Elk Dung G16 | ecosystem: Host-associated > Mammals > Digestive system > Large intestine > Fecal | place...
TGTCCGCCGGGAAGGGCGCGCCTTCGGTGGTCAGCCAGATCGCGTTGAAGTTGTTGAAGTTGAACGCGAACGACGAGATCAGCAGCGGCGAGAGGGAGATCAGCAGCAGCGGCAGCGTGATCTTGCGGAATCGCTGCCACGGATTCGCCCCGTCCACGGCGCTCGCCTCACCCAGCTCCTTCGGGATCGACTGCAGCGCGCCGGTGGCCACCAGGAACATGTACGGATACCCGAGCCAGAGCTGGATCATGATCACCGCCAGCCGGGCCGACCAGGGCTCGCCGAGCCAGTTGACGTCCAGCCCGAAGAGGTTGTTGATCAGGCCGAAGTCGGTGTTGAACATGTCCCGCCAGATCAGCAGCATCGCGAACGACGGCATCGCGTACGGCAGGATCAGCAGGATGCGGTAGAGGTTCGTGCCGCGCATCCGCGGATGGTGCAGCGCCAGCGCGCAGAACATGCCGAGCAGGAACGTGCCACCGGTGGAGCCGATGGCGAAGGCGAAGTTCCAGATCAGCGTGGACAGGAACGGGCCGGAGACGTTCGGGTCGCTCAGCACCCGGGTGAAGTTGGCCAGCCCGACGCCGACCTTCCAGCCCTGTGCGAGCGTCTCGCCGTCGTCGGCGACGAAGGAACCGCTCGCCTCGTCGGCGGTCCAGACCTTGCCGGTCTCGGCGTCGCGGACACAGTCACACGCCTGGTCGTACGCCCGCACGGCCCGGCCCTCGTACGCCCGGGTCAGACCCGCGGCCCGGATGGCGCCCGCCTCGGTGGGCACGACGAAGTCGGTGACCTCCTGGCTGCGGGCTCCGGCCTGACCGAAGTTGAGGATGGTGTAGCCGTCGGCGGCAGTGATCTTGCCGCCGGTGGCGACTGTCACGTCGGCCGGGTCGAGCGGGCTGAGCCCGTCGCTGTCACCGGCGTACGCGGTCCCGGTCGTCGGGTCGGTGATCAGGAAGACCAGCGGGTCGCTGCCCGGATCCCCCTTGGTCGCGACCGAGAGGGTGTAGTCGGCCGAGTCGGCCACCCGGACCACCGAGGCGGTCTGGATGGCGGTGATCGCCTCGTCCTTGGTGCCGCGGTGACCGTCGGAGAAGTTGGTGAAGGCGGTCGCCGCGGTGATCAGCACCGGGAGCACCTGGAAGGCGATCAGGAACAACGTCCCCGGGACCAGGTACTTCATCGGGATGTGCCGGCGGGTCAGATAGAGGTATCCGAGACCGGCGGTGGTCGCCACCAGCAGCGCGAGCCCACCCCAGGCCTCGGCCTCGATCAGCGGGAAGGCTCCCCAGACCGCGATCGCGGCGGCCAGGCCGAGCAGGACCACCTTGACGACGAGTCCGGTGACGGTGACCGGCGCGTCGCTGCGCGCGGCACGGCTCGTTGGCTGCGGGCCCTCGGGCCCCCGGCCCGGGGTCTGCGGTGCAGACCCCGGGCCGGTCAGTGGCGCGTTCATTACTTGATCTGATCCGCGATGGTCTTCGCGGCTGCGTCCACGGCGCCCTTCACGTCGGCGCCGCCGACGATCGCGGCCTCGGCCTTGCCGAACGGGTCCCAGATGGCGGCCATCTCGGGGATCGCGGGCAGCGGGTCACCCTCGGCGCCGGCGGCCTGGAACTTGGCCAGGTCCGGGTCGGCGCCCTTGACCTGGTCGAGCGCGGCGGTCAGCGCCGGCGGCCGGGCCTCGGCGTTGTAGAGCGCCACCGCGACCTCGGTGGAGGTGGTGTAGTTGGTGACGAACTCCTGCGCCAGGGCCTTGTTGGCACCCTTGCTGGCGACGTAGAAGGCCTGCGCGCCGATGAACGGGCGGGCAGCCTCACCGTCGGCGAAGCCCGGGATGTTGGAGATGTCGTACGAGATCTCCGCCTTCTTGGCGTCCGCGGTGGCCCACGGTCCGGAGATCAGGAATGCGCACTTGCCGCCGGCGAAGGTGGAGATGGAGTTGGTGTCGCTGATCGAACGCTTCAGCGCACCCTCGCCCTTCTCACCCAGCTTGGCGATCTTGGAGAAGGCCTCGACCGACTCCGGCTTGCCCACACCCAGGTCGCTCGGGTCGTAGCCGCCGTCGGCGCCGGTGCCGAAGAGGTAGCCGCCACCGGAGGTGTAGAACGGGTAGATGTGGTACGCGTCACCCTTGTCGCCGACCTGCAGGCAGAGGATCTCGCTGACCTTGCCATCGGCCTTGAGCTTCTTGCCGGTGGCCACGAGGTCCTCGATGGTCTTCGGCGCCTCGGGTGCCAGCTCGGTGTTGCGGATCAGCGCCAGGTTCTCCATGGCGTACGGCACACCGTAGAGCTGGCCGTTGTACGAGGTGGCCGCGATCGCGGTCTCGTTGAAGCCGGCCTTCTGCTCGGCGGTGAGCTGAACGGGGTCGATCGCCCCGTTCTGCACCATGTTGCCGATCCAGTCGTGGGCGCCGACGACAACGTCCGGCCCCGCGCCCTGCTGGGAGGCGGTCACGAAGTTGGTCTGCAGGTCCTTGGAGACCGCCTGGACCTCGACGGTCACGCCGTTCTCGGCGCCGAACTTCTCCGCGAAGGGCTTGAGTGCCTCGGTCCGCTTGTCGTCGGCCCAGATCACCAGCTTGCCGCCGGCCGCGTCGGTGGACGTCTCCGCCGGTTCGTCGCTCGTGCCACAACCGGCAAGCGCCAGCGCCATGGCAAAAGCGGCGACGACACCCGTGGTACGGATGCGCATCGTTGCTCCTGTCGTCGTGGCTGACGACCGGGGGCGGCCGCCAGCCTTCTGGTCTTCAAAAGTTCACGCAACCGGCGCCCGCGGGTGCCGCGCCGCTGCGGTCCCAGGTGTTGCCGGGACGTTAGCAACAGGTTGCAGCGATTGGAAGACTTTGCAAAGTGTACGCAAGGATTTGCCGATGGGTTAAGGTGCGGCCATGCGCGCACGCCTGTCCGACATCGCCCGGCAGGCCGAGGTCAGCGAGGCGACCGTCTCCCGGGTGCTCAACGACCGGCCCGGAGTGGCGCCGGAGACCCGGCAGGCCGTTCTCACCGCTCTCGACGTGCTCGGCTACGAGCGCCCGGCCCAGCTGCGCAAGCGCAGCGCCGGCCTCGTCGGCCTGGTCGTACCCGAACTGGACAACCCCATCTTTCCCGCGTTCGCGCAGGTCATCGAGTCGACCCTTGCGCAGAGTGGTTTCACCCCCGTGCTCTGCACCCAAACTGCGGGGGGCGTCACAGAAGACGAGTACGTGGAGATGCTCCTCGATCGCCAGGTGTCGGGCATCGTCTTCGTCTCCGGCCTGCACGCCGACACCGCCGCCGACCACGACCGCTACCGGACCCTGCTCGCCCGCCGGCTGCCGATCGTGATGGTCAACGGCCACGTCCCGGGCCTCGCCGCCCCCTTCGTCTCCTGCGACGAGCGGGAGGCCGCCGAGCTCGCCGTGGCGCACCTGGTGGCGCTCGGCCACCGGCGCATCGGCCTGATCACCGGACCGGACAGGTTCAGCCCGGTGCAGCGCAAACTCGCCGGCTACCGGCAGGCGATGCGCCGGCTGCTCGCCACCACGGACGCCGACCTCGACGTGCTCGCCGAGCTGTCGCTCTTCGGTGTCGAGGGGGGCGAGGCCGCCGCCGCGCGACTGCTGGAGCGCGGAGTCACCGGCATCGTCTGCGGGTCGGACCTGATGGCGCTGGGCGCCATCCGCGCCGCCCGACAGCGGGGTCACCGGGTGCCGCAGGACGTCTCCGTGGTCGGCTTCGACGACTCACCGCTGATGGCCTTCACCGACCCGCCGCTGACCACCATGCGCCAGCCGGTCACGGCGATGGCGGTGGCCGCGGTCCGCGCCCTGGTCGACGAGATCAACGGCCACGGCGCACCCCACTCCGAGTACGTCTTCCGCCCTGAGCTGGTCGTCCGCGGCTCCACCGCGATCGCCGCGGACCCGCCCCCGCCACCGGCGGCGACCACCGGACCCGAGGCAACCGCCCGGCCGGCGACCGGCGCCGGCGAGGCGGCTCCCCCCGTCGCGGCACAGCCCGCGCCGCGATCCGAGCCGGACCCCGGGAACGAACTGCGGAGCGCCGTCGCGTCCCGTTGACCACCCGCCATCCGTCTTGCGCAAGGATTGCTTGACTCTTGCAAGCCCGGCGCGGCATTCTGCTGGCAAAGCGGCCCAATCCTCACCATCCGGGCCCGCGCCCCAGCGGCCGGCCGCCGCGCACGGGCAACCACCGCGCCAGCAGAACGGGGATCACCATGACCCAGAACACCCCCCGCACCACCGACGACGCGACCTGGTGGCGCTCCGCCGTCGTCTACCAGGTGTACGTCCGCAGCTTCGCCGACGCCAACGGCGACGGCATCGGTGACCTGCGCGGCATCACGCAGCGCCTGCCGTACCTGCGCGACCTCGGCGTCGACGCGCTCTGGCTGACGCCCTTCTACACCTCGCCGCAGATCGACGGCGGCTACGACGTGGCGGACTACCGCGACGTCGACCCGATCTTCGGCAACCTCGACGACTTCGACACCATGATCGGCCAGGCGCACTCCCTCGGGCTGCGGGTCATCGTCGACCTGGTGCCGAACCACACCTCCAGCGCCCACCCGTGGTTCACCGCCGCCCTCGCCGCCGGACCCGGCTCCGCCGAGCGCGAGCGCTACCTCTTCCGGGACGGCCGGGGCGCCGACGGCGAACTGCCCCCCAACGACTGGGAGTCGATCTTCGGCGGTCCCGCCTGGACCCGGGTCGCCGACGGCCAGTGGTACCTGCACCTCTTCGACCCCGCCCAGCCGGACCTGAACTGGCGCCACCCCGAGGTCCGGGCCGAGTTCGAAGAGATCCTGCGCTTCTGGCTGGACCGCGGCGTCGACGGCTTCCGCATCGACGTGGCGCACGGAATGATCAAGGAGGAAGGGCTGCCGGACGTGGGATTCGGCATGCTCATCGACGGCCGCCGGCAGTCCTCGATGCTCGGCAGCGGCCAGCTGCCCTACTTCGATCAGGACGAGGTGCACGACATCTACCGCGCCTGGCGGCCCATCCTCGACAGCTACCCCGGCGGCCGGATGGCCGTGGCGGAGGCCTGGGCCGAAACGCCCCAGCGGCTGGCCCGCTACATCGGCCCGGACGAACTGCAGCAGGCGTTCAGCTTCGACTTCCTCGACGCCACCTGGGAAGCCGGCTCCTTCCGCAAGGTCATCGACACCGCGCTCGCCGAGGCGACGATCGTCGGCGCGCCGACCACCTGGGTCCTCTCCAACCACGACAAGCAGCGCCACGTCACCCGGTACGGCGACGGCGAGGTCGGACTGCGCCGGGCCCGCGCGGCAGCGTTGCTGATGCTCGCCCTGCCCGGCTGCACCTACCTCTACCAGGGCGAGGAGCTGGGCCTGCCGGAGGTGCTCGACCTCCCCGACGAGCTGCGCCAGGACCCGTCGTTCCTGCGTACCGGCGAGAGCCGCGACGGCTGCCGGGTACCGCTGCCCTGGGAGGGCACCGAGCCGCCGTACGGCTTCGGGCCGGCCGGCTGCGACAAGTCCTGGCTGCCCGCCCCCGCGAGCTGGGCGCAGCTCTCCGTCGCCGCCCAGACCGGCGTCGCCGGCTCCACCCTGGAGCTCTACCGCAGTGCGCTGCGGATCCGGCGTGCCCACCCCGGCCTGGCCGGCTCGGACGACCCGGTGCGCTGGCTCGACGCCGCGCCCGGTGTGCTGGCCTTCAGCCGTCGCGCCACGCCGGACGCGCCGGAGCTGGTCTGCGTGGTCAACATCTCGGCGGCCCCGGCTCCGGTCGGCGGGTACGGCCCGGTCCTGCTCGCCAGCGCCCCGCCGACCGAGGTCGACGGCGAGATCGCGCTGCCGGTCGACGCCGCCGCGTGGTTCGAACGCGAGTGAACGGGTAACCGACGGGTCCCTGGTCGTCCGGTGAGTTCTCGCACTGCCGGGCGGCCGGGCCCCGTCCCACCTCGAACGGCCCGGGGCGTCGCCCTCTCAGGCCCGGGAGGTCAGCAGGTCGGCGACGCGCTGGAAGCCGGCCCGGACCTCCGCTTCGGTCGGCGGATCCGGGGTCTCCACCTCCTCGGCCCCCTCCTCGTCCTCCTCGTCGACGGTGTCGGCGTAGTCGCCGTAGAGGTCGGCCCGTTCCACCTGCGCGGCCTCGTCGGCCGCCGCGGTACGCGCGGAGGTGATCTCGCTGCGGATCTCCTCCACCGACACCGCCGGCAGCAGGGGTTCCACCACCGCCATCAGATCATCGTCAGCGACGATCCACTCGGCCATCGAGAGCGCGTGCGGCCGCTCGTACGGCCCACAGACCACCGGCTCCCACTCCTCGGCCTCGTCCAACGGGCCGAACGTGATGATCCACGGCAGGGCGATCATCGGTGAGTCGTCCGGCAGGTCCAGCGTCACAAGTGCACCCATGGATCCCATCATCGCCGCAGGGAAGCGCCTCGGGGCCGCATCGGCCGAAAGCCGGTACGGCCCGGAGGGGTCAGCGCGCGGGACGGCGGTTGCGGCGCACCAGGAAGACGATCAGGCCCGCCACCAGAGACATCACCACGACGCCGAAGGCCAGGCCCACGACGAGGATCAGCGTCAGATCGGGCGTCCAGAGTTCGGTCCGCGGCCCCAGGTCCGGGGACGGCACCTTCCCGAGCGGGTGCTCCGGCACCTCCGGCACCTCCTCGGTGAGGGCCCGCAGGATGTTGACCTGGCCGAAGCCGTACTCCTCGTCGCGGCCGGGCGCACCGAGGTCGTCCGCGGTCGAGATCAGGCGGTTGACCACGTTCGCCGCGGAGAGCTCCGGGAACTGCGCCCGCAGCAGCGCCGCCGCGCCCGCGACGATCGGGCTCGCCGCGCTGGTGCCACCCATCATCAGGTCGTAGCCGGGCCGCAGTGGCTCACCGAGAGGCTCCATGTCGGCCGCGGTGAGGACGGCCAGCTCGACGCCGGGCGCGGAGAGTGCGATCTCCGGGCCGCGCAGACCACCGTCCCAGAAGCGCCCCTTGGCGTCGACCGCCGACACCGCCAGCACCCCCGGAATCCGGCCCGGGACCTCGACGCCGCGGTCCGGATCCGCCTCGGGATCCTCGGCGTCGACCTTGTTGCCCGCCGAGGCGACCACCACCACGTCGTGGGACTGGGCGTAATGCAACGCCTCCAGCAGCCGGTCGGTCTGACCCACCGACATCGACACGTTGATCACGTCCGCGCCCTGGTCCACGGCGTACCTGATGCCCTGGGGGACGTCAGTGCCGCCGAGCCCACCGGAGAAGACCTTGACGGGGAGGATCTTCGCTCCCGGGGCGATGCCGAGGACGCTGTCCGGTCCGCGGCCGTTGCCGGCGATCAGACCCGCAACCCCGGTGCCGTGGTTGCGGTTGTCGACCAGGCCCTTGTCCTGATCGCCGGTCATCCGCGACCCTTCCAGCACCTGCCCGGCCAGATCCGGGTGCGTGGCGTCGACACCACTGTCGACGACCGCGACAACCACGCCCTCGCCGGTGGTGACCCGGTGCACCTCGTCGATCCGCAACGTGTCGAGATGCCACTGGTGGCCGCGGACGGTGGGCGCGGCGTACGCCGGTCCGGTCTGAGCGACCAGCGTCGTCACCAGCGCGAGCACACCGGCAACCGCCATCCGCCGGGCGGGTCTGCGTCCCGTACCCATCGTCATGTGCCCCTTCCCCGTGGCATCGAAGCCACTGGACCCTATCGAGTGGACAGTGCCCCTACCAGCCCGCCGCCCCGGCCCCCGCCGGACCACGACGGCGGTTAACCTCGTGGCGTGCACGAGCGACCCCACCTCCACCGGCGAACCCCCGCGGGCGATCGACGACCGGCCACGCCGAGGCGGTTGCGCAGCGGACTCGCCGCGCTCCTGCTCGGCCTGACTCTGGTCCCGGCCGCCGCGGCACCCGCCGCCGCCGCGCCGGCCTGCGGCCCGGCCGGAGGCGCCGCACCCGCCCAGCGGACCTGGGCCCTGGACCGCCTCGCGCCCGAGTCGGTCTGGCCCCTCACCCGCGGCGGCGGAATCGTCGTGGCGGTCATCGACTCAGGGGTGGCCGCCGGCCATCCCCTGCTGCGGGGGCAGGTGCTTCCCGGCGTCGACCTGGGCCTGCCGAACCACAGAGGACAGTGCGACGAGGTCGGGCACGGCACCCTCATCGGCGGCATCATCGCCGGCCGGACAGGCACCGGCGTCCCCTACAGCGGCATCGCACCGGAAGCGCGGATCCTGCCGATCCGGATTCTGCGCGACACCGCACGCACCTTCGATCAGGACCTGCCGGCCCGGATCGCCACGGCGATCCGCTGGGCCGTGGACAAGGGCGCCCACGTCATCAACCTCTCGCTGGTCACCGTGGACACCCCCGCGCTCGCCGAAGCCGTCCGGTACGCCGTCAGCAAGCGCGTGGTCCTGGTGGCCGCCGCCGGCAACCAGTCCGAACAGCAGCCGGGGCAGCCGGCCTACCCGGCCCGCTACCCGGGGGTCATCGCCGTTGCCGGGATCGACCAGCAGAGCGGCCATGTCGGCAGCTCCGTCAGCGGTGACTACGTCGACGTGGCCGCGCCGGGTCTGGCGATCGACGGTCCGGCGCCGGGTGGCGACGGCTACCTGCACGAGTCCGAGGGCGGCACGAGCTACGCCACCGCGTACGTCGCCGGGGTGGCCGCGCTGGTGCGCAGCTACCACCCGCAGTTGACCGCCGAAGAGGTCGCCGACCGCATCATCCGCACCTCCGATGCCCCACCGGAGGGACGCAACGCCGACGTCGGGTACGGCGTTGTCAACCCGTACCGGGCGGTCTCCGAGCTGCTGGGGACCCGTACCGTCGAACCGTTGGGAGCCCTGCCGCCGGCGCCCCCGCGGGAGGATCCGCTGGCCTGGCAGCGTGACGTCGCGATCTGGACCGCGCTGCTCGGCCTGGCCCTGGCGCTGGCGCTGCTGCTGGTACGCCCGGCGGCACGACTCGGCCGTAGCCGGGGCTGGCGCCCCGGCCGGCGCGCCGACGCCTGAGCACCGCGACGGCACTCCAGTCGCTCGATCGGCTGTCACCGCTCTCGGCGGCCCGGCCGTCAGAGGGGCGGTGAAGGCCGGCGGCTGGGGTGCTGCCGTCACGGCGCGCCCCTTGCTGAACTTGTACGCCTCGGAATCCCCGACACACTGACTGCGGAGCGATAGCCGGTGGGCCTCTTTGCCCACCGGCCATGCAACACCCGCTCCGCCTCAGCCCGTCGGGAAGCGGCCGCGACTCACCCTGCGCTGCTCAGCGCAGCACGCCGGGTGGGGCTTCATCGTTCCCACCCCAGACGTCCTCGTCCTCCTCCAGCCAACTGGAGCGGTCGGCCACCTCATCGCCGCCGCCGTAGCCGGCAGATGACCCCACACCTCCGACCATCCCGCCGCGGCCTCCGACCACACCGGCGGCACCGGCCACGCCTCCGCGGGCGCCACCGGCGCCCGATCCCCGTGCCCCGGCTCCCCGCGTCCCGGCACCTCCGGCGCCGCCACCGACCATGCCACCCATGCCGCCGACACCCGGTCCAGCGCCCTTGGCGCCGCCACGCGCGCCGCCGGCACCCCGGCCGGCGCCCGCACCGGCGCCACCGCCCATCATCCCCATGGCGGGATCCAGCGGTCGGCCCAGTGAGCCACCACCAGGAGTCATGCCCGCCCCTGCTCCTCCGCCGAGGCCGGCGCCACCGCCGAGACCGGCACCACCGCCCAGGCCACCACCCAGGCCACCGCCGCCACCGCCGAGGACCGGGGCGGCTCCCGCCAACCCGGTGCCGTTGTCAATCTCCGGCGGCCTGCCGTACTCGGTTCCGGGCGGTGGGGTGTAGCCGGGGGGCGGTGGGGTGTAGCCGGGGGGCGGGGTGGGCGAAGGCCCTGGTTCGCCAAGTTTCCCGCCGCCGGGGTTCTCCAGCGGCGCGAACTCCTCCACGGCCATACTCGGGCCGACCTTGCCCCCGCCGGGCCCTGAAGGGATGCCCCCGGCGTTCGGCACGGTCCCGGGCGTGCCCATTCCGGGGCCGCCACCAATATCGGGTCGCCCGACATCGGGATGCCGTCGGACTTGGTCGGAGCTTTCGCCGGGCATTTTCACAGCGGTGTTGACGTAATCGTCGCCGGCCTTGTTGTACACCTTGGCCGCTTCCTCGGTCTTACTGAAGAGGAAATCGGAGATCTTGTCTGCGACGCCGACAATCGGATCCAGCACACCGAGGAAGTCCGGCTTGATCTTGGCCTCGAGGAAGCCGGCACCGATGTGGAGCCGACCTTCGCGTGCCTCGAGAATGTCGTTGACGCACGAGGCCGGAACCGGGAAGGCAGCCTGCGCCTTGCTCAGCTTGTCGGCCGCGTCGTTGAGCGAGTGGACGATGCCGTCGTCCTTTTCGGCATCGTTGATGATTCCTTGGATGTCCTTGGCAATCTTTTCGACATGCTCTCGGAACGCCTTGTACGCCGGTCCTTTCCAGACTGTGCCGAGGTCCTTGACGTCACGCTCCAGGCTCTCCTGGACGGACTGCAGGTTTCTCAGCAGATGATCCCAGCCCAGAGCGGCGCTGGCGACGTCGCCCGGATTCCCGTCAATGACGAGTTCCTGGCACATCTGTTCCCAGCTCTTGCCCATCTCGCTCCCTCCCGTGACTACGCGTCGCCGGCCGCGGCGCCGAAGATCTGCCGCATCTGAGCCGCGCTCATCTCGTTCGCCGCCTCTGCGGTCTGGTAGTTGTCCTTGACCTGGCGCAGGGCCTTGGCCGCCTGGTCGAGATTGTCGGACTGGATCTTCAGGTTGGTCCGCGTGGTGGCGTACAGGGTGCTGTGTTTGGCTGCCAGTTCATTGGCCATGTCGAAGCTGCCCAGCGGGCTCTTGCCATTATCGGAGACCATGATCTGCTCGATCTCCGCCATCCGGTAGTACAACTTCTCCAGATATTGGGATTGACCCTCGAGCCAGTCGATCGCCTTGTCGAGGCTGTCCGCATCCCACTCGGTGATCGCGTTTGTCGCCGACAGCCCCTCTGGCGCTTCGGCTTTGTTGGCGTTCTCGACCGACACCCCCCTGAACTGGGGAGTCAATGTGGGCACGTTCGGCACCCTGACCTGGAATCTGTCCGGCTGTTCGGTCCTGTCAGTCATTGCCTGCCTCCGAGGTCTCGATCAGATGTGACGCTGCTCCTACCGACCGCCGCTGCCCGTCGGCGGCCGGTGATCCCCGGGGGTTTCACGCTCGCCGGGCCCGCCCTCTGCGGGCGGTGAGAGCGGCATCTGGCCGGGGTACGGCGTGCTGGGCGGTGACTGCGGAGGACCCGGCTGCGGCTGCCACATCGGATGGCCCGGCGGCGGCCCGTATCCCCCGCCGGGGGGCCCGTACGGCACCGTAGGCGGTCCTCCGGGCCGTCCCGAGTTGCCGAAACCAGGCGGGATGGGGGCGGCAGCTTTCTTGCGCCGCGATTCGCGCCGCAGGAGAACGACCACTAGCACCAGAAGGGCGATCGGAATCAGCAGACAGAGCGCGACCTGAATCATCGCGCCGGTCCTGTTCGTGACCCCGACCGTCAGCCACGGCTCACTGTCGTCGGTCTTCTCCGGGCCGGCACCGTCCGGCCCGGGCCCGCCACCGTCGGCGGCGACCAGTGGATGCTGCTGCACCGACGGCACCGAGGCGGTCAGCGCGGCGACCGGGTCGACCGCGCCGAACCCGTACCGGTCGTCGCGGCCTTCCGGGCCCAGATCCGACGCCGTACGGATCAACCGGTTCACCACATTCGCCGCGTCGAGATCCGGGTACCGTGCCCGCACCAGTGCCACGATCCCCGAGACGATCGCTGCCGTGCTGCTCGTCCCGGTGGCCACCCCGTAACCAATGTCTATGACAACGGGCGGGACTGGGGCGATGATGTCCTCGATCGGCCCCGCCAGGACCGCTTCGGGGCCGAAGGTCGAACCGGAGTGGAACTTGCCGTCGCGGCCCGTCCCGGTGACCGCGATGACACCGGGAATGTTGGCGGGTTGACCGATGCCCACGTCGCCCTGCACGGTATTACCGGCCGGAGCCACCACCACGACGTCCCGGGCGACCGCGTACTCGACGGCCTCGACCAACTCGGGGGAACGGCCGGTGGCCCGCGAGGAGATGTTGACTACGTCAGCACCGTTGTCCACGGCCCATCGAACGCCCTCCGCCGCCACCGCTGATGACACATTCTCCGGACCGCCGGTAGCGACAGGAAGAATCCTTGCCTCCGGCGCGATCCCCAGCTGCACACCATCGCTGCCGCCGATGCCGGCGACCAGACCGGCCATCCCCGTGCCGTGGCCGGTTTCGGTGTCCGCGTCACGGCGCCCGTCCGAGCCGGCTCCCGAGCCGAAGCCCGCGCCGCGCAGTACCCGGCCGGCGAGCGCAGGATGGGACGCGTCAACCCCGGTGTCGACCACCGCGACGGTGACGCCCTGCCCCTTGGTGATTTTGTGGGCCTGGGGAATCCGCAGAGAATCCAGATACCACTGCAGCCCACGCACCGTGTCCGCGCTGGCCGGCGCAGGCGCGACCAGCACGCCACCGGTCACGAGCGCCAACGACACCAGTGCCGCACCTACGGAACGGGCCGCCCCGCGCAGGCCGGAATCCGCTCGCATGAATCCCCCAAAATTCTCCGTACCCGACGGGCAGACACTGCGGCTCCGGTCCCGTCGAACCGGACCGGAGCCGCAAGTGGCTGGTGTCAGCCCCACATCTTGGAGTTGCTCATCTCCGTGTTGACGTAGTTCTGCTTGGCGACGCCGACAGCGCCACCGATGTCGTTCAGGATCTTGTTGATGCTGCGCACGGCGGCGTCCCACTGTGCCTGGTGCATCTCGTACGCCTGCCGGTCCTCACCGTCCCAGTGCAGCTTGGACAGCATCGAACGAAGGGTGTCGAGCTTGTCGTCGATCGTCTTCGAGATGGCAATCATCTGCTGATTGCTGCTCTCGAGGACCGCGTAATCAACCTTGATCGTCACGGCGGTCTCCTCCTCTCCTGGTCAGCCGGTCACGGGTTCAGCGCAGACTGGAACTTGTCCAGCATCTGCTTCTGTTCCTCGTCGTTCACCTGGTGCGTCGTGCCCGACTTGTCGAGCAGCTCGGCGATGCTGTCCATCGCGACCAGCAGCTTGGCGGTGTCTTCGTTCCACCGGGTCATGAGCTGCTGGAAACCGGTCGACGCGCCGCCCTTCCAGGCGAGAGCCAGGTCGTCGACCACGTTCCAGAGCTTCTTGAGCTCACCATCGACATCTTGGCGCGTGGAACGCACGTCACTTGCAGCGGTGTGCAGTGTCGCGTGATCGACCTCGAACGGGGACGTCATGTCTTCACCCCTTCGTCACGTTGTGGCGGCACGATGCCGCGTCCTCCCCTCGGCAAGGCGCGGACACCCCACCGAAGGACAATCTTAAATGGAACGGTAGCCGACGCCGTCCATTCCGCGCAGACCCGCCCGCCCATACCCGCAGCGAAGACAGTCGATGGACTTTTCCGAGGTCCCGGCAGCGCCGCTCCACACGGGACGTCCCGGTGGTTCAACGCGGCTCGCACCACGCCGTCTGGATGAGCTGCTGACCGTCCTGCCGCCGGACCAGGGTGCCGCGGCCGGGCGGTTGCGGACTGGGCCTCAGGTTGCCGAAGATGGCGCCCTCCTCACGGTTGCCCGACATCAGCAGGCCCGGCGAGTCAAGCTCCCGCAGCCGTTGCAGCACCGGCTCGTAGAGCGCACGCGCAGCGCCACCGACCCGCCGGGCGATGATCACATGCAGGCCGATGTCGCGGGCCTGCGGCAGCAGCTCGCGCAGCTCGCTGAGCGGATTGGTGCCACCGGAGGCGACCAGGTCGTAGTCGTCGACCAGGATGTAGAGCTCAGGCCCCTTCCACCAGCTGCGCTCGCGCAGCTGTGTGGTGGTGACGTCCGGTCCCGGCAGCCGGTTCTCCATGGCCGTGCGGATCGAGGCCAGGCCCTGACTGAATGCCTGGTTGGAGGCGGCGTAGTCGAGCAGGTGGTCGCCCTCGACGGCGCCGAGCAACCCGCGCCGGTAGTCGGCGATGACCAGTCGCGCCTCGGCCGGGGTGTACCGCTCCACGACGCTGCTGGCGATCAGCCGCAGCAGGTTCGTCTTGCCGCACTCCGCGTCGCCGAAGATCGTCAGATGCGGCTCGGTCTGCAGGTCCAGGTAGACCGGGGCCAGGGCCGACTCGTTGACGCCGATCGGCAGTCCCGGCGCCGCCCGGTCGGTCACCCGGACCAGCTCCGCCATGGTGAGCTTGCGGGGCAGCAGCCGTACCGCAGGGGCGGGCGCACCGGGCCAGGCGGCAGCTGCCTGCTCCGCCAGGGCGACCGTCGCCTCGGCGAGGTCGTCGACGGCGCGAAGTCCGTCCACCCGGGAGACCGCGGCGAGGAAGTGCAGCTTGTCGCGGGTCAGACCACGGCCCGGCGACTTCTCCGGCACGTTCATCGCCGCCCGCCGGTCGATCTCCGACTCGGCCGGATCGCCGAGCCGCAGCTCCAGCCGGGTGCCGAGCAGGTCCCGCATGCCGATGCGGACCTCCGCCCAGCGGGCCGCGGTGAGGACCACGTGGATACCGAAACCGAGGCCCCGGCCCGCGAGGGTGGTGATGGTCTGCTCCAGCTCCTCGTAATCCTGGCGCAGGGTGTTCCAGCCGTCGACGATCAGAAAGACGTCCCCGAACGGGTCGTCGGCGAACTCGCCGGCCGCCCGGCGCCGCCGGTAGCCGGCCATCGAGTCGATGCCGTACTGGTTGAACCGCAGTTCACGCTCGTCGAGGAGGGTGACCACCTCGGCGACGGTGCGGCGCACCCCCTCGGTGTCACGGCGTCCGGAGACCCCGGAGACGTGCGGCAGCCGCTCCACCGCCCGCAGTGCGCCACCACCGAAGTCGAGGCAGAAGAACTGCACCTCGCGCGGCGTGTGGGTCAGCGCGAGCGAGGCGATCATCGAGCGCAGGATGGTGGTCTTGCCGGAGAGCGGCCCGCCGACGATCACCGCGTTGCCACCCGCGCCGGCCAGCTCCACCAGCAGCGGGTCACGGCGCTGTTCGTACGGGCGGTCCACCACGCCGACCGGCACCACCAGGCCGCCGTGGTTGGGCCAGCCCGCCGCAGTCAGACCGCGCACCGGGTCGACCGAGATCGTGCCGAGCAGCTCGTCCAGGCTCGGCGGGTCCGCCAGCGGCGGCAGCCAGACCTGGTGGGCCGGCGCGCCCCGGCCCTGCAGCCGTTCGATGATGACGTCGAGCATCGCCACAACCTTGCCGCTCTCGGTCGCCTCCTCGGCCTCCGGCTCCTCGGCCGCCTCCACCACCGGCGTGGGCACGTAGTCGACCCCGTAGGGCACGATCCGCCGCTGCAGCACCGACTGGCTGGTGCTGCCGCGGCCCGCCGCCCGGTACGCGCCGGAGACGTACGCGGCACGGAACCGCAGCATCGTCGAGGTGTCGGTCTTGAGGTAGCCGTGACCCGGGGCGTTGGGCAGCTCGTACGCGTCGGGCACGCCGAGCACGATGCGACTCTCCACCGCGGAGAAGGTGCGCAGACCGATCCGGTACGACAGGTGCGTGTCGAGCCCGCGCAGCTTCCCCTCCTCCAGGCGCTGGCTGGCCAGGAGCAGGTGCACGCCGAGCGAGCGGCCGAGCCGGCCGATCATGACGAAGAGGTCGATGAAGTCGGGCTTGGCGGCGAGCAGTTCACTGAACTCGTCACAGATGATCAGCAGGCTCGGCATCGGGCGCAGTGGCTCGCCGTTGGCCCGGGCCTTCTCGTAGTCATAGCGGGAGACGTAGTTGCCGGCTGCCCGCAGCAGCTCCTGCCGGCGCACCATCTCGCCGGCGAGCGCGTCGCGCATCCGGTCGACCAGCGGCAGCTCGTCGGCGAGGTTCGTGATGACGGCGCTGGTGTGCGGCAGCGCCTCCAGCGAGGCGAACGTGGCGCCGCCCTTGAAGTCGACAAGGACGAAGTTGAGCTCCTCGGAGGAGTGCGTGACCGCCAGCGCGGCCACCACCGTACGCAGCAGCTCGCTCTTGCCGGAGCCGGTCGCGCCGATGACCAGGCCGTGCGGGCCCATGCCCTCGTGCGCCGACTCCTTGAAGTCCAGATCGATGGTACGGCCGTCGGGTGCGACGCCGATCGGGATGCGCAGCCGGTCCCGGTGGCTGCGCTGGCGCCACGTCACCGAGGTGTCCACCGCGGCGGCGTCGCCGATGCCGAGCAGGTCCGGCAGCTCCATGCTGCGCGCCAGCGGCTCCTCGCTGGTCGTCTGCTGCGAGAGACGGTACGGCGCCAGCTGCCGGGCCAGCCCTTCCGCCTCGGCGAGCCCGAGCCGGTCCGGGCGGCCGAGCAGGGAGACCGACCGGCCGCGGACGACCTCGAGCTTGTCGCCGTTGACGTCGAGGCAGAGCAGCCACCGTCCGGCGTCGCGGGGCACCCCGCCGGCGAGGTCGAAGACGGTGGCGCCGAGCAGTCCGGCGCCCATCAGCTGGCAGGCGGCCGAGTACTCGCCGCCGTCGAGGACCACCACCAGGTGCGGCCCGGTGGTCAGTGGCTTCGCCTCGGGGCTGAACCGCGGCCGGCTCGACAGCTCCTCGGCGAGGAAGTCCTCCGCCTCGTCGAGGGTGGCGAAGACCAGGCGGCGCGCTCCGGCGGCGTCGGTCTGCCCGGAGTGCTGCGCGTGCGGCAGCCACTTGACCCATTCCCAGTCGCCGCGGCGCTCCGGCGCGGCGACGACCACCACCAGCAGGTCGTCCGGGGCGTGGAAGGTGACCAGCTGGCCCAGCACGGCCCGGAGCATGCCGAGCACCGACTCGCGGTCGCCACGCAGCGCCACCCGGCTGAACGCCCGCAGCGAGACGGCGGTCGGCAGCTGCGGCACAGTGGAGTGGGCCCGGACGAAACGCCGCAGGGCGATGGCGCTCATCGGTTCCAGATCCTCGACCGGCTTGGTCTCCGGCGGGACGATCTGCACGGCCAGCTGCTGCGAGCCGATGGCCAGCCGGGCGTCGCCGAAGTCCTCGTCGGTGACGCGCCGTTCCCAGAGCCGGCGGGAGGCCGCGATCGACCAGAGCGCGTCCGGCTCGGGGTGCTTCCAGGCGGTCGCGGCCCGCTGCTGGGCGGCGGCCCGCCGGGTCCGCTTGCGGCTCTGCGCCAGGTACCGCATGTAGTCGCGGCGCTCGGCGTTCAGCTCCGCCTTGCTGTTGTTGCCGCCCGATGCCAGCGAACCGAGCGCCATGCCGAGCATCGAGACGCCGAAGAGGCCACCCACGATGTACGTCATGGTGCCACCGCCACGGCCGGCGTAGAGGAACGCCATGGCGCCCGCACCGCAGAGCATCGGCAGAATCATCAGCAACTGGCCGAGGCCTTTCGGCAGCTGCTCGGGCAGCTCCGGCGGGGACTCGAGCAGCAGCTCGCCGCGGGGCAGGGCAGGACCCGGCTTGCGGGGCGGTCGGCGGAAGATCACCGTGCTCACGTCGACCCCTCCGGTCGTGATGCAGATCGGTCGATCCCTTTGTGGACAAGGACCGTCGGGTGGGCATCGTACGCGGTCAACATCGTGGGTACTCTCCCCTGGGCGTCGCGAATCCCTTCCACGACCGCCCCCCGCAGCCACGCGAACCGAACCATTCCAGGAGGCGCCATGGCGACGAGCACCGCCACGCGCGGGCTGAGCCGGGTCACGATCGTGGCCCCGCGTACCCGCATGGACCTGGCACTCCCCTCGGACGTACCCCTGGCCGACCTCCTGCCGACGCTGCTGCGGCACGCCGGCGAGGAAATGGCCGACGCCGGCACCAGCCACGGCGGCTGGTCCCTGAGCCGCCTCGGCGGCAAGCCGCTCGACGGTGGACGGACCGCGGCGCAGCACAGCATCCGAGACGGAGAGCTGCTCTACTTCACGCCGCGCAACTCCGACAGCCTCGAGATCGTCTTCGACGACGTGGTCGATGCCGTGGCCACCGCGACCAACCAGCGGGCGGGCGGCTGGCAGACCGGCACCACCCGCGGTTTCGCCCTGATCTTCGCGGCGACGGTGCTGCTCGGCGGCGCTGTCGCGCTGCTCTTCACCGGTGTCCCGCATCTGCCGTCGGCGATCGCCGCGCTGGTCATAGCGGTCGGCTCGATGGTGGCGGGCGCGGTGCTGTCGCGGGCCGCCGGTGACAGCCAGGCCGGTGCGCTGCTCGCCACGATCGGCATCGGCTACGCCACGGTCGGCGGCCTGCTGCTCCTCGCCGGGGACCGGGCCCTGGGTGAACTCGGCGCCCCGCACCTGCTTGTGGCGGCCACGGCGGCGGTGGTCTTCAGCGCCCTCGCGACGCTGGCGGTCGCGGACCGGACGCAGTTCTTCCTCAGTGCCCTGGTGCTGGGTGTGCTGCTCGGCCTGGCCGCCGTCGTCTGCCTGGTCTTCGACGCGCCGGCCGCGGTCGGCGCCGCCGTCATCGCGACGGTCGCCTTCGCCATGATCCCGAGCATGCCGATGCTCTCCTACCGGCTGGCCCGGCTGCCGACGCCGTCGATCCCCACCGGCCCCGAGGACCTCAAGGCCGACCTCGAGACCGTCGACGGTCCGCGGGTGCTGGCCCTCGGCGAGCAGGCCAACCAGTACTTCGTCGCGCTGCTCTGGACCGTCTCCCTGGTGGCGCTCGGCACCGAGATCACCCTGGCGCGCGACGGGCGGCTGCCCGCCGTGCTGCTCTGCGCCGTCCTGGCGCTGCTGCTGATGCTGCGGGCCCGGCCCTTGATCGCCCGCGCGCAGCGCGCACCGGTCCTGCTCGCCGGCACCGCGGGTCTGATCCTCGCCGGCGGCGCCGTCTTCACCTCCGGTTCCCTGCCGGTACGCCTCGCCGGCGTCGTCGGCGTGGCGCTTCTCGCGGCCGCGATCAGCCTCGTCTACGGCCTCTCCGTCGCCGGCAAGCGCATCTCGCCGATCTGGGGCCGGCTCCTCGACATCGTCGAGATCCTGCTGATCATCGCGGTGGTGCCCCTCGCCGCCTGGGTCGGTGGGCTCTACGGCTGGATCCTCAACGTCCGCCCATGACCAGTCCCATCCCGACCGGGGCCCCGGTCTCTTCCCGGAGGTAGCACATGCGGACCCGCCGTGACCAGGTGCAGGCGTACCGGTTCGTCACCCGCCGCATCGTGTCGGCGCTGCTCTCCGGCGAGCCCGAGACGAGCGAACTGCCGATGCGCCGGCTGGGGATGGCGGTCTTCGGCAGCGCCATGGTCGCCCTCATCGTCCTGGGCGGAGTCGGCGCGTACGGGCTTTTCACCAGCAACCGGGCCCCGCTCGCGGAGGGCACGCTGGTGATCGAGCGCGAGACCGGCGCGAAGTACGTCTACCGCGAGGACGGCAAGCTCTACCCGACGCTGAACTTCGCCTCGGCCCGGCTGCTCGCCGGTGGTGACGCGGTGACGCGCACCATGTCGCAGGCGTCGATCCGGCAGATCCCGCGCGGCCACACCGTCGGCATCCCCGATGCGCCGGACGCCCTGCCCGAGCCGAAGTCGCTGGTCGGGCTCCCCTGGTCGGTCTGCAACGTCCCCGACCCGGCCGACCCCGCGAGCCCCACCACCGCGGTGGTGATCCATCAGCAGCTCGCGGGCGGAAACGCGCTCGGCGCCGAGGCGGTGCTGCTGAGCTCTGGCGACAACCGCTACCTGCTCTGGAACAACCTGCGGATGCGCATCAGCGGCGGCGACGCCACCATCGCGGCGCTGGGCATGACCTCGGTGCGTCCACTGGTCCTCGGCGAGCAGGTCGTCAACGCCATCGCGGCCGGACCGGACCTGGCCCCGGTGCACATCGCCGGCGCCGGTCAGCCGAGCCCGCACCGGGTCGGGGCGGGCAGCAGCGTGATCGGCCAGGTCTTCCGCGCCGCCGGTCAGCATTTCGTGCTGACCGGGACCGGGCTCGTGTCGATCAGCGAGATCACCGCCCGGCTCCTGCTGGCCGGGGGCGGCGAGATCGGCGACATCACCGCGGAGCAGGCGGGAAGCCTGCTCAGTGAGGAGCGGCTGGATCCGGAGGGCTTTCCGCAGACCGTTCCGCAGATCCGCCCGGTCGCCGCGGCGCGCGCCGTTGTCTGCGCCACCTACCGCCACGCCGGTGCCGGCGGGGCACTGACCACCACCGTCGAGATCTTCGACCGCACCCCGGCGGAGCTCTCGCCGGAGACGTCGCTGCAGGTGCAGCAGACCGGTCGGGACGCGGTGCGCACGGTCGAGCGGGTCGTCGTGCCGGGCGGGCGCGGCGTGCTCGCCCGGGCCATGCCGGGCAACGGCGAGGGCGACGGAGGGGCCATGGGCGGCACCGTCTACCTCATCACCGACCAGGGGATCCGCTACCCGCTCGGCACCGCCTCGGGGGACGCCAAGGCCGCCCTGGGGTACGGCGAGACGACTCCGGTCGCGGTGCCCGGCTCGATGCTGGCCTTGATTCCGGTCGGCCCCACCCTGGACGCGACGGCGGCCATGCGCTTCGCCGACCCGGCGGCGGCGAGCCCGGCCCAGTCACCGGTCGCGGGTGGCTGAGCCGGCCACCGGGCGGCCATGCGACCGCGCAGCGGCACAATGATCGCCGGGCCACAATGGACAAGGAGTCGACCGTCTTGCATATCTGGACTAATCTGGAGCACTGCCGGTACGGCCGAACACGGGGGTGTCAGGGATGAACACTAGGACGACAGTCGACGTGCTGTCCCTGGAGGACTTTCAGGTGACGCTCGACGCCCGACTCGTCGAGGTCGAGAGCGCCTTGAAGAAGCTCAACTCCCAGATGCGGTCCCGTCCGCCGGCGCTGGGCAGCTTCCACGACGCGACCGTTCAGATCGAGAAGTACGAGCGGCTCTACGACCAGCAACTGGCCCGCATCAACCGGCTCAAGCGGGCCCTTCTGGCCGCCCGGACGGCGACCGGCACCATCCTGGAGAACTACCGCACGACCGAGGCGCGCAACGCCGCCAATTCCTCCGACATCGCCGACCTCCTCGGCGGTGTCGACACCGCACTGAAGAACGGGACCAGCCCCAATGTCTGACCGGTACGCGTCGCTCAGCCATGAGCAGCTCTGGCAGCAGTTGATGGCCGGCAAGCCGGAGCAGGTCAAGGCACTCGCCAGCGACTGGAGTTCGCTGAAGACGACGCTCGACGACCTCTCCGCCACCCTCGACAAGGACCTGGATCGGCTCCGGCCGTCCTGGACCGGGACCGCCGGAGCCGAGTTCCAGAAGCGGCTCGACGCCATCGTGAGGTTCTCCGCCGATCTCGCCGCGGATGCGGCCGACATCGGCCAGTCGCTGAATCTGCTGGCCGCGCCGCTGCGCGAGGCCCAGCAGAAGGCCGAGGACCCGGCGGAGACCGACGACCTGGGGCGGACCCTCACCGGCGCCGCGGTCGGCGGGGCGATCGCCGGCCCGGCCGGCGCCGCGCTCGGTGGCCTGATCGGCCACAAGCAGGACAAGCAGCAACAGGAGGACGCGCGGCTGCGGATGGTGAAGGTCGTTTCCGGCCTCGCCGGTGATTACATCGTGGGCGCCAACGACTGGGCGCGCACGACCACCACGCCGCCGGACCTGCCGGGCGACCTGCGTACGCCGGACAACAGCCCTAACAGCGCCCCCACCTCCGGCGGTGTCTCCGGCGGCCCTGGGACCGGGGGCGGCGGAGGCCCGCGTGACGTGAAGGCCGCCACCGCGCTCTCCTCGGCGCAGCCCGCCCCGTCGGCCACGGGATCGATCACCAGCCCGGGGACCCTGCTCACCGGCCCCGGCACTTCCGCCCCGGGGCCTGTCCCCGGCACCGGCCCCGGGTCGACCCCCGGTGGCGTGACCACCGCCCCCGGCACCGTGCTCTCCGGAATCGGTGGTGGCGGCTCCGGCGGCTCCGGCGGACGGGTGGGTAACGGCGGAAGCTCACTCGGCGCGGGACGGCCGACCGCCGCCGGCGGCGCCTCCAACGCCGGTGGGCTCTTCGGCCCGGGCGGCGTGCCGGCCGGTGGCGCCGGAGCGCTCTCCGCCGGCGGCCGGATCGCGACGGCGCCCGGTGGTGACCGTCCTCATCCGACGACCAGCCGGGGCGTCGGCCAGAACGGCTCGGGGGCGACGCGGATGGGCGGCGCCGCCGCCGGCGGCAGCGAGGCCGGCTCGGGCCGCGGCGGTCCGGGGCGTACGAGCGGCCTCCTCGGCCAGCCCGGCGGCCACGCGGTGCAGTCGGGGATGATGGGCGGCAACAGTCGGCGCGGCAGCGGCGAGGAGCCCGACGAGCAGCTCACCTGGCTGACCGAGGACGATCTCCCCTGGCAGCACGACGAGGCGGCGCCGCCGGTGCTCGGCGCCGATCCACGCTGACCCTCTCTTCACTACCGGCCCGTCCCGCTTCGCGGGGCGGGCCGCGGCGTTATCGGCCCGAGAGACCGCAGGTTGCACACCCCCTGGCTCGTCCGGGCGGCGTCCGGGATGGGTCAGTCCTCGCTCGTCTGCTGCGTCGCCGCCCGACCGGCCGGTGACCGGTCGGTCAGGTCGGCGATGCGGCCGTGACGGCTGGTCGCCGCCAGCGCCGCCCCGAAGAGCAGCAACTGGTTGAGCAGATAGAGATAGACCAGCAGGCCGACAGCGGTGCCGACCACGGTGTAGGCGGGGTTGCGCTCGGTGCTGACCACGTAGAAGCGTCCGACGGTGTTGAGCACGGTGATGCCGACCGCCACCGTGAGCAGGGCCGGACGCAGCCGTCGGCGGCTGAGCCGGACCCGGGGCACCAGGGTCAGCAACGCGGCGGCGAGCACCATGTTGACCAGCAGGCTCAGCACCCAGCTGATGATGCTCAATCCGACCGAACCGGTGCTGCTCAGCAGCCACTCCAGCAGTGACCGCAGGGCGTCGACCGCGGCGACGGAGACCGCCAGCAGCGCGAAGACCAGCAGCAGGACCCCGAGGTCCAGCAGCCGCCGGATCAGCGTGTTCCCCGGCTGCTGGGGCAGGTCGTAGAGGGCGCGCTGCGACGAGCGGATGGTGTCCACCCAGCGGATGCCGGTCAGCACCAGGATGATCAGGCCGACGATGCCGACCCGCCCGCTGCTCTCCTGGATCTGCTGGGTGTTCAGAAACGGCAGGTTCTGGTTGAGGAACCGTCCGGCGGCCGCGCTGGCCTGCGAGTTGCCGCCGAGAATGGCGCCGAAGACCCAGTAGCCGACCAGCGCCAGGGCGAAGACCGCGAAGAAGCCGTAGTAGGCGATCGCCGCCGCGAGCCGGCCGGCGAGCAGGTCGTTGTAGTGCACGATCGCGTCGGCGAGGTGACTGTAGGCCTTTGACCGCCGCCGGGCCGCCGCTAGCACACCGTTGACCGCGGCCTCGATGCGCCCGAATATGTTCACCCGCCCATCTTCACCGATGGACGGTCGCTGCGATCAGTTCCCGAGCCGGAAGTCCCGACGCGGCTGCCAGCGGGTCTGCCCGCTGTGGCAGAAGAGGGTGAACGAGTCGACGTCGATCACCGCCGAGAAGTCGGCGAGATCGTTGTACGCCCGGTCCAACGCTTCCGGCGGCACGTCCTGGGCGATGGTGACGTGCGGGTGGTACGGAAAGCGCGTCTCCCGGTTCAGTTCCGGGGCGGCCCGGATCGCCTCGGCGATCAGTTCGCACTCGCTGATCCCGGCCGCCACCACCACGAACACCACCTGGGTCACCGGCCGGAAGGTGCCGGTGCCACGCAGATGCAGCCGGTACGGCCGGTGCGCGGCGGCAACCGCTGCCAGGTGCGCCTCCACCGCCGGCAGCGTGCGCAGCGGGATCTCGGTGGGCCCGAGGAGGGTGACGTGGGCGGGGATGTCCGCAGCCTGGGGATCACCCGCCTCGGCCCGGCAGCGGGTCAGAACGCTTCCCCACGGCTCGGGGATGTCGACAGCGACGCCGATCTGCGTCATGGTCTCCTGCTGCGGCGCTTCCTCGCTGCGCTCCACGTCTGCGTCACCCTCCGGGACGTCGGCTGCCGACGGCTATTGCGTGCCGCCGAGCGGCAGGAACCCGATCCGGTCGTAGACCGTACGCAGGGTCTCCCCGGCGACGGCGCGGGCCTTCTCGGCCCCGACGGCGAGCACCTTGTCGAGCTGGGCCGGGTCGTCGAGGTAGCTGCGGGTCCGTTCCTGGATGGGGCGGACGAAGTCGGCGACCACCTCGGCCAGGGCCTTCTTGAGATCGCCGTACCCCTTGCCGTCGTACTCGGTGACCAGGGCCTCGATGGTACGGCCGCTCAGCGCCGAGTAGATGGTCAGCAGGTTGGCGATGCCCGGCTTCTGCTCCGGCTCAAAGATGATCTCCCGGCCGGTGTCGGTGACCGCCGAGCGGATCTTCTTGGCCGAGCGGGCCGGATCCTCCAGCAGCTCGATGATGCCCCCGGGCGACGAGGAGGACTTCGACATCTTCGAGGTCGGGTCCTGCAGGTCGACGATCTTCGCCGTGTCCTTGATGATGTGCGGCGCCGGGACGGTGAATGTCTGCCCGAAGGTCGAGTTGAAGCGCTGCGCCAGATCCCGGGTGAGTTCCAGGTGCTGCCGCTGGTCCTCGCCGACCGGCACCGCGTCGGCCTGGTAGAGCAGGATGTCGGCGGCCATCAGGATCGGGTACGTGAAGAGCCCGACACTGGAGCGGTCGGCGCCCTGCTTGACCGACTTGTCCTTGAACTGCGTCATCCGGCTCGCCTCGCCGAACCCGGTGATGCAGGAGAGCACCCAGGCGAGCTGGGCGTGCTCGGGCACGTGCGACTGGACGAAGAGCGTGCAGACCTGGGTGTCGAGCCCGAGCGCGAGCAGCTGCGCGGCGGCGACCCGGCTGCGCTCGCGCAGCACCTTCGGGTCGTGGCCGGCGGTGATGGCGTGCTGGTCGACCACGCAGTAGAACGCGTCGTAGGACTCCTGCAGCGCCACCCAGTTCCGTACCGCACCCAGATAGTTGCCGAGGTGGAACGAGTCGGCGGTGGGCTGGATACCGGAGAAGACGCGGGGGGAGCCGGTGGCGACGTCGGACATGACACCGATTCTGTCAGTCCGCCCCCTGTCCGGTCATGACCGACCCGGCCCAACGTGACGACCGCATCGCCAGAATCGGCGGTGGAGGCGTCACCGGGCTGCCCGCGGCGGCCCCGGAGACGGGCCACGCGGGCAAATTGGCTGCCATAGGGTGACCGCAGAGGCGCCGTGCCGGTGCCCGGCGGAGAGGACTGCGACGTGAAGCTACTGGTCACCGGAGGAGCCGGCTACATCGGCAGCGTCGTCACCCGGCTGCTGCTCGACGCCGGTCACGACGTCGTCGTCCTCGACGACCTCGTCACCGGTCACCGCGAGGCGGTGGCGCCGGAGGCGACCTTCGTCGAGGCGTCAGTGCACGAGGCCGCCCAGGTGCTCACCCCCGGCTCCGGTTTCGACGGGGTGCTGCACTTCGCGGCGCTGATCGCCGCCGGCGAGTCGATGGTGCGGCCGGAGGCGTACTGGCGCACGAACGTCGTCGGCTCCCTCGCCCTGATCGATGCCGTCCGCGCCGCCGGGGTGCCGCGGATGATCTTTTCCTCCACCGCCGCCGTCTACGGCAACCCCACCGAGCTGCCGGTGCCCGAGGACGCGGTCAAGGACCCGACCAACACGTACGGGGCGACGAAGCTCGCGGTCGACCTGGCGCTGACCTCCGAGGCGGTGGCGCACCAGCTGGCGGCGGTCTCACTGCGCTACTTCAACGTGGCCGGGGCGTACCTGGCGGACGGGGTGGTGCTCGGCGAACGCCACGACCCGGAGACGCACCTCATCCCGCTCGCGCTGGAGGTGGCCGCCGGCCGCCGGGAGAAGCTGCAGCTCTTCGGCGACGACTATCCGACCGTCGACGGCACCTGCGTGCGCGACTACATCCACATCGCCGACCTGGCCCGGGCGCATCTGCTGGCGCTGGACGCGGCGACCCCCGGGCGGCACCGGATCTTCAACCTGGGCAACGGGGCCGGATTCACCAACCGGCAGGTGATCGAGGCGGTCCGGGAGGTGACCGGGCATCCGGTGCCGGTGGAGATGGCGCCGCGTCGCGATGGCGACCCGGCCGAACTCGTCGCCTCCGCGCAGCGTGCCCGTGAGGAGCTGGGCTGGACCCCGGCCAGGCCGACGCTGCACGAGATGGTCCAGGACGCCTGGGACTTCTACCGGGCCGCGCGGATGTGACCAGGCGACGTCGTACGGCGGTGACACCGAATCCGCGCGGGTCCGATACGGACGCCGTACGGGTCAGGCGGTGGCGACGATCATGCCGGCGCCGACGGTGCGGTGGGTGCTCTCGTCGATGACGATGAAACCGCCGGTGGTGCGGTTGCGCCGGTACTCGTCGGCGAGCAGCGGCACTGTGGTGCGCAGCCGCACCCGCCCGATCTCGTTGAGCCGCAGCCCGTCGGCCGAGGCGTCCCGGTGCAGGGTGTTGATGTCGAGCCGGTAGTGCACGGCGCGGACCACGGTCCGGGCGGCCCGGGTGGTGTGTTTGACGGCGTACCGGCCGCCGGCCCGCAGCGGTGCCGTCTCGTCCATCCAGCAGATCATCGCCTCGATGTCCTGGGCGACAGCGGGGGCGTTGTTCGGCCGGCAGATCAGGTCGCCGCGGGAGACGTCGATCTCGTCCGTCAGGCGCACGGTCACCGACATCGGCGGGAACGCCTCGTCGACCGGGCCGTCTGCGGTGTCGATGCCGGCGATCCGGCTGGTCAGCCCGGAGGGGAGCACCAGTACCTCGTCGCCGGCCCGGAGCACGCCCGAGGCGACCTGACCGGCGTAGCCGCGGTAGTCGGTAACCCTCGTCGACTGGGGGCGGATGACGTACTGCACCGGGAAGCGGACGTCGACCAGGTTGCGGTCGCTGGCGATGTGCACGTGCTCCAGGTGGTGCAGCAGCGCCGGGCCTTCGTACCAGGGCATGTTCGGTGAGCGGGTGACGATGTTGTCGCCGGAGAGCGCGGAGATCGGCACCACCGTCAGGTCCGGCACGTCGAGCTTGGCAGCGAAGGCGGTGAACTCGTCGGCGATGCGCTCGAAGACGTCCTGGGACCAGTCGACCAGGTCCATCTTGTTGACGCAGAGGACCAGGTGCGGCACCCGCAGCAGGGAGCAGAGGAAGGCGTGCCGCCGGGACTGCTCGACCAGCCCTCTGCGGGCGTCGACCAGGATCAGGGCCAGATCGGCGGTGGAGGCGCCGGTGACCATGTTGCGGGTGTACTGGGTGTGGCCGGGGGTGTCGGCGATGACGAACTTGCGCCGCGGGGTGGTGAAGTACCGGTAGGCGACATCGATGGTGATGCCCTGCTCCCGTTCGGCCCGCAGTCCGTCGGTGAGCAGCGCCAGGTTGGTGTACTCGTCGCCGCGGGCCGCGCTGACCGCCTCCACGGCGGCGAGCTGGTCGGTGAAGAGCGACTTGGTGTCGTAGAGCAGCCGGCCGATCAGGGTCGACTTCCCGTCGTCGACGCTGCCGGCGGTCGCGAAGCGCAACAGGTCCATCATCAGAAGTAGCCCTCCCGCTTGCGGTCCTCCATGGCGGCCTCGCTGACGCGGTCGTCGCCGCGGGTCGCGCCGCGTTCGGTGATCCGGGTCGCGGCCACCTCGTCGACCACCTTCGCCACGGTGTCGGCGTCGGAGCGGACCGCCGCGGTGCAGGAGGCGTCGCCGACGGTGCGGTAGCGGACCCGCGCCTTGAACGGCTCTTCGCCGGGGCGTACCGGCAGGTGCTCGTTGACCGCGTAGAGCATGCCGTCGCGCTCGACCACCTCGCGCTCGTGGGCGAAGTAGATCGGCGGCAGCGACAGGGACTCGCGGTCGATGTAGTGCCAGACGTCCAGCTCGGTCCAGTTGGACAGCGGGAAGACCCGGATCGATTCGCCGGGGTGGTGCCGGCCGTTGTAGAGGCCCCACAGCTCCGGCCGCTGGTTCTTGGGATCCCACTGCCCGAAGTCGTCACGGAAGCTGAAGACCCGCTCCTTGGCGCGGGACTTCTCCTCGTCGCGCCGGGCCCCGCCGAAGACCGCGTTGAAGCGGTGCTTTTCGATCGCGTCGAGCAGCACCGGCGTCTGGATCCGGTTGCGGGTGCCGTCGCCGGGTTCGCGGACCAGCCCCTGCGCGAGCGCCGCCGGCACGCTGGCCACCACCAGCTGCAGCCCGAGCTCGGCGACGCGCCGGTCGCGGTACTCCAGCACTTCGGCGAAGTTGTGGCCGGTGTCCACGTGCATCACCGGGAACGGGATCTGCGCCGGGGCGAACGCCTTCTGTGCCAGGCGCAGCATGACGATCGAGTCCTTGCCGCCGGAGAAGAGCAGCACCGGCCGCTCAAGCTCGGCGACCACCTCGCGAAGGATGAAGATGCTCTCCGCCTCGAGCGCGTCGAGGTGCGGGACGCGGTACGCGGGCCGGGTCATGACGCGGACTCGGAGGTGAGGGCGCTCATGAAGATTCCACACCTTTCCGGTGGGTCAAGTCGGGAACGCGCCAACCCTACCCGCAGTGCCGCCCCACGGCAGCAAGCAAATCGCCCCGCAGTTCCCGGCGGCAGACCAGCAGATCCGGCAGCCGTGGATCCGCCGCGTTGTAGACCAGCTCCGAACCATCGATGCGGCAGGCGTGCAGACCCGCGGCGATCGCGACGGCAACCGGCGCCGCCGAGTCCCATTCGTACTGACCACCGGCGTGCAGGTAGGCGTCCACCTCGCCGGCGACGACAGCAGCGATCTTCACCCCGGCCGATCCCATCGGCACCAGCTCCGCGCCGATCTCGGCGGCGAGGTCGGTCAGGAAGACCGGCGGACGGCTGCGGCTGGCCGCCAGGCGCAGCCGCCGCGACGGTGCCGCCGGCACCACGTGCGGCGGCTCGGCGCCGAACACCAGCCCTCGCGCGGGGATCGCGACCGCGCCGGCCGCCAGCCGGCACGGCGACGTGCTCCCCCGCGCCCAGAGCGCCACGTGCACAGCCCAGTCGTCGCGGCCCTGCTCGGCGAACTCCCGGGTGCCGTCGAGCGGATCGATGATCCACACTCGGTCGGCGGTGAGACGGGGCACGGTGGCCCGGTTCACCTCGGCGGTCCAGGCCAGCCGGGCGCCCTCGTCCTCCTCGGAGAGCACCTCGTCGCCGGGGCGCCACCGGCCGAGTTCGGCACGGAGCAGATCGTGGGAGACCTTGTCGCCGGCCAGCTTCAGGGCGCCGGGATCAGCAAAGCCGAGCTCGGCGCGGACCGCCAGCAGCGCCTCGCCGGCCTGCGCGGCCAGCCGGTACGCCAGCTCGGCGTCGGTGCACGGTGCGGAATACATCGCCGGGATCCTCTCTCCTCGGGCAGACTAGCCCCGGCAGGAGGAGTTTCCCCTGTTCACCCGCCGTGGTACGCGTTCTGGGTCGGTTCGACGCCCCGGGTGATCACCGATTCCACCGCGTCGGCCGCCCGGTCCACCAGGAAGTCGAGCTCCTTGCGCTCAGTGGCGGAGAAATCGGAGAGCACGAAGTCGGCCGGGTCCTGACGGCCCGGCGGCCGGCCCACCCCGAACCGCACCCGCACATAGTCCTTGGTGCCGAGCGACTTCGACATCGACCGCAGGCCGTTGTGCCCGCCCTCGCCGCCACCGCACTTGACCCGCAGCTGGCCGTACGGAATGTCGAGCTCGTCGTGGACGGCGACGATCTGCTCCGGCGGCACCTTGTAGAACTGGCTCAGCGAGGCGACCGGGGCGCCCGAGAGGTTCATGTACGTCATCGGCTCGGCCAGGATCAGCTTCGGACCGCCCAGGCCCAGGCGCCCCTCGGCGACACGGGCGACGGCCCGGCGGTGCTTGGCGAACGAGGCGTTGATCCGGCCGGCCAGCAGTTCGGCGACCATGAAACCGACGTTGTGCCGGTTGCGGGCGTACTCCTTGCCGGGGTTGCCGAGCCCGACCACCAGCCACGGCCGAGTCTCGTCCACGACGGCTTCCTCCCTGCGATCACCACGGAACAAAGACAGCAGGCGCCCCCGGAACGGGGACGCCTGCGACATGTCTACGACCTCGGTCAGGCCTCGGCCGGAGCCTCGGTGGCCTCTTCGCCCTCGGTTGCCTCTTCGCCCTCGGTCAGCTCGGAGGTGGTGGCGGAGGCGGTGATGGCGACGATCACCAGCTCCGGCTCGACGGCCAGCACGACGCCCTCGGGCAGCTGCACGTCGGCGGCGGTGATCTGCGAGCCGGCCTCGAGGCCCTCGATCGAGACCTCGAACTGCTCCGGCAGCTTGGTGGCGTCGGCCTCGACGGAGAGGGTGGAGTTCTCGTTGACGACGACGGTGTCGCGGGCGGCCTCGCCCTGCAGCACGACCGGAACGTCGACGGTGACCTTCTCGCCGCGGCGGACCAGGATCAGGTCGACGTGCTCGAAGGTGTCGCGGATCGGGTCGCGCTGGATCGCCTTCGGCAGGGCCAGGACGCTGGCGTCGCCGGTGATCTCCACGGCGAAGAGCTGGTTGGCGCCACCGCGGCGGATGGCGGCCGCGAACTCACGGGCCGGCAGGGAGATGTGCTTCGGCGCCTCGCCGTGGCCGTACAGCACGGCGGGAACCAAACCGGCCCGGCGGGTACGACGGGCACCACCCTTGCCGAACTCGGTACGGGGCTCGGCGCTGATCTTTACCTCGGACACGGGAAAACTCCTGGTTACAATCGCTGCTGCGGAACGTCGTGGGCGGTGCTGGGGCGAGGGGCTCGGTGGGGCTCACGCAGGAGTGACCCGCCCGGAGCACCGCGTCGATTACGGCACCTCCGTGCGGCGCTTGCTCAGCTTCCCGCGGGGCACCCTCGCCGTGGCAACCGAACCAGTCTAGCCGAAGCCGCACCCGCCCTTTCAGCGGTCCCCCAGAAATCCCCGGTGGGGCGGTTCTCAAGCCCCACGGCGACGACCACCGGTGCTTTCCGGCCAGCCCGGCGGAAAACGTTCACGACCGCCGGCTGCGGGCCGACGGTCGCGAAGGTTCACCACGGAAGGGACGACTCAGCTGAGCCCGCCGAAGAGGGTGGTCACCGAGCCGTCGTCGAAGACCTCGCGGATAGCCCGGGCCAGCAGCGGCGCGATCGACAGCACGGTGATCTTGTCGAGCTGCTTTTCGGGCGGCAACGGCAGCGTGTTGGTCACCACGACCTCGCTGATCCGGCCGTTCTTGAGCCGCTCGGTCGCCGGGTCGGAGAGCAGCGCGTGGGTCGAGGCGACGATGACGTCGGCCGCGCCCGAGTCGTGCAGCATCTCCGCGGCGCTGCAGATCGTGCCGCCGGTGTCGATCATGTCGTCGACGAGCAGGCAGACCCGCCCCTCGACGTCACCGACGACCCGGTTGGCGACGACCTCGTTCGGCTTGAGCGGGTCACGGGTCTTGTGGATGAAGGCCAGCGGGCAGCCGCCGAGCCGGTCGGTCCAGCGCTCGGCGACCCGCACCCGGCCGGAGTCGGGGGCGACGACGGTCATCGGGCGGCCGGCGTACTTCTCCTCGATGTACTCGGCCAGGATGTCCATCGCGAAGAGGTGATCCACCGGGCCGTCGAAGAAGCCCTGGATCTGCGCGGTGTGCAGGTCGACGGTGAGGATCCGGTTCGCGCCGGCGGTCTTGAGCAGGTCGGCGACGAGCCGCGCCGAGATCGGCTCACGGCCGCGGTGCTTCTTGTCCTGGCGGGCGTACGGGTAGAAGGGGAGCACCACCGTGATCCGCTTGGCCGAGCCGCGCTTCAGCGCGTCGACCATGATCAGGGTTTCCATCATCCAGGTGTTCACGCCATGGGTGACCGACTGCACGACGAAGGCGTCGGAGCCGCGTACCGAGTCCTTGTAGCGGACGAAGATCTCGCCGTTGGCGAATTCGTAGGCGTCGGCCGGGGTCGGCGCGACACCCAGCACCTCGCCGATCTCCTTCGCGAGTTCCGGAAAGCCACGTCCGGAGAAGAGCATGAGGCTCTTGCGGTTTTCGGCGACGATGCTGCCCATGGGCTCGTCTGCTCCCGTGTGATCGTGGGGTGCGCCCGGCCGGTCGGCGGCCCGGGCTATTCGTTTGCAGTATCCCCCGACCGCGGGACGCTTCCGAGGGGCTGGCTCTCCTCGTGCACTGGCTCACCTTCGCTTGCGCCGGATGCCTCCGCACCCGTAGCGCGCCGTGCGGCGGCATCGGACTTCGTACCCGCTCTACGACGGGCCACCCATCCTTCGATGCTGCGTTGCGGGGCGCGGCTGACCCCGAGCGCTCCGGCGGGCACGTTCTGGCTGATGGAGCTCCCCGCGGCGACGTACGCGCCGGCCCCGACCTCGACCGGGGCGATCAGGGTGGTGTCGCAGCCGATGAAGGCGGCGTCGCCGACGACGGTGCGGTGCTTGTCCACCCCGTCGTAGTTGACGAAGATCGTCGCCGCGCCGATGTTCGCCTGAGCGCCGATGGTGGCGTCACCGACGTACGACAGGTGCGGCACCTTCGCGCCGGGGCCGATCTCGGAGTTCTTGACCTCGACGAAGGTGCCGGCCTTGGCGTTGGCGGCGAGCCGGGCGTCGGGGCGCAGATAGGCGTACGGGCCGACGGAGGCGCCCGGGCCGATCTCGGCGCCGGTGGCGTGGCTGCGCAGCACGGTGGCGCCCGCGCCGACGGCCGTGTCGGTCAGCGTGACGTCGGGGCCGATCATCGCGCCCGCCGCGACGGAGCTGGCACCGAGGATCTGGGTGTTCTGATCGATCACGGCGTCGCGCTCGACGGTCGCGGTGACGTCGATCCAGGTGGTCTGCGGGTCGAGCAGGGTGACTCCGCCGCGCATCCAGGACTCGTTGATCCGGTCCCGCAGCAGCCGGCGCAGTCCGACCAGCTCCACCCGGTCGTTGCAGCCCAACGTCTCGGTGGCGTCGCCGGCGACGTGCACGGCGATCGGGTCACCGGCCGCCAGGAGCAGCCCGAAGACGTCGGTCAGGTACTCCTCGCCCTGGTCGTTGTCGGTGGAGAGCTTGCCGAGCGCCTCACGCAGCCGCCCGGCGTCGAAGGCGTAGATGCCGGCGTTGATCTCCCGCACGGCCCGCTGCCGCTCGTCGGCGTCGCGCTCCTCGACGATCTGCTGGAACCGGCCGGATTCGTCGCGCACGATCCGCCCCAGCCCGGTCGGGTCGGCGACCTCGGCGGCGAGCACGGTGGCGGCGGCGGCGGATTCCTCGTGGGTGCGGACCAGGTCGGCGACGGTCTGCGGGCGCAGCAGCGGCACGTCGCCGTTGAGCACCACGACGGTCCCGGTGGCGTCGGCGACCGCGTCGAGGGCGATCCGCACGGCGTGGCCGGTGCCGAGCTGCTCGGCCTGCAGGACCGGCAGGGCGCCGGGGGCGATCTCGGCGAGGTGTGCGCGAACCTGGTCGGCGCCGTGCCCCACCACCACGACGGTGCGCTGGGCCGCCGCTGCGGCGGCGGCGTGCAGGACGTGCCCGACGAGGGTGCGCCCGAGCAGCGGATGCAGCACCTTGGGCAGCGACGACTTCATCCGTTTGCCCTCACCGGCGGCGAGTACGACGACCGTGCGGGGGTGCTGGTCGGACACGGCGAAGCTCCCGTCGCGAAGGTATATGCCTGCCGGGTCATGCTAACCACGCGACGCGGGGGCGAATCACCCTTACCCCTCGATGGGTGGCGGGATCGCCGGGAAGTGCGGGTTGCCCCTGCTGGGAGCCGGTGCACGGAGATCGGGAAGCTCGGCCGCCAGGACTCGAACCTGAAACATTGGGACCAAAACCCAAGGTGTTGCCAATTACACCACGGCCGATCGTGGACGCAAGACAGCCTAGCGCCTGCCGCGACCGAGGGCTAAGCCAGTTTGCCGGTGCCCGGATACGCACCGGCCGCACATGGATCGGCAGCCACGTTTGTCTATCGCTTCCCTGGAAACGAGAAGTTCTTCCACGGCAGCCTACGCTGCCGTAAGTTACGGTGACGTAAGCGTAGGTTATTGATCTATCGTCCCCTTTTGCGAGGTGCCATGTCGACCGCAGTGATCGAATCCGAGGGCAGACCCACCGGACCGAAACCGCTGACCGAAGGCAAGCAGTCAACCGGCGTGCTGATCGCGCTCTGGTCCTTCGTCGTCATCCCCTTCGTCGCGCTGCTGGCCGCCGTCCCGGTCGCCTGGGGCGGCTGGCTCACCTGGACCGACATCGCCATCGGCGCGCTCTGGTACGTCTTCTCCGGCCTCGGCATCACGGTCGGCTACCACCGCTACTTCACCCACGGCTCGTTCAAGGCCAAGCGCTGGCTGCGGATCACCCTCGCCGTCGCCGGCTCCTGCGCCGTGCAGGGCAACATCACCCAGTGGGTCGCCGACCACCGGCGCCACCACGCCTTCTCCGATCAGGAGGACGACCCGCACTCGCCGTGGCGCTTCGGCGGCAGCGTCCGGGGCCTGGCCAAGGGCATGTTCCACGCCCACATGGGCTGGCTCTTCGCCCGTGAGCTCTCCAACCGGGAACGCTTCGCCCCCGACCTGCTCGCCGACAAGGACATCAGCCGCATCGACCGGCTCTTCCCGCTGCTGGTCTCGATCTCGCTGCTCGGCCCCGCGGTGATGGGCGGGCTGATCACCTGGTCGTGGCAGGGCGCGCTGACGGCGCTCTTCTGGGCCGGTCTGGTCCGCATCGCCCTGCTGCACCACGTCACCTGGTCGATCAACTCGGTCTGCCACGTGGCCGGCGAGCGCCCCTTCGAGGTCCGGCAGGGCGACAAGGCGTCCAACTTCTGGCCGCTGGCGATCATCTCGCTCGGCGAGGCGTGGCACAACCTGCACCACTCCGACCCCACCTGTGCCCGCCACGGCGTGCTGCGCGGACAGATCGACATCTCCGCCCGCGTCATCTGGCTCTTCGAGAAGACCGGCGCCGCCTGGAACGTCCGCTGGCCCAAGCCGGACCGCATCGCCGCGAAGCTGGTCAAACCCGTCGGCGCCTGACGAGGCCTGCGGCACCGGTGACGACGACCTGGCAGGATGGTTCGGAAACCTGCCGGTCGTCGTCGCCCCCGGTGAGGCCCTCCGCCGGCAGGTACGCATCTCACGGTAAGGCGTCGCCGGACGCCAGGCGGAGTGACGGCATGGCAGAGAACGCGATCGGCGGCGAACCCGTACGGCACACCCCCACCGGCAAGTCCGGTTCCCGGGTCCGGATGTCCGCCGCCCAGCGGCGCGAACAGCTCATTTCGATCGGGCGGCAACTCTTCGCCGAACGCGGCTTCGACGCCACCTCGATAGAGGAGGTCGCCGCCCGCGCCAAGGTCTCCAAACCGGTCGTCTACGAGCACTTCGGCGGCAAGGAAGGGCTCTACGCGGTGGTTGTCGACCGCGAGGTGCGCTCTCTGCTCGACCGGATCACGACCGCGTTGACCGCCGGCCACCCCCGCGAGTTGCTGGAGCAGGCCGCGCTCGCCCTGCTCGGCTACATCGACGAGGACACCAGCGGCTTCCGGGTGCTGGTGCGGGAGTCACCGGTGCTCTCGGCCACCGGCAACTTCAGCAGCGTGCTCAACGACATCGCCCATCAGGTCGAGCACATCCTCGGCGCCGAGTTCAAGAGCCGCAACTACGACCCGAAGCTGGCGGAGCTCTATTCGCAGGCGCTGGTGGGCATGGTGGCGCTGACCGGCCGCTGGTGGCTGGAGGTACGCAAACCGCGCAAGGAGGTCGTCGCGGCGCACCTGGTCAACCTCGCCTGGAACGGGCTGTCGCACCTGGAGGCGAAGCCCACCCTGATCACCGGCAACAACCGCTGACCCGCGACACCAGTGCCGGCACCGGCAGGGCCGGGTGCCGCGTGCCTCAGCCGGCGGCGCCGCCCGGGGCGCGGCGCGGGCGCTGCCGGGCCTGGCGCTGCGGTGGGCGCGCGGGCTCCGGCGGCGGCACCGACTCGGTGCGGGCACGCCGCTCGGCCGCCTCCGCCTCCGGTGAGCCGACCCGGCCGTAGAGCCCGGTGGCGAGCAGGATCAGACCGAAGACCAGCGAGACGATGACGTTGACCATCGAGAAGTTCAGGATGTTCGCGTCGGTCTGCAGGAACGCCATCATCAGCATCCCGGTGACCAGGAAGACGATTCCGGCGGCGAGGTTCATCCGGTGCCCGAGGTTGCCCTTGCGGGAGACGCCGACCAGCAGCAGGGCACCCCAGGCGATCGAGGCGAGCGCGAAGCCGAGATTCGTCTTGAGCCCCAGCGTCCAGGTGCTGTCGCGGGCGAAGAGCGGGTCGCCCCAGTTCTGGACCAGCCCGACCAGGCCGAAGACGAGGACGTAGACCCCCACCAGGCCGGCGATGACCCGGTAGAACCGGCGGGCCGGGTGATTGACCGGGATGTGCATCTGCCCCCTCCTTCCCACGAGTGACTGCCACCGGATTGTCACCCAGGAAACGGAGAAAAGGGGGTAGAACGCACGATCCCGATCGCAGGCGTTCGCGATCGGGATCGTGGGCGGTGGATCAGAGTTCGAGGCGGGCGGCCTGCCAGGCCTTGTGGTCGTCCTCGTTGCCGACCTTGCCGTACATGCCGGCCATCAGCAGCACCATCGCCAGCACCCAGGCCACGACAACGGTGGCGACCGAGAAGTTCAGGATGTTGATCTCGGTCTGCATGAAGGCCAGCGAGAAGCCGCCGACCAGCAGCAGGGCCCAGGAACTCCACTTGTTGATCACGCAGTCGAAGTTGCGCCCGAACGCGGCACCGGCGAGAACCACCAGGCCGAGCAGGAGCGACAGCACCGAGTTCGCGAGATTCGTGCCCTGACCGAACGCCGTCATGTCACTCTGGGAGAAGAACGGCTCGCCCGAGGTGGCGATCACGCCGGCCACACCGAAGGCCGCCAGGTACGCGCCGGTCAGTCCGCCGATCGCGCGGTAGATCGGACGTGCGGGGTGGTTGACAGGGTTGTGCGCCATGTCTGAATCTCCAACGCCAAAGATGAGGGGTCGTCGCCAATTGTCCCGCACCTCGTCGGGATCGACACACACGCCCCCGTCGCAGTGACGAAGCTCCGCCGTCAGGCCGGCGGCAGCCGGTCGGCCAGCTCCAGCCAGGCCAGCTCGAGCTCCTCCCGCTCGGCCTTCAGCTCCCGCAGCTGCCCCTCCAGCTCGGCCACCTTGACGTAGTCGGTGGCGTGCGTGGCGAACTGCTCGTGCAGGGCCGTCTCACGCTGCTCCAGCTTGGCGATCTGCCGCTCCATCCGGGTCAGCTCCTTGCGGGCCGTCCGGCTCTCGGCGGCCGACATCGACGGCTCACCGGTCTGCGCCGGTGCCGCCGGCGCTGCCGCCTCGACCGGCGCCGGCGCGCCGCCGCGACCGCCCGCCGCGCGCGCCAGGTACTCGTCCACGCCGCCGGGCAGGTGCACCATCCGGCCGTCGCCGAACATCCCGTACGCGGTCTCGGTGACCCGCTCGATCAGATACCGGTCGTGGCTGGCCACGATCACCGTGCCCGGCCAGGAGTCCAGCAGGTCCTCCAACGCGGCGAGGGTGTCGGTGTCCAGGTCGTTGGTGGGCTCGTCGAAGAGGAGCACGTTCGGCTCGGTCGCCAGCAGCCGCAGCATCTGCAGCCGGCGGCGCTCACCGCCGGAGAGGTCCCCCACCGGGGTCCAGAGCCGCCGGTCGTCGAAGCCGAAGGTCTCGGCGAGCTGGGCGGCGCTGAGCTCCCGGTCGCCGAGCTGCACCCGGCGCGCGACCTCCTCCACCGCCTCCAGCACCCGCAGCTGCCCGGGCAGCTCGGCCAGCTCCTGGGAGAGGAAGGCCGGGCGCACGGTGGAGCCGACGACGAAGCGCCCACTGGCGGGCTCGGTCACGCCGGCGAGCATCCGCAGCAGGGTGGTCTTGCCCGCGCCGTTGGCGCCGAGGATCGCGATCCGGTCACCGGGGCCGACGTGCCAGGTGAGGTCCGACAGGATCGTCTTGGGCCCGGCGTCGAGCCGTACGTTTTCCAGGTCGTAGACCTGCTTGCCGAGACGGGCCGTCGCCAGCCGCTGCAGGCTGACGGTGTCGCGCACCGGGGGGACGTCGGCGATCAGGGCGTTCGCGGCGTCGATGCGGAAGCGCGGCTTGGAGGTACGGGCGGGCGGGCCGCGCCGCAGCCAGGCGATCTCCTTGCGGAGCAGGTTCTGCCGCCGCGCCTCGGTCGTCGCGGCGACCCGGTCCCGCTCGGCGCGGGCCAGCGTCCAGGCGGCGAAGCCGCCGGGGTAGGCGCGCACTGTCTGGTCGGCGACCTCCCAGGTGGTGGTGCAGACCGCGTCCAGGAACCACCGGTCGTGGGTGACGACCACCAGCGCGCCCTTGCGGCCGACCAGGTGCCGGGCGAGCCAGTCGACACCGCCGACGTCGAGGTGGTTGGTCGGCTCGTCGAGGATCAGCAGGTCCGCCTCGCGCACCAGCAGGGCCGCCAGCGCCACCCGGCGCCGCTCGCCGCCGGACATCGGGCCGACCGGCTGGTCGAGCCCGAGGTACGGCATGCCGAGCCCGTCGAGGATGGCCCGCACTCCCGCGTCGCCGGCCCACTCGTGCTCGGCGCCCATGCCCTCGTCGAGCCAGGCGGTGCCGAGCACCACGTCGCGTACCGTCGCGGCGGCGTCGAGCGTCAGGTTCTGCGGCAGCGCGGCGACGCGCAGCTCCCGCCGGTGGGTGACCCGGCCGGCGTCCGGCTCCTCGGCGCGGGTCAGCAGCCGCAGCAGGGTCGACTTGCCGGCACCGTTGAGCCCGACCACGCCGATGCGGTCGGCGTCGTCGAGGCCGAGGGATACGTCGGTGAGCAGCGGACCGGCCGCGCCGTACCCCTTGGACACCCGATCCAGGTTCACGATGTTGGCCACGAGCTCACCTCCCACAGGTCAAAGCGCCCACGGTTGCCGCAGGCCGGCACACACGGGGACGCCCGGACAAGCCTACGCGGTGCGGCGGATCAGACGATCCGTGCGCCCGGCACCGGCCCGTACGCGGTGTGCACCAGCCGGCAGACCGACGGGTCCAGTGCCGCCGCGACCTGCGCGGCGGCGTCCGCGTCGGCGACGAGGAAGACGCAGGTCGGCCCGGAGCCGGAGACGATGCCGGCAAGGGCGCCCGCCCGCTCTCCCGCCTTGAGGGTCTCGGCCAGCGCCGGCCGGATCGAGATCGCGGCGGGCTGGAGATCGTTGCCGATGGCGGCGGCGAGCACCGCCGGATCCTGCTGACGCAGGGCCGCCAGCAGCGCATCGGTCCCGGCCAGCGGCGCGGGGGCGGCGCCGATCTCCCGCAGCCGGTCGATCTCGCGGTACGCCTGCGGGGTGGAGATGCCGCCGTCGGCGATCGCGACGACCCAGTGCCAGGAGACCGGCTTGGTCAGCACCGGGCTGACGGCCTCGCCGCGGCCGGTGCCGAGCGCGGTGCCGCCGTGCACCAGGAACGGCACGTCCGAACCGAGTCCGGCGGCGATGCCGGCGAGTTCGTCGCGCCCGAGCCCGGTGCCCCAGAGTGCGTCGCAGGCGACCAGGGTGGCGGC
>Ga0233383_1000094_pt1 | contig 38628 bp, 34 predicted proteins | sample ElkDunMinimDraft_14_FD_191542 | JGI IMG/M metagenome (GOLD analysis project Ga0233383, IMG submission 191542) | Fecal eukaryotic communites from dung pellets of Tule Elk in California, USA - Elk Dung G16 | ecosystem: Host-associated > Mammals > Digestive system > Large intestine > Fecal | place...
TCGATGCGCCCGCCAAGCCGCAGGGACACGATCCACAGGGCCACGAACACCCCCGCGACCAGGAACATCATGGGCAGCAGGAGTCCGAGCGCGAGCACGGGCACCTGGACCGCGGACCCGGCGACGTACCCGCCGGGCCGGCCCATCATCCGGGACAGCACCAGGAGGACGACGAAGAGCGCGCCGCACACGACCCAGATCGCGGCCGGAGAGCCGATCTGGAGCAGCCCTTGCTCGTAGAGCGAGTTGCGCAGGCCGTACATCGCGAACGCGGCGAAGAGGACGACGAAGGCCTCGAGCTGCAGGATCGTCGAGGTGAACTGCACGGTCGCAGGCTTCTTGGGCTTGATGCTGTCGCCCTCGCGGGGACGGTCGTCCTTGCTCACCGCACCACGATATCCGCGCGCTCCGGCTGTCCGGCGCCGCCAGGCGCCGTGTGAGGTACGTCTCGGCAGGCTGGCGTCACGCCTACGCCTCGCCGAACCCGCCTTCCACGAGCCCGACGACGGCCGCCACGGCGGCCTCCGCTCCCTCGCCGTGCGCGCGCACCTCGATCTCGCGTCCGCCCGTCGCGCCCAGGGCCATCAGCTGCAGCACGCTCGTGGCGTCCACCCCCTCGACCGTGACGGGCACGCCGAGCGCCGCGACGGTCCGCGCCAGGAGCGCGGCAGGCCGCGCGTGCAGCCCGAGCGGGTTGCGCAGCGTGACGCGCGCCGTCACGTCGTCCGGACCCGCGACCTCCGGGGCCGAGACGGTCGCCACGACCTCGCCTGCGACCGCTGTGCCTGCCGGGCCGGTCGGCGCGTCGGCCTCGACGAGCTCGAGGACCGGACGCGGCCCGATCGAGGAGACCGCACCCTGCGCGGCGTCGAGCACCGCCTCGACCCCCGCGCCCTGCTGTGCGGTCACGGCAGCCGCCACGGCCCCCTCGACGAACGGTGCCGACGCGAGCCGAGCCCGTGCGGGCAACGTCTCGTCGAGCTCGAACACCGTCTCCACCGTCAGGACCGCCGAGCCCAGGTCGGCGAGGACGACGGCCGCGTCCGCACGGTCGAGCACGTCGGCGAGCGCCTCCTGCACGGCGTCGAGCGACGTGCCAAGGCCGCCGTCGACGTCACCCGCGGCACAACGGACGACGACGTCGGGCGCCATGCCGCGCGCGAGCTCGGCCGTGCCCTCGGCCAGCTTGGCCGAGTGCGACACGAGCACGAGCCCGACGGTCACGCGCTCGGCACCTCGTCGGTCAGTGCCGCCGCGAGCGCGGCACCGAGCAGCAGCGCGGTCGACCGCGCGCCCGGGTCCTCGTGCCCCGCGCTGCGTTCACCGAGGTAGGACGCGCGGCCCTTGGTCGCGACGAGCGGCGTCGTGGCCGCCGCCCCGGCGTCCGCGGCCTCGGCCGCGGCACGCAGCACCCCCACGCAGTCGGCACCGCCGTCGGCAGCCGCCGCCGCGGCGTCCACCGCGGGCTGCCACGCGTCGACCATCGTCTTCTCGCCCGTGGTCGCCTTGCCTCGCGAGGTGATGCCCTCGAGCGCGGCCTCGAGCATCGCGACGAGTGCCGACGGGTCGAGCGTCTCGCGCTCGGCCACCTTGGACGCCCGCAGGAACGCCGTGCCGTACAGCGGCCCCGCGGCCCCGCCGACGGACGACATGAGGGTGGTGGCCACGACCTTCAGCACGCTGCCCACCGGTGCACCGGCCTCCACTGGCGCACCGTCGAGCTTGGCGAGCACCGCCTGGAAACCACGGTGCATGTTCTCCCCGTGGTCGCCGTCACCGATCTGCCGGTCAAGCTCGGTCAGCTCGTCCTTGGCGGTCTCCACGGCCTCGGCCGCACGCCGCACCCAACGCTCTGCCCATGTGACGTCAAGCCCCATGAACGCCCCTCGCCTCCTTCGTCGTGACCCGCCGAGGCCGCCTACCAGTGCAGCGCCGGCGTGTGCACGGGCGCGTCCCAGAGCGCCTCGAGCTCGTCGTCCAGCCGCAGCACCGTCACGGACGCGCCCTGCATCTCGAGCGACGTCACGTAGTTGCCCACCAGCGAGCGGGACACCTGTACGCCCCGCTCTTCGAGCAGCCTCCGCGCTCGACCATAGACGACGTAGAGCTCGGACAGCGGCGTACCGCCCATCCCGTTGACGAACAGCAGCACGCGTTCGCCCGAGGACAGGCGCAGGTCGTCGGCCACCGGCTCGAGCAGCTGGCGCGTGATCTCGGACGCCCCGGCGATGGGGATACGGTGCCTGCCCGGCTCGCCGTGGATGCCGATGCCGATCTCCAGCTCGTCGTCCCCCAGGTCGAAGCTGGGCCTGCCGACGTGCGGCACGGTGCATGCGGTGAGCGCCACGCCCATGGACCGGACGTTCGCGACGACACGGCCCGCGACCTCGGTCACGGCGCCGAGGTCGTCACCGCGCGCGGCGGCGGCACCGGCGATCTTCTCGACCGCGACCGTGCCGGCCACGCCCCGCCGGCCGGCCGTGTAGAGCGAGTCCTCGACCGCGACGTCGTCGTTGACGAGCACGCTCGCGACCTGGGTGCCCTCGGCCTCCACGAGCTCGACGGCCGTCTCGAAGTTCAGCACGTCGCCCGTGTAGTTCTTGACGATGGTGAGCACGCCTGCGCCGCCGTCGGCGGCCAGGATCGCGGGCACGATCTGGTCCGGTGTGGGCGAGGTGAAGACAGGTCCCGGCACGGCCGCGTCGAGCATGCCCTCGCCCACGAACCCCGCGTGGAGCGGCTCGTGGCCCGAGCCGCCGCCGCTGACGAGCCCCACCTTGCCCTCGACCGCGCCGCCGGCCCGTGTCACGTAGATCGGAGCGGTATGCACCTCGACCAGGTCGGCGTGAGCGAGGCCGAACCCTGCCAGCGAGTCCTCGACCGCGGTGGCCGGGTCGTCGATCAGCTTCTTCATCGCGCATCCCTCCTGTCGAGGACGCCGGCCGGTCCCCGTCGACCGGCACGACGTCCTGGAGCCCTGGGGACATCAAACACCCGGTCGTCGCTCGGCGCACCGGTCAGTCCAGGTGAGGACGCGTTTCCGTCCCGGGCGTACCGGGGCGCGGGAGGAGCGAGGGACGCCGGCTCAGCCGCGGCCGAGCAGGATGCGCGCGTCCGCGACCGTCACGACCGACCCCGTCACGAGCACCCCCGTGCCCGTGCCGACGCCCACGGCGTCGTCGCGTTCGGCGAGGTCTGTCGCGACCTGGAGCGCCTCGTCGAGACGCTCCGTGACGTGCACGCGGTCGTCGCCGTAGATGTCGCGGGCGAGCTCGGCGAGCTCCTGCGGGTCGGCGGACCGCCCCGAGGAGTTGCGCGTGAGGACCACCTCGGACAGCACGGGCTCGAGGATCGCGAGCAGCGTCTCGGCGTCCTTGTCGGCCATGATCCCGACGACGCCGACCAGCGTGCGGAGCTCGAAGGCCTCCTCGATCGCGGCCACGAGGGCCTCGGCGCCGTGCGGGTTGTGCGCGGCGTCGACCAGCACCGTGGGGCTGGACCGCAGGAGCTCGAGCCTGCCGGGCGTCGTGACGTCCGCGAACGCCGCCTCGACCACGCCGGCGTCGAGCGCGCGGCCGCCCAGGAACGCCTCGACCGCGGCCAGGGCCAGCAGCGCGTTGTGCGCCTGGTGCTCGCCGTGCACGGGAAGGAAGATCTCCGAGTACAGCCCGGCAGGCGTGCGCAGGTGCACGAGCTGGCCGCCGACGGCGAGCTGGCGGCCCGCCACCTCGAGGTCGACTCCCTCGCGCAGGAGGCGCGCGGACATCTCCTCGGCCCGGGCCCGCAGGATCTCGTCGGCCACCTCGACCTGCTCGGCGGAGACGACCGTCGCGCGCTCCTTGATGATGCCGGCCTTGGTGGTCGCGATCTCCTCGACCGTCGAGCCGATCCAGCGCTCGTGGTCGATGCCGATGGGGGTGATGACCGCGATCTCGCCGTCGACGACATTGGTCGAGTCCCACGTACCCCCGAGGCCGACCTCGATCACCGCGACGTCGACGGGCGCGTCGGCGAACGCCGCGATCGCGAGCACCGTGAGCACCTCGAAGAAGCTCAGGCGCGGGCCCCCCGCCTCGACCGACTCGCGGTCGGCGACGCCGATGTAGGGCGAGACGTCCTCCCACACCTCGACGAAACGCGCCGCGGACAGCGGCTCGCCGTCCACCTGCACCCGCTCGGTCACGCTGGTCAGGTGCGGCGACGTGAAGAGCCCGGTGCGCAGCCCGTGCTCGCGCACGAGCCGTTCGACCATGCGCGCGGTCGACGTCTTGCCGTTGGTACCGGTGAGGTGGATGGTCCGGAACGCGCGGTGCGGGTCGCCGAGCAGCTCGAGCACCCGCTCGACGCGCGCGAGCGTCGGGTCGATGTCGTGCTCCGGTGCGCGCGACATGATCTCGGCGTAGACCTCGCGCAGCGACTCCTGCGCGACGGCGTCCTCGGCCGCCGCACGCGCGGCGCGGCGGTCGTCCTGGCCCTGGCGGCTCTTGTGGCTCATGCGTCCTCCCCCGTCCTGGCGACCCGCACGGCGCGAGCGTTCCCCGTGGCGACGGTGAGCGACACCGCGAGCGTCTCGCGCATGACCAGGTCGCGGTGCGCCTCGACGTCGGCCACGTGCTCGGCCGGGACGTCGAGCTCGAGGTCGATCCGGTCGCTCACGTCGAGCCCGGCGGCCTTGCGCGCGTCCTGGACGTCGCGGACGACGTCGCGGGCGTAGCCCTCCGCGAGCAGCCCGGCGTCCAGCGCGAGGTCCAGGACGACGAACCCGCCGTCGGGCAGGATGCTCGCCGCGAGCTCGCCGTGCGCGCCGCCGTCCCCCACGACCGTGGTCAGCTCGTACTCGTTCTCCTGGAGCGGCACGGGCCCGTCGCCGGTCTCGACGACGACGGTCTCGCCGTCGTGGCTCCACGCGCCGGCCTTGGCGGCCTTGATGACGGCCTGCACGCCACGACCCAGCCGCGGCCCCGCCGCACGCGCGTTGACGGCGAGCCGCTCGGTGATGCCGAACCGCTCGGCCGTCCCCGCGTCGAGCGCGACCAGGTCGACCGCCTTGACGTTGAGCTCGGTCTGCAGGAGCCCGACGTAGTCGCGCAACGCCTCGGGGTCCTCGACCGCGACCGTGAGCCGCGCGAGCGGCTGGCGCACGCGCAGCTTGTTCGCCTTGCGCAGCGCGAGCGCGGTCGACACGACGGCTCGCACCTCGTCCATCGCGGCGACCAGCGCACGGTCGGCGACGAGCGCGGGCTCGGGCACGTGCCGCACGGCGACGGCCCGCATGCCGCCGTCGCCCTCGAGCGGCTCGCCGACGTCCTGCGTCGTCGCCGGCCAGTCCGCCAGGTGCACCGACCGGCCACCCGTCAGGCCGCGCCAGATCTCCTCGGTCAGCAGCGGCGCGAGCGGCGCCATGACGCGCGTCAGGACCTCGAGCGCGGTGTAGAGCGTGTCGAACGCGTCGGCGTCCTCGGCCCAGAACCGGTCGCGCTGCGTGCGCACGTACCAGTTGGTCAGGACGTCGAGGTGGTCGCGCACGGTCTCGCAGGCGCCCGCGATGTCGTACTGGTCGAGCTGGCCCGTCACCCGCGCTACCAGGTCGTGCGTCCGCGCGAGCAGGTACCGGTCGAGGGCCGGGAGCCCGGGCACGCGCTCGGGCGTCATGGCCGTCGCGGTGTAGCCCGCGCCGTCGCGCGCGCTGTTGGCGTACAGCGTGAAGAAGTAGTACGTGCTCCACAGCGGCAGCAGGACCTGCCGGACGGCGTCCCGGATGCCGTCCTCGGTGACCACGAGGTTGCCGCCCCGCAGGATCGGCGAGGCCATGAGGAACCACCGCATGGCGTCGGACCCGTCGCGGTCGAAGACCTCGTTGACGTCCGGGTAGTTGCGCAGCGACTTGGACATCTTGCGGCCGTCCGAGCCCAGGACGATGCCGTGCGAGACCGCCGAGCGGAACGCCGGGCGGTCGAACAGGGCCGTGGCGAGCACGTGCAGCGTGTAGAACCAGCCGCGCGTCTGGCCGATGTACTCGACGATGAAGTCGCCGGGATAGTGGTGCTCGAACCAGTCGGTGTTCTCGAACGGGTAGTGGACCTGGGCGTAGGGCATCGATCCCGAGTCGAACCAGACGTCGAGCACGTCCTCGACGCGCCGCATCGTGCTCTTGCCCGTCGGGTCGTCGGGGTTGGGCCGCGTGAGCTCGTCGACGAACGGACGGTGCAGGTCGGGCTGGTCGGGGTGGGCCGGGTCCCGGGGGATGCGCCCGAAGTCCCGCTCGAGCTCCTCGAGCGACCCGTAGACGTCGACGCGCGGGTACTGCGGGTCGTCGCTCTTCCACACGGGCACGGGCGAGCCCCAGAAGCGGTTCCGCGTGATCGACCAGTCGCGCGCGTTCTCGAGCCACTTGCCGAACTGGCCGTGCTGGATGTGCTGCGGGGTCCAGGAGATCTGCTCGTTGAGCTCGAGCATGCGCTCCTTGAACCTGCTCACCTCGACGAACCACGAGGAGACGCCCATGTAGATGAGCGGCTCACGGCAGCGCCAGCAGTGCGGGTAGGAGTGCGCGTACGACTCGCGGCGCAGCAGCACCGTGCCGGGCGTGGTCGCGCCCGCCTCGTCGTCGGCCGCACCGCGCGTGCGCGCCTTGAGGTGGTCGATGATGACCGCGTTGGCGTCGAAGACCTGCAGGCCCTCGTAGTCGACCACCGGGAAGGTGAACTTGCCGTCGGGGCCCACGGGGATCACGGGGTCGACGTCCTCGCGGTCCGTGACCACCTTGTCCTCCTCGCCGAACGCGCCGGCGTTGTGGACCAGACCCGTGCCGTCGGTCGTCGTGACGAAGTCGGCCTCGACCACGCGGTGCGCGCCCGGGTGGCCCTCGAAGTAGGAGAACGGCGGCGTGTAGGAGCGACCGACCAGGTCGGAGCCCTTGAGGCGCCCGACGATCTGCGTCGTGACGTCCTCGACGCCCTCGTTCGCGAGCTCGCGTGCGTACGCCTCGAGGCGCGCCTCGGCGATGACGTAGCGCTCGGCCGTCCCGGTGAACGACGACTCGACCACGACGTAGTCGACGTCCGGGCCGACCATGATGAGCAGGTTCGAGGGCAACGTCCACGGGGTCGTCGTCCAGATGAGCGCGAGCTCACCCGTCTCGAGGCGGAAGCCCACGGTCACCGCCGGGTCCTGGCGGACCTGGTAGACGTCGTCGTCCATGCGCAGCTCGTGGTTCGACAGCGGCGTCTGGTCGTTCCAGCAGTACGGCAGCACGCGGAAGCCCTCGTAGACGAGGCCCTTGTCGTACAGCGACTTGAACGCCCACATCACCGACTCCATGAAGGTCGGGTTGAGCGTCTTGTAGTCGTTGTCGAAGTCCACCCAGCGCGCCTGGCGCGTGACGTAGTCCCGCCACTCGCTCGTGTACTTGAGCACCGACGAGCGGCAGGCGGCGTTGAACTTCTCGAGCCCGAGCTCGAGGATCTCGTCCTTGGTCTTGATGCCGAGCTGGTGCATCGCCTCGAGCTCCGCCGGCAGGCCGTGCGTGTCCCAGCCGAAGCGCCGCTCGACGTGCTTGCCGCGCATGGTCTGGTAGCGCGGCACGACGTCCTTGGCGTAGCCGGTCAGCAGGTGGCCGTAGTGCGGCAGGCCGTTCGCGAACGGCGGACCGTCGTAGAAGACGAACTCGTTGCTGCCGTCCTCGCCGGCCGGGTTCTTGGCGACCGAGGCCTGGAACGTGTCGTCCGCGTGCCAGTAGGCGAGCACCTCGCGCTCGAGCGACGGCAGGTGCGGGGAGGCCGGGACGCCCGCGATGCCGAACGCGGCTCCGGGGGACGACGACGTCGGGCTCGACGAAGCGCCGGCGTCAGCCGACGTGGGGGCGGCGCGGTGCAGCGGGTATGCCATGGCTCGGGCTCTCCTGGCGGGCGGTGGTGGTACGGGTCGTCGTTCGGCTGCGAGGACGACGCCGTCGCCGACCGTCCGTCGCCGGACGCCCGGGGCGCGGTGCCGCGGTACCACCCCGCTTGCCGGCCCGTCGTCGCCGCGCGCTGCGCGGCGGCGAGCGTGACCGACCGCTCGTTGGAGGCTGTGACGGGCCTACCCGTCCGGTTCTACTGAGCGCCCGAGGACGCCGTTCTTCCGGAGGCTCACCGGTGATGGCCGGGTCGATGCCTGTGGGTCCATGGTAGCCGCGGGCGCAAGCCGTGGGGCACGTCGCGGGGGCACGTCGGTGGCGCCCGGCCGGCCTGGGGGCCCGGCGTCCGCCGATACCCTGAGGCCGTGACCGAAAAGAGCGCACTGACCGATTCGCCCAGGACGAGCGCGGACGGGGTGATCGCCCGCTCGGCGGCCACGCGTCAGGTGGTCACGCGTGGGTTGATCGTCGCCGTGCTCAGCGTCCTCCTGGGCGGCGTGACGTTCTTCGCCCAGGGCTTCCTGCCCGACGCCGCCTCGTCGTTCGCGAACTCGGCGAGCGGCTGGACGCTGCTCACGGCCGTCCTCGTGTACTGGTCACGGTTCCCCGCCGGCCCCGCAGCGGTGCTGGCGGTCATCAGCTTCGTCCTGCTCGTGCTCGGGTACGCGGCGGTCGCCGACCTGCGCGGGCTCTACTACGACCCGATGCTGTTCTCCGTCGTGGGCGTCGTCGTCGGGCCGTTCGTCGGAGTCGCGACCGCGTGGCTCCGCGCGACCGGGCTGCGGGCCGCGCGCGGCACCGCCGCGCTCGCTGGGATCGGGGTCGGCGAGGCCGTCTTCGGGCTGACCGTGGTCGGGGACACCACCAGCCCTGTCTACTGGATCGCGGTCGCGCTGGGGTCCGCGGCTCTCATGGCGGGGATGCTGGCACGCCGCATCCGCGGCGGCGTTCCCGTCGCCGTGACCGTCGGCGGTACCGCGGCCGTGGCGGCGGCCTACGTCGTGGCGTATCGGGCGCTCGGCAACGTCGGCCTCGGCTGACCGGTCCCACCGCCGCCGACGCCGGACGAGCCGGGGACGGCAGTACCGGCTCTCAGTGGCGGCGGCGGCGTTCCTCGCGCAGCGCCGCGAACGCGCCGGTCGACCACAGCGCCCAGGCCACGAGGACCGGCTGGAAGAAGAGACGGCCGAACCGCTTCTCGTCGGAGTCGAGGCCGAAGCCGTCCTTGCCCTCGAGCCACTGGCCGATGTTGCCCGGGAAGATCGCGACGAAGAAGGCGGCGACGACCAGGCCCACCGCGACCTTCCACCGCGACAGCGCGACGAGGGACCCGCCGAGCACGATCTCGACGACCCCGGAGGCGAGCACCGTGACGTCCTCGTCGACCGGGAACCAGGACGGCACCTGCGCCTGGAACTCGTCGCGGGCCACCGTGAGGTGACTCGTCCCGGCACCGACCAGGGCAAGCCCGAGAGCCACCCGCGCGATCGTGGCCAGGGCGGACGTGCGGGCAGGCCGGGAGAGGAAGGAGAGGTCCATCGGGTGATCGTCGCACCGGGGTGCGCGGCCCGCAGGAGGGCGGGCGGGCGTGCGGTCGGGTGTGCCTACCTCACCTGACCAGCCGGAAGAACGACCGGAGCTCGTCGACGAACAGGTCCGGCACCTCCCAGGCCGGGAAGTGACCGCCGCGCGCCGGCTCGCCCCACCACCGCAGGTCCGGGAAGCGGCGCTCGACCCACCGGCGCGAGGGGCGCGGCACCTCGGCCGGGAACACCGACGCACCGGTCGGGACCTCGACCGTGCCGCCGGGGACGCCCGACCCGCTGCCGGGCCCGCTGTCGAGGGCCGACTCGGGGGCGAACACCGCCTGGACCTCGCGGATGCTCTCGGCGTAGAGGCGCGCCGCGGAGGCTCCCGTGCCCGTCAGCCAGTAGAGCGTGACGTCGTCGAGCATCTGGTCGCGGGTCAACGCGGTCTCGGACTGCCCGCGCGGGTCCGTCCAGGTCACGAGCTTCTCGACGATCCACGCGCAGAGGCCGACCGGAGAGTCGAGCAACGAGTATCCGATCGTCTGCGGCCGGGTGGCCTGGATCGCCGTGTACCCGTCCTCCTCCTGCCGGGCACGCTCGAGCGCGTCGAGCGCCTCCCGCTCGGCGGGGGTCAGCTCGCCGAAGGTCGCGGGGTCGGGCGCGACGAGCGGCGGGCTCAGGTGCAGCCCGACGACGTCCTGCGGTCTGCGCTGCGCCAGCGTGGTGGCGACGCTCGCCCCCCAGTCCGTGCCGTGCAGCCCGTACCGCGCGTAGCCCAGCCGGTGCATGATCTCGGCCCATGCGGACGCGGTGCGCGCCACGCCCCAGCCCGGCCCGGTCGGCTTGTCGCTCCAGCCGAAGCCCGGCAGGGTCGGCACGACGACGTGGAACGCGTCGGCCGCGTCACCTCCGTAGGCGGTCGGGTCGGTGAGGGGGCCGACGACGTCGAGGTACTCGACCAGCGAACCAGGCCACCCGTTGGTCAGCACGAGCGGCAGGGCGTCCGGGTGCGGCGAGCGTGCGTGGACGAGGTGGATGCCGAGCCCGTCCACGACCGTGCGGAACTGCGGCAGCGCGCCGAGCCGCTTCTCGACGGCCCGCCAGTCGTAGTCGGTCTCCCAGTGGCCGACCAGGTCGCGCAGGAACATCAGCGGGACGCCCTGGGACCAGTCCGTGGCCGTCTCCGGACCCGGCCAGCGCGTGCGGCGCAGGCGCACCTGGAGGTCGGCCAGGGCCCCGTCGGGCACGCGGATGCGGAACGGCTCCATCGACGTCATCCGCCGAGGTCCGGACCGCTGGCGAGGTTGGGCGACATCGCGCTTCTCCGTTCGTCCGTCGTCGGTCTCCACCGTACGACGGCTCGGCCCACGAGACGGGTCTGTTCGGGACGGGCGGGCCTCGCGTAGCTTCGGCGCATGACCGTTGCCGAGGCGATGCTCTCGTTCATGGTGGTCGCCGGCCTGCTCACGATCGTCCCCGGGCTCGACACCGCGCTCGTGCTGCGCGGGACGCTGACGCGCTCGCGGCGCTACGGCTTCGCCGCGGCACTCGGCATCCAGGCCGGGACGCTCGTCTGGGGAGCCGCCGCCGCGACCGGCGCCGCCGCTCTGCTCGCCGCGAGCCAGACGGCGTATCGCGTGCTCACGGTGCTCGGGGCCGCCTACATGGTCTGGCTCGGCGCCTCGATGCTCTGGAGCTCGATCCGCACACCGTCCGCGCAGCGCGAGGCCGCGCCGCTGCGGGACGGCCGCGCGCATAACGGCTTCGCCATGGGCCTGGTCACCAACCTCACCAACCCCAAGGTCGGCGTGTTCTACGTCGCCACCATCCCGCAGTTCGTGCCCGACGGCGTGAGCCCGCTCGTGATGGGTCTCGCGCTCGCCGGCGTCCACTGCGCTCTGGGCATGACCTGGTTCACGGCGATCATCCTCGGCGCCGACCGCCTGGGGCCGCGGCTTCGCTCGTCGAGCGCGGTCCGGTGGGTCGACCGGGTGACCGGCGGCGTGCTCGTGGTCATGGGGGCCAGGCTCGCGGTGTCGGCGCGCTCGTAGCGTCCCGGTCCGGCCGGGGCCGGCGGCCCGCTCAGTCGAGCAGGTGCCGCAGGTAGCGCGCCGGTGCGTCGAGGAACCCGCGCCAGTGCTGGACGAGCTCGAGCTCGTCCCAGACGGCGGGCCGCATCCCCCACGGCCCGAGCTCCAGGATGGTGGCCCCCGGCAGCGCCGCGAGCACGGGCGAGTGGGTGGCGCACAGGACCTGCCCGCCGTTGGCCACGACGTCGGACAGCACGGCCATGAGCGCGAGGGTCGAGGAGAACGACAGCGCGGCCTCGGGCTCGTCGAGGCAGTACAGGCCCGGCGAGTCGAACCGCTGCTCCAGGACGGCGAGAAAGGACTCGCCGTGGCTCATCTCGTGGAACGACGGCTCTCTCCCGCCTGGGTTCTCCTCGAGGAACGTGTACCAGCCGTGCATCGTCTCCGAGCGCAGGAAGAACCCCCAGCGCCCCGACCCGATGCCGCGCTGCAGCCGGATCGCCCGGTGCAGCGGCGACTCCGTCTCGCGCGTGCTGTGCCGGCCGAACGCGGTGCCGCCCTCAGGCGAGAGCCCGTACGCGATCGCGACCGCCTCGACGAGCGTGGACTTGCCGGTGCCGTTCTCCCCCACCAGGAATGTCACGCCGCGGTCGAGCACGAGCCCGTCGGCCAGGACCTGCTCGACGGCCGGGACGGTGCGCGGCCAGACCCCCGGGGGCAGCGTGCGCTCCTCGTGCGCGGTCACGCGCACCACGGGCGGCTGGGAGAAGTCCACGGCGACGATCATGCCCCGGCCGGGCGTCGAGCGCGACGACGGCCGGCCGGCGCCGTGGGGCGCCGACCGGCCGTGCGTTCCCCTCAGGTCAGAGGTGCCGTCCCGTCGTCAGGGAGAAGGTGCCCCTGCCGACCTCCTCGAACGTCGTCGTGTAGAAGCTCAGGTACGCGTCCAGGTACGGCGACCGGTCGCCCTGTGTCGGCACGTCGTGCGAGGGGTCCTGCAGGTCGAGCGACAACCGGGGCGCCACGGCCCAGATCGTGTTCCCCGACGGCACGTCGCGCCAGCTGCCGGCACCGATCGTCCCGATCTGCACCGCGAGCCGGTGGCCCCGCTGCAGCGTCCAGTCGGTCGACTTGAGGTCGAAGGCGACCCGGCCGCGCCGCTCGATGAGCGCGACGTTCTCGTCGAACATGACCGCGTTGCCGTCGCGGTCCACGTCCCACAGCCGGACCATCACGTTGCCGGTGGCCGACGCGGTCAGGCCGACCCGCGGGGTGCCGGTGATGCGCACGTCCCGGCGCACGGGCACGGACCAGGTGAGGTAGCTCGACTCCGGGTCGGGAAGCTGGTGCAGCCTGGACCTCGTGGTCGCCGCGTCCGTGTCGAACCGGGGGGCGTTCTCCATGTCCCAGCTGCCGTCGGGCTCCGCCCGGAACGTCGAGGCGCCGCCGTCGTCGACGTACCGGCCCGTGCGCAGGTGCCGCACGACCGACCGGTCGACTTCGGGCCACGTCCGCTGCGCCCGCCACTCGCCCAGGTTGTCCTCGATGGCGAACGCAGGGTCCTCGACCGTGGGCTCGATGCCCTTCAGGTACTGGTCGTAGAACCGCATGACCTCGTCGAACCAGCCGGCACGGCCCATGGCCAGCCGGCCGTCGGGGTAGGTGTCGTTGCCCCGGACGTGCTCCCACTGCCCCAGCCAGCCGCGCTCGGGGCCACGGTGGTTGTCGAGGAACTGCTCCATGTCCTCGGGCTTGGTGTTGGGCTCGATGAACCCCTGCGTCACGAAGAGCGGGGTCCGCGTGCCGCGGGCCTGCGCGGCGAGGTCCCGGTCCTTCCAGTAGTCGGCCTTCGGGTCCGGCTCCTGGTTGTTCTCGAGGTTCTCGGTCAGGCACTCGGGGTGCGCCTCCTCGTACCGGGCGTTCGCCTGGTACCGGGAGTCATCGTCGGGCAGCGGGTCGATGGTCGCGATGCTGTTGTAGGCGTTGGGCGTCCCGGTCACGTTGGGGCGCGGCACCTTGTTGCTGTACAGGTAGTAGTACATGTCCCACAGCGGCTCCTGTGCGACGACGGCCTTGAGGCTGCGCATGCGCAGGTTGTTGCCGACCAGGCCGGTCACGGCGTCGTAGGACTTGCCGTACATGCCCACGTTGCCGTCGGACCACGGCTGCGACGCCGACCAGTCGATCGCGGCGCGGACGTCCGCCTGCTCACCGGGGCCCACCCAGTCCAGGCAACCGGTGCTGCCACCGAAGCCACGCAGGTCGACCATGACGAACGTGTACCCGTTCTCGAACAGGTCCGCGCCTTCGACGAAGTCGTTGAAGCGCGCTGACGGTCCGGTCTGGTCGAACCCCTCGTCGCCCGTCTGGCCCGCGTGGGAGAAGTAGGGGCCGACCGACAGGATGACCGGGGTCTCGGCGTTCGGCGGCAGGTGCGCGGGGCGCAGGACGTCGGCGTGCAGCTCGACCCCGCTGCCGTCGGCTGAGGGGAAGTAGGCCTCGGTCCACGCCGCCCCCTCGGGGACTCGCGGGTTCTCGTCGTGCGTGACCGGATCGTCGGCCGCCGTCTGCGGTGCGGCGCCTGCGGACTGTCCCGCGACCAGACCGGTGCTCACGAGCAGTGCTCCCGCGGCTGCGGCCACCGCCGCTCTGCGTACTCTCATCGCTTACCCCCGTGGTCTCTGCCGGGCGCGACGGTGCGACCGGTCTCGTTCCCGGCGGCGGCCCGGATGACGCGCCCTCGCGCCTCGACCTCCGTCGAGCCGATGCTAGGGCGGTCCGCGACCACCCGCCCGGCGGGTCGACGGAAGGGTCGGCGAACGCTCAGACGCCCGTGCGCGCGATCTTCGAGTTGTTCGCCTGGGCCCGCGGCCGGACGACGAGCAGGTCCACGTTGACGTGTGGTGGCCGCGACAACGTCCACGCGATCGTGTCGGCGATGTCGTCGGCGACGAGCGGCTGGTACCCCTCGTACACGGCTGCCGCCCGCTCGGCGTCGCCCTCGAACCGCACGAGCGAGAACTCCTCGGTCGCGACCGCCCCCGGGGCGATCTCGATGACGCGGATCGGCTCCCCCACGATCTCCCACCGCAGGGTGGTCGACAGCATGCGCTCGGCGTGCTTGGCGGCGGTGTAGCCCGCGCCGCCCTCGTAGGTGCCGTGCGCGGCGGTCGACGTCACGACCACGACGTCCGAACCGCCTCCCGCGCCCGCCGAACGGCGCAGCAGCGGCAGCACGGCCTTGGTCACGCGCAGGGTGCCGAGCACGTTGACGTCGTACATGCGCCGCCATCCCTCGACGTCGGCCCGCTCGACCGGGTCGAGCCCGAGCGCCCCGCCCGCGTTGTTCACGACGGCGTCGAGACCGCCCGTCGCCTCCAGGTGCTCGGCCAGCGCGGTCACCGCGGCGTCGTCGGTGATGTCGAGCGGGTACGCCTCGGCGCCCGTCTCGGCCGCGAGCTCCTCGAGCCGGTCGGCGCGCCGCGCGGCGGCGACGACGGCCCACCCGTCGTCGCGCAGCCTGCGGACGGTGGCGGCGCCGATGCCCGACGACGCACCGGTGACGAGGACTCGGCGGGGTGCAGGGATTGCGCTCATACGCGGCACCCTAGCGGCGCACCGGTCGGGCGCCGGTCGAGCACCGGTCAGACGACGTCGATCGGCACGGTGTGCCATCCGCTCGCTCCGTCTGGGACGGGCGGCGCCTCCTCGCTGGTCTGCACGACGCCGTTCGCGTCGATCGCGCGGACGGTCACCTCGTGGGTGCCGGGTGCCGCCGACGTCGCGTCCCACACGAACCGCCACTGGCGCCACGTGTCCGGGCCGACCGTGTCGGCGAGCTGGGCGGGGCGCCACTCGCCGTCGTCGACCCGCACCTCGACGCCTCCGATGCCCGTGTGCTGGGCCCAGGCGACGCCCGCGACGACGACCTCTCCCCGCTCGACGTCGGTGCCCGTGAAGGGCACGTCGATGCGCGACTGGAGCTTGATCGGCCCGAGCGCGGACCAGCCGCGCGGCGTCCAGTAGCCCTCGTCGTCGGCGAACCGGGTGACCTTGAGCTCGGTCACCCACTTGGTCGCCGAGACGTAGCCGTAGAGGCCGGGCACCACGAGCCGTGCGGGGAAGCCGTGCTGGGCCGGGAGCGGCTCGCCGTTCATCGCGACGGCGAGCAGGCTCTGCCGGTCCGGGTCGAGCAGCACCTCGAGGGGTGTGCCCGCGGTGAAGCCGTCGGCGCTGCGGCTCAGCACCATGTCGGCGCCGGCGCGCGGGCGAGCGCGTTCGAGCAGGTCCCGGAGCGGGTAGCCGAGCCACAGCGCGTTGCCGACGAGGTCTCCCCCGACCTCGTTCGAGACGCACGCGAGCGTCACGTGGTGCTCCACGAGCGGGAGCGCCAGCAGGTCGTCCCACGTGATCGAGAACGGCTCGTCGACGAGCCCGCCGACGCTCAGCGACCACGTCGCGGGGTCGATCTGCGGCACCCGCAGCGCCGTGTCGATGCGGTAGAAGGTCTCGTTGGGCGTGACGTACGGGGCCAGGTCGTCGAGGCCGAGGTCCGCGCCCGCCGGCACGGCCGGCGCGGGCGTGGCCGGCGTCGGGAGCCGGATGGCCTCGCGGACCGCCTGGACCGCGCGGCTCCCGGCCGTGACGATCCGCGAGCCGGCGAGCACGACGAGCGAGGCCGCGACCGCGGTGCCCGACCAGAGCAGGAACCGGCGGCGGTCGAGCGCCTGGTCCGGGGCGCCGACGGCGGAGGCGTCGCCCGGTGCGGCCCACCCCTGTGCCGCCATGCGTGCGAGGGCGCGCAGCAGCGGCACGGCGGCCGCGATGCCGACCAGGCTCGGCAGCGCCCAGACGCCGGTCGAACCGGGCCGGGTCGTCGAGACCACCGCACCGACCGTGCCCACCGCGGCGAGCAGCGCCGCTCCCCATGGCGGACGGCGTGCCTCCAGCACACCGGCGAGCGCCGCACCCGCCGCGAGAACCACGCCCATGCCGGCGAGCAGCACCGCCTTGTCGGCCGTGCCGAACGTCGCGATCGCGAACTCCTTGAGCCACGCCGGGGCCGCGTCGACGACGGCGCCGCCCGCCGCGAGCACGGGGCTGGACGCCGGGTCCACGAAGCCGGCCACGATCTCGGCCACGGCCAGCCCGGTGCCGGCCGCGACCACGCCCGCGAGCGCGGCCCACCAGCGCGGCCCGCGTTGCGCCGCGCGCTGCCGTGCCGTGCCGGGTGTCGTGCCCGGTGTCGTGCCGGGCGTCATGCCCGCCTGGGTGGTGCCCACCGCTCCAGCGTGACACTCCCCCGCGCCGCAGGCGGTCGTCCGGGCGAACCAGGCGTCGTCGTCACGGGGCTGTAAGGACCACATGGGCCGGCACGCGCAGCCGCTCGGCGTACTAGGCTCGACGCGGACCGCGGGCCGTGGAGCTGGCTCGTCGGGGCGGCCCGAGCTGTGGGTCGCCGGTCCGTGACGCGAGATGGCGCGTCTGCCCACCAGCCGACGATCTGCCCATCGGAGTCCTCGCGTGCACCTGCCGCCCGCGCACCCGCGCCGTTCCTCCCTGTCGTCCTCCCCGTTCGGTTCCCGACCCCGCGCGCTCGCGCTCGCCGCGGGCCTGGTCGCTGCCGTCACCCTCACCGGCTGCGGGCCAGCCTCGGGTGCCGGCGGAGCGGCGCCGGGGGCCCAGGAGGCATCGCCCGACGGTCCGCTGACGATCGACAACTGCGGGTTCGAGGTCACGTTCGAGGAGGCTCCCGCGCGGGTCGTGACGATTAAGTCGTCGGCCGCCGAGATGCTCCTGGCGCTCGGGCTGGGCGACCGGATCGTGGGTTCGGCGTTCCTCGACGGGCCGGTGCCCGAGTGGCTCGCCGAGGCTGCGGAGGGCACCCCGGTCGCGGATCCGTTCAGTGACGACGTGCCGGGGACGGAGGCCACGCTCGAGCTCGAGCCGGACCTGGTCTACGCGGGCTGGGAGTCGAACGTGACGTCCGAGGGCGCCGGCGACCGCGACACGCTCGCGCGCCTCGGCGTCGCGACCTTCGTCTCGCCAGCGGCGTGCAAGACCGCCGGTTACATGCCGGACCCGCTCACGTTCGACGGGGTGTTCGCGGAGATCGAGCAGGTCGGAGCGATCTTCGGCGCTGACGACGCCGCGGCCGCGCTCGTGGCGGAGCAGCGGGCCACGCTCGACGCCGTCGTGCCCGACGACCGGGGCCTCGACGCGCTCTGGTACTCCTCGGGCGACGACATCCCGTACGTGGGCGCGGGCATCGGCGCTCCCCAGATGATCCTCGACGCGGTCGGCCTGGGGAACGTGGCGGGCGGCGTCCAGGACACGTGGACGCCGTTCGCCTGGGAGAAGGTGGTCGACGCCGATCCCGACGTGATCGTCCTGGTCGACGCCGTCTGGAACTCGGCCGACGACAAGATCGCGAGGCTCGAGTCGAGCCCAGCGACGTCCCAGCTCACCGCGGTGCGTGAGAAGCGCTATCTTGTCGTGCCGTTCCCGGCAACCGAGGCGGGGGTCCGCAACGTCGATGCGGTGGCCGGCCTGGCCGAGCAGCTCGCGGAGCTGAACCTGCCGTGAGTGCCCGCACCGGTCTGTGGACGGCGGGGGCGGTCGCGGCGCTGCTCGTGACGGTGGTCGTCGCGGTCGGCATCGGTCCCGCCGGCCTGTCCCCTGCCGAGGTATGGCAGGTGGTCGCGACCCGGCTCGGCTGGGGCGAATGGCTCGGCGTCGCGCCGCCCGGCCGGCTCGTGGACGGCATGGTGTGGCAGCTGCGGCTGCCGCGCGTGCTCACGGCCGCCGCTGTGGGTGCCGGCCTGGCGTTGTGCGGCGTCGTCATGCAGTCGCTCACGCGCAACCCGCTGGCAGACCCGTACCTGCTCGGCCTGTCGTCCGGCGCGTCGCTCGGGGCCGCGAGCGTGCTGGTGCTGGGCGTGAGCGTGCTGCTGCCCGTGGCGGCGTTCGTCGGCGCGACGGCGGCGCTCGTCATGACCTTGCTGCTCGCCGCCGCCTCCGGGCGGTCGGGTGGCGTGGGCGGGCCGAGCCCGACGCGCACCGTGCTGGCGGGCCTCGCCGTCTCTCAGCTCGCGGCCGCGGCGACGTCGTTCGTGATCTTCCTGTCGGCCAAGGGCGACCAGTACCGCGAGATCCTGTCCTGGCTGATGGGGTCGGTGGCCGGCGCGACCTGGACGTCGGTCGCGATCGCCGGTGGCGCCGTGCTGGTGCTGGGTACGGCTCTGGCGTCGACGGGCTCTCTGCTCGACTCGTTCACCTTCGGCGACACGGCCGCGGCGGCACTCGGCGTGCCGGTCGCCAGGGTCCGGTGGCTGCTGCTGGTGGGCGTGGCGCTGCTGACGGGCGCGCTGGTGTCGCAGTCCGGGTCGATCGGGTTCGTCGGCCTGATCCTCCCGCACGCGGTCCGGCTCCTGGTCGGGGCGGGGCACCGCACGCTCCTGGTGCTGTCGGCGCTCTTCGGTGCCTCGTTCCTCGTGTGGGCGGACACGCTGGCCCGCACGGTGCTCGACCCGCGCGAGCTGCCCGTCGGAATCGTGACCGCCGCGATCGGCGCGCCGGTCTTCGCTGCGTTGCTGTGGAGAGGGCGGCAGGCATGACGGTTTCCACGAGGTCGACCGTGGCCGCGGACCAGGTGGTCGGCGCCGCCGGCCTGGGCGCCGAGCGGGTGCGCTGGAGCGCCGGCCACCGCTTGATCCTCGACGACGTCGACGTCACGGCACCGCCCGGCGCGGTCAGCGGGCTGCTCGGGCCCAACGGGTCGGGCAAGTCGACGCTGCTGCGCATCCTCGCCGGTGTCCAGCCGCCCGACGGAGGGCGGGTCGCGCTCGCCGGCGACGACCTGCTCGCCATGCCCCGGCGTCCCCGCGCCCGCAAGCTCGCGCTCGTCGAGCAGGACGCGACCACCGAGCTGCCCGTGACCGTGCTCGACGCCGTCCTGCTCGGCCGCGCTCCGCACCGCCCGATGCTCGCCTCGCCGACCGAGGACGACCGGCGCATCGCCCGCAGGGCACTCGCCCGGGCAGGTGTCGCCGCACTCGAGGGCCGGCTGGTGGGAACACTCTCCGGTGGCGAGCGCCAGCGCGTGCACCTGGCCAGGGCGCTCGCGCAGGAGCCCCGCCTGCTGCTGCTCGACGAGCCCACCAACCACCTCGACATCGCCGCACAGCTGGCGACCATGCGGCTCGTCCGGTCGCTCGCCGATGACGGTGTGACGGTGCTGGCCGCGTTGCACGACCTCTCGCTCGCGGCCGCCACGTGCGACCACGTCGTCCTGCTCGCCCCGGGCCCCGACGGCGGGCGGGTCGCCGCTGCCGGGACGGTCGAGGAGGTGCTCGTCCCCGATGTCGTCGACGCCGTGTACGGGGTTCGCACCACCGTGCTTCGCCACCCGCGTACCGGCCGCCCGGTGCTGATCTTTGACGACTAGCGCCGGGCTGCCGGCTCGCCGAGTCCTACGCAACATCCCTTTTGGTAGCGCAACTCAGGGGAGACATTGTCGCCACACGGTTGCGCGTCGAGAACGTGTGTTGCCGTCGTCGAGACGACGCGCCGAACGACACGCCGGTGACCACGCTGCAGGCCGTCCACAGCCTCCCGTCGCGCGTCCGAAGGCGGCGCCGGCGTGCCCCAGGATCGGTCCCGTGGACGCAGGAACGCTCGTACGCCAGGCACGCCTCGAGGCCGAGCTCACGCAGCAAGCGATGGCGGCGCGTGCCGGGGTCAGCAGGCAGACCGTGGCGCACATCGAGGTAGGGGCCCGGCAGCCGTCGGTCGGCACGCTCGTGCGCCTGCTCGCGGCCGCAGGCAAGCAGATGCACGTGGAGCTGATCCCGCTCGACGACGACGTCCGCCGCGCCATCGCGGACCGCCGGGCCGGGCGGGGCCCCGACGTCACCGAGGTGGTCGACAGGATCGGCGCCCTGACCTTGTACGGGTCGCAGAAGGGCATCTTCGAGATCCCGCACCGCTTCGAAGGTCTGGCCGCGGCTCAGCTCCTGGGTGCTCCGGTCCCGGCCGACGAGATCCTGCTGGCTCTGCCGGACGCGCCGACGACCTGGTCGTGGATGGTCGGTGCGCTCGCGCGGTTCTGGGCCGTCGTCCCGTCCGGGTGGAGGTGGCCGCTCAGCATCGCGGGGCTCTCCTTCCCGCCCGACGAAGCCGCGACGCACGTGCGCGATCAGGTGCTCGAGGCGGCGCCCGACGGCCGGTTCAGCCTGCGCGGCTCGCTCGCCGAGGTCTGCATCCAGGTCGTGGACGCGGATCGGGTGCAACGCTACGTGCTCGTCGAGACGGAGTTCGCGACGGTGGCCGCCCAACCGCTCGACGAGGTCCAGGCGATCGACGGGTGGTCCGCTCGGGTGCTCAGGATCCTGCGCGAAGAGACTCGCGGAGGCGCTTGACGCTGCATCGTCGCAGGATGGGGGCCATGGGAGCCCCACCGATCGTCGAGAACGCGGCCAAGCGCATCAACCCTTACGCCCTCAAGCTGTCGTCCCGCCTTCCGCCCCTCGCCACAGTGCGCCACGTGGGGCGCGTGAGCGGGCGGCCGTACAGCACACCGGTCGCCGCGGTCGCGGCGCGCGAACCCATCAGCCCTGAGGCCGTCGTGGTCCCCGGTGCGCCGGTGCCGATCGCGGAGGAGCGGCCCGTGCTGGTGCTCGTGGGCCTGCCGTGGGGTGCCGATGTGGACTGGCTGCAGAACGCCCTGGCCGCGGGCACGTGCACCCTCACCCGCCGGGGAACCGAGTACCGGGTCGACCACATCCGCATCATCGAGGCCGCCGAGGCTCGCAAGCTGATGGGGACGAGCGCACGGATGCTCTCCCGCGTGCCCAGCATGAAGCAGTTCATGGTCGGTCGGCTGCACCGGGCGCCGACCGTCTGACGCGCCACGATCGGCTCATGACCAGCACCCGGCGTCCAGCCCTCCGTTCCGGCAGGATGGTGCCATGGCTCCCGACCTGTGGATCACCGGCGACCCCGAGGCGGATCGCCTCCTGAGCGACGACATGTTCGCTCTCCTGATCGGCATGCTCCTGGACCAGCAGTACCCGATGGAGCACGCATTCGCCGGACCGCGCAAGATCCGCGACCGCCTGGGCAGGTTCGACGCCCAGACCATCGCCGACGCCGACCCGGACGAGTTCGTCACGATGGCGACGACGCCGCCGGCGATCCACCGGTACGGCCGGTCGATGGCGGGGCGGGTCCAGGCCGTGGCCCGTGCGGTCGTCGACGAGTACGACGGCGACGTGTCGCGCATCTGGACCGCGCCCGGCGCCTCGGGCGACGCACCGACCGGATCCGAGGTGCTCGCGCGGCTGCGCGCGCTGCCGGGGTTCGGCGAGCAGAAGGCCAAGATCTTCGTCGCCCTGCTCGGCAAGCAGCGCGGGGTCCAGCCTGCGGGATGGCGGGAGGCCGCGGGCCACTACGGCGACGACGGCTCGCGCCGGTCGATCGCCGACGTCACGTCGGCGGAGTCCTTGGCTGAGGTCCGGGCGTTCAAGAAGGCGCAGAAGGCGGGAGCCAAGTCCGAGGCCAGGTCCGGGTCGAACCCTGCGGCAAGCTAGCGGTCAGGCCAGCAGCCCGACGGCACACAGTGCCGTCGCGCTGGTGCTCGCGACCGTCCGCACGTGGTTCCACCGGACCCACGGCGGCGCGTACCGCGGCCACTCGGCGGCCGGGCGCTCCGCACCCAGGAGCCGGTTGTTGAGGGGCACGTTGACCGCTGCCGTCACGATGAACCCGCCCACCAGGTAGATGACGGCCGCCGCGACGAACCACCACGCGCCGTCGTCCCCGCCAAACAGGCCGACGACCCCCGCGACGGCGGGCACGACCAGTGCCCCTCCGAACACGCTCATGAACGGGGGCCGCACCGCGTCCTCGTTGATCCCGACCATGGCAGGGCCGGCATGCTCGTCGGGCGCCCGCCTCAAGCCGCCCATGACGAACGTCGAGAACGCGAAGAAGACGCCCGCCGCCAGGCCGGTCACCACGACGGACACCACACCCAGGACCGTGTAGACCGCTTCCATGCCGGGCATCCTGCCGGGCGCCGCGAACACGACGGCGGCGACGCGCCGCGTGGTCACACGCCGCCCGGCGAGCATGGACACTGTTCCCATGTTCGAGCTCGCCACCGGCAGCGCCTCGCGATGGCCGCCGGCCTGAACGCCGGCGCGACGTCCGAGACGGCACGCGTCACCGACCCGGCCGCCCCGGCGGTAGCACGGCCGAGGACGTCGGGTCCATGAGCCTGTCCCTCGTGGCCGTCATCCTGCGGGTGCTGGTCATCCCCCTCCTGGTCGGCATGGTCGTCGTCGTGCTCGTGGTCCGCAAACGCCGCCGACGCCGTTCCGCCGGCCCGCCTGACGTCGACCGACGACGTTAGGCTCGGGCCTCGTGACCCACCACGACGTCGCGACCCACCGTCCTGAGCTCCTGCCGCTGGGCCTTGCGCCGCGCCCGACGACCGGAGCCGACCTTGCCGACCGGCTCCGCGACGCCGTCCGCGCGTCCGCCGGGAACACCGTCCAGGGGCTCGACCGCGCCCGGATCGACGCCGTGGTCGACGGCGCCGACGTGACCTCGCTCGACATCGACCTGACCGGCGTGGTCGCCGGCACGGCCCACGGCACGGCAGGCGTCGAGCCGTGGCGCCCGCAGGTGCGTTCCCGTGAGGAGGCGAGCCTGCACCGGCTCCGGCTGGACGCGCACGCGATGACGGCCGTGGACCTGCCGGTCGACGTGACGGCAGAGCTCGAGGGCGTGCGCTTCGCCTGGGTCGAGGGCACCGACGGCCGCGTCGGGGCCGAGCTGCTCGAACCGACCGACGCCACCCCGCTGACCGGCCACGCACGCCTGGCGGTCGACAAGCAGGGCCTGATCGGCACCGCGCACGGACTGCTCACCGTCGCGCTCTCGAGCCAGGGCATCCAGCTCGTCGGCTTCGACCTGGACGTGCGCCAGCAGGGACCTCGGGGCGCGAGCCTGGCGATCGACGCCAAGGTCCGCAAGGGCTTCCTCTCGGCGAGCGCCCAGGCCACCGCCTCGGCGTCGATCGACGACCAGATGGTGCTTACGGTCGGCGACATCCAGATCTCGAGCGGGAACCCCTTCGTCAGCGCTCTGCTGGGCGCCGTGCGAGGCCGCATCGAGGCGGCCGCGCACCAGCGGATCGACCTCGGAGAGGTGCTTCCTCCGGGCGTACGCCTGGCAGACGTACGGCTCGACGTCGGCGATCAGGTCGTCATCAGCGCGCGCCTCGGCGGCTGACGAGCTCGTGCGGCACGGCGTGCACCGTGCCGCGATGCCCCGACGTCGTCGTCGCGGCGAGCAGCGACGCGAGCAACGCCTCCTCGACGGCGTCCATGGTGAGCGCGAACAGCGGGTCGAGGTCGGCATCGTCCAGCAACGGGACGGTCGGCTCCGCCGTGGTGAACGCCAGGGCGTAGTCGCCGCTGCCGCCCGCGAAGTCCGCACCCACGCGACCCATGGCGAACACCGCGCGCCGCGCCACGCGCCCGAGCCGACGCGCGTCGAGCGGCGCGTCGGTCGCCACGACGATCATGCACGAGTTGCCGTCCCGGCCGCTCGCCGCCGCCGGGACGTCTGGCACCACCTCGACGCCCTGCACCGTGAGCGTGCCGGAGAAGTTCGACTGCACCAGGACGCCGACGGTCCACGACCGCCCGCCGGCGTCGACCACGCGTGACGACGTCCCGACGCCTGCCTTGAAGCCCAGGGCTGCCGTGCCCGTGCCGGCGCCCACGCAGCCCTCCGCCGGGCGGTCCGCCGTCGCGCCGTCGAGCGCGGCGAGCACGTGCTCCTCGGTGATCGGCCGTGCCCGGATGTCGGACAGGAAGCCGTCGTTCGTCTCGCCGACCACGGGGTTGAGCGTGCGCACCTCCTCGTAGCCCGGGCGGGCGAGCATGTGCGTGAGGAGCGCGTCGGCGGCCCGGAAGGCGGACAGGGTCGCGGTCAGGACGATCGGCGTCTCGATCGCGCCGAGCTCGACGAGCTGGGTGGCACCGACGAGCTTGCCGAAGCCGTTGCCCACGCACAGCCCGCACGGCAACGCTCGGCGCGACGCGCCGAGCTGGTCCGGCACGACCGCGGTGACGCCCGTGTTGACGCGGCTCCCGCGCCGCACGGTCACATGACCCACGCGCACGCCCGTGACGTCGGTGATCGCGTTGAGCGGTCCGGCCTGCCCCGGGCCGACGACGATCCCGAGCTCCCGGCACGCACCGGCGGTAGTCATGCCCGGCACGGTATCCGACGCCGTGCCGCGGGTGATTCCCCCGCCGAGGCGTGTCATCGGCGGCCCGGCCATGCCTCACTACGAGGTAGGAGAACCGTCATGTCACCTCGAACACATCGCACCCGCACCTCGATGACCCCGCTGGTGAGCGTCGAGCACCCGCTGCGCGCGCTGGTCGCCGCCGCTGCCCTCGCGGCCGTCGCCCACCTGGGCCTGGGCGCCCTCGGGCAGCAGGTCCGCTCCGAGGGCGCCGCCGACACTCAGACGGTCGCGAGCGAACGCTCTCCGGCCGGCCGGGGGTCGGGGATCGTCCACTCGTGCTCCCCCGCACCGACCTCGACCGCGTCCGCGCCGGGCAGCTCGACGTACGCCGTCGTGTTCGCCGGCACCACCACATGGACCCGCAGCTGCCCGTCCTCGGCCCGCCAGCCGGCCTCGGCCGTCCCGTAGGCCGTCTCGAGCCGTGCCGACGCGTGGTCGAGCCCGTCGACCGGCACGGGCGCGACCCGCAGCCTGCGGTACCCGGGCGCCCCGGGCGCCAGTCCCGCGACCCGCCGGTAGAGCCAGTCCGCGACCGCGCCGAACGCGTAGTGGTTGAAGGACGTCATCTGCCCCGGGTTGATCGAGCCGTCGGGGAGCATCGAGTCCCAGCGCTCCCACACCGTGGTGGCGCCCATCGTCACGGCGTAGAGCCACGACGGCACGCCCGTCTGCAGCAGCAGCCGGCCGGCGACGTCGGCATGCCCCGTGTCGGTGAGCGCGTCGGCGATGATCGGGGTGCCGACGAAGCCCGTACCGATGCGGTCGCCTGCGCGGCGGACCAGCTCCGCGAGCCTGTCCCCCATCGTCTGACGGGTGTCCGCGTCCACGAGCTCGTAGGCGATCGCCATGGCGTAGGCGGTCTGTGCGTCGGAGACGATCCTCCCGGCCGGCGTCGTGTACTCCCGCACCCACGCCTGCCTGGCCCGCTCGGCGACGTCGTCGTAGTGCTCGGCGTCCTCGGCCATCCCGAGCTCGCGCGCGGCCCGCGCGACGAGCCGCGCCGACCGCACCAGGTGCGCGCTCGCGACGACGTCCGGGTCGACCTTGGCCTGAGCCGGGTGGTCCGGCGGCGAGTCCGGGTCGAGCCAGTCGCCGAACTGGAAGCCGCCCTCCCAGAGCATCCGCTCGCCGGCACGCTCGACGAGCATGTCGACCCACGCCCGCATGCTGGGGTACTGCTCGGCGAGGACCGCGCGGTCACCGAACCGCTCGAACAGCACCGTGGGCACGACGGTCGCGGCGTCGCCCCACGCGGCGGCCGGCTGGTCGCCGTCGGGCAGGACCTGCGGGACGACGAACCCGCAGACGCCGCCCGCCGCCGCCTGGTCGACTGCCAGGTCCTTGAGCCAGGCGGCCAGGAAGGCGTCCGAGTCGAACAGCGTCGCCGCGGTCGGGCCGAAGACCTGGATGTCCCCCGTCCAGCCGAGCCGCTCGTCGCGCTGGGGGCAGTCGGTGGGGACCGACAGGAAGTTGCCGCGCATGCCCCACACCACGTTCTCGTGCAGGCGGTTCACCAGTGGGTCGGAGCACTCGAACCACCCGGTACGCCGCAGGTCGCTCCCGACCACGACGGCCGTGACCGCGGCCGGGTCGAGCTCGCCGGGCCATCCGGTCACCTCGGCGTAGCGGAACCCGTGGAACGTGAACTCGGGCTCCACGACGTCCTCGCCGCCGGAGAGCACGATCTCGTCGGTGGCCCGGGCGTGCCGGAGCGGACGTACGCCGAGCTCGCCGTCCTCCATCACCTCCGCGTGCCGCACCGTCACCACGTCGCCCGCCGCACCACGCACGCGGACCCGCAGCCGGCCCACGAGGTTCTGGCCGAAGTCCAGGACGGTCCGCCCGGACGGCGTCGTCAGCACCTGCTGGACGGCGAGCTCCTGGGTGCGCCGCACGGGCTCGGCGTCGGACGACTCGGGGACGACGTCGAGGTCGTGGACGACGACGGCGGGCCACGCGCCGTCGTCGAACCCCGGCTCCGACCAGCCGGGCAGCGCACGGCGCAGATCGACGACCTCGCCGTCGTAGATGCCGCTACTCACCACCGGACCGGCGACCGCCCCGCGCCAGCCCGGACCGGTGACGACGACCTGGGTCGCGCCGTCGGCGTACAGCAGGTGCAGCTGCGCGGCCACGGCGGGCTGGTCGGACCCGTAGACCCGCCGCGCCTGGCCGTGGAAGCCGTACTTCTCGGTAAACCAGCCGCCCGCGAACCGGATGCCGATCGCGTTGCGCCCCCGGACGACCAGTCCGGTCACGTCGGTCGCCTCGTGCTCGAGCCGGTACCCGTAGCTGGTCCAGCCGGGCTTGAGGACGTCGTCATCCACGTCCTTGCCGTTGATGGCCGCCTGGTAGACGCCGTGCGCGGTCGCGTAGAGCGTGGCCGACACGACGTCGCCGTCGACGTCGAACTCCGTGCGCACGAGCCCCGGGCACGCCTCGCCGTCCGGCTCGGCCAGCCCGACGAGCTCGGCCCGCCACTCGCCGTCGGCCAGGAAGACGCTGCGCACGGTCACCGGCTCGCTCCACGGCGTCGTCACCCCGCTCTCGCCGGTGACCCGCACCTCGAGCGTGCACCGGGCGTGCGGTGGCATCGGGGCGAACGGCCAGTCGACGACGTGCGACTCGTCGCCGTCCAGGCGCACGACCCCGCCTCCGTCGAGGCGGAGCTCGGCGGCCGCCTGACGCCAGCCGGGGGCGTCCGACTCGACGACCCAGGACACGCGCGGCGCGGGTGACGCGGCGAACGCGCCGTCACGACGTCGCCCGACCCGGACGGCGGTGACTCGCGCAGCGGGCAGGGACGGGTCCAGGTCTGAGCTCATGGATGCGGGTTCCCCTCGGGTCAGCCCTTGACCGCGCCGGACGTCATGCCGGCCACGATCTGGCGGTTGAAGAAGACGTACATGACGAGCGGCGGGATCGTGATCAGCAGGACGTCTGCGAACAGCAGGTTCCACTGGTTCAGCGTCTGGCTCATGAAGTTGTAGAGCGTGAGCTGGACCGTGGCGTTCTCGTCACCGGGCAGGAAGTAGAGCGGGTTGGTGAAGTCGTTGAAGACGGCGACGGCCTGCACCACGATCACCGTGATGACCGTCGGCTTCATGAGCGGCAGGATCACGGTGAAGAACAGCCGGAGCGAGCCCGCACCGTCGATCAGGGCGGCCTCGTCCAGCTCGCGCGGGATGGTGCCCACGAACGCACGGAACAGCAGGATGCAGAAGGACAGGCCGAAGGCCGCCTCGATGAGGATCAGCCCGGGCAGGGTCTTGAACAGCCCGAGCGCCTGCAGCAGCCAGATGGTCGGGACGACCGCGGGCGGCACGATGAGCCCAGCGAGGACGAAGAAGTTCACCACCGGGTTCCAGCGGCTCGCCCGCCGCTGCAGGACGTAGCCCACCATCGCCGCGACGATCACCATGAGGGTGACGCTGACGACCGTGAGGATCGTGCTGTTCACGAACGCCCGCACGACGACGCCGTCGCGCATCGTCAGCACCTCGGTGAGGTTCTCGACGAAGACGATCTGCTCGGGCCACGAGAAGCTCAGCCGCGACGCGTCGGCCTGCGTCTTCATCGCCTGCAGCACGACGAACGCGAACGGCACGAGGAAGACGACGATCGACAGCAGGATCGACACCCCGCCGACGAGCCGGCCCGAGCTCCTCATCGGTCCACCGCCCTGCGGTTGATGAGCATCGTGACCGGCACCATGACGGCGGTGACCACGAGGAAGAGGATCACGTTGCCGGCCGTCGACAGGCCGTAGAACCCGGCCTGGTACTGCTTGTAGATCACCGACGCGATGACGTCGGAGGCGAATCCCGGTCCGCCCCCGGTCGTGGCCCAGATGAGGTCGAACGACCTCAGGCCACCGATGAGGGACAGCACGATGACGGTTCCGGTCGCCGGCATGACGAGCGGCAGCGTGATGCGGCGGAACTGCTGCCAGCGGCCCGCGCCGTCGACGCGGGCCGCCTCGTAGTACTCCTGCGGGATCGCCACGAGCCCGGCGATGTAGATGAGCGTGGCGATCCCGACGCCCTTCCAGACGTCGACCGCGGCGACGGTCAGCAGCGCGAGCTGCGGGTCGGTGAACCAGCCCGGCCCGTCGACCCCGACGGCGGCGAGCACGGTGTTGACGACGCCGTCGAACGGGTCGAGCAGCGCCAGGAACACCACGCCCACCCCGATGGTCGAGACGAGCACGGGGAAGAACACGACGGACCGCAGGTACCCGCGCGCCACGATCTGCGACGTGAGCAGCACCCCGAGCGCCAGGCCGAGGACGACCTTGGCCCCCGAGGTGGTCACCCCGTAGACGAACGTGTTGACGAAGCCCGTGACGAGCTGGGGCTCCTGGAAGAACCGGACGTAGTTCTCGAAGCCGATGAACTCCGTGTCGAACAGCGTCCAGCGGGTCAGGCTGAAGTAGAACGACGCGAACGTCGGGACGGCGAAGAAGATCACGTACAGCGCCGCCGCCGGCAGGTAGAACCACGTCGGGTAGGCGCGCCGCACCGCCCCCGAGGAGCGGGCCCGGCCCCCGGACCCGCTCGGGGTGCGGTCCCGGGCCCCACTGGCCCGGACCTCGGTGGCGGCGGCGGTCACCAGCCCTCGATCCCCAGCTGCTGCGCCTGGTTGACGACGTCCTGGTCGTACCGGGCGGCGGCGTCGTCGGCCGAGCGGATCCCGGACCCGACCTCGACCATGATGTGCTCGAGGTTGGGGCCCTTGATCGGCGAGACGAACTCCAGCGCGGGCGCGGACCGCCCTTCGTCGATGTAGGTCGCGAGGTCGGTGAGGATCGCCGGCGAGCCCTCGGGCAGCTCGCACGACCCGGGGAACGGCCCGGCCGCGGCGAGGTGCTCGTTCTGGATCTCGCAGCCCGCGTCGCTCGTGATGAACTCGACGAGCTGCAGCGCCGCGTCACGCTCCCGGCCCTCGGTCGTCTGCGGCACGTAGATGCCCGTGGCCTGCCAGATCGTGGCCGTGGTGTTGGCCGGGTCCTCGGCCGGGATGGCGAAGAAGCCGATGTCGTCGACGGCCTCGGGCGCCACCTGCTCGATCTGCGCGATGAGGTTGGACAGCATCGGGTAGTGCGCGCCCTCGCCCTCGGCGAGCATGCGGGCGCCGTCCGCGTCGGTCGCCGAGGCGAAGTCCTCGTTGAAGTAGCCGGCGTCGTACACCTCCTGGTGGTGCCGGAAGCTGTCCACGGCCGGCTCGTCGGCGTACTTGCGGTGGTGGGCGGTGTACTCGTCGGCCCACTCGGGGTCGGCCGTCTGGACGTTGCCGAAGTCGCCGAGGACGAAGAGCTGGCTGGTGTACGTCGACCCGTACGTCTGGATCACCGGGGTGATGCCGGCCGCGGCGATGGCCTCGTTGTTGGCCATGAACTCGTCCCAGCTCTCGGGCACCTCGAGCCCGAGGTCCTTGTAGACCGCCCGGTTGTAGAGGATGCCCCCGCCGAAGGTGGCTCCCCAGGCGTTGCCGTACATGCCGTTCTCGGTGCTGACGGTGTCGACGAACTCCTCGTCGAGCTCGCCCGCCCACGGCTGGTCGCTCATCTCCACGAGCGTCGTGTCGGGGTTGAGGGCCTGGAACAGCGACCCCGTGTTGTAGATGAACACGTCGGCCATCTCGTCGGTCGACAGGCGGGTCTTGACGACGTTGTCGCCCTCCCCGCCCGGCGGCCGGGTCTCGAGCGTGACCGAGACGTCGGTGTTCTCTTCGGTGAACGCGTCCACCAGCGCCTCCGCGGCGGCGACGGTGTCGGCGCTGTTGTCGACCAGGAAGTCGATCTCGATGGTGCCTTCGTTGCTGTTGGCGGCAGACGAGCACCCGGCGAGCGCGAGCACGGCGAGCGCGCTGGTCGCGGCGGCACCGCGAGCTGACGAGCTGAGCTTCATGCGCCTTACCTCCTCGTAAGGTGAGCGAGCGTGTCAACCGATCTACACGCGCGAGTGAATCCTTTCACTCGCTTTCAAAGTAGTGTGAGCGGCGTCACGGGGTCAACCGGTCTACACACTGAGGAGCTCGATGGACGACCGCTCATCTCACGGAGCCGTCCTGACCCGTCGCCGCGCCGCGACGATCCAGGACGTCGCCGACGCCGCGGGCGTCTCCCGGGCCGCGGTGTCCAAGGTCATCCGCAACGCCTACGGCGTCTCGGAGCAGATGCGCACCCGGGTCGAGGCGGCGATCGAGCGCCTCGACTACCACCCGCGGGTGGCCGCCCGGGTCATGCGGGGCTCGAGCTTCACGCTGGGGCTCGAGATCCCCCAGATCGGCAACGACTTCCACTCGACCATCGCGGCCGCGGCGACCGACGTGCTCGCCGCGACCCCGTACCAGCTCGTGATCGCCCCCATCCGCGACCCGCAGCAGGGCGACCGGGCGCTCCAGAGCCTGGTCGACCGGCAGGTCGACGGGATCATCGCGGTGGCGCCCCTGGTCTCGGGCGACTGGCTCGACGACCTCGCCGGGCGCGTACCCGTGGTCATGGTCGGGCGGCACGACGAGTCGACCGAGTACGACACGGTGGCCGGCGACGACGAGGCGGGCGCCGAGCAGGTCATGGAGCACCTGGTCGAGCTCGGGCACCGGCGGATCGCGTTCCTCGACGTCGACCGCAGCCGCAGGGCGGGCGGCAAGCCCTTCATCTCCCCCACGGGGCGCGACCCGCACTCGATCCGCAGGCGCGTGTACTACGAGCACATGGGGGCGCTCGGGCTTCCGCCGCTGGTGGTCGAGGCGCACGGCCACATGGAGGAGGACGCCGCTGCCGCCGTCGTCCCGCTGCTCGCCGCGCCGTCCCGGCCGACGGCGATCTTCGCGGGCCACGACATGCTCGCGGTCGGCGCGCTGCGGGCCGTCGCGGGGGCCGGCCTCGACGCCCGCGACGTCTCGGTCGCCGGGTTCGACGACATCCCCATCGCGAGCCACCCGCTCATCTCGCTGACGAGCGTGGACCAGCAGGGGTACGCCATCGGGCGCGAGGCGGTCCGGCTGCTCCTCGAACGGATCGGCGGACGGACCGACGCGGTGCGGATGGTGATGCCCGTGACCCTGCGCGTCCGCGGCTCCACGGCTCCCCCGCGCGACTCATGACGCCGCCCGCGCAGCGCGGTCCGAGCGCCCTGCCGCCGATCCGCCGGATCAAGGCGTGCCTCAACGGTGGCCGGTCCGAGCCATTCGTCCCGCGCCGGCCCGCCGAGCTCTCGGCCTCCGCGACGGGCGCGGTCGCGGCCGGTGCCGAGGCCGTCCACCTCCACCCGAGGGACGCGGCCGGCCGGGAGTCCCTGGCGGCGCAGGATATCGGGCCGGCGGTCAGGGCTGTGCGAGCGGCGGGCGTGCCGGTCGGCGTGAGCACCGGCCTGTGGATGACCGGCGGCGACGCCGCACGGCGGTTCGAGCTGGTCGCCGCCTGGGCCACGCTGCCCGACCGGCCGGACTTCGCATCGGTCAACGTGAGCGAGGACGGCTACGACGACCTCGTCACGCTGCTCGCAGGCATGGGTGTCGCGGTCGAGGCGGGCGTCTGGTCACCCGCGGACGCCGCCCGCGTCGGGCCGGCGGACCGGGTCCTCGTGGAGGTCATCGGCGCGGCAGCGCCCGAGGCCGTGCCGGCCGCCGACGCGATCCTGGCCCGCCTCGGCGGAGTGGGCGGCACCGACGTGCCGATCCTGCTGCACGGCGAGGACGAGGCGTGCTGGCCCCTGGTCGCGCACGCCGGCCGCCTGGGCCTGCCGACCCGCGTCGGGTTCGAGGACACGCTGACCGGGCCCTCGGGCGAGCCGGTCGCCACGAACGCCGAGCTCGTCCGGCTCGCCCTGCGCGTCTGGGCCGGCGCGGCACGCCCGACGCCCGGCTGAGCTCGGCCGCGGGCACGTGGTTGGATCCCCCTGTGCGAGCGGTGGTCTTCGACGAGTTCAACGGTCCGGTCGGCGTCCGTGAGGTGCCCGGCCCGACCCCGCCGGCCGGCGGGGTCGTCGTGCAGGTGCACGCGACCGGGCTGTGCCTCAGCGACTGGCACGGCTGGGCAGGGCACGACAGCGACATCCAGTCGTTCCCGCACGTTCCCGGGCACGAGCTCGCCGGCGTGGTCACCGAGGTTGGACCCGGCGTCGAGCGATGGCGGGTCGGCGACCGCGTCACGGCGCCCTTCGTCTGCGGCTGCGGCGTGTGCGGCTGGTGCGCCGCGGGCGACGCGCAGGTCTGCCCCGACCAGACCCAGCCCGGCTTCACGCACTGGGGCTCCTACGCCGAGCGCGTGGTGCTGCACGCGGCCGACGCGAACCTGGTCGCCGTTCCCGACGGCGTGGACGACGTGACGGCGGCGAGCCTCGGCTGCCGCTTCGCGACGGCCTACCGCGCCGTGACGGCCCGCGCACGGGTGACCGCGGGCGAGTGGGTCACGGTCGTCGGCGCCGGTGGCGTCGGGCTGAGCGCGGTCATGATCGCGGCCGCGCTCGGTGCCCGCGTCGTCGCGGTCGACCGTCATCCCGCCGCCCTCGCGCTCGCGAGCCGGGTCGGCGCCGAGCAGACCGTGCCTGCCGACGGGCGCGATGTCGCGTCGGCGGTGTGCGAGCTGACCGGTGGGGGCAGCGACGTCTCGCTCGACGCCGTCGGGAGCGAGCAGACGTGCGCGGACGCGGTCCTCAGCCTCCGGCGGCGCGGCCGTCACGTGCAGGTGGGGCTGCTGCCTCCGGTCGACGGCGAGCCACGCGTGCCCATGGGCCGCGTCATCGGCTGGGAGCTGGACGTGCTCGGCAGCCATGGGATGGCCGCGGCCGACTACCCCGAGATGCTGGCCCTCGTCGCGAGCGGCGTGCTGCGCCCGCAGGACCTCGTCGAGCGCGTCGTCGGGCTCGACGAGGCGGCGCGCCTGCTCCCAGGACTGCGGGACGCACCCCGCGCGGGCATGACCGTCGTCGACCCGCGACGCTAGCTCGGCGCGCACCCCTCGCCGTCGGACAGTACGGTCCGGACCATGCCTCGTTTCTCGGTCCACGGCCGTGCCACCCGCCGCATCCCGCCCGAGCGGGCCATCGTGCACCTCACCGTGACCGCGGACGGCGCGGACCGGGGCGACGTCCTGGCGCGGGCCGCGTCGGTGCACGGTGACGTCGTCGCCCAGGCAGGCGCCCATGTCCAGGACGGCGCGGCCACCCGCTGGTCTGCCGACACGGTGCACGCGTGGACCTTCACCGAGTGGGTCAAGCCGTCGCCCAACCTGGGCGAGCAGTCGGTCGTGCGGTTTCGCGCCGGCGCCGACGTCTCGGTGCGCTTCCGCGACTTCGAAGCGCTCGCCTCGTGGGTGTCGGACGTCGCGGTGCTCGACGGCGTCAGCATCGACGGCATCAGGTGGGAGCTCAGGGACGCGACGCGGGACGCCGTGCTGCGCGACGTGCGCTCCGAGGCCGCACGGGACGCGACCGCCCGGGCGTCCGACTACGCGGCCGCGCTCGGCTTCGGCGAGCCGCAGCTCACGAGCCTCTACGAGGACGGTCTGCGCCCGCACGTCGGCCCGGACGGCGGCGGCTCGTCACGCATGTTCGCGATGCGCGCCGACGCCGAGGGCGGCGCGCAGCTCGAGCTCAGGCCCGAGGACCTCGAGATCGAGGCGATCGTCACCGCCGACTTCGAGTCGTCCTGAGGGCTCCCGCCCGTCAGAGGGTCACCGTGGTCCCGACGAGCACGAGCTCGGACGTGTGCGAACCCGCGACCCCGACGCCCTCGGGCCGCTCGACGAAGCCGGGCAGATCCTCGAGGCCCCCGCCGGCGGCGACCACGCGCAGCTGCACCTCCTCGCCCGCGGGCACGGTCACGACGACCTCGAAGCCCTCGGCGGTCGGGGTGTAGAAGCGGGTGTCGAGGACGCCGTCGGCCATGGGGATCTCCCGGCCGGCGAGCGACGCCGAGACCACGGGCGCGCCCTCGGCGGTGCTGCTGAGCTCGACGTATCGCAGCGCACCGGCGGTGCCGACCGCGTTCCCGGCTCCCGTGCGCACGGTGAGTGTCACGGTGCGCTGGTCTCCCGACGTCTGGTCCGCGGCGACCTCGACCTGCGGCGCGGGCAGGTCGGCTGCCGCGGCGTCCCCCGTCCACACCGGGTCGTGGAAGCCGGGGAACGGCAACGACAGGTCCGCCTTGCGGCCCACGTACCGCGACGTCCACTCGCTCGGCGTCGCCTCGTCCGAGACCCAGAAGGCCCGGTTCGTGTCGGTGTCGAGCGCGTAGGCGAGGCGCGTCGGCTCGGGGTGGTCGGCGTCGAACCGGTCGACGGCCAGCCCGACCACGAGCCCGCCCACAGCGATGGCGGCGCACGCGCCGACCAGCCCGCCGCCCAGCCCGCGCCGGCGAGGCAGCAGCTCCGCGAGCGCCGGCACGAGCGCGAGCCCGAGCATCGCCGCGACGACCGCGGGTGCCGCGCCGGTCTCCAGGCCCAGCGCGGGGAAGAACAGCAGCACGATCGGCGTGAGCACCACGACGCCGGCCGCCGCGCCGAGCGTCACCGCGACACGCCTGGCCACGACGCCACGCACGCTCACCGCCACGAGGCCTGCCACCGCGCCGGCGAGAGCAGGCAGGGATGCCAGGTAGGAACCGCCGGGCGTGAGCGCGGCGAGCACGACGCCGAGCACCGCGAGCCAGCCGAGCGCGCCGACCGCGAGCGAGGCCGCACCGAGGCGGCGGCGCAGGCCCACGAACCACGCGGCCAGCACCGTGGCGACGATGCCGAGCAGCGCGACGCGGAAGCCCCAGGGCTGCCACGGGTCGAGCAGCTCGCCGTAGCTGGGCCGGATCGCGACCATGAGCCGCCAGAGTCCGACCGCGCCAGCGACGGCTCCGACGAGCGGCACGACCGCCGTCACGAACCCGATCACGAGGCGGCCGACCGTCACCTTCTCGCCGCCGACCTCGCGCCGTCGTGCCAGAACGACCGCGAGCGCCGCGACGCCGACGAGCGCCAGCCCGGCGAACGGCCACACCAGCCACCCGGGGTAGCGCACGAGGAGACCGCCGGGCAGCGGGAAGTAGGTCGCGTCGTAGGCGGACGGCTCGGCGAGGGCCGCGGCGTCGGCGTTGCCGAGCTCGCGCACGAGGGCCAGGGCGTTCGACCCGTGGTGCTGGAGGCTCGCCAGCGACATGTTCTCGGAGACGTCCTGCGGCGAGTGGTACGCCGCGGACCCGTCGATGTAGGCGGAGTTGAGGCCCGTGAACCGGCCGTCCGGGTCGTCGAGGAACGGCGAGAAGTCGGTGTCGTTCGGCAGGATCCGGTACACCTCGACGGCGAGCGAGCTGCCGACGGGGTAGGGCACCTGGGCGTACGCGTCGACCAGGGCGGCGTTGCCGTCGGACGTCTCGAACATGATCGCCGGGCCCGACGTGCCGCGGGCCTCGACGTTGATAACGACGCCGCCGCCGGCGGCTCGCGGGTCGCTGTGCACGAACGCCTCGGCGCCGCACAGGCAGGCCTCCTCGGCGTCGGTGAACACGAGCACCACGTCGTTGCGCAGGGCTGGTCCCTCGCCGAGGGCGCGGGCGGTCTCGAGCAGGGTGGACACGCCTGCGCCGTCGTCGTTGGCGCCGTAGGACACCTCGGCCGAGTCGTAGTGCGCGACGAGGAAGACGGGCCCGGTCGAGCTGGTCCCCGGGATCGTGGCGACGACGTTCGTGGTGGCGGCGACGCGGCTCTGGTCACCGAGCCGGCCGGACATCCCGCCCTCCTCGACGTCGGGATCGAGGCCCAGGCCGTTCAGGGCAGCCACGATGAAGTCGCGCACCTCCGCGTTCTCGGGGGTGCCGTGCGGGTGGACCTCCTGGCTCAACGCCTGCACGGTCGCGAAGGCGCGTACCGCGCTGAACTCGTCTCCGGCGGCGTCGCCGCCCTGGGGCTGGGGCGGCAGGACCGACCACACGGACGCCAGCATGAGCAGGGCGAGGAACAGGAGGCACGCGAGCGTCGTCGCCCGGGACCGGATGGCAGTCACGCGCGCAACCTAGCGGGGCGGGTGCCGTGCGGCCGAATCGTGACCTGGGCCAGCCCGGCGCACCGGCGTCGGACAGGTCGGCGACCCGAGACGACCTGCGTCGATAGCATCCAGACATGGCCGTTCCCAGCCCTGTCCACCCCGCCGTCTCGAAGGTACGCGCCGCTCTCGAGGAGCACGGCGTGCGCGGCGAGATCCGTTGGCTCGACGACGCGGTCACGACGGCCGCGCTGGCCGCGCAGGCGCTGGACGTCGAGGTGGGCCAGATCGCCAACTCGCTCGTCTTCACGCTCGACGGCGAGCCCGTTCTGGTCATGACCAGCGGGGCGCACCGTGTGGACACCGACTTCCTGGGCGCGCGCCTGGGCGGTGTGCTGGGCCGGGCGTCGAAGGACGTCGTGCGCGACGCCACCGGTCAGGTGATCGGTGGCGTCGCGCCGGTCGGACATCCCGCTCCCGTGCGCACCCTGGTCGACACGGCCCTGGCGCAGTACGACGTCGTCTGGGCCGCGGCTGGACACGCCAAGACGGTGTTCCCGACGTCGTTCGACGAGCTCGTCCGCATCACGGGCGGCGAACCGACGGCCGTCGTCGCGGAGGACGGCTGACCGCCGTCGCCGGCCGTGCGTCAGAGACCCAGCGTCGCGAGCGTCTGGTTGGCCATCTGCTGGTAGCCCAGCCGGTTGGGGTGGACGGGGATGAGCTGTGTCCCGTAGATGAGCGGTTCGATCCACCGGGTGCCGGTCGGCTGACAGGCGTCGTGACCCTCGCTGACCTGGGAGAAGTCGACATAGACCGCGCCCGTCTCGGCAGCAGCCCGCTGCAGCACGTTGTTGAGCGTGGTCTGGAGGCTGCGCAGGTACGGGACATCGCCTCGCGCGATCGGCATGGACTTGAAGCAGCCGGTCTCCGCGGGAAGGATCCACGGGTAGCCGAGGATCGCGACCTTGGCCTGCGGCGCCGTTGCCTGGATGTCGAGCAGCGCCTGGCGCACGCGCGGGTACGTGGTCTGCTCGACCCGGCGCTCGAACGAGCCGCCGTAGATGTCCTCGCACGGGTTGCCACGGCCTCCCGTGATCGACCCCGCAGCGGCACACCGGAGCAGGGCGCCGATGAACGTGTTGTTGTCGTTGCCGCCGATCGTCAGCGTGACGAGGTCGGTCTCGGAGGTGAGCGCGTCGAGCTGGGGCGCCACGCCTGAGCTCTGCGACTCGTAGAAGTCCGTCGTCTGCGCTCCTCCGCAGGTCACGTCCGTGAGGTCGGCGCCGATCGTGTCGGCGATCACGTTCGGGTAGTTGGCCGTCGACCGGGCGCACGCTGCCGGGGCGCGCAGGTCGGGTGGCCAGACACCTGATCCCGCGGAGAAGCTGTCGCCGAGGGCGACGTAGTCCAACGGTTCGTCCGCCTGTGCGGGAGCCGCACCGGCGGCAAGCCCGACGGCGGTGGCCAGGGCGGCGAGGGAAGCGGCGATCGACGCATGGCGACGGCGAGAAGTGCGCATGAACAACCCCTTTGTCGTATCAGCGGTGCGCTCGACGGTGAGCGCACTACTGAGTCTTTCTCAGTAATACGTCGTTGACCAGGGCACCAGCGCACGACGTTGTCCACAGGGCTCACCTGGGCGTTCGCTCCCGCGCGCGGGGCCGGGCTACCCTCGACGACGCCGACGGGCCTCGGGGGAGCGCCGTCAGGTTCCCGTCGACCCACCGAGGACTCCGATGTCTCACGCTCCCCTGCGGCGCCTTGGCGCGCCGATCCTTGCGGCCGTCATGATCGCCGCCACGCTCGCCGCGTGCTCCGGGCCCGCCCAGGAGCCGTCGTCCGATGCAGCGACATACACGCGACCCGA
>Ga0233383_1000102_pt1 | contig 37437 bp, 35 predicted proteins | sample ElkDunMinimDraft_14_FD_191542 | JGI IMG/M metagenome (GOLD analysis project Ga0233383, IMG submission 191542) | Fecal eukaryotic communites from dung pellets of Tule Elk in California, USA - Elk Dung G16 | ecosystem: Host-associated > Mammals > Digestive system > Large intestine > Fecal | place...
GCCCCCGCCGTGGTGCAGCGACACCCACGTCGCTCCCGAGGCGGTGTTGAGCAGCGCGTTGAGCAGCGGCCAGTCGGCGATGGCGTCGGAGCCGTCGGCCATCGCCTCGGTCTCGCGGTACGGGGAGGCGACCGACCCGGAGTCGAGGTGGTCGCGCCCGATGACGACCGGGGCGCTCAGCTCGCCCGAGGCGACCATCTCGTTGAAGCGGAGCCCGGCGCGGTGCCGCTCGCCGTACCCGAGCCAGCAGATCCGGGCGGGCAGGCCCTCGAAGTGGACCTTCTCGCCCGCCTTCGTGATCCAGCGGCGCAGGTGCTCGTCCTCGGGGAACAGCTCGAGGATCGCCCGGTCCGTCGCCGCGATGTCCGCAGGGTCGCCTGACAGCGCGGCCCAGCGGAACGGGCCCTTGCCCTCGCAGAACAGCGGTCGGATGTAGGCGGGGACGAAGCCCGGGAAGGCGAACGCCCGGTCGTACCCGCCGAGCCGTGCCTCCTCACGGATCGAGTTGCCGTAGTCGAACACCTCGGCGCCGGCGTCCAGGAACCCGACCATCGCCTCGACGTGCTTGGCCATCGAGGCCCGGGCGCGGGCGGTGAAGGCCTCCGGGTCACGGGCGGCCTCCGCCTTCCAGTCGGCGACGTCGATCCCTTCCGGGAGGTAGCTCAGCGGGTCGTGCGCGCTGGTCTGGTCGGTGACGACGTCGATCTCGACCCCGCGCGCGAGGAGCTCCGGGAACACGCTCGCCGCGTTGCCGACCAGTCCCACGGAGAGCGGGTGGTGGTCCTTCTTCGCGGCAAGGACGCGCTCGACGGCCTCGTCGAGGTCACGGGTGTGCTCGTCGAGGTAGCCGTGCTCGACCCGGCGCGCGAGTCGCGTCTCGTCCACGTCGACGACGAGGACGACGCCGTCGTTCATCGTGACCGCCAGCGGCTGCGCACCGCCCATGCCGCCGCAGCCCGCAGTCAGCGTGAGGGTGCCCGCAAGACTGGGCTGGTCGAGCCGCCCGGCCTCGTGGAGCTTGCGCGCCACGGCGCCGAAGGTCTCGTACGTACCCTGCAGGATCCCCTGTGTGCCGATGTAGATCCACGAACCGGCCGTCATCTGCCCGTACATCGTGAGACCCTCGGCCTCCAGGCGCCGGAACTCGGGCCAGGTCGCCCAGTCGCCGACGAGGTTCGCGTTGGCGATGAGGACGCGCGGGGCCCACACGTGGGTACGGAACACCCCGACAGGCTTGCCGGACTGCACGAGCAACGTCTCGTCGTCCTCGAGCGTGGTGAGCGTACGGACGAGGGCGTCGTACGCCTCCCAGCTGCGCGCGGCCCGCCCCGTACCGCCGTAGACGACCAGGTCCTCCGGGCGCTCGGCGACGTCGGGATCGAGGTTGTTCATCAGCATCCGCAGCGGGGCTTCGGTCTGCCACGAGCGGGCGGTGAGGGTAGTCCCGTGCGGCGCGCGTACGGGCGGGTGCGTGGTCATCGGGGTGCCTCCTGCTCAGGTCCCGTCCGCGATTCGTCGGGTTCGGGTCGGTTCTCGGTGCGCGATTCCGACCGCAACGCTTCAAATCGGGGACGGAGCGTGCCGGTACGGACGAGGGCGACCGTGGCGTCGATCTCGGGGGCCAGGAAACGGTCCGGGCCGGGTCCGGAGACGTGCTCACGAAGGGTGCGGAGAGCGACGCCCGTCATCGGTCCCGGGACGAGCGGCGCGCGCAGGTCGATCCCGCGCGCCGCGACCATCACCTCCACCGCCAGCACCCGGGTCAGCGCGTCGAGCGCACGCCGGAGCTTGCGCGCTGCGGACCACCCGAGCGAGACGTGGTCCTCCTGCATGGCGCTCGACGGGATCGAGTCGACGCTGGCCGGCACGGCGAGGCGCTTGAGCTCGGCGACGAGGGCGGCCTGCGTGTACTGCGCGATCATGGCGCCGGAGTCCACACCGGGGTCGTCGGCGAGGAACGGGGGCAGACCCCGGTTGCGGGAGACGTCGAGGAACCTGTCCGTACGACGCTCGCTGATGCCCGCCACGTCGGCGGCCGCGATCGCCAGGAAGTCCAGGACGTACGCCAGCGGGGCGCCGTGGAAGTTCCCGTGGGACGCGACCCGCCCGCCGGGGAGGACCGAGGGGTTGTCGATCGCCGACGCGAGCTCGCGCTCCGCCACGAGCGCCGCGTGGTCGACGGTGTCACGGGCGGCGCCATGGACCTGCGGGGTGCAGCGCAGCGAGTACGCGTCCTGGACCACGCCGTCGCCGTGCCGGTGGCTCGCCACGATCTCCGACCCGGCGAGGAGCGCGCGCAGGTGAGCGGCCGACGTGGCCTGGCCGGGGTGCGGCCGCAGAGCCATCAGCTCCTCCGAGAAGACCTGGTCCGTCCCGAGCTGGCCCTCGACGCTCATCGCAGCCGCGAGGTCGGCGGTGTCGAGCAGCATCCGCAGGTCGTGCAGCGCGAGGACGAGCATGCCGAGCATCCCGTCGGTGCCGTTGATGAGGGCGAGGCCCTCCTTCTCGGCGAGGACGACGGGAGTCAGCCCGTGGTCACGGAGCGCCTCCCCCGCAGGGCGTACCACCCCGCCGCCCGCGCCGCTCCGGTCCACGACCTCGCCCTCGCCCATGACGGCCAGCGCGCAGTGGGCCAGGGGCGCGAGGTCGCCGGAGCAGCCGAGACTGCCGTACTCGCGGACGACGGGCGTCAGGTGGGCGTTCAGCAGGGCCGCGTACGCCTCCGCGGTCTCGAGCCGCACGCCTGTCCGGCCGGTGGCCATGGTCGAGAGCCGCAGCAGCATGAGCGCGCGGACGACCTCGTCCTCGACCTGCGCCCCGGTGCCGGCGGCGTGGGAGCGGATCAGGCTGCGCTGGAGCTGCGTGCGCTGGTCGGCAGGGATGTGGCGGGTGGCAAGAGCGCCGAAGCCGGTCGAGACGCCGTACACCGGGTCGTCGGACGCGGCCAGCGCCTCGACGTGCGTACGGGCCGTCTTGATCGCGGAGCGCGCGTCCTCGGACAGGGTGACCGAAGCGCCTTCGCGGGCGACGGCGACGACGTCCTCGGCCGCGAGCGGCCCCGGCCCGACGATGACGGTGTGCATGGGTCCATTGCACGACCTACGGGCATGGCGGGGCTACGGGAGCTCGAGCGATTCTGTCTCGTATCCGAGACACTGGTCGCATGACCCGTCCCGTCCCCGCGGCCACCGCGACCCTGCGCGTGCTGCGCTTCCTCTCGGGCCAGCCCGTGCCGGTGCCTGCCAGCCGGGTCGCGGCCGAGATCGGGCTCCCCCGCTCCTCCACGTACCACCTGCTCGCCGCGATGACCGAGGAGGACTTCGTCGTCCACTACCCCGAGGACCGCACGTGGGGACTCGGGGTCGGCGCGTGGGAGGTCGGGGTCGCCTTCGCGCAGCAGGAGCCCCTCGCCCGCCTCGCCCGAGTCCCGCTGGCGCGTCTCGTCGACACGCTCCGGCACTCCGCGCACCTCGCGGTCCTCCACGGCACCGACGTCCTGTACGTCCTCGAGGAGCGGGCGCCCGGTCGCCCGTCGCTGGTCACCGACGTCGGCGTCCGCCTGCCGGCGCACCTGACGGCGTCGGGACGGGCGATCCTGGCCACGCTTCCCCGGCCGCAGGTTCGCGCGCTCTATCCGGACGCGTCGGCGTTCGTCAGCCGCACGGACATCGGACCACGTACGCCGACCCAGCTGCGCGACCTTCTCGGCGAGACCCGCCGCCGCGGCCACGCGACGGAGGACGGCGAGGTGACCCCCGGGTTCCGGTCCATCGCCGTGGCCCTGACCGCACCCTCCGTCCGCGCCGCCGTCGCCGTCACCTGGGAGTCGTCGACGGACGTCTCTGGGAGCGCGGTCGTGGAGACCGTCCGCGCCACGGCGGCCACCCTCGACCGGCGCCTGCACGCCCGCTGACCGCACGCGCTCACGTACGGCTCTGCGCAGGCCCTACTGGCCCGTGCGGCCGTCGACGCACTCGCGGAGGAGGTCGGCGTGGCCGGCGTGCCGGGCGTACTCCTCGATCATGTGCACCAGCACCTCGCGCAGCGCGATCTCGCCGCGGTCGGTGTTGCGGGCAATCATCCCGAGGTCGTCAGCAGCATCCACGAACGCCTCCGCGTACGCGACCTCGTCCTCCCACCGCCGCCATGCGTCAGCGACGACCTCGTCGTCGGCGACCGCGCCGTTGAAGTCCGCGTCGCGGTCCTCCGCCGTCCGGTAGCGACGCGGCGCGTCCTCGCCGGCCATCACCTGCCGGAACCACGTCCGCTCCACGTCCGCCAGGTGCCGGACGAGTCCCAGCAGCGACATCGACGACGGGGGCACCGAGCGACGCGCCATCTGCTCGGCGTCGAGGCCCTCGCACTTCATCCGGAACGTCAGCCGGTAGACCCGGAGGTAGTCGAGCAACGTCGCTCGCTCACCGACGGGCAGCGCATCGCTGTCGCGGGGGTCGTCCTGCGGATCGACCCACATGTCGGGGAACTCTCGCTGGCTGCTCATCCCGGCAGTGTGCCAGGACCCCACGACCCGCTCTCCGCCAGGGTCCGCGAGGCTCGGCATCACGTCATTCGTCCACCCAGAACCCGCGTCCGCTGAACCAGCCCCCGTACGACCCGCCGTCCGGTGCGCTCCCCCGCGAGCCGAGATAGCTGTCGACGACCGCGACGCCGAGGTCCTCGAGCTCGGGAGCCACCACCCGGCCGTCGACCCTGCGCGCCATCTGCTCGATGAAGCGTGCGAGACCCGCGTCGTCACCGAGACGGAAGAACGTCGTCTGGGCTCCCAGCCGCCCCGTGTCGTCGAGGGCCCGCACCGTGTGCGCGACCGTCCGCGGGGACGGCGGATACATGAAGAAGACCTCGCCGTCGGCCTCCAGGTGGGACGTCGGCTCACCGTCGGTGACGATCAGGAGCACCGGCTGCGCGCCCGGGTGCTTGCGGAAGTGCCGCTGCGCGAGCAGCAGCGCGTGATGGAGGTTGGTGCCCTTGTCCCACTTCGCGTCGAGTGCGGTCAGCTGGTCGATGTCCATCACCTCGGCGTACGGACCGAACCCGACGAGCTGCAGGTGGTCGCCGCGGAACCGGCTCTGGATCAGCGTGTGGAGCGCCAGCGCGGTGCGCTTCATCGGCACCCACCGCCCGTCCATCGCCATCGAGAAGGAGGTGTCGACGAGCAGGGCGACCGCCGCCTGCGTGCGCGCCTCGGTCTCGCTGACCTCGACGTCACGGATGTCGAGCCGGACCCCCGTACGGGCGTCACCACCCTCGGCGGTCGTACGGAGGACCGCATTGGTGATCGTCTTCGTGACGTTCCACGGCTCGGTGTCTCCGAACGCCCACTCGCGCGATCCGCCCGAGAGCTCGCCTGCGGCTCCGGCCCGGCGGAGGTCACGGGCACCCTGGCGGCCGGACATCCTGTTCGCGACGTCACGCAGCAGCGACCGCCCGAGCTGGCGGATCGCCTTCGGTGACAGGCGGAGCGCCCCGTCCGTCCCGCGCTTCAGCGCACCGCTCTCACGCAGGGCACGTTCGAGCTCGTTGAGCGCACGGGCGTCCACCGCGGCGTCCTCACCGAGGAGGTCGCCGAGCTTGTCGACGTCGATGTCGCTCATCCGGGCGCCGGGATAGGACTGCGAGAGCTGCTCGCCGAGCGCGTCGAGGTCCGCGAGCTCCTGCAGCACGCCCGTGCCGTCCCCGAGTCCGAGGCCCTGCTCGCCGTCGAAGCGCTCCGATCCCGACCAGTCCTCTCCCGGGCGCAGAGCCTGCAGGTTCGCGTCGAGCTGGCCGAGCGCGTCCTGCAGGTCGGCACTGCCGAAGGCCTGGGCCGACAGCGCCATCAGCTCCTCGCGCTGCTCCGGCGTCATCGAGTTGAGCATGCGTTGCGCGGCGGCCGAGCGGGCGGCGAGCGCGTCGATCAGCTCGTCGACCGACTCCGGGTTCTCCGGGAAGAACTCGCCGTGCTTGTCCATGAAGTCGCGGAACTGCTGCTCGGTGTCGTCACCGCGCCGGTGGGCCGCCAGCAGGTCGTTGAGGTCGCGCACCATCTCGGCGACAGCCTCGCGGTCCGAGTCCGTGGCGTTCTCCAACGCCTGCTTCATCCCGGCGAAGTGCTGGTCGAGCATCTCGCGACCGAGCAGGTCCTTGATGCGCTCGAAGTCCTCGCGCGCCTGCGCACTGCGCCACGCGTAGTCCGACAGCTCGGAGACGGCTGCTGCCGGAGACGACGGAAGGCTCTCGATGCGCATCTCGGCGAAGCGCGCGTCGTCATCGAGGTCGCGTGCCAGCTGCTTGCGCTCCTCGAGCACCGCGTGGTCCAAGAGCTCGCGGACCTCGCGCAGCGTCCCGTCGAGGTCGTGCTGCTGCAGGAGGTCGCGTCGACGCTGGGCGATGCGGCGTGCGAGGTCGTCGAGGCCCTGCTGCCCGTCGGTGCCGCGCCGCAGCACCTCGCGCATGGCGTGCTCAGGCGAGTAGCCGGCCATCACGTCCTCGCCGATGGCCTCCAGCGCCTCGGCGATGTCGACCGGCGGGGCGAGCGGATCTCCGCCCACGTACCGGCCGTACCTGCTGTCACGCCTGCTCATCGCACCCTCCCCCGTCCCCGCTCACCCGTACACGGTCTCGCCGTCGGCGGAGTCCTTGCCGATCTTGCGCGCGAGGAAGAGGCCCTCCAGCGCGAGCTCCAGGGCACTGGCCCGCTCGCCGTCGTCGGTCGCGCCGAGCCGGCCCATCACGACGTCGTAGAGCTCCGACTCGCCGAGCACCGGGAGGCCGGCGAGGAAGTCGCTCGCCGTCACCCGCTCCCCGGTCGTCACCGTCGCCCCAGACGCGAACGCCTCGACGAGCAGGGCGAAGTCGATGCCCCGGAGCCGGTGGCGCACGGTCTCCGCGGTCGCCGTCCGGAGCACGTGCTCGAGAACCGCCCGCTCGCGGCCCTCCTCACCGGTCTCGAACTCCACCTTGCCCCCGAGCACGTCCACGGCGGTCTCGAGATCGACGACACGCGCGACGGCCGTGTCCTCGCCGCGTACGGTGGCGCGGTGCAGCGCCGAGGCTGCGACCGTCTCCGCCCCCGCGATCGAGAACCGGGCAGAGACCCCGGCCCGCTGGTCGACGGCCTGCGACTCGCGGAGCGCCCGCGTGAACCGGGCGAGGATCTCAAGGATGAAGTCGGGCACCTGGGCGACCAGCGCGGCCTCCTGGCGGACCACGGCCATCTCATCCTCGAGCTCCAGCGGGTAGTGCGTCCGGATCTCGGCGCCGAAGCGGTCCTTCAGCGGCGTGATGATCCGCCCGCGGTTCGTGTAGTCCTCGGGGTTCGCGGTCGCGACGACCAGGACGTCCAGCGGCAGGCGGAGGACGTACCCACGGATCTGGATGTCGCGCTCCTCCATCACGTTGAGCATCGCGACCTGGATGCGCTCGGCGAGGTCGGGAAGCTCGTTGATGGCGACGATGCCGCGGTGGGAGCGCGGGACGAGCCCGAAGTGGAGCGTCTCGGGATCACCGAGGGACCGTCCCTCGGCGACCTTCATCGGGTCGACGTCGCCGATCAGGTCGGCGACGCTGGTGTCGGGGGTCGCGAGCTTCTCGGCGTACCTCTCGTCGCGGTGCCGCCAGGACACGGGCAGCGAGTCCCCGAGCTCGGCCGCGCGGCGCCGCGACGCCGGGGTGATCGGCTCGTACGGGTGCTCCCCGAGCTCGGACCCCGTGATGACCGGCGTCCATTCGTCGAGGAGGCCGACGAGCGAGCGGAGCAGACGCGTCTTGCCCTGGCCCCGCTCACCGAGCAGGACCACGTCGTGACCGGCGATCAGCGCGCGCTCGAGCTGCGGGATGACGGTGTCGTCGAGCCCGTGCAGCCCGGGCCACGGGTCACGGCCCTCCGCGAGCGCGGCGAGCAGGTTGTCACGGATCTCCTGACGGAGGGGCTTCTGGACGTGGCCGGAGGCGCGAAGCTCGGCGACCGTGCTGGGTGCAGGCGCATTCACGCTCTCCACGCTAGTCCGGCAGACCACAGATCACCGACGGCCTTTCGCTGACGGCGGACAGGCCGGTGCACACGAACGGCTGCGAGGGCCGCAGTCGCGCACACTGGTCGCATGAGGGCCACGCGGCGACGCTTCGCGATCCGCTCCTCCGTCGCGAAGGTGATCGACCGGGCGTTCTTCGCCTTCTCGGCGCTGGCGGCGGTGTGGTTCGCCGTGCTGCTGCTCATGGAGGGCGCCCAACCCGGCTGGCGGGCGGGTGTGGTCCTCGTCGTCTTCTGGCTGTTCGTCGCCTACCTGCTCCTGCCGCGGCTGCACCGGATCTTCACCCAGATCTACGTCCCGGGGTACTTCATCGGTCGCACCCGAACGGCGGACGGCCGTCTCGGCGACCCGGTGAACCTCGCGTTCCGCGGCCGCGAGCAGCAGGTCCACCAGTCCATGCGTACGGGAGGGTGGACCCGCGCCGACGACCTCGACCTCCGCTCCGGTGGACGTATCGTCACCTCGACCCTGCGGCGCCGCAGCTACGCCGGGGCCCCGGTCAGCCCGCTCATGCTGTTCGAGCGGCCACAGGACTTCGCGTACGAGCGGGAGGTGCACGGCAGCCCGTCGCGGCGCCACCACGTCAGGTTCTGGCGGTGTCCGGACGGCTGGAAGCTACCGGGCGGATTCGCGGTGGACTGGCTCGCGGCCGGCACGTACGACCGCCGGGTCGGTCTCTCCACGTTCACCTTGCAGGTCACCCACAAGGTCGCCCGCGACACCGACACCGAGAGGGACTTCGTCGTCGAGACCGTCACCGCCGCGGCCCCGTGGGTCTCGGTCAGCGTCATCGAGGACTTCTCCGCCGGCTACCACGCACGAAACGGTGGCGGCGACGCGATCGAGACCGACGGCGACCTTCCCGTCGTGGACCTCCGTACGGTCGACGCGCCCCCTGAGCCGCTCGCCCCGCCCGTCGACAGCCGTCATCGCCTCCCCGGCCCGACCGCGTTCGGCGCGGGCGTCGCCGCGTTGCGGGCGCTCGGCTACCTCGTCACGGCCGCCCTGGTCCTGGTGGCCCCCGACCTCGTCGCCGACGCCGCCTCGAAGGTGGGGCTGGACGTGTCTGCACGCGACGTCGAGACAGCGGCGCTGTGGGGTGCGCCCGCGCTGGCCGTCTATGGGGTGCTCGACCTCGTGCTCGCTGTCGCTGTGCTCCGTGGCAGCAACCTCGCGCGCCTCGTCCTCATGGCGGTGAGCACGGCCGCGACCGTCACCGCCTTCGTCTCCGACCTCGGGAACGACCGGTCGGTGACTCTGACCCATCTTCCGACCGTGGGCGTCAACATCCTCGTGATCCTCGCCCTCTCGAGCCCCCGTGCGCGGGCGTACGCGGAGCGGAGGCTCAGCCCTTCGGAAGCACGGCGGTCATGACGCGCTGCACGTTGCCGCCCATGATCTTCGCCACGTCTGCCTCGCTGAACCCGCGGTCGACGAGCTCCTGGGTGACGACCGCGAGCTCCGAGGTGTCCCACCGGACGGCGACCGACCCGTCGTAGTCGCTCCCGAGGCCGACGTGGTCGATACCGACCAGGTCGCGGACGTGGACCATCGCGTCGACGACCGCCTCGGCGCTGGTGTCGCAGACGGCACCGTCGAAGTAGCCGATGCCGACCACGCCTCCGGTGGCGGCGACGCCGCGGATCTCGTCGTCGGTGAGGTTGCGGTTGACCTCGCAGGTGGCCTGGACGCCACCGTGGCTCGACACCACAGGCTTCGTGGCACGCTCGAGCATCTCGGCGACGGCGGGGTGGCTGGCGTGGGCGACGTCGACGATCATCCCGAGGCGTTCCATCTCGTCGAACACCTCACGCCCGAGGTCGGTGAGGCCGTCCTTCTCCTCGCCGTGCATCGAGCCCGCGACCTCGTTGTCGAAGAAGTGGGTGAAGCCCGCCATGCGGTAGCCCGCGTCGTGCAGGCGCTGGAGGTTGTCGGCGTCGCCCTCCAACGGCTGCAGGCCCTCCAGCGAGAGCAGGGCACCGGTGACGTTCTCGCCGGTGGCGCGGTCGGCCAGGAGGGAGGTCAGGTCGTCGCTGGTCCGGACGAGACGCAGCGCGCCGTCGGAGCGTTCCTCGGCATCACGCAGCTTCTCCGCGTGGTACATCGACCGCTCGAAGATCGAGCCCCACGTCCGGGGCGGCTGGAGCTGGGCGAAGGTCAGCAGCGTGATGTTGTCGGAGTCCGCGCTGTTGGAGTCGAAGTTCTGACCCTTCGGGGACTTGCTCACCGACGAGAAGACCTGCAGCGCGACGTTGCCGTCCTGGAGGCGCGGCAGGTCGACGTGGCCGCGGTCGCCGCGGTCAAGGAGGTCGCGCTTCCACAGCAGGGTGTCGGAGTGCATGTCGAGGATGGTCAGCGAGTCGTGCAGCGTCTGCGTCTCGTCGGTGACCTTGGGCAGCGGGCCGGCCACGACCTCGTTCATGCCCTTCTCGACGATGCCGGGGGCGAACGCGAAGAACGCGACGGCAGCGACCAGGACCAGCACGACGCCCGCCACCAGGGCGCGCCTGAGGGTGACGACGCGGCGGCGCGCCGGCGCGGGTGTGGTCCCCGGAGCAGGCGTGGAGGGTTCGGATGGCGACATGAGCGACTTCCTTGGTGAGACGGCCGTCACACCGTACCTGTCCATGACAGCGGCACTGTCAGTCCCCCTGCTCACGCCATGGACGTACGCTGTGCCCGTGATCCTGCACCCGCCGACGCCGAGGCACCGCGCATGAGCGCCGGACTCGCCGCTCTTCTCGACGACATCGCCGCCCTGGCCAAGCTGGCCGCCGCCTCGGTCGACGACGTGGGCGCTGCCGCGGCCCGCGCCAGCACGAAGGCCGCAGGGGTGGTCGTCGACGATGCTGCCGTCACTCCGCGCTACGTCCACGGTCTGCGGCCTGAGCGCGAGCTCGCGATCATCAAGAAGATCGCGATCGGATCACTGCGCAACAAGCTGGTCTTCATCCTTCCCGTCGCGCTCCTGCTCAGCCAGTTCGCACCGTGGCTGCTCACGCCGATCCTCATGCTGGGCGGCACCTACCTCTGCTACGAGGGCGCCGAGAAGCTCTGGGAGAAGCTCTCCGGCCACCACGCCCCCGAGGTCCCGTCGTCGTCGCAGGGCCCCGTCGAGGAGGGCAAGGTGGTGTCGGGCGCCATCCGGACCGACTTCATCCTGTCGGCCGAGATCATGGTGATCGCCCTCAACGAGGTCGCCGACGAGCCGCTCCTCTCGCGGGCCCTCATCCTCGCCGTCGTCGCGATCGCGATCACGGCGCTCGTCTACGGTGCGGTCGGTCTCATCGTCAAGATGGACGACATCGGCCTCTCTATGGCGAAGCGCACCTCCGCCGCGTCACAGGCCGTCGGGCGTTTCCTGGTCCGCGCGATGCCGGTCGTCCTCGCGACGCTCTCCGTCGTCGGCGTGGCCGCGATGCTGTGGGTCGGCGGCCACATCCTGCTCGTCGGGGTGGACGACCTCGGCTGGCACGGCCTGTACGACGCGGTGCACCACCTCGAGGAGCTCGTGCACGACGCCGTGCCGGGTGCCGGCGGCACGCTCCCGTGGCTCGTCAACACCGCCGCGTCGGCACTGCTCGGACTCCTCGTGGGCGCCGTCGTCGTCGCCGTCCTCCATCTGGTGCCGCGCCGCAAGAAGCACTGAGGACGGCCGGGCGTCACCGGTCGACCGGGGTGTCTGCGGGCAAGGCCCCGACCGTACGCACCGACGGTGTCCGGCGGGTCAGCGTGATCTCCATGCCTTCCGGCATCAGGGTGAGCCGCTCGTCGATGCGCAGGGCGTACGACGGGTCGCCGGCGATGTCGTAGCGGTGCAGGATGCGGGCCAGCGCCATCGTCGCCTCGTGCACGGCGAACTGGCGCCCGATGCACGCCCGCTCGCCGGTGCCGAAGGGCTTGGCGGTGGCTGCCAGGCGCGGCCGCGGGCGCTCGGGATCGAAGGCCTCCGCATCCTCGCCCCAGACCTTCGGGTCGCGCTGCACCAGCGGGAGGAACACCAGTGCCCAATCGCCGGGCGTCATGGTCCACCGCCCGCCGAGAAGCGTCGTCTCTCGCGGCGTACGGGCGTAGCCGGGCGCCGTCGGCCACAGCCGCAGCGACTCGTCGAGCACCTTGCGGAGATAACGGAAGCGCGCCACCTGCTCGTACGACGGTGTCGCGTCCGGATCGTCCCCGAGGATCGCGTCGGTCTCGGCCTGGGCCTTGGCGAGCACGTCGGGATGGCGTACGAGGTAGTAGAAGGCGAACGACAGCGCACCGGACGTCGTCTCGTGCCCGGCGACGAGGAAGGTGAGGATCTGGTAGCGGATGTTCTCGTCGCTGAGCCGCTCACCCGTCTCGGGGTGGGCCTGGTCGAGCATGATGCCGAGCAGGTCGTCGGAGCCCTCACTCCCGGTGCGGCGCCGACCGGCGACGATGTCGTCGAGGAACGTCCGGACGTAGTCGAGCTGGTCGGCGTGCTTGCGGTCCAGCCGGCGCTCGAGGAGCCGTGCCGCGGGAAGGGCCGCGATCACGCCCTTGCGCCGCCCCAGTGTCAGTGCGGTGACCATCGCGGAGACGAACGGGTGCACCTCAGACGTGGTGAACGACCCGAACGGCGTGCTGAACCCGGTGCGCCCGATGGTCTCGAGCGTCAGGCGTGTCATGTCGCTCGAGACGTCGATCCGACCGTCACCGTCGTCCCAGACCGCGAAGAGCTCGTCGAGGGTCTCGGCCATCACCGGGTGGTAGCGCTGCATCGCCTGCTTGGTGAACGCCGGCACCAGCAGGTCGTGGGCGAGCTGCCAGTTGGGCTCCTCGTTGTAGGCGGTGAAGAGCCCGTCACCGGCGATCCCGCGTAGGCCGTCCAGCGCCGGCGAGTTGGCCTTGACGAAGCGGGACTCGTCGTTGAGCTCGGCCGCGAGCTCGGCATCGGTCACGAAGACGAACTTCTGGCCGAAGACCACGATCTCGAAGATGGGCCCGAGGCCGCGGTGGTGCTCGAGGATGTACTGCACCGGCCGGTCGGGGTCCATGCTGGCCGCGTCCTTCATCCACCGACGGCGTCCGGACGGGTGGGGGAAGGTGTGTCCGGACCAGGCGTTGCGCATCTGTAACTCCTTGTTGCACGTGGGTTCAACAAGCGTGGCCCGCTGTTGAACCGGTGTCAAGTAGTGTTCGCCCATGGCTCCGAGGACCAGGCTCTCCCCCGACCAGCGGCGCGCCCAGCTCCTCCAGCTCGGCGCGCGACTGTTCGCGACCCAGCCGTACGAGGACGTCCACATCGAGCGCGTGGCGGAGATGGCGTCGGTCTCCCGCGGGCTGCTCTACCACTACTTCCCGACCAAGCGCGCGTTCTTCGCCGCGCTGCTGGCGCAGGCCGCCGACCAGCTCGCCGAGGCCACGACACCGGACCCGGACGTCGACCCCCGCCAACAGCTCCTGGACGGGATCGAGAACTACCTGCGGCACTGCGCCGCCAACCGCCTCGGGGTCAGCACGATCCACCGCGGTGCCGCCAGCGGCGATGCGGAGATCGAGGCCATCCTCGAGCGCTCGACGCGGCTTCACGAAGAGCGCATCCTCGCCGTCCTCGTCCCGGGCGACGAGCCCCGCCCGTTGCTCGCGCTCGCCGTGCGCGGCTGGCTGCTGCACCTGCGCACGGTCGGGCACGAGTGGGCGACGACCGCCCCCGACGTGCCGGTCGAGGAGGTGCGGGACATGTGCGTCGGCGCCCTCGTCGGCGCGCTCAGCGCTCTACCGCCGGACGCACGGCCCCCGACGCTGGACTCGCTGACGATCTGACGGTCGCGGCCGTCAGCGCGTGAGCCGGTAGTCCACCAGCAGACTGCCGGTCGGCGTCCCGACGACGCGCTCGAGATCCCACCGCTGCGGGTCGCGGGGGCCGTCCCACAGCCGCCGCCCCTCGCCGACGGCGACCGGCGAGACCACCACGCAGAGTCGATCGACGAGACCGGCCTCGAGCAGCGCGGAGGTCAGCGTGAGACTGCCGTGCAGGCCGATGTCGCCACCGGGCTCCTCCTTCAGGGCACGCACGAAGTCCTCGAAAGGCCCGTCGACCACCGTGGTGTTCTTCCATGCGGGATCGAACGGCCGCGAGGTGGCGACGTACTTGGGCACGGTGTTGATGAAGCCGGCGAACGGCTCGTGGCCGGAGGTCGGCCAGTACGAGGACCACTCGTCGTACATGCCGCGGCCGAGCAGCACCGCGTCCTGAGTGCCGATCACGCGCCGCAGGTTCTCGTACATGACGTCGTCGAAGTCGAGGACGAACCGGTCGGGCGACTCGGCAACCCCGTCCAACGAGGTGAGCATGTAGGCGACGACGTTGCGCATGGTTCCTCCGTACGATCGGGTCGGTACGAGAGGGTGACCCCACCCGCTCGGCAGACTCATCGGCCGGCGGGGACCCGAGACCTACAGCACCACGGCGCGCTAGCGACGAGCGGTGACGACCTGGGCGGCGAGGCCGTCGAGCACGGTCGGCAGGTCGTCGTCGACGACGAGAGCCTGGACGAGGCCGCGGCTCATGAACGCACCGTCGGCGATCCGGTCGAGCATGGCCAGCAGCGGGTCCCAGAAGCCGCCGGGATTGAGCAGCCCGAGGGGCTTGGCGTGGAGACCGAGCGTCTGCCAGGTCCACACCTCGAACATCTCCTCGAGCGTGCCCAGGCCACCGGGAAGCACGAGGAACGCGTCGGCGCGGTCGGTCATCACCGCTTTGCGCTGGTGCATCGTGTCGACGATGTGCATCTCGAGACCTGGCTCGTCCGGACGGCCCCACTCGCGGTCGACCATGAAGGTCGGGATCACCCCGCACACGCGCCCTCGGTGGTCCAGCGCGCCGCGTGACAGCGCACCCATCAGCCCGCTGCCACCCCCGCCGTACACCAGCTCGATCTCACGCTCGGCGATCTGCGCCCCGACCTCGTACGCCATCTCCAGCAGCGCAGGGTCGTTGCCGTCACGAGAGCCGAGGAACACGGCGAGACTGCCGAGCGGTCGGGGGGAGGAACGCTGCATCCCCGGATCGTACGGCGCCCGCCGCGGCCCCGTCCCGGATCACCCTCCGCGTGTGAGGTCGACAGGACGCGCGTGCGTCAGGGTGGGGCCATGGCTGCCTGGATCGGGACTGCGCTCTACCTGCTCGACCTGGTGATCAAGGTGGTCGCGCTCGGTGTCGTCCCGCGCAACCGGCGACCCGCGAGCGGGATGGCCTGGTTGCTGCTGATCCTCGTGATCCCGTACGTCGGCCTCCTTCTCTTCCTGACGCTGGGCCGGACCTCGCTCGGCCGACGGCGGCACGAGCAGCAGGCGGAGGTGAATGCCGAGGTCGCCGCCCGGACCGCACCCCTGCCGACGCTCGACGACGACTTCGACGGGCCGGAGTACGTCCGCTCGGCCGCCGCACTGAACCGCCGCCTGGGTGCCCTCCCGGCCATGCCGGGCAACGCGGTCCAGCTCCTCCCCGGTTATACCGAGAGCATCGCGGCGATGACCGCGGCGATCGACGAGGCACGGTCCTTCGTGCACGTCGAGTTCTACATCAGCGCGTGGGACGACGTGACGGCTCCGTTCTTCGAGGCGCTGGTGCGCGCCCAGGACCGCGACGTGACCGTCCGGTTCCTCTTCGACCACCTGGGCTCCCGAGGGATCCCGGGCTACCAGGCGTTCCTCGCGAAGCTGGACGCCGCGGGGATCGAGGCTCACGCGATGCTCCCGATCCATCCGCTCAAGGGGCAGTGGCGCCGGCCCGACCTGCGCAACCACCGCAAGATCCTGGTCGTCGACGGCACCGTCGCGTTCACCGGCTCGCAGAACCTCGTCGAACCGGGCTACAACAAGCCGAAGAACCACCGGGCCGGCCGGGAGTGGGTCGAGCTGATGGTGAAGGTGCAGGGGCCTGCGGTCACCGCGCTGAACGTGCTCTTCGTGACCGACTGGTACAGCGAGACCGGTCAGCGGCTCGAGGACGAGATCAGCAGGGTCGCGCCTCCGGCGGGCGACGTCGAGGCCCAGGTGATCCCGAGCGGTCCGGGCTTCGCGACCGAGAACAACCTGCGCCTCTTCACGACGCTCATCTACTCCGCGCAGCGGCGCCTGTCGCTCACGAGCCCCTACTTCGTGCCGGACGAGTCCCTCCTCTACGCGGTGACGACCGCCGCCCAGCGCGGCGTCGAGGTCGAGCTGTTCGTCAGCGAGGAGGGTGACCAGTTCATGGTGTTCCACGCGCAGCGGTCGTACTACGAGGCGCTGCTGCGCGCTGGGGTCCGCATCTACTTCTACCCGGCCCCCGCCATCCTGCACGCGAAGTTCTTCAGCGTCGACGAGGACGTGGCCGTGGTGGGGTCGAGCAACATGGACATGCGCTCGTTCGCGCTCAACTACGAGGTCTCGCTCATGATGCTCGGGCCGGAGGTCGTGGCGAGGCTCCGCGAGGTCGAGGACACGTACCGGCGCCTCTCGAAGGAGCTGACGCTCGACGACTGGCTCGCCCGCGGACGGACCTCGGCGTACGTCGACAACGTCATGCGCCTCACCGCCGCGCTGCAGTGAGGGCTCGTCACACGCTCACGTGGTCAGGTGGCGCGGATCAGCGTACGGCGATCCAGGTCGGCGACGGCGTCGAGAACCGGCCCGCCGGCGGGCCGATCACGGCGGGGCCGCCGAGCCCGTACGAGGCGACCGTGCCGGACCGCTCCCCCGCCACGAGGAGATGGTCACCGGTCAGGGCGAAGTGACGCGGCCACCGCGCTCCCGCGGCGACCTCCGCGACACGGTCGAGCGACGGAGTGCCCAGGTCGAACACCGAGAGCGTGTCGGGACCGCGATTCGAGACGATGGCATACGCCCCGTCCGCGGTCGTGGTGAGCTGCGCGGGGAACGTGGTCTCCCGGCTGGCGCTCGTCGGCACCTCGGCGACCACCTCGGCCTCACCCGACGCACCGAGCCGCACGTGCAGCAGCGTCGCGGACAGCTCACCGACGACGAGCGCGCTCGTGGTGCCGCCGCGGGGATGGGCGACGACCTGGCGCGGCCCGGTGCCCGCCGGCACCTGCCACCAGCGACCCTCCTGGAGCCGACCAGCCTCAGACACCGTCAACGAGGTGAGCCGGTCCGTCCCCAGGTCGACACAGAGCAACGCCTCACCTGCGACGTCCTTGGCGACCATGTGCGGGTGAGCGGCATCCTGGCGCTCACGGTGAGGGCCCGTGCCCTGCAGCTGCAGGGCGTCGGCCGTCGCCGTCGGGCATCCGTCCGGTCCGAGGGCGACGAGCGTGACGGTGCCGCCCACGTAGTCGGCCGTGAGCAGCCACCGCGCGTCCGCCGTCACCGCGGCGTGGCACGGCGCCGCACCGGTCGTCGCAGTGCCGAGCTCGCGCATCTTCCCGTCGCCGTCGACAGCCACCGCGGTGACACCGCCCGCGAGGGTCTCGTTCGTCGCGTACGCGATCGGCAGGGTCGGGTGCCAGACGACGCAGGACGGTGACTCCGTCTCGAGGGCGTCCAGCGGCTCCAGCGCTCCGTCGGCGCGCAACCGCGCCGACCGCAGACCGGGAGCCCCGTCCGTCGTGTAGCAGCCGAGGAGGGTGAGAGGGGTCGTCACGGACCGGAGACTATCGCCGGCGGCGTGGCGAGCCGCGGGGCGCGCCTACGGGCGTTCAGCAGCGCGCACACGAGCAGCACGACGGCACCGAAGATCCCCACGGCGTGCAACGCGTCCGTACCGGCGACAGCAAGTGCTTCGAGCACGACCTCACGGTCCGGCGAGCCGCCAGTGGCCGCGGCCCGCGTCTCCGCCATCGTCCCGGGCGCTGCGTCGAGGCCGAGCACGCCGACCGCCGGCCGCAGGGCCAGCACGAACACCGCAGTGGCGAGGGACCCGACGGCGGCGAAGCCGAGGGACGAGCCGAGGTGGTTGCTGGTCTCGGCGAGCGCGGCGGCCCGCCCGGACGCGGCAGGCGGGGCGCTCGAGACGACGCGGTGCGTGCCGAACGCGAACAGCGGCCCGCAGCCGAACGCCGTGAGCGTGATCGCCACCAGCATCGGCGCGTACCCGCCGTCCGGTGTGACCGTCAGCTGCAGGAGCGAGCCGAGGGCGGCAACGACCAGGCCGGCGGGGATGAGGACGTCGGGATCGAGTCGCCTGGCGAGGACCGGGGCGAGGAACGAGCCTGCCCCGATGCCGAGTCCCATCGGCATGAACGCCACGGCGGCCCCTAGGGGCGACAACCCCGACACCGACTGCAGGTACTGCGTCACCCAGAACCCTGTCCCCGCGAGCACGACGGCCACCAGGGTGAGACTGGCCACGGAGACGACGATCGTCCGTTCCCGCAGCAGGTCCAGGTCGAGGAACGGGACGACGAGGCGCCGCTGACGCCGTACGAAGACGGTCCCCGCGCCGATCACGACCACCACGGCGACCCCGACGAGCCACACCGGTGTCGCCGCCCCGGGGATGCACGCCTTGATCACGGTGAAGAGCGCGAGCAGCGCCGCCATCAGCAGCCCCGCGCTGAGAAGGTCGACGCGAGGTGCCCGGTCCGTGGGGCGCGACGCCGGGAGCAGCCGGCGTCCGAGGACGAGCACGGTCGCGCACACCGGGACGGCGAGCAGGAACACCGACCCCCACCAGAACCAGTGGAGCAGCACGCCCCCCACGACCGGACCGAGCGACGCGAAGGCGAACTGGCACGTCGCCCACGTCCCGATCGCCCGCGCACGGCCCGCGTCGTCGGGGAACACGTCGCCGATGAGCGCGAGCGTGGACGGCATCAAGGTCGCGCCGGCCATCCCCTGCAGGACGCGGGCGAGCAGGAGCGCCTCCGGGCTCGCTGCGTACGCCGCGAGCAGCGACGCGACGAGGAAACCCGCACAGCCGCACAGCAGGAGGCGACGGCGGCCGACGCGATCAGCGACCGCTCCGGCCACGATCGCCAGCACACCCACGACCAGGCCGTACACGTCGGTGATCCAGAGCTGCTGCGTGGCCGTCGCGCCGAGGTCGGCGGTCAGCGCAGGGACGGCGAGGAAGAGCACGTTGAGGTCGACGGCGACCACGGCCGTCGGCAGGAGGAGGAGCGCGAGGCTCCGTTGCGGTGAGGTCATGCCCCCTGGTCGCCGCCGACCCGGGGTTCTCGACACCCCCTGCGAACCTGGCGAGAATCCTTGTGCCGAGATGTCGTCTCCCGACGGACGGTGACGACCACCCTGCGGCACCCGCCCGGAGTGCCCTTCCCGAGTGCCCGTCCCGAGGAGGACCCGTGAAGTACCTCATCCTGATGCACATCGACCCCGCCGTCCTGGAGAACCTGACCGAGGAGCAGCAGCAGCTCATCGGGGAAGGCCACTCCCAGTTCATGGCCACGACCAAGGAGAACGGCGAGTTCATCGCCACCCAGGCTCTCGGCGACCCGAGCCGTTCGAAGGTGGTACGCAGCAACGGTGAACGGCCCGAGGTGACCGACGGGCCGTTCGTCGAGGCCAAGGAGTTCATGGGCGGGTTCTACCTGCTCGACGTCGAGGACGAGGCGCGCGCCCTGGAGCTCGCGGCCCAGATCCCCGATGCGAGCATCCCCGGCCTGGCTCTCGAGGTCCGACCGGTGGTGTTCTCCGACCTGGGCGACGGGTGACCGACGCCGGCCCCGGCCACGACAGCGAAGGTCTGTGGCGTGCACTCGCGCCGCAGACCCTCGCCAGGCTGCTCCACACGTACGGGAGCAGCCAGTTCGGTGTCTGTGAGGACGCCGTGCAGGACGCGCTCCTCGAGGCGTACGTCCGGTGGCCGGCATCGCCACCAGACGATCCGCAGGCCTGGCTGACAGCAGCGGCGCGTCGGCGCTACATCGACCGGGTGCGCAGCGACCGACGCCGTCGCGACCGCGAGGAGCGGGTCGCGCTGCTCGCGGCGCCGCTGAGCCACGACGGCCTCCAGAGCGACGACACGCTCCTCCTGCTCCAGCTGTGCTGCCACCCCGCGCTCTCGCGGTCGGGTCAGGTCGCCCTCACGCTGCGGGCTGTCGCCGGTCTCTCGACGCAGCAGATCGCGAACGCCTACCAGGTGCCCGAGGCCACGATCGCGCAGCGGATCACGCGGGCCAAGCGACGGCTCGCGGAGCTGGGGGGAGCCTTCACGCGACCCGCAGGCGTCGACGAACGCATGGCTCCTGTTCTCGACGTCCTCTACGTGATGTTCACCGAGGCGCACCACACCACGAGCGGCGCACCCGCCCACGACACCGACCTGGCGGCGGAGTCGATCCGGCTCGTGCGGCTGCTGAGGGCCGGGGCACCCGAATCGACGGAGGTGGCCGGGCTGCTCGCCCTCATGCTGCTGACCGAGGCACGTCATCCCGCGCGGACGGGCGCCGGTGGTCGGCTGGTCCCGCTGGACGAGCAGGACCGGCGGCTGTGGGACCGCACGGCTGTTGAGGAGGGCCTGGCCCTCCTCGACGCGGTCGTCCCGGGCGCCGAGCCCGGCCCCTACCTGCTCCAGGCCTGCATCGCCGGTGTCCACGCCCATGCACCGGACACGGAGTCGACCGACTGGGACGAGGTCCACGCGCTCTACACCGTCCTCGAGCACGCCACCGGCGGTCGCAACCCGATGATCACGCTGAACCGCATCGTGGCGGCGAGCATGGTGCACGGTCCGGAGGACGCACTGGCCCTGCTCGACGACCTCGCGGACAGCCACCCTCGCCTCGCGCGCCTGGACGCCGTACGCGCGCACCTGCTCGAGCGCACGGGCCGTACGGACGAGGCGGCGGCCGCGTACCGGCGGGCGATCGCCGCGACGGTCAACGTCGCGGAGCAGCACCATCTCCGAGACCGGCTCCGGGCGCTGGGTCCCGAGCTATGACAGCACGGCCAGGGCGCCGCCGGCCACGAGGCTCGCCGCAACGACGAGCGCGCCGGTCGCCCCGGTCGCCCGCCACCCGAACGAGCGTCCGACCATGAGCATCGACGGCAGCGAGAGCGCGGGCAAGGCGATGAGGAGGACGCCGCCCAGACCGGCGCCGGCTCCCGCGGCCGTGACGGCGGCGATGACCGGGATCTCCCCTCCCGTCGGCACCACGAGCGCCGTCGCGACGACGGCCGCCAGCAGGACGGCGGCGACACCGAGTTGCTGCTGCAGCCCGTCGAAGTTCGACAGCGGGCCGCTCACCAGGCCCACGGCGAAGACGGCGACGACGTACTCGGGCACGAGCACCACCGTGAACCGGACGAGAGAACGCAGGTAGCGGCCGGGCAGCTGTCCGACGGACTCGGCGTCCTCTGCGGGCGCGGGGTCCACCGTGCGCGACGCGCGAGGCGCGTGCTCCAGGACGCGCGCCACCAGGGCAGCCGCGCCGACGACGAGGACCACACCGACGACGAGCCTGACGGCGGCGTACTGCCACGGGAGCACCAGCAGGAGGAAGACGAGCACCGCGGGGTTGAGCACCGGGTTGCCGATCCAGTACGCGATGCAGCCGGCGATCGGTGTCCCACGCTGCCGCAGGCTCGCCGCGACCGGGGCGGCGCAGCAGGTGCACATCATGCTCGGCGTCGAGACGGCCCCGCCGACCAGCGACTGCCCGACACGGGTTCGGCGACCGAGCGCCGCCAGCAGCCAGGCACGCGGGAGCAGCGCGTCGACGGCCGCAGCGACGAGGACGGCGACCAGCAGGGCACGCCACACGGCCTGGAAGTACGCGACGGCGAAGTCCCACCCCGCAGCCCACGGCGACGCGGCGTCGGCGGTGGAGTCGAAGATCGCGCCACCGTCCCACGCGCCGGTGTCGGAGAGCACGGTCGTCTTGTCGAGGTACGGAAGCCACTTGGCCCATGCGAGCCCGCCGACGAGGAGCAGGGCCAGCACGGCGAGGCCGACGAGTCCCACGACCACACGGCGGCGGGCGTCGTCGGTCTCCGTAGGAGGAGTCAGATCAGCGCCCACGCAGACGGGGTGCCCGTTCTCAGGACGGCGAAACCTCGTCCTGGGTCAGAGGTGGTCAGCGCGTCACCCGGAAGACAGGCCACCCGATCTCGGTGCGCCAGGCGTCCGGGTCGCTCGTGTCCCGCGGGCCGACCAGGTACGTCTCGCGTACCGGCCCTGCCACGGCGAGCGCGTTGGTGACCACCCAGGCGCCGACCTCTCCGTACGTCACGTCGATGTCGTCGTGCGCGCCGACGTGCGTGGCGACAGCCATCTCGACGGCCGGAAGGGTGACCGGGTGGACGCGCCCGGACTGCGGCGGCCGTGCCGTCGGCCGGTACACGAGCACGTGTCCGTGCCCGTTCTCGAACAGCGCGTTGTCGTACAGCCCGCCGAGGACGCCGGTCGGCTCGTCGACCACCGCGTCCAGCTCGGCGACGGCACCCGCGTACCAGGCGAGAACCTGGTCGTGCGCGACGTCGTCCTCGACGGCCGCCACCGTGGTCGCCGGTACCGCCCGCAGCTCGACATCGACCGCGGAGGGCTCCGGCTGCAGGAGACGGCGCAGCGATGCCACTGCGGCCCGCGTCCTCTCAAGCTCCGACTCGAGCCGTTGCAGGTGGTCCCCCACGAGCGCCGCGCGGGTGGCAGGATCCGGGGAGCTCACGATGCGCTGGACGTCCGCCAACGGGACGTCCAGCTCTCGCAGGCGGTGGATGACCTGGGCCGTCGGGATCTGGTCCGGGCTGTAGTAGCGGTAGCCGCTCGTCCGGTCCACCGTCGCCGGCACCAGGAGGCCCGCGTCGTGGTAGCGGCGAAGCGTACGCACGCTCAGGTGGGTCAGCTGTGAGAACTCCCCGATCGCGAGCACATGAGCAGTATTCCCCCTCCCCCAGGGAGAGAGTCCCGCCGGCCTTGCGACGTCCTTTAGTTCCCAACACCCTGTCGGTATAGTTGTCGACATGTTGTCGATTACTTCCAGGGGGCAGTGTGTTCCTCGCCGTTCGTGAGCTCGCCTTCGCCCGTTCCCGCTATGTTCTGATGGGCGGCGTGGTCGCCCTCATCGCCATCCTGATGGTCCTGCTGTCCGGCCTGTCGGTCGGTCTCGTGAACGACGGCGTCTCGGGCCTGAAGCAGCTTCCCGTGACCTCGTTCGCCTTCCAGAAGGACGTGTCGAAGGATTCCGCCTTCTCCCGCTCCCTGGTCGACCCCGCCGACGCCAAGACATGGCGCGACGTCTCCGGCGTCGAGGACGCCGCACCGTTCGGCAACACGCTCGTGAACGCCAAGACCGACCGCGACGTCGACATCGACCTCGCGCTCTTCGGCGTGGAGCCCGACAGCTGGCTCGCGCCCGAGGCGACCGACGGCGCGACCCTGTCCGGCCCCGACACCGTGCTCCTCAGCAGCACCGCCGAGGAAGAGGGCGTACGGGTGGGCGACACGATCACCATCGGCCAGCTCGGCACCACCTTGACCGTCGGGGGGTTCCTCGAGGGCCAGCACACCTTCGGCCACGTCGACATCGGCTACCTCGCCCTCCCCACCTGGCAGGAGATCCGCGCCGGCGTACGGCCCGGCGAGAAGGTCCCCGACCACGTCTACGACGAGGTCACCGCCATCGCCGTCCGTGCGGACAGCGACGCCGACCTCACAGCGGCTGCCGACAGCACCGGCACCACGGCACTGACCCTCGACGAGTCCTTCGGCGCCTCCCCGGGCTACACCGCGGAGACGTCCACGCTGCAGCTCATCCAGGGGTTCCTGTACGCGATCTGCGCCCTGGTCGTCGGCGCGTTCTTCACCGTCATCACGATCCAGCGCCGCCAGGAGATCGCCGTGCTGCGCGCCATGGGCGCCAGCACCCGCTATCTGCTCCGCGACACGCTCATGCAGTCGCTGATCCTCCTGGTGGTCTCGGCCGGTGTCGGCATCGGCGTCGGCGTGGCCGCGGGTGCCGCGATCGCCAGCACGCCGATGCCCTTCGCGCTCGAGCTCACGCCGATCGCGACCGCGACGCTCACCCTGATCGTTCTCGGCATGATCGGCGCCACCGTGGCGGTGCTGCGCATCACCAGAGTCGACCCCCTGACCGCACTGGGAGGCAACCGATGACCCGCACCACTCCCGGCCTCGTCCTCGACGGCGTCACGCTCACGCTCGGAGACGGCGACGAGACCGTCACCGCACTCGACGACGTCAGCCTGTCGGTGGATCCTGGCGAGCTCGTCGCCATCGTCGGACCCTCAGGTTCCGGCAAGTCCAGCCTGCTGGCCGTCGCCGGCGCCCTCGTCGCCCCGACGAGCGGCACCGTCGAGGTCGGCGGCACGGCGCTCGCAGGTCTGTCCGCGCGCCGGCTCACGGCACTGCGCCGCGAGCACATCGGCTTCGTGTTCCAGTCCGGCAACCTGGTCCCCGCGCTCACCGCGCTCGACCAGCTCCGCCTCCCGCTGACCTTCGGCAAGGTCAGCGAGCCGCGGGATCCTGCGACGCTGCTGGCCGAGGTCGGCATGGACCACCGTGCTCGCCGCCGCCCTCACCAGCTCTCCGGCGGTGAGCGCCAGCGCGTCGGCATCGCCCGCGCCCTGGTGACGCAGCCGAAGCTGCTGCTCGTCGACGAGCCCACAGCAGCCCTCGATCGCCAGCGCAGCCAGGAGATCGTCGGGTTGCTCGCCCGCGAGGCCCACGAGCACGGAGTGGCGGCGGTCATGGTGACCCACGACCATGAGGTGCTCCACCACTGCGACCGGGTGCTCGAGATGGCTGACGGCCGCCTCAGCCAGGTCGACCGTTCGCTCTCCTAGTCCCGAATCGAGGTGGGCCGTGCCCCGCATCCAAGCACCGACCGTCGCTGAGCATCGCGCCCGACAGCGCCGAGCCCTGCTGGACGCGGCGCGCGCCCACCTCGCCGAGGAGGGCACCGCCCCGTCCTTGGCCGCGGCAGGCTCACGGGCCGGGCTGGCGCGGTCGAGCGTCTACCAGTACTTCACCTCGCGAGACGATCTTCTCGCCGGGGTGATCGCCGACGTCTTCCCCGCCTGGGCCCGCCGGGTCGTGGAGGCCGTGGAGGCAGCCCCCTCTCCACCCGAGCGGGTGTGGGCGTACGTCGAGGCCAACGTGAGCCTGTTCGCGGGGTCCGAGCAGGCGATCGCCCGCGCACTCACCACGGTCGTCGATCCCGCTGTCCTCGCCGCGCCGATGCAGGAGTTCCACCGGCTCCTTCAAGAACCCCTCGTGGCGGCCCTCCAGGACTACGGCGTCTCGCAGCCGGACGTCATGGCCGACATCGTGAACTCGATGACCCTGCGAGCCAGTCGTGACGTGTGGTCGCCGGACCCCGACGTCTCCCGGAGGCGGGCCGCCGAGGCGCTGGAGCTCCTACGGGAGCTGCTCGGGCCGTTCCTGCACCTGCCGGACGTCATGGACCCGCCCGCCGACGCTGGCCGCCCTGCAAGTCCGTAGCCCGGGCACGACGGAGCCTCAGCAGGTCAACCGCCCCTCGGTGCGCCGTCCTTGTCGTGCGACCGCGCGGCGATCGCGGCCCGCAGGCTCTTGAGCGCCGGGACGTAGATCTCGGAGAACGTCGGGAACGGTTGGATCGTGTCGGTGAGCACATCGAGCGGGACACCGGCGCGGATCGCGAGGGTCGCCTGCTGCAGCCACTCTCCGGCGTCGGGCCCGAGACCGTACGCTCCGGTGAGCCGCTCACCGTCGCTGAGGAGGGTGAGGAACCCCTGACTGTCGGCGTACGCGCGCGTGTACGTCGCGGTCTTGGCGACGTCCGCGAGCTTGACCGTGCTGCTGAAGGTGGCGTCGACGGCGCCGACCGCGGCGGCCTGCGGGTCGGTGTAGACCACCCGCGGGACCGCGACGTAGCTGGCTTCGCGCGGCTCACCGAGGATGTTGGCCGCGACGACCTCCCCCTGGTACTTGCCGACGTGCGTCAGGGGCCAGAGGCCGGTCACGTCTCCGATCGCCCAGAGGCCGTCGGCCACGCGCAGCTTCCCGTCGACGGGCACACCGTGGCCGTCGGCCTCCACCCCGACGGTCTCGAGCCCGATCCCGCCGACCCGAGGACGGCGCCCGGTCGCGACGAGCAACCGGTCGCCTCGGACCTCACGACCGTCGTCGAGCGAGAGGACGTAGTCCTCACCGTCGAGACGGGCGCTCGTCGCGTTCGCCGTCAGCACGAGCTCGATGCCCTCGGCGCCGAGCGTCCGACCGAGGGCCTCCCCGAGCGGGGCGGGCTCTCTGGCGAGGAGGTGCGGGCCTGTGTCGACGATGACGGCTTCGCCACCCAGCCGACGGACGACCTGGGCCATCTCGACCCCCACCGGGCCGCCGCCGAGGATCAGGAGACGGCGGGGCACGGCCTTCATCGAGGTGGCCTCGCGGCTGGTCCACACGCCGTCGAGCTCGCGCAGACCCGGCACTGGTGGCACGAACGGCTCGGCACCGTTGGCGAGGACCACGTGGTCCGCGGTGTGGCGGACGCCGTTGACCTCGACGGCCCCGGGCCCGTCGAGACGCCCGCTGCCCCGGAGCAGGGTGATCGCGTTGTCGGCGAGCCAGCGCTCCTGGCCGGCGTCGGAGTAGTCGGACACCATGAAGTCCCGCCACGCGAGCGCGGCTTCGACATCCACCTCGGCCGTCGCGGCCGCGTCACGAGCCCCGTGAACCGCCTCCCCCGGCCGCAGCAACGTCTTCGAAGGGATGCACGCCCAGTAGGAGCACTCGCCGCCGACCAGCTCACGCTCGACGACGGCGACCCGCAGGCCTCCTTCGGCGAGCGCACCCGCGCAGTGCTCCCCCGGCGATCCCCCGCCGAGCACGATCACGTCGAAGTCGCTCACGTCGGCAGCTCCTCTCCGGCGGCCTCGCTGACCATGTACAGCGCGTACCAGGCAGGCCAGTCGGCATCTTCTTCACCGGTACGGGCCTCGTGCTCGCCGTGCGCAGCAGCGGCGCGTCGTAGGGCGTCGGCCAGCTCGTCGGCCGAGGAGTAGATCGTCGCCATCAGCGTGCCCCCTCAGCGTCCGGGAAGCCGGGTCTTGATCTCCTGCACGATCCACCCATTGCCGTCCGGATCCGCGAAGGAGAGGAACGACCCGTAGTCGGCGTGCCCGTCTGCCGGACCGGTGACGCGACCGTCGCTCCCGGCGTGGTGGAAGATCCCGGTGGCGTCGTGGAACACCTCGCTCACGTCGGCGCCCCCCTCCACCAGCGTCGCGCGCGCGTCGTCGATGTCGTACACCGCCAGCTGGAGGCCCTCGACCGACCCGGGAGCAGCCCCGCTCACCCCCTCGCCGAAGATGATCGAGCAACCCGATCCCGGAGGCGTCAGCTGCACGACGCGATAGCCGTCCTCGACCGGGAGGTCGGCGTCCAGTCGCCACCCCAGCCCTTCATAGAACTGCTTCGCCCGGTCGACGTCCCGGACGGGGATCACGACGACCTCGAGCCTCATCTCTCCCGGTTGGACCGGCGGACTTCCAGCAGCGGTTCCGGATGACTCGACAGTGCTCACAACAGCCTCCTCGGCGCAGGCTCGAACATGATGACGATGGAACTTCGTGACAGTGGAGCCGACGACCTTCGCGAGGTGGCCCCTCCCGTATCGTGCGCCGCGTCGTCCCGAGATGTCCATACCTTGGTACAAACCGGCAGAAGCGTGCTGGGCAGTCTCAGGGGGCCCGGTCGGGGGCGGGGAGCTCGATGTCGTCGTAGCAGCGCACACCGGCCAACCGCCCGTCCCCGGTGCGCTCGAAGACCGCAAGGCCGGCCTGGGGCGACCCGGCTCTCCCCGCACTCACCTCGTTGTACTCCACGGCGCACCGCACGCCGTCATCGGTGATCTGACAGCACTCGAGTGACACCTCCCCCGCGCTGAGCACGCGGGAGTAGAAGGAGTGCAGCTCCTCGCTTCCGCGATGGACGTCCGGCCCGCCGACCGCCTCACGGAGGTACCCGTCCTCGGCGAACGTCGCCACCACCCCGTCCACGTCGCCAGCCACCAGCGCGTCGAGGTGCCGACCGACGACACCCTCCGGCTGGACGGCACCAGACCCGAGCACGGGTGCCCTCCGGTGGCGACGCCCGTCGACGACGAGCTGGCTGCAGTACGTCCGCAGGTGGAGCGAGTAACGGTCAGCTGCCTCGGCGACGACCGCGACCGGCCAGTCGACCGGCGTGCCCGCGATCTCCAGACGAGCCAGGAGCTCCACGACGGCACGTGGCCCCTCCGCGATCGACGACACCGTCTCGATGCGCGCGTGCCGGGCCTGGAGCCACTCCTGGTTCGTGGTGACGAACCGTCGCAGGTCGCGATGCCCCGTCACCACTCCAGCACGCGGGTCCTGGACCACGATGCGCCCCGGCCAGGACACTTCGAGCGCGTGCGGCGAACCGTCGGACAGCGCGGTGAGATAGCGCTTCACGGGGTCGTCCGGGTCGTACGGGAGCGACTGGCGGCGCGCGAGCTCGGCAGCGCCGACGAAGTCCGGGAACCACGGCATCCCCACACCTTCCTCCAACGACGCCGCGAGGGAAACCCGGACGGCTCCTCTTGCCGCCGCACCGATCCAGGAGGACCGTGTGACCAACGACGCGAGGCGAAGGAGTCGACCGCATGACAGCGCGCACCGCGGATCCCCTGCCACCCCGCCTCGGCAGGCTGCTCGGGCAGACCGTCGTCGTCATCGGCGGAAGCGCAGGCATCGGCCTCGAGACCGCGCGCGAGGCGCGGACCGAGGGAGCCGACGTCCTCCTCGTAGGCCGTGACGCCGACCGCCTCGCCACGGCGGTGACGGAGGTCGGCGCACAGCGGACCGCCGCCTTCGACGCCCACGACCTCGACGCCGTGGCAGGGTTCTTCGCCGACCTCGAACGACCGGTCGACCACGTGATGGTCACGGCCGGGAACCCGTACTACGCCTCCCTGTGGGAGACCGACTTCGGTGAGGCCGGCCGGGCACTGCAGGATCATCCTCTGCTCATGGCCGGTGTCGCGCGGTACGGCGCACCCCACGTCCGCCCCGGGGGGACGCTCCTCTTCATGGGCGGGACGGGCGGCCGTCATCCGAGCATCGGGATCGGTGTGACGTCCGCGATGACCGCGGCCCTCCCGGCGCTCACCGCCAGCCTCGCCGTCGAGGTGGCGCCCGTACGCGTCAACCTCATCGCGGCCGGTTTCGTCAACACCCCGCTGTCGGCGCGGCTCCTCGGGGACGGGCTCGAGGAGAGGCTCGACGAGCTGCGGCGCACCGTGCCGACCGGGCGCGTCGTCGAACCGGAGGACGTCGCCGCCCTCGCCGTCCACATCATGACGAACCCGGCGCTCACCGGGGCGACCTTCGACATCGACGGCGGCCAGCAGCTCGTCGCCGCGCCACCGCCGTAAGAGCGTGGAGGGCGGTCAGACGATCAGGAGGACACCGGCGACGACGAACGCCGAGGCCACCACGCGCTGACGACCCAGCGGCTCGTGCAGGAGCGCGGCACCGATCACGGCACCGAAGACGATGCTGGTCTCCCGCAGTGCGGCGACCGTGCCGAGCGCCGCCTGGGTCTGTGCCCAGAGCACCAGGCCGTAACCGGTCGTGGCGATCAGGCCGCCACACAGGCCTCGCAGCCAGATCCCTCGGTCGAAGGACAGCACGCGCCGGCCCCGGGCACCCGCCGCCACGGCCAGGAACCCGAGGCCCATGATCAGCTGCAACCAGACCACGTAGCCGAGGACCGTGTCGGCGCCTCTCACCCCGAGCCCGTCGACGACCGTGTAGCTCGTGATGGCCACCCCGGTGGCGACGGCCGACACCACCGCCGGCCACGCGGGCGCGGGGCGCCGCGCACCCGTGAACACCAGGGCAAGCAACCCCGCGCAGACCAGCAGGATGCCGAGGAGCTGCCCGCGACCAGGTACCTCGTGGAGGAAGAAGAGCCCGAAAAGGGTGACCAGGAGCGGGCTGGTGCCCCGAGCGAGCGGATAGACCTGGTTGAAGTCACCGACACGGTAGCTCCAGGTCATCAGCAGCATGTAGACCACGTGCAGCACGCCCGAGAGTGCCAGGTACGGGTACGACCTCGGGTCCGGGGAGGGAACAACGGCGACGCCCACCGCCCCCAGTACGACCGACACGGTGGACATCGCCACGAAGCCGGCGAGCCGATCGGACGTCGACTTCGCGAGCGCGCTCCACGTCGCGTGCAGAAGCGCTGCCACCAGGACGACGATCACGACGCTCACGTACGTCAGACGACCTCATCGACAGCGATGTGACAAGGGGGTTTCGGAGGTCGGCCTCCTCGACAGCTCAGGCAGTGGCGCGGGGACGGCGGCGCACCGGCCGCCGAATCACCGAGCCAGGCTTCGACGCGAGGAGGGGATCGAAGTCCTCGGTGATCTCGGTCAGGCGAGCCTCGTCCACGAAGACGGCGCCGTCGGTGACCTCCTGGACGAGGTCACGTCCGAGCACGGCGCCGGCCGTGCCCATCCCGCCGTAGATCGTGGCGTTGATGCCGAACATGTGCTCCGTGCTCCCGCCCGCGAGGAAGAGCCCCGGGATGTGCGTGGTGACCCGCGGCCGGAACGGGCCGAGGTTCTTCAGGAGCGGGGCGATGCCGTAGCAGGAGCCGTCGGTGGTGAGAGTGAACCGCTCCTGGGTGATGGGGGTGGACGCCTCGCAGAAGACCATCCGCTCCCGGATGTCAGGGATCATGAGCTCGGCGGTGTCGAGCACGCGCTGCGTGAGCTCCTCCTTCAGCTGGAGGTAGCGCTCGTCGCGGCCGTAGCTGCCACCGTCCGCCGGGCCCGTCTCGACGTTCCAGAACGCGTAGTCCTTCGGCGCCCAGCTCACCAGCTCGAGCGTCGAGTAGCCGGGGGGTGCTGAGTGCGTACCCTCCGGGTCCTTGGCCGTGGGACAGCTGATCCCGACCGGCATCTGCTCGGGGCAGCGGCCCGCGGCGACCTCGCGGTAGTAGCCGTCGACGTCGTTGTTCGGCCACACCCAGGCGAGAGGAGGGGTGTCCCGCTCGCGCAGGTCGACGTCGAGCGCGACGTACACCGCGAACATCGGGAGCGTCATCTCGAGGCCGTCCAGCTTGCGCCGCAGCTTGCGGGTCAGATGCTCGTCGCCGACCAGCTCCGCCCACGTCTTCTTGAAGTCGGCCGCGGAGACGACGACCTCGGCGCGGATCTCCTCACCGCCCTGGAGGCGTACGCCCGTGGCGCGCCCGTCCTCGATCAGGATCTGCTCGACCCTGGCCTTCGTACGGACCCGGCCGCCGTACGACTGGACGACGTCGGTGAGATGGGCGCCGATGACCTGACCGCCGCCGCGCGGGTAGTAGGCGCCCGCCTGCAGGTAGTGGTGGAGGAAGCCGGCGTGCATGGCGGTGGGCGTGCGGTGCGGAGGCCACGTGTAGTCGCCGTTCTCCGCCAGGATGACCGCCTGCGCGTCTGCGCTGAGGCCGCACGCCGCCATCAGCGTCGTGATCGGGCGTACGCCCCACCGCAGCAGCGAGAAGACGCGCCGGCGCGGCCGCTCACGGGTGGCGATCGCGCGCATGACGTCGACGCAGCGCCGAAGCCCTTGCTCCTCGTCGGGGAACGCCGCGATCAGGCGCTCGAGGTAGGTGTCCCAGCCGGTCGGCGTCTGGAACGTCGTGCCGGGGATCATGATCTGGCAGTGACCTTCGGGCCGCTGGCGCAGCCACTTGATGCGCTCGGACAGGGCGAGTCCTGAGAGCGCCGTCTGCATCCGGCCGCCGGGGCCGCACTCGCCGACGTAGTGCGTACCGACGTCGAACTCGAACTTGTTGCCCGCGCGGCGGAACACCTGGGTGCTGCCGCCGACCACCTGGTTGGCCTCCAGCACGAGCACCCGCTTGCCGTTGGCCGCCAGGTACGCCGCGCAGGTGAGGCCGCCTGGGCCCGCGCCCACCACCACGGCGTCCCAGTTCTCGGGTCCGGCCTCGGGCCCGGGCGTCAACGGCGGTGCGGTCTGCGTCATGAAGGATCCCTTTCAACGGAATCTAGAGTCGGACTCTAGTTAACTCGATCCACGACGTTCGTGCCAAGGCCGCCAACACGTCAGGTGCGCGGCGACTCCGCTTTGAGGCCGTCCAGAAGTGCCACCCCGGCCTCGAGCGCTGCCTGCTCGAGGCGCTCGCGCGGGAGCATCAGGTCGTCGCGCCGTAGGGCCAGCGCGGCGATCCCGTTCCAGGCACCGAAGAGCAGGTACGACATCGACTCCGGGTCGACCGGACGGATCGCCTCCGCGTCCACGGCGTCGCGGATGCTCTGCTCGAACTCCCGTCGGAGCTGGCTGAACCGGGCGACGACCTCGTCCTCGACCGGGGTGCGCGGACCGCGTTCGCCGGTCGCGGTCAGGTACTTCACCACCGCCGGGTGGTCGAGCAGGAGCCGCATGTAGGTGACACCGACGCCGGCGAACCGCTCCAGCGGGGACGCCTCCGCCTCGTACGCCGACCGGAGCGCGTCGGTCGCCACGGTCAGGACCCGGTCGGTGACCGCGGCCAGCAACGTGTCCTTGGTCCCGAAGTGCACGTAGACGGAGGCAGCCGAGACCCCCGCCTCCGCGGCGACGTCCTCGATCCTGATCTCCTCGGGAGCGCGCTGCGACATGAGCAGCTCGGCCGCGTCGAGGAGCAGCACGCGCGTACGCTCCCGCCGACGCGATCCGCGCGCGGCGGCGCTGGTCACCGCGGGTACGGACTCCTGGTGGTCGCTCACGAGAAGCACCCTAGTTCTCCACCTCCACCGACCCTCCGCTGGTCGAGTAGCCCGGAGCGCCAGCGGAGGGCGTATCGAGACCTACCCCTCTGCTGGTCGAGTAGCCCGGAGCGCCAGCGGAGGGCGTATCGAGACCCCCAAGCCACCCCTCGACATCGACGGCCGACTCCGCACATGATCGGGAGGATCGGCCAGAAGCGACATGGACGAGGAGGGAGCTCATGGCAGGCGCCAAGCAGAACAGCCCGAAGCTGCTCTCGGGAGGAAACCCCCAGATTCCGAAGGGTGACGGCCGCGGCCCGGTGGAGGACTATCTCGCAGCCATGCCCGACTGGAAACAGGGCATCGGTCGACGACTTGATGACCTGGTCCTCCAGGAAGTCCCCGACGTCCACCAGGCGGTGAAGTGGAACCAGCCGTTCTACGGAGGCCCCGACGGCACCTGGTTCTTGTCGTTCCGGTGCTACACGCACTACGTGCAGGTGACGTTCCTCAAGGGAACATCGCTCGATCCGATGCCACCGAAGGCCTCGAAGCACGCCGAGGTCCGCTACCTCGACATCCATGAGGACGACGAGCTGGACGAGGCGCAGCTCCGACGGTGGATCAAGCAGGCCAGCAAGCTCCCCGGCGAGAAGATGTGAGGACGTCACGCATGCTGAGACACCGTGCGCACGACGCGTCCTGGATCGATGTAGACCAGGAGCAGCTCGTCCATGTCGTTGGGGACCAGGAGGTCAACGCGCTGCTTGGGGGAGACCTTGGCACCCCGCATCACTTGCGCCTCCAGCCCCCGGCTCCCAGGTCCCAGATCATGCCGTCCACCTGACCGTCGAGAACGGGATCCGCGAAGGCGATCACCGCGTCGAGGACGTCAGCGAACGACTCGGGGACGTGGTCGGAATTGCTGCGCCGTCGCCACGCGATCCACCGCGTCCGGGCCAGATCGGCGTAACCGCCGAGGACGTCGGCGAGTGGCGACAGTTGAGAGTTGCGGTACGCCGCGACGGCATCGATCGCCGCGCGAAGATCTGAAGCCGAGACGGAGTGCCGCCGCGACAGCGTCCAGATGTCCCCGAAGTCCCGCCACCGTGTGTTGGCGACGCCCCGCTGGATTGCGGTCACGATCTTCTCGGCATGCACCATGTGGATCGGATAACCCGCCAGCACGATCGGCTCGCCGCCACGGAGTCGCGGGACGTCGACCGTGCTCGGCGCCGGCCAGATCGGGTCGCCGACGTTGACGTCGACGTGGAACGGCAGGTTGGCCGACGCCAGGCGCGCGCCCACGCTCACGCGAACGCCGGAGTATGAACCCTCCTCCCGAATGACCTCCGCCTTCGCCGTGTCGGGCTGGAAGACGACGCCGTCGTCCAGCGACGGCGGTGACTCAACGATCGAGCGGACGAGTTCGAGCACTGTCGCGGCGTCGTTCACCAAGTCAATTCCGGCGAGGTCGACGTCTCGCGTCGGTCGTCGTGAATCGAACGCCGCCAGAAGCACGCCGCCCTTGAGGACGAACTGGCCCTGAACCTTGCTTGCTGCCAGCCGATCGAGGAAGGCCTCGAGCACGTAGAGCTGCAGCAGCTCCTGTGTAGGTCGCTTCTCCCGTTGCGCACGGTTCTTGAGATCCAGATAGGCGTCGCCCTCCGGCGTTCCTCGGGATACTCGACTCACAGCAGGATCTCCAGGGTCTTGCGGATGGCGCTCGCAGAGCGCGGGAACGAAGTCGACAACCGAAGCAGCTGGGAGGGCTGCCCACCCTGCAGAAGCCAACGCTTGAGGGCATCGTTCGCGAGATCCGCCCCGTCGATATGCCGGAGTCGGAAAGCGTCGATGATGCTGCGTTCCGCGGAGTAGATCCCGATCGAGTGATCGTCGTCCACCGCCAGCTGGTCGCGGCCGAGCTCGAAGGTGTCCTTGTCGAAGTGCCGCCACCTGACGGGAGCGTGGGTCTGTGGCGCCCAGCTCCCCCGCGGGATCGCGATGTCGTACTTAGCAGGGATGTCATCGATCAAGTCGTGTTGGGCCAGCGCGGACCTCATGCACAGCGTCGCCGCCTCCGACTTGGCCGCGATCTCCAGCAAGTCGTCATCCCCGATCGCACCGGCCTTGCGGTAGACGCCCCGAGAGATCGCCTCAATGTCACCGTGCGCGATGAGGTTGCGGAGCTGCCGTTCGCTGATCCGCTCAAGCGCGTCCGAGTAGCGGAAGGCCTCGGGCAGGGCCGCGAGCAACTCCTGCGGCTCGGGCGTCATCGCATCGCACCTCCGTCGGCAATCCTCAACACCAATAGTTCTATTGTAGAGGATCTCCTACGCGAGTGTGCTGACCTCGTCGCTACGAGCCCGGTCGCTTGATGCCCGGCACACAACCAGGCAATGGAAGCCTCACCCAGATCGGGGAGCCGAGATAGGCGGCAAGCGACTCACGCCGATCGAGGTCTCGATACGCGCGCTCGTTCCTCGCGGACTACTCGACCGACAACGAGGGCGACCTCCGAAAAGCAGATCGAGGCCAGACGATGTCTGACCTCGATCATTGGTAGCGGGGACAGGATTTGAACCTGTGACCTCTGGGTTATGAGCCCAGCGAGCTACCGAACTGCTCCACCCCGCGTCGGTGAAACCAGCGTACTGGACCGCTCGACGAGGGCGCGGACCGGCCCTCGCATGGGGCCCGTCGGCGAGGAGATGCCGCCGTTCGCCGCGAAGCGACGCCGAGAAAGACAGAGGCCCCGGAACCTTGTCGGTCCCAGGGCCTCTGATCTGCGCTGTGCGCCTTGGTAGCGGGGACAGGATTTGAACCTGTGACCTCTGGGTTATGAGCCCAGCGAGCTACCGAACTGCTCCACCCCGCGTCGCATGAATGACAGTACAGGAGATGTCGCGAGGGCCCAAATCCGGGGTCGATCGACGGCCCGGGCCAGCGTCGTCACGTCGCGGCGGAGGGCGCGCGACGTCGGTTCGCCATCGCCACGAGGACTCCCGACCCGGTCACCGCGATGTACGAGGTGAGGACCGCGACGGCGATCGGCACCGTCTGGAGCGCACCGAGGTCCATCATGAGCGCGGCCATCAGGACGAGCGAGAACGGCGCGGCGACGATCGCGCCGGGAAGCGCGGCGAAGACGCAGCTGAACGCCAGGGCGACCGGGATGTCCGGCACCAGCAGGTGGATCGCGTACCCGTACGTCCCGCCGATGAACAGCATCGGGAAGAACGGGCCGCCGATGAAGCCGGATTCCGTACAGACCGCGAAGGCGACGATCTTCGCGAGCACGACCACGAGGAGGAACCCGGCGCCGAGGCTCGAGCCGGAGCCGACCACCGTCTCCAGCTGCTCGCTGCCCGTGAACAGCGTCAGAGGGAGCGCGACCGCCACGACCCCGAACACGACTCCCCCGACGAGCGGGCGCACGATCGTCTTCGTGGCGAGCGGCGCGACGAGGCGGCGCACCACACCCGTGACCACGGCGAGCACGAGCGCTCCGACCGCTGCCGCGAGACCCAGCCCGACACCGGCAAGGATGTGCCAGTCCTCGAACGTGTACGAGGGCACGTCGTAGATGCCGAGGAACGTCGTCCCCGCGATCGGGTAGAAGATCGCGAACGCCACCGTCGCCGAGACCAGCGAGCCGAAGACCACGTGGGTGAAGCGGCGGCGGTGCGGCTTGGCGAGCTCCAGCACGAGCAGCGTGGCCACGATGGGCGAGGCGAGCAGTCCTCCGTACGAGGCGGAGATCCCGGTGAGGGTGGTCGCCTTCTGCATCTCCGGGTCGTTACGGCGATCACCCACCAGCGTGCCGAGGCCGCCACCCATCGAGCCGAGCGCCGCCTCCGGGCCGAGACTGGCGCCGCCGACGAGTGAGACCGCCGACACGGCGATCGTCCCGGGGACGGTCCGCGGTTCGACCCGCTCGGCGGCGAGCTCCTCGATCAGTCCCGGCGCGTGCGCCGGCATCCGCAGGATGTGACGAATGATCCCGACGACCAGCCCGGCACCTGCAGTGACGGCGATCCACCACCACCGCCCGCCCCACCAGCCGTTGCTCGTCGGGTCGCTCCAGAAGTCACCGTTCTCGACGACGAACAAGAAGGCGAGACCGCCGAACGCGAGCGTGACGCCGAAGACGACCGCGTCGCGGAGCAGCAGCCAGAAGTCGCGGGAGTGTGCCAGCGGTGCCATCTGGGACGTCGTGGTCTCGTCTGCCACCGGCCCCCGCCTTCCGTTCGACGCCGCACATGCGGGTCGCGCGCAACGTACCGCCGCGGGCGCCGCCGGGCCAGCGGAAGAGACACTCAAACCCTCAGGTCACCGGCAAATCCAACTTAACTACTATAGTTACCCGAGTCAGTGCTCCGCCCGAACCGAGGTGTTTCGTGCCCGCTCCCCGCCGTACCCGCCCGACCGTCGTCATCGTCGGCGCAGGAGCATCCGGCACGCTGGTCGCCCTCCACCTGGCGCGGACTGCGGGCGGACGCTCGACCGCTGTCGACGTCGTCCTCGTGGACCCGGCGGACCGCTGGGGACGTGGTCCCTCCTTCGGGACCACCGACGACCAGCACCTCCTGAACGTGCCCGCCGCCGGCATGAGCGTGCTGCCCCAGGACCCCGCGCACTTCGTCGCCTGGCGCACCCGCGAGAACCCCGAGAACGGCAGCGACCCGGGGACGTTCGCCAGGCGGCGTGAGTTCGCGCGCTACCTCGACGAGACGCTGACCGAC